>VSSQ01000015.1_pt1 | contig 364749 bp, 382 predicted proteins | sample 4763081 | NCBI WGS metagenome assembly VSSQ01 (sample SAMN12137344, study PRJNA551015) | bioreactor metagenome | isolation source: SDC9 anaerobic chlorinated ethene degrading culture | place: USA: Knoxville, Tennesee | collected 2015-01-01 | reverse complement strand
TTCTGAGGATTATATCGCCCTTTACAAACCCATGCAACACTTATAAAGGAGAACCGTCAATTTTTCAATTTGCTGTATTATTGAATCTTTGGCAGAATAATCGGATTTGAAAAATGTCAACTTGGCTTGCTGTTCATCACTCACATCCTGATATATTAGTGGAATCGCAGCAAACTTGGTAATAATTACATCCGTTTCGAATTTTGCGCCTTTGGACTTAGTGTTAACGATATCTTTTACAATCTCAGCTATATCTACATCTGTAAGCAGCGTTAACAATGGGCTGCTCATCGCTGAAATGCTGTGATTAGCTTTTAACTTAGAAACAATATCCCCAACAATTGACACTCGTGCATCGGCGAGTAACTTTTGAAGTTCAAATTCTCGTTTGATATTATCACCGAGAAAAAAGTCCTTCGTCTCACCAACAATGATGTTCCTGTTATTCTGGTCGTTAATGACGTGAAATACCGAAGCACCCGAGGTGTATTCGGTTCCATCAAATTCGAATTTGACCTTTGTGCCTTTTGCCCCGGACAGTGCCTTGATGAGGCTGGTTTTTCCAGTCCCATTGGGTCCGTATATTGCAACGATTTCCTCCCCGCAAGTCGGAAATGCTATCTCGTTGTTTTTTGCAAGTGGCCTGAAATCTCTTGTAAAAATCTCACCGTTTTCGATTGAGTTGAATTTCAGCATAGGAACTGTTCCTCCTGTTCATATTAAGTGTTTCTTCCAGCTTAAAGCCCTAAACACGGCTTCCTGCAAGGTGCATTAAAAGCAGATTGAATACGGTGATGGGATAAATAAACGGTGCTGAATTCGGCTGCGGACATTATAAACCATGTGTGCTTATCTTTATAAACTTCTTGTTATCCCATTTGAAGAGAACTTTTCCCGTCCTGACATCTTCAATGGTCACCCAGTCGTTGATTGGTATGTTATGCTCCGAAATGTACCAGCTTTTATAAGTTTCTTGCGCTCCGGCGGTTTCTATTATCGCTCGCTTTGTCTCACGTTTTATTCCTGCTTCTGCACTCCATTTATCCCACAACTTAAAATGGTTATTCCAACGGATGGAAATGCGGTAGAACGTCTTATTCAGCTCATCCGGCATAGTATCTTGAAACAGCAAGCCATGATTGTCGGGTGTAAATACATCTGTCATCCAAACAACACGAGGACTGACAGACTCCGAGACGGTGAGATTGCTCTCCGTCTTCGTTATCCACTTACTCGTCAGAATTCTGTTGAGGTGAAATAGACTTGTGAAGTGAAACAACACCTCTGGGTGAGTAGTGGGTAATTTTCCCCCTGCACTTTTAGCAAATTCGGGTTTTATGACCACAGCGCACCGCCTTTCTCACTTTCGGTAATTGGTTAATCAAATGTATATTTAAAATTTCTATGGTTCGCTCTCAATTCAATACAATTTCTGCTCTGCTACCACCCGTGCGCTCTTTGGTCACGACGATTTTGCGACCAATTTTTTCATCAAGCCCAGTAACGTGTGATATTATCCCAACAAGGCGATTGGTCTGCGATATACTCATCAATGCCTGTATTGCTTGTGACAGTTTCGTATCATCTAATGAATCGAAGCCCTCATCAACGAACATCGAATCAAGACGTATGCCTCCGGCATTGTTCTGTATTTCATCGGAAAGGCCAAGTGCAAGTGACAATGAGGCAATGAAAGACTCACCGCCTGAGAGTGTTTTTGCATCGCGTTCCGTACCGTTGTAGTGGTCGATAACATTCAAGTCTAAGCCGCTTTGTCCCTGCTTGCCGCTTACATCCCGCCGCTTTAACTCGAACTGGCTATTTGACATCTGCAGAAGTCGAATATTCGCCCGCGCGATTATTCTGTCGAAGTACGCAGCTTGGATATAGGTTTCCAGCTTGATTTTTTCCTTGCCACTAATATCTCCATTTGCTGTATCAGAGATTTCCTTCAACCACTTATAACGGGCTTCGAGATCCATGATAGTTTTTGCCGTTTTGCTAATGGAGTTCAACGCAGTCTGGTTGGTGGACTTGCGGGTGCTAACAACACGGTTGCTTTCGCCCAATCCACGCTGCGTGTTTTCGATAGCGACTTTGTCTTGTTTTAGTGCATCCAAATCCAATGGTTGTGAATCACCAAGCTGTGATTGCAATGTCTGTATCTCCGTTGCCGTGCCGTCCGCTTTCGTTTTCGCTGTATCATATGCGGTCTGGGCGGTTTGGAGGGCGTCTTCGTAGCCTTTCTTTTTGGTGTTGAGAGCGGAGATTTCCGATTTTGCGTCAGCCTCATTCTTAAATTTGAGTTCCGCTGCCTGCTTATCCCTTGTTTTGTTGTCGGCGTCAATCTGGGTAGTCAGTGCTGCGACTTGTTCTTTGGACTTACCAAGAGCCTCGCCGACTTTAATAAGGTTACTCTCAGAAGTAGGTATCGCTTCGTCAAGTTCCTTTTTACGAGCTATTCTTTTCTCTTGCTTGGCGAGTTGCTCACTGACTCCCGCAAGTCCTGTTTTGACCTCAGTTAACGCACTTTCCAAGACTGACGGGATATTATCGAACAAGGTTTCCCCTAATAACGTCGTTGCAGCAGTTATAATTTCTTCTCGCTTAGTACCGCTTTGCCCGTTCAAGTTACTTGCCAGGCCACTGGCAGTAGTCATTTCTGATTCTGCGACCTCGGCGGCTTTCTTTACCTTATCAAGTTCTGCTTTTGTAGGAGCCATAGCAGATAAAACCGCAGGAGCAGGATGTTCGGTAGAACCGCAGACCGGGCAGGGTTGTCCATCTTTCAGTTCTACCGCCAATATCCCCGCTTGCTCGTCGAGGTACGCCTTGTTCAGAGTTTCATATCCATCCCGCTTAGTCTTTGCAATTGTAGACTTTTCGGTGTAATCATCTTGTGCCGCTTTGAGTTCAGAAAGCAGTCTGCTATAATCTTCGAGCAAAGCGGTTAACGAACAAAGACTGATCTGCCTTGTGGTCAGCTTTCCTTGTTGGCTACGCAATGTTTCGGCTATGACTTCGGCATCCGCTAAAGACTTGAGTTCCTCTTTTACGGTCTCGACCGCAGATGTATCGGAGATTTGTTTCTTTTGTAAGTCTTCGGCATTTTGCTTTTCGACAGATAGCTTTTCCTCATTTACCTTTATCGAATCGATAAGATTTTGCAATTCCTGATATTTAGTCAACGACCGCTCAATTTCAGCAATTTGCATTTTTACAGTCTCGTATTCGGGCTGTTTAGCTTTTTCCGCATTTAAAACGGATTCGGCTTCATTCTGAGCTGCCATTTCAGAGGGGAGACGGTCTTCTGCAGCTTTTAAAGTGTCACGAGCTTTTTTATCCTGCTCGGCTTGTCCGAACTTCTGGTTTATTTCAGCCAGTTTGATACCGACTTCCTCAAACAGTTTCTCATTTGCGGAGAATACTTCACCGTCAGCAGAAATAATCTGTGTAAGCCATTCGATGACATCACCCGCCAATACGAGCCCCGACTTGGCATCAGAGAGTTTTTGTGTGTTTTCATCGTCGCTCGCATCTACTTGAATGTTGCCGAGGCTATAGTCGTAGCCTCGCCGTTGCTCTTTGATTTCGGTAGCGAGTCCGTTCGCATCCTTTTTAACCCGGTCTTGAAAGGTTTTATATGCATCTGTATAAAAAATTTTACGGAATATCTCGATTCGGTCTTCGGTGCTGGCGTGAAGGACTTTCAGAAATTCGCCCTGTGCTATCATCGCAATCTGGACAAACTGCTCGCGGTTGATACCGAGTATTTCTTCGACCTTGGCGTTGACCTCTCTCAGTTTCGTCAAAATGCGGTCGTCTGGTAGATGCAGTTCGGCATCAGCCTTTTCCTCCGTTGTTCCTTCGCCACGTTGCTTTGCCCGCACATAAGCCGGATTACGTTTGATAAGGTAGACCTTATCATGGTATTGGAATGAAAGCTCAACATAGGTTTCTGCATTCTCTTGTGCGTACTTACTACGTAGCATTTCTGCTTTCCTGTTATCTCCGCTCGTTTCCCCGAAGAGTGCAAAGGTGATGGCATCGAATATGGTCGTTTTTCCCGCTCCAGTATCTCCAGTGATGAGGTATAGCCCCTCATTTCCAAGTGTTTCAAAATCTATAGTTTGCTTGTCGGCATAACAGCCAAAGGCAGACATTGTAAGTTTGAGAGGTCTCATGCGTTCGCCACCTCCTCCCAGATTTCATTGAACAGGTTTGTAACGTATTTTGATTGGTCTTCACTCATCGGCTGCCCGTTTTGCATTTCAAACAGTTCTCCGAATAACTGAGATGGTGTTTTCTTTTCTGTTGATGCTACCGTTTCGAAGGAACTCGCTGCCTGTGTGCGTCTGTTATCGTACTCCAAGCGCATCAGATTAGGATAAACGTTTCGCAACTTTGATATCGCATCCGGTTCATCCTGCTCATCAGTCAACACGATATGAATGTAGTCCTCTGTGTTCGTGCCACGGTAGCTGTTACGGTTCATAATTTCGTTGTATGTACCGCGAATTTCACGCATATCATGGAGCGGTAAAAGTGGAAATTCAGTGATTGTTATTTCACCCTTGCTATCCATATCAACGACTGTCACAGACTTAGTATGGTTTGCTTCCGAAAACGAATATTTGAGCGGGGTGCCGCTGTATCGTAGGGTTTCTCGACAAATCTGCTGTGGCCGGTGAATATGTCCCAAAGCAACATAATCAAACCCATCGAAAATCGAGCCATCCACATTCTCCGAACCGCCGACAGAGATTTCCTCGGATTCGCTTGTGATTGCCCCAGTAACAAACTGGTGGGCAATCAGCACATTCCTTGCCGAAATATCAAGATCAGCATTACTCAAAGCTGCTGATATGGCGTCAGAGTATGTAACCACATCCTTATCAGGAAAATGCCTGCGGACAAGGGAGGGTTTAAGATACGGAAGCATCCAGATGTTAATGTCACCGTACCCATCAGAAAGAGTTACAGGAGCTATTTTCCCATTATACGACTGTACAATATGAACGCTACTGTTTTTCAACAGTTCCGCGCCGAACGCCACGCGCTCAGCATTGTCGTGATTGCCGGAAACGATAAATACCGCAATCCCCAGTTCGTTGAGCCACACAAGAAATCTGTCCAGTAACTGGACGGCCTCCACGATGGGCATAGATTTATCGTAGACATCGCCCGCTATGAGGACGGCGTCTGGTTTATTCTCTTTGGCAAGCACGACGATCTTCTGCAGGATGTCCCCCTGATCTTCCAGCATGGAAAACTCGTTGACACGCTTGCCGAGATGCAGGTCGGATAAGTGGAAAAATTTCATGTGGCAGCACCCTCCTTAGAAGTGTTTACTCTATCGATAACTGTTCGTGCGAAGCTTGTTTTGCGAGATAAGTAAAACTCGACTGCGGTCGGATTTCGTCGTGAGAAATAAGAACATACTTCCATGGTTTACCGCCATTTTCAGTATTAAATTCGCTGGCGGCACGGCAGTATTCTTCAGCGGCTTCCTGCTTTTCAAGCACGTCCGCATCTCGCATCTTGTTGCTCGCTTTCGGCTCGCACATATAAATTATGTCGGCGGTTTCTACGATGAAGTCTGGCTCATAGCGGCTCGCACCACCTTGCCCCCAGTAGATATTGAACTGGCGCGGTGCGGGACGCAGCCAGCGCAGAACGGCATTGTCATTCTCCAGTACAACGGCAAAGGTTCGCTCCGTATCGCTGTCAAACTTATACAGCGTATGTCCGGCCTTCCGGAATCCGCTGAATATCTTAGACTTCACATCCGATGCCACCATCGGCGCCCGTAGGTCATATATCTCATCTGACTTGAACTTGCCGCCGAAACTCGATTCAATCCGCGTAAACGGGCGCATATTCGCCGCTCTATAACTGACTTCTTCTTTATAAAAATGCTCGTTCATCTGCACATAGATGATTTCAGCGATGGTACGCTGGCGATCCCGCATGACTTTCTCTGTTTCCTCATCATTCAAGTACGACAAAAAGTGCCGCTTGGCATCTTCGATAAGCGAATAGATGAGGTCGGAGCAAATTGCATAGTCGACGTTATCGTGGACAATGATATGTCTGACAATTTCATTTTCCACCGTATCAATCTTTGCAAAGGCAACCGTTCCTGTTTCCAACGTAAAGGTTTCGCCGCCCTCCATGAGTTCCGTCCCGAGAAGTGTATCGTCGGACGGATGCCAACGCATACGGCTTGTATCAAGCGTGAAGTCATAAAACCCACGCTTAACCTCGGTATGGGGCTGAACAACGGACTGCGGTATCGGAATGACGTTTTCTGTGAGAGCTTGAGCACAAGTTTCGATTGCTTTTGCGACAACTGCTGCCAAGTCCTCTTCTTTAAGCCCGAATTCGGGGAGTTGCTGTATGGCTTGAGAAACAATACTGCTATGCACCCATTTGCGCGTTTGGTCGTCATTGATGGCATTGATATTCCGAACCTGCCTATTGACCTCGACCACCGTTTTGGCGGCTATACCTTGGACAATACTTGCGATAAGCATCGTCTGGTCAGGAGTTTTTTCGGCTTTGTATTCGTCACTGGCCGTTTCACGCAGGGTAAACGCCAATTGTTGAGTGAAACTCTCGCCGGAGGTCAATGCGTCATAGACTGTCGGTAGAGGTACGGTTTCTCGCCCGTCGTCGTTGGCAGGAAGTTCTTGTTCCTCGATGTAGTAAACCTTGCGGACGAGTGAATTAGGGTCTTTGGCAAGGTCTACAATTGCCTGATAACGGTCGTGGCTGACGATAGAGAGTCTATCAACCTCGTCTACACCCGCCCTCTGACCGTAGGGTAAACGTAAGCCACGTCCAATGGTCTGTTCCGTAAGCGTTTCAGATGCCGAAGCACGGAGAGGAACAATGGTATATAGGTTCGTCACGTCCCATCCCTCTTTGAGCATATTGACGTGGATGACAATTTCAATTACGTTAGTGGTTAACTCAAGCGATAGCAGTAGCTCGATGTTCTCGTCCTTTTCCGAACCACGCTGTGCCGAGTTGATTTCCAATACCTTATCTTTGTAATATCCATGAAAGAAAGTGTCCGATGAAAGATACTCACGTATCTCCCGAGAGTGGGTTGTATCTTTGGCAACAACAAGCACAAATGGCTTGACGATAGACTTGCCGTGGGTACGAGCGTACACATCCAGTCTACTTTTCGTTTCTTCGTGCAGACGGATGCCATCGTTGAGTTTCTCGCGGTCAAGCTGTTGAGGGGTATATTCTTCATGGCGAAAATCCCGGCGGGTAAATACGGCAGGGACTTTGACGTACAGCCCATCGTTCAGCGCATGAGCAAGAGAGTATTCATACACCACGTTATTGAAATCAATCTTCCGCGCGCCTTTTTGAATTTGTGGTGTTGCGGTAAGTTCCACGCCAAGGACAGGGTGGAGCTCGTTAATGGTGTCAAACCCTCTGTCAGCGTGGTAGTGGTGGCTTTCGTCCATAAAAATGCAGAGGTCGGGCAAGGATTGTAAATACGAAAAATAGGACTGCCCAAGAACCTCCTGCAAACGGCGCATTCGTCCGCTTTCTGAGTTCAGTTTGCTGATGTTAAAGACGTTAATGGTAATGCCACCTTCAAACAGCGACATCTGACGGAACTCTTCGTAGTTGTCGCCATCGATAATGCGCGGTGCGTTGACGAACTTATCTAAGCCTCGAAACACGTACTTTTCGTTGTTCTGGTTACCGAGGTCATTTTTCAGTTTTTTGTAAATCGTGAGATTGGGAGCCATCACGAAGAAGTTATTGACACCTTTCTCGTAGTGCAGATAGGCAATCATCGCGCCCATCAACCGAGTTTTGCCTATACCCGTGGCAAGGGCGAAGCATACCGACGGAAAGTCCCGTTCAAAACTAGTGAGTGTTGGGAACAGTTCACGGATTTTTATGAGTTCTTCATCTAAGTTCGGTGTTTTAGAGAGGGAGAGTATATCAACAATCCGTGCGAAACGCTCTAAGCTCTCCTTCTGAGGGGGACGGAGGGCAAGGCGGTTGTCGATGTATTTTGAGTTGTAGGAGTATGATTTCGCCGAGTAAGGTTCTCTAAGCATCTTCTCCGTCCTCCCATTCGTCTTCGTCCAGTTCAGGCGGATTGACAATATTCAAGTTGTAGTTGTCCGCACCGTATGCGCACTTATCAAGAACCGACTGCGGAATTTTACGGATGTTTATGTTCTCGTAGCGTTTTCCAAGGCCAATATCAAACGCCGGGGTGCAGATAAGCAGCCGTTCATACTCCGGCAGGTAGCGGGAGATATTGTCAAGCTGCGCAGCCGTAAGGTATTCGGTAGTGACGAAGATGAAGCTGCCCGCCTGACTTTTTCCCTGTTTCCAGAACACGTCGGCATCAGGTGCGTAATCGTAACCATTGAGTTTGGCGATTGCAGCCACGAGCATTTGCGCATTATATTTGTTGTTGATTATGGGTTGACCGTGCGCGTCTTTGACGATGAGGGTCGGAGCCAGTTCATAGAACTTGAAACCTCCGCCGCCTTGCCAGTTCTGCGTCTTTGAGATTCCGCCCTGCTCGCCGTCTACCACAGCTTTCAGGCGCGGCAGGCAGTGGGTGTAGCAATGCTCTCCGAGTTCGATGCCGATATAACGCCTACCCATCTTGTGGGCAACGGCAGATGTAGTGCCGCTACCAAGAAATGAGTCAAGCACAAGGTCACCGGGGTTGCTCCCAAGCGTGAGTATTCTTTCAATGAGTGGTTCGGGCTTAGGGTAAGGAAACTTCTTCTTAGCAAATAAGGCTTGCGATTCTTCTGTTCCGCGTCTGTTTGAAAATTCCGTTTCAACCCAAATAGTGCGCGGTATTTTATCTTTTACACGCATCTTTTGAGCAATTCTAAATTCTCCATTTCGCATTAACTGTCCAACAATTTCCTTGTTTAAATATTGTGTGGCTTTTTCTTTTCCCCATCGCCATACAAATTGCGTACCGTCTGTTTGTGATAAAGGCGGATATAATTCTACACAATCCTCTGTTGGTATTAATGACAAGTCATAATATCCCTCATTGTTTTGTTTTTTTGAAACGTAGAACGGGTAATACAAATTCGGACGGTTGCCTTTGTGAAAATTACTATTACTATTAAATAGCGGATGCAAATAATATGCACCTTCTTCATCTTCCTTGTTATACTTATTAATGTCATCATTAGCCATCTTGTTCATTTTTAACTGACGAATGTTTTTAGAAAATATATGGATAAAATCGTGTGTTTGAGCAAACGAACCATAATCTCTACCGTTTGGGGTAGATTGATTTGATATTGTTTGCACAAAATTATTCCTACCGAATATTTCATCACAGATTACCTTTAAGTAGGCTTGTTCAGTGTCATCAATACTTATCCAAATACAACCATCTTCACTTAACAAGTTTCGTAGTATTATTAGACGCGGGCGCATCAAATTAAGCCAAAGTGAGTGTTCTAAATTATCATCATAATACTCAAATGCACTGCCAGTGTTATACGGTGGGTCGATATAGATACACTTCACCTGCCCAGCGAACTCCTGCTCCAAGGCTTTCAATGCGAGTAGGTTATCGCCGTGGATGAGCATATTATCGGCAGCGGGGTCACCGTAATCCTTTGAGGCGTCGTGAAGCAGTATGCGTGGTTCGACAACGGGCTCATCGCCCTTGCCAATCCAAGTAAGTTCAAGTTTTTGCATATGTAAAATCCTCCTATACTATCTCGAACGAGAATGTCATTATCGTTTCGGTTTCGATTTCGCCGTTCAGGCGGGTGCGGATATCTTCCTGTAAAGCCTCGTTTTCGAGGGTAATCCTGTCCTCTTCAAGGCTTATCTCCCGCTCCATTTTTTTGCGTTTATCTTCTAAGGCGTTGATTGCCGATCGCTTCTCCAACATCTCATCAAGAGAGCAGACATCCTTTGAGGATCGAAAATCCTTTCGTTTTTCAGCGATTTCCTTTTTAAGGGTCTTCAGCTGCTTTTGCAATCCTTCTTTCAAATCTTCGCTGAAAGCGTCCAGTTTTTCGACCTGCTCCAAAAAGTACATCTTGTTGCGTTCGGCGATATCATCCTTTTGCCGTTGAATGCCTTCCTGTCGCCGTTTAATCAGAGTTTCCGTTTCGAGCGAACACTCGCCAGCCATAATTGCCGGCAATTCCATAATACGGTCAATTATTTTTCCTGCATCATCGCCTTCGATGGGGGTGCCGTCGTTGGTGACAACAGACACAATCAGATGCTCCTCGATGTCTATGCCCCTGTGCGTCAGTTTGTCGATTGAGATAACGCCGCCTTTTAAGGTGGGATGGCTGTCCAGAAAACTGATATGGTCTTTCTGCGGTAAGTCTGAATGATTAAATTGTATGGCGACGGGAGGAGTATTTGTACTCATTGCCTCAGTAATCCATTTGGTGCAGAGTTCACCATCCCGGCGCAAAAACTCATCATGCAGCGCTTCTGCGTCTTTCCAACGGATGTTATAAGTCTTGCGTTCGCCGTTTTCTGTGTAGGCAAAGCGCCATTGGTCGAGAGGTTCAACCCGTTCCGCTCCCCACATAGTAAAGAAGTTACAAAGCCAACGGGAGAACTTGTCGAGTTCGACTTTTGTCCCCTCGTGACAATCTTTCAGATGTCTGAAAACATCCTCATCGAAGTTTTCCAAGATAGACTGCCGCGCTTTGGTAATATTTTCACTTATCTGTTCGGATAACTCGTTTTGCAGAGCGTCAAACGCCGCTCTGATCGCATCAGGTTCACGGCAAGTCTGGTATATAGCAAGGATGCGTTTTTCAAAGTCCACACCATCTTCAATTGCGCCCAATACCTCATCGGACGAGCCGAACACGCCATCAAAAAGTCTAAACTTCTGCGAGAGAAGTTCAAATACCCTTTCGTCGGCAGCATTGGCACGATTAAGAAAGTTTATAACGATAACGTCGCTCTTTTGCCCGTAGCGATGGCAACGACCAATCCGTTGCTCTATGCGCTGGGGGTTCCACGGTAAGTCGTAGTTTACAACAATGTTGCAAAATTGCAGGTTGATTCCCTCGGCTGCAGCTTCTGTTCCGATGAGAATGGAAGCGCGGTCACGAAACTCCTCAACAATCGCCGATTTTTTGTCCGCCGTTGTCGAACCTGAAATCCTGCCGTCATCTTTGTGCCGATCTCGCCACTCCTTATAAACGCGAGTAGATACAGGGTCGTTGTTCGATCCGTCCAGAAATACAATCTGTCCTTCGTAACCATTTTGGGAAAGCAGGTTCATCAAGTATCTCTGCGTCCGTTTGGATTCGGTGAATATGACCGCTTTCATTGCACCACCAAGCCGTTCATTCATTTCAAATCCTCGATTAAGGGCAGTTAAAAGGTTATCGCCCTTGGCATTGGTTGTGATCCCTTCCGCAAGAACGGCATATTTCTTTAGTTCCTCAATTTCCGCTCTTATACCCTCGTAGTCTGCCGCTATTTCTTCGACCGCGCCGCTATCGTCGCCGTTCGATTCCTCGTCAACGAGTTCCTCAATACCGTCGTAATCATCAAGGTCTGTCAGCTTCAACTGGGCTTGATAATCGCTTAACTTTAGGTTAAGGTGGTCAATGATGGTGGACAGAGTGCCGTGAATAGCCATTGAGGATGATGCAAGCAGTTTTCGAGCCACCAACATCAGAAGTTGGCGTTGTCCTTGCGGAAAAGCGTGAAGCCGTTCCCGCTGTAAATAATTAGACACGTCAGAGTATAGTTGCTCCTCGTCGTGGCTTGGCGTATATTCTTGTGTAATGGTTCTTCGCTCTGTGTAAGGAACATACTCCACCACTTGACGGCGCAGGGTTCTCTTGCAAAAATTTTGTAAGCGGACTTTCAGATTCCTGTTACGGCTCTCTATATTACTCACGTTGACGTATACTTCACGGAATACGTCTGGGTCACCGAAAACACGCTCGTCAATAATACTGACAAGTCCGTAGAGTTCCATTAGATTGTTTTGGAGAGGGGTCGCTGTAAGTAGCAGTTTTTTCCGCCCGCTGAGGGCTGTTCTCAGGTTGTTGCCCATCACGTTGGTTCTTTTATAGACGTTGCGAAGTTTGTGTGCCTCATCCATAATTACCAAGTCCCAGTCTACCGACCTAACATCTTGCATCTTTGCTGACGCAAAATTATATGAACAAACAACCACCGCATCCTGAACCAGAAAAGGATTACATGACGGGTTATTTTTCTTTATTTTATTATAATTCTTTGATTCCAGTATTTCAGAACGGATAAAAAATTTCTCATCAAGTTCGGCTCTCCATTGTGTGCGGAGGGAGGCTGTAACAATCAAGAGAATTTTTCGTTTGCGCTCTGACCAGCACTGTGCAAGCACAAGCCCTGCTTCTATCGTTTTGCCGAGACCGACTTCGTCAGCGAGCAATGCTCCGTTTGACAGTGGTGACTGTAGAGCAAATAACGCCGCATCCACTTGATGCGGGTTTAGGTCTACCTTAGCCCCCGACATAGCAGAAGCAAGCCCGTCAATTGAGTGCTGTGGACGTTTCAGCATAAGCTGTTCAGCAAAAAACTTAATTTGATGTATTGTATACGGCATGGCAAGTAGCTCCTTTATTTGTCTTCAGTCATCTCCATAATATCGGAGATGTCACAATCTAACGCTCGACATATTTTTTCAAGAATTTCTGTATTTACATTTTCATTTTTTCCTAATTTTGTGACCGATGCGGAACTGATGCCTGCCAAAGACGGCAGGTCTTTCTTTTTAAGGTCACGATCAATTAGGAGTTTCCATAGCCTTTTGTAACTTATAGCCATTTAATTACCTCGCCTTCAGCCTTCATATGGGTGTAAAAGTCTATTTATTTATTATAACTCATTCGACAAATTATTGCAAGAGTAAATGCTGAGAAGTCGTGATTTAAAGTTGTTATCGCTTGAATTATATTTCGAGTTACCCAATGTAAAAGTACCAACACAAGTAAAAACAAAAACGACTTGACATCTTTTTCAGCACATGATATAATACGCATATCAGCGAATTTGCTGATATGCTTTTCGGCAATAATACCGTAAGCAGAAAGGAGAACGGCTATGGCAGGAGAATTTGGCGCATATATCGACAACAAGAGAAAAGGTCGTGGTATCGGCAGCGAAGACATCAAACTTAAAGACATTGCCGAGGCTATGGGCATGACGGCATCATACCTCTCGGATATCGTCAAAGGCAGGAGAAACCCGCCAGAGATGCAGATTCTCGAGAAAATCGCAGTTGTTTTGCAACTTACGCCCGATGAAAAAGAGGAGATGTTTGACCTTGCGGGACGGGAAAGGGATGCCGCAGCTCCTGATTTGCCCGAATATTTGATGTCCACGCAATTACCCAACGTCCGAAAGGCTCTGCGTCGTGCAACTGAGAAAAATCTTGGCGACGACTTTTGGAAAAAGGTGCTTGACGATATCAGCAAGGAAGATAAACAACCATAGGTTTGGGAGGGATTATATGTCAGTGCTACTTTCGTCAAATGTTCCACACATCTGTCGGGACGAATTTGATAAAGAAGCTTTGGAGTTTCTGGAGAAGTATTATCCGGAGGCTTTGAAACGACCCATGGCGGTACCAATCCAGTATGTTGCCCGCCACCGCATGGGTCTGCGTGTTGTTGAGAAACGACTAACCGAGGATTTTAGTGTTCTCGGTCAAATGTGTTTTACCAGCGGGCTGACCGAGATTTACGACAAGGTAGATGGTTCGTACAAAATGGTAAAAGCACGATACGGTACGATGATTATCGACCCTGATACCATAGCAAAACGCAATGAGGGGTGTAAGAACAACACAATCGCTCACGAGGCTTTCCATTGGCACAAACACCGAGACTATCATATCGCCATTTCTGTATTCGACCCTAAAAGGGCGGCAAGGATTCGTAGTGCGTTTGCAGAATATGATGAATTTAATAAAGCGAACTGGTCTGACGATGACTGGATGGAGTGGCAGGCAAGAGGTATCTCTCCGCGCATCCTTATGCCGCCAGAGCAGTTTGATGAAATGGCAACTCGTTATATCGAGGAACATTCAAACAAAGCCGATTTACACGGGAGTTGGTATCTGCATCGTGCTGTCATTAACAGTTTAGCGGACTTCTTTCAGGTGTCTAAGCAGTCCGCAGAAATTCGTCTCAGCGAGCGAGGCTATTATTTGCGTGAATAGCTATATGGGAAGCTGTATTTTTTTAATCTTAAACTTCGCTAATAAGCTAATAGGCTTTGTTGCGTGAAAGGAGAGTAATATGCAAGAGACAATCAAATGCCCTAACTGTAAAAAGCGAATTTTTGACCTCGAATGGCAGGGGCGAACAGCTGTAAAAATCAAATGTATCCACTGCCGCAACGTCGTGTCTATTGAACGAAATTCAGACTCTACACCGAAAAATAAAGCAGTTTAACACCATACCGAGCAACGGCACCGAACGCGAGTGACCAAATGGCCGGATGTGTTACGAGTTAATCGTGATACATCCGGCTGTTTTTGTTAGAAAGGATGTATTTTTGATGAAAGAAATACGAACGCCGAAAGGCAAACTGTACGGTACGTTGGATGTCCGTACCTACACGCTTATCACAATTGATGGCAAGAACATCCGGCAGACCCCTCTTCCCAAAGAAGGATGTACGTTGCTGTATAAGGCGGGAAACAGTCCGCCTGAATCTATTGTGATTCCGTCACAGGATAGCCTACAGAGTTAAACAACCAAATAGCCCACCGCCAGATTGCTTAGACGACCGTGCGGACAGCGCCCCCAAAGGAGCTGTTCACGCGGTCGTTTTTTTATTTTCACGCAAGGAGACAAGCCATGCCAATTTACACTCTCGCCCGTCCGCCGCCTTTTTGTCGGTCGTACTCACCCGCTCTCACGGCTCGTGCGAGCAACAAAAAACTAAATTTCTAAGGAGTCGAAAATGGAAAATCAACGCTTTATCGAAATCGACGGAGAGCAAATCCCCGTCACAGAAGATGTCTACAGAGCTTACAAACGCCCTCTTTGGGCGGAACACAAACGCAAGGAACGTGCTAAAAAATGCCGTGATGAGAACGGCTTCCGCTGTACTAAGGACTGCCGCACCTGCGAAAAGTCCCGCGAGGGCAGCGACCTTTCCCTCAACAAGTTCAACGAAGAAGGCTATGAAGTCGCTGATTCAGTGGATTTGGCTGAGTTAGTGGCAGACAAACTGCTCCTCGAACAGCTTGTAGCAGCCCTTAACGATTTAGAACCTGACGAGAGGTCTCTCATCAACGCCCTTTTCTACAATGACCGCACTGAGCGTGATTACGCCACCGAAATCGGTATATCCCATCAGGCGGTGGGCAAGCGCAAGCAAAAGGTCATTGAGAAACTACGCAGCATTGTGAGTGCTAAATAAAAAACTTTCGACCTCGGTTGCCAAACCTCCTCTCGCTGTCCTGTGGATGGTGAGGGGATCAAACCTCCCTCAGAAATGGAGGTAGACCAATGGAAACAAAGGCCAAAAACACGGACACAGACTTGCGCGACAACAACCTTGACGAGGAACTCGCAGGAATTCTGACGGCGATAAGCATCGTGTCCAAACGTCTCGCTAAGAAGCTGATCGCACTCCAACAGCGAGATGAGTCAAACGAGAGAGGAGGAAATCCGGATGAGCAAGATGAGTGAACTCGATCTCTGCATCGGTGAATTGCGAAGCGCTGCACAGTCACTTACGGCGGTGGCGGATAGTTTAGCGGCATTATTCGACAATAGCGGCAACACAGAGCCGGAGGCAAAAGCACCACCATCCGAGACAAAGGCAAAGCCTGTCACGCTTGAGCAGGTGCGAGCCGTACTCGCTGAAAAGTCCCGAAGCGGTCATACAGCCGATGTTAGAGAGTTGTTGCAAAAGCACGGTGCATCGAAGCTGTCGGAGATTGACCCAGCAAAGTTTAAAGCCCTGCTTGGGGAAGCCAGCGCTATCGGGCTTGGGGAGGGCGAAGATGGGTAAACACGCACTCCTCTCTGCTTCGTCAAGCCATAGGTGGCTAAACTGTCCTCCCTCGGCACGGCTCTGTGAGCAGTACGAGGACAAAGGCAGCGACTATGCCGCAGAAGGCACGGAAGCCCATACCCTTGGCGAGTACAGGCTGAAAACAGCACTCTGCATCAAAGTAAAAGACCCGACGAAAACCTTGCAACGCTACTCCGAGGAGATGGACGAGTGTGCCACAGGCTACGCCTCCTACATCCTCGAACTGGTAGAAACGGCAAAGCAGACCTGTGCCGACCCCGTGGTGCTTATTGAGCAGAAGCTTGATTTCTCCAAATATGTGCAGGAAGGCTTCGGCACCGGCGACTGTGTCATTATCGCCGACGGTACTCTCCACATCGTGGATTACAAGCATGGACAAGGGGTACTCGTTGAAGCTGCCGACAACCCGCAAATGAAGTTGTATGCCTTGGGGGCGTTGGAGTTGTTTGACGGCATTTACGACATCAATGAGGTGTCAATGACCATCTATCAGCCAAGGCGCGACAACATCAGCACCCACACGGTTTTCAAAGAAAGTTTGTACCAATGGGCGGAGGAAGTATTGAAACCCACAGCCGAAATTGCATATGCAGGTGATGGCGAGTACAACTGCGGCGAATGGTGTCAATTCTGCAAAGCGAAGTACGAGTGCAGAAAACGCGCCGAGCGAAACATGGAGCTCGCAAAGTTGGATTTCAAACGCCCGCCTCTATTGGAGGATGATGAAATCGAATCTATCCTCGGCAAGATAGACGACCTTATCTCTTGGGCTTCCGACATCAGGGATTACGCCCTACAAGCCGCCCTCGGCGGTAAGCTGTGGCAAGGTTGGAAGGTTGTCGAAGGCAAGAGCAACCGCAAGTATGTCAACGAGGATGCCGTTGCCAAAGCCGTAGCCACGGAGGGTTACGACCCCTATGAACACAAAGTGATGGGTATCACCGCAATGGAAAAGGCTCTCGGCAAAGCCAAATTCGCCGAACTGCTCAACGGATTGGTCGAGAAACCGCAAGGTAAACCAACGCTCGTGCCGGAGGGCGACAAACGTCCGGCAATCAATACTGCCAAAAACGATTTTATGGAGGTAAAAGACAATGGCTAATCAGACAATAAACCGCAAAAACCAAAGCCCCGCCCCCAACCCTACAAAGGTTATTACGGGTGAAGCAAGACTCTCTTACGCAAATCTGTGGGAACCGAAGTCTATTAACGGCGGTGCGCCGAAATACTCGGTCAGCATCATTATCCCCAAGAGCGACACCCGCACTATCGCCAAGATTAAGGCGGCGATTGAAGCGGCGTACCGTGAGGGCGAAACCAAGCTGAAAGGCAACGGCAAAACTGTACCTGCACTCGCTGTCCTCAAGACTCCGCTACGCGACGGAGACACAGAACGCCCCGACGACGAAGCCTACGCCGACAGCTACTTCATTAATGCCAACAGTAGCACAGCTCCCGGCATCGTGGACAGTACCTGCGAGACCATTATCGAACGCTCGCAGATTTACAGCGGTGTGTATGCTCGTGCCAGCGTGAATTTCTACGCTTTCAACAGCAACGGAAACAAAGGTATCGCTTGCGGGCTGAATAACATTCAGAAACTGCGCGACGGCGACCCGCTCGGCGGCAAGTCCAGAGCCGAGGACGACTTTGCCACCGAAGACGATGAAGATTTCCTCGGCTAAACGATTACACAAACGGCACGAGGGCGGTGAGGAAACTTGCCGCCCTTCTGCGTTATGGAGGGCTTATGAAAACACTCAGTATTGATATTGAAACATACAGCAGCGCAGACCTCAACAAGTGTGGTGTGTATAAATACGCTGAATCGCCGGACTTTGAAATTCTTTTGTTTGGCTACTCCGTGGACGGCGCCAAGGTTCAGGTGATTTCACTCGCCGATGGTGAGAGTATTCCGACCGAAATTCTCGACGCCCTGACGGATGACACTGTGCAAAAATGGGCTTTCAACGCCAACTTCGAAAGGGTCTGCCTATCCCGATTCTTATCAGATATGGGCATCAGCCTTGACCCCTTCACCGACAACTACTTTTCGTCTCAGCATTTAGGCAAGGTGAAATACCTGAATCCCGAATCATGGAGATGCTCTATGGTCTGGTCGGCGTATATGGGTCTGCCCCTCTCGCTTGAAGGTGCGGGTGCGGTTTTGGGATTGGAAAAGCAAAAGCTGACCGAGGGTAAAGAACTCATCCGCTATTTCTGCAAACCGTGTGCCGCCACCACCGCCAATGGGCAACGCACTCGTAACCTTCCTGCCCACGCTCCCGACAAGTGGGCGGCGTTCAAGGAATATAACTGCCGTGATGTGGAAGCAGAAATGTCCATACAGGAGCGGCTCGCAAATTTTCCTGTGCCGGATTCCATCTGGAACGAGTACGCTCTCGACCAAGAAATCAACGACCGCGGCGTGATGGTGGATATGACACTCGTCAGGAACGCCATCTCCGCCGACGCCCGATCCAAAGCGGAACTGACCCGCATCATGAAAGAAATCACGGAACTCGACAACCCGAACTCTGTGGCGCAGATGAAGCAATGGCTTGCAGATAACGGCTTGGAAACCGACACCCTCGGTAAAAAGGCGGTCGCTGAGCTCTTAAAGACAGCACCGGAGCCACTCGGTCAGGCGTTGTCGCTTAGGCAGCAGTTGGCGAAGTCCTCGGTCAAGAAATATCAGGCGATGGAAAACGCTGTCTGCTCCGACTGTCGGGCAAGGGGTATGTTCCAGTTTTATGGCGCAAACCGCACCGGCAGATGGGCTGGACGCTTAATTCAAATGCAAAATCTTCCGCAGAACCATCTGCCCGACCTTGAACAGGCGCGGACTTTGGTGCGAAGCGGCAATTTTACCGCTTTGGAACTGCTCTACGACTCCGTGCCTGAAGTGCTGTCGGAGTTAATAAGGACGGCATTCATTCCGAAGCCCGACACGAAGTTTGTGGTAGCCGACTTTTCGGCTATTGAAGCCCGCGTCATCGCATGGCTTGCCGGGGAGCGGTGGCGCAACGATGTCTTTGCCACCCACGGCAAGATTTACGAAGCCTCCGCAAGCCAGATGTTCCACGTCCCGATTGAGGAAGTCACCAAAGGTAGTCCGCTTCGACAAAAAGGTAAAATTGCAGAACTTGCCCTCGGTTATGGCGGTTCTGTCGGTGCGCTCAAAGCGATGGGCGCATTGGAGATGGGTTTGTTGGAAGACGAACTACAAACCCTCGTCACGGCATGGCGGGCTTCCAACCCAAACATCGTCAGGCTTTGGTGGGATGTTGATAAAGCAGCTATAAAGGCGGTCAGGGACAGAACGGTTACCGAAACCCACGGTATCCGCTTCGGAGTGCAGAGCGGAATGCTATTTATAACCCTACCTTCGGGCAGGCGCCTCTCTTATGTAAAACCCCGAATAGGCTCTAATCAGTTTGGCTCAGATTGCGTGACCTACGAGGGCGTTGGCGGTACGAAAAAGTGGGAACGGCTTGAAAGCTACGGACCCAAATTTGTGGAGAACATCGTGCAGGCCACAAGCCGCGATATCCTCAGCTACGCAATGCAGGGGCAAAGGTGCTGCGACATCGTGATGCACGTCCATGATGAAATGGTCATTGAAGCTGATTCCCGAATGTCCACCAAGGTTCTCTGCGAACAAATGAGCCGTACCCCGCCGTGGGCTGAAGGACTTTTACTCCATGCCGATGGCTATGATTGCCCATTTTATAAAAAAGATTAAGCGGTTGGTTGCCAAGTAGCCCCTTGCTGTCCTGTGGATGGTGAGGGGTTTACAACCTCTCGAAAAATCATTTTTCAGGAGGCAATTTATGGACAATCAACTGCAAGTGTTCTCTTATGAGGGGAACGAAGTAAGGACAGTACGCCAAGGCGACGAAACGCTCTGGGTGCTGAAAGATGTATGTGAGGTACTTGGTTTATCGGACACCAACAAGGTGGCGGAGCGTTTGGACGGCGATGAGCTGACCCGAATCAAATTCGTGTCAGGTGGTCAGACCCGCGAGATGTACGCGGTGAGCGAGAGCGGTCTCTACAACGTCATTCTCCGCTCCGACAAGCCTGACGCTAAAAGGTTTAAACGCTGGGTCACCCATGAAGTGTTACCTTCCATTCGCAGGCACGGTGCATATCTCACTCCCGCCAAATTGGAGGAGATGATGAACGACCCCGACGCTTGGATTAAGGTGCTAACCGCCCTTAAAGACGAGCGTGCCGCAAAGGAACTCCTCCAATTGGAAGCTGCCAAGAACGAGCCGAAGGTCATTTTTGCCGACGCCGTTTCGGTTTCCGATGGCACAATCCTCATCGGTGAATTGGCGAAAATCCTCAAAGGCAACGGCATTGAAATCGGACAGAATCGTCTGTTTGAGAAGCTGCGTCAGGACGGTTACCTCATCAAGCGCCAAGGAACGGACTACAACGCACCTACGCAGAGGGCTATGGAACTGGGTTTATTTAGAGTAAAAGAGACCGCCATCACGCACTCGGACGGTCATGTAACCATCAGCAAGACAACGAAGGTCACAGGCAAAGGACAGCAGTATTTTATCAACTTATTTCTTGGGAAAGGGGTAAACGACAATGACTAATGAAAAGAAACAAGCCATCAAAGCGGCTCTGAAAAAGGTTGGCAAGGTAATATGGTCTGCAATCCCGTGGGTCCTGATTTGGATTGGAGTGACCTGCTGGTTCTCCCTTATGTTCATTCTTGCAGATAAAACCGAGGAGCAAGAATCGCAAATAACCGCACTTCAATCAGAGAATAAACAGCTTGATGAAGAGGTGGACTGGCTCCGCTCACTTGTGAAGCAGTATTACCAAAGGGAGGTGCCTGATGAACAAATTCAACAGTGAAGGTTATCCTGACCCGACGGCTTATGAGGCTTTAACAGCAGTCGAACGTGAGGAAAAAGCAAAACAGTATCTCCCGCTAATATATATCGCCTCTCCTTTTGCAGGAGATATGGAACGAAACGTCGAGAAGGCACGGGGTTATTGCAGGTTTACGGTCAGCAAGGGGTGCATCCCTCTTGCTCCGCATCTGCACTACCCGCAGTTTATGGATGATGACGACCAAAAGCAAAGAGAACTTGGGCTTCGCTTCGCCCTCATCCTACTGGGTAAGTGCGACGAGTTATGGGCTTTTGGTGATACCGTCAGTGAAGGAATGAGGCGCGAGATTTCAAAGGCGAAAAAGCGTGGTATTCCAATCAGGTATTGGAACGGCAAATGCGAGGAGGTTACGCAATGCGAGACCTGAAAATATCCTACGGTGACAGCCGTCTGTCAAAACGATGGGTTAATAAGAAGACCACATTTGAAGAGTTATGCGAGCGGTTCAAGGTCACCCGCCGCACTACAGAAACCGTCGCTGAATATCAAAAGTTTACCAAAGACCGCCGTGACACCGCCAAGGATGTGGGCGGCTATGTCCTCGGTCACCTTAAGTCCGGGCGGCGCAAAAAGGACACGGTCGAGAGCCGTTCAGGGATTACCCTTGATGCCGACCACGCCGACAGCGGCTTTATTGAAACGGTGGAGATGCTGTTCCCGCACAACTGCGCCATCTACTCCACCCATAGTCATACGCCCAAAACTCCAAGACTCCGTGTGGTTATTCCTCTCTCCCGTGATGTTACGTCGGACGAATACGCCGCGCTTGCAAGGCTTGTGGCGGATGAAATCGGGATGGATTTCTTTGATGATTCCACCTATGAGCCGGAGCGATTGATGTACTGGCCGTCCACGCCATCTGACGGGGAGTATGTGTTCAAAGTAATCGATGGTGATGAACTCACCCCCGACAAATACCTTGCAAAGCTATCCGACTGGCGGGACTGCTCGCTCTGGCCGACATCAAGCCGTCAGTCCGAGGTGATACAACGCAGTATCCATCAGCAGCAAAACCCGCTCGAAAAAGAAGGCGTGGTCGGTGCGTTCTGTCGTTCCTACTCTATAGAGGACACAATCGCAACATTTCTGCCCGACATTTACGAGCCTTCTGCAATGGCGGGACGTTATGATTATATCCCTGCCGACTCAAGTGCGGGCGTTGTGCTGTATGAAGGTAAATGGGCTTTCTCACACCATGCCACCGACCCTGCCTGCGGCAAGCTGCTAAACGCCTTTGATCTTGTCCGTGTCCACAAATTCACAGACTTTGATGATAAAGCGGGTTTCAAGGCGATGAGCGAGTTAGCCTTAAAAGACGAGAAGGTCAACACCCTAATTGCCGAGGAGCGCATTGCCGCCGCCGAGACCGAGTTTGCCGAGAGCGAGGACTGGATGTCGCGGCTTCAAAGGGAGAAAAGCGGTATCCTCTGCAATACCCTCGGCAACCTTCTCCTTATCTTGAACAACGATGACGCCCTCAGCGGCATCCGCCACAACAAACTTGCAAACCAAGTATATGGAGAGAACCTCCCATGGGAGCGACCGTACCCGCCTTGGCGTGACGCAGACACTGCACAGCTTGTGGCATATGTGGATAAACGTTACGGCACGTTTTCAGCTCGCAACTATGAACTGGCACTCACCAAGGTTTCCGATGACCGCGCCTACCATCCTATACAGGAGTACCTGAAAAGCCTGCCCCCGTGGGACAGGATTCCCCGAATGGACACGCTGCTCATTGATTACCTTGGCGCGGAGGACTCGCCTTACACAAGAGCCGTCACCAGAAAAACGCTCGTGGCAGCGGTGGCTCGCATCTTAAACCCCGGCGTGAAGCACGACTCCATTCTTGTGCTAAACGGTAAACAGGGCATCGGGAAGTCCACACTGTTCTCAAGGCTCGGACGGCAATGGTACTCAGACAGCCTCTCAATATCAGATATGAAGGATAAGACTGCGCCTGAAAAGCTGCAAGGCTACTGGTTGCTCGAACTTGGGGAACTTGCGGGCATCAAGAAAATGGACGTGGAGACGGTGAAGTCGTTCATCACCCGCACAGACGATAAATACCGCCCCTCTTACGGCAGAGCCGTCGAGAGCCACCCTCGTCAATGCATCATTGTGGGATCGACCAACTCAGACGGCGGTTTCTTAAGAGACATCACGGGCAACCGCCGCTTCTGGCCTGTGCGAGTTTCTGGCGGCGGCAAATACCACGCTTGGGAACTTACGGAGACTGACCAGATTTGGGCGGAAGCCATTGTTAGGTACACCGAGGGTGAGGAATTGTTCCTAAAAGGCGATATCGCGTTAGCGGCATTTGCCGAACAGCGAGATGCTATGGAGAACGATGACCGCGAGGGCTTGGTGGCTGAGTACCTTGAAGAGCTGCTGCCTGAAAACTGGGACACAATGGACATTTATCGCAGGATCGAATATATACGCTCTACAGACGACCCTACAAGGGCAAAAGGTACAGTGCGTCGGAGTCAGGTCTGCGTGATGGAGATTTGGTGCGAGTGCTTCGGGAAGTCGCGCGAATCCATCAAGAAAGCCGACTCCTACGAGATCGAGGGCATTCTCAACCAAATAGGCGGCTGGGTGAAGTACGAAGGCAACAAGACAGGCAAAAAAGCTGTCCCGATGTACGGCGTCCAGCGTGTGTTCGTGAGGTCAGAATGATCATGGTGCAATTGCCCATGATTGCCTGTCGGGGCTTGGGCAACCTTAATCGGCAATGTCGCAAGCCCCGAATATACCACGGTTTAAGCACAGCCATTGCCCATATTGCCGATGTTCTCTCTATTAAATCTTATTTTATAAGTAATAAGAGCAATGAGCATACGCAATATGCCCGCGTAGGAATTATAGGCAGAATCGGCAAGATGGGCAATGGGGAAAATGGAGGTCTATATGCGAGAGAAAACATTGGAACGAAAACTCACGGAGGCAGTCAAGGCAATGGGAGGTATCGCACCCAAGTTTATAAGCCCCGGCTTCGATGGAATGCCCGACCGCCTTGTGCTTCTCCCCGATGGAAAGTGCGGCTTTGTGGAAGTGAAGCGGCAAGGCGAAAAGCCCCGACCGTTGCAGGAATCAAGGCACGGAATGTTACGGCGGCTGGGCTACAAGGTTTATATCTTAGACGATTCAGGGCAGATTGGAGGTGTACTTCATGAAATATCAACCTCATAACTATCAGGAATATGCCAAAGCTTTCATTGAAGCAAACCCCATATCCTGCCTCCTGCTTGACATGGGACTTGGCAAAACAGCGATTACACTGACCGCCCTTTCCGACCTGTTATTTGACAGTTTCGAAGCACACCGCATATTGGTCATCGCCCCACTCCGCGTAGCCCGTGATACATGGCCGGAGGAATTGCGGAAATGGGAACACCTCTCCGACCTGCGATTTTCCGTGGCGGTCGGTACGGAAACGGAGCGCAAGGCGGCTCTTTGGAAGCAAGCCGACATTTACATCATAAACCGCGAGAACGTGCAATGGCTCATTGATGAAAGCGGTCTGCCCTTCGACTTCGATACCGTGGTGGTAGATGAGTTGTCGTCTTTTAAGAGCCATCAGTCAAAGCGGTTCAGGTCGCTGATGAAAGCCCGCCCGAAGGTCAAGCGCATTATCGGGCTGACGGGAACTCCGAGTAGCAACGGCTTAATGGACTTGTGGGCTGAGTTTCGGCTTCTTGATATGGGTCAGCGGCTTGGGCGATTCATCGGGCAGTACCGTTCCGACTACTTTTTTCCCGACAAGCGTAACGGTCAGGTTATTTTCAGCTATAAGCCACAGCCTTCTGCCGAGAAGCGGATATACGCCAAAATTGCAGACATCACCATCAGTATGAAGTCCACCGACCACCTGAAAATGCCGAAACTCGTGATCGCCGAATATCCCGTACGGATGTCGGATGATGAGCGGGAACGGTATGACGAAATGAAGCAGGATTTGGTACTTCAGCTTGCCGATGGCGAGATAACCGCAGCCAATGCCGCCGCACTTTCCAATAAGCTGTGTCAAATGGCAAACGGGGCGGTTTATGGCGACGGTGGAGATTTCCATCACATCCATGACCGTAAACTTGATGCCTTGGAAGACTTAATTGAAGCCGCCAACGGCAAATCCGTCATGGTTGCATACTGGTTCAAGCACGACTTGGAGCGAATAGCCGCAAGGCTGAAATCCCGCCACATTCCGTTTTCCAAGATGGATACATCGGAATCAATCGCCCGATGGAATCGTGGAGAGTTGCCTGTCGCCCTCATCCACCCCGCTTCGGCGGGACACGGGCTGAACTTACAAAGCGGAGGCAACACGATTATATGGTTTGGACTGACATGGAGTTTGGAACTTTACCAACAGACCAATGCCCGCTTATGGCGGCAAGGTCAGCAGTCCGAAACGGTGGTCATCCATCATATCACCGCCAAGCACACCATCGACGAGCGTGTCATAAAAGCCCTATCCGAAAAGGATAGGACACAGACCGCCTTAATCGATTCGGTCAAAGCAAATCTGTGACAATCAACGGAGTCAAAAGCTGCCAATCCGAGGGAAACCACATTGTATCGGAGGGCAAGCCTATGAACACGCAAGAACTGACGGCAAAGGAGTACCTCTCCCAAGCCTATCACATTGACCGTCGCATCAACTCCAAACTGGAGCAGGTGCAGTCGCTACGAGACCTCTCCACCAAAGCCGTCGCCACGCTGTCTGACGTGCCGCCGAGCAAGGAGACACGCAACATCCACCGTATGGAGGATGTGATTGTGAAGATGATGGATTTGGAGTCGGAAATAAACACCGACCTTAATGCCCTTGTAGACCTAAAGCACGAAATCGTCACCATTATAAAGTGTGTGGAAGCACCCGACCTTCAAACTATATTGGAACTGAGGTATCTGTGCTTCAAAACTTGGGAGGAGATTTCGGTGGAACTGCACCTTGACATACGGTGGGTACATCGGCTTCACAACAGGGCTTTGAACGAGGTTGACGCGATTCGCCACTTAAAACCATAGAAAGCCACGCGGCTCATATGATATTGTTATGATGGCGAAACAATGAGGGCGTTCCCACACGGGGCGTCCTTTTTCTATACCCTGAGAACGGAGGGAAAACAAATGCCCTACAAAGCAAAGAAGCCTTGCGCGCACCCCGGCTGTCCCAAGCTGACCACAAGCCGGTACTGTGAGGAACACGCCAAGGCTGAGGCAAAGCGATACAACCATATAGACCGAGACCCCGAAGCCAACAAACGCTACGGCAGGAGTTGGAACAGGATCAGAGCGGCGTTCCTTTCTGCAAACCCTCTATGCGAGGTGTGCAAGGGACAAGGACGGCTCGTTTCTGCAACGCTCGTCCACCATAGGCGGAAGCTGACCGATGGCGGCACGAACGACTGGGCGAATCTTCAAGCTCTCTGTTCCGAGTGCCACAGCCGTTTGCACTCGCAGAAAGGCGATTACTTTTAAGAGTGTCGTTGACCGAGGGGCGGTCAGCATCTCTACAGCCTTTAGGACGGGCAGCGCGCTCGGCCTGCCGTGTGAATTTTTCAATAATCAAAAATCAAAAAATCAAAACGGAAATCAAAATCAAAGCGAGGTGACACTCATGCCCAGCGGAGGGTATCGTCCGGGGGCAGGTCGCCCTCGGAAAAATACAAGTGATAAAAAACTCGAAGGTAAACCCATCAGCACAAACAGCATGGGTCAGCCCAAACCAAAAAAGGTAAATTCCAAAAACGTGATGGCGGACTACTTCTCAATGGCGATGAAGGAATGTGAAAAGGAAGTGCCATCGGCCGACGTGCTGCGAAATGAAATTGAGGAGTACATCGCATCACGTGGCTGTGACGGCTATGTCGCGCCGCAGACAATATCGGACTATGTGCTAAATAGGCAGGGATTTCTCGCCTGCGAAGCGATGAACCGTAAAATTGGACGCATGACCAAAGAACTGAAACTCTCGCCCTACGTCACGGCGGGTTCAGCTTACTACAAAGCAATGCAGGGAGACTTTAACCTAATTATGCAAATTATCAACCGGCACAGCGGCACAGGGGGCGAAGAAAAGAACGCCTTTTTAGAATTACTCACAAACAGGGGGTTTTAATAAATGCAGACTACAGAACGATTCGAAAAAGTGAATATAGACCGGCTCGTGCCGTATGCGCGAAACGCACGTACCCACAGCAAGGAGCAGATTTTACAACTCCGCTCTTCTCTTCGTGAGTTCGGGTTCGTCAACCCTGTCATCGTTGACAAAGACCTGAACATCATTGCGGGGCACGGTCGCATTATGGCGGCGAAAGAAGAAGGTCTGACCGAAATCCCCTGTGTGTTTGTGGAGCATCTGACTGAAGCGCAGAAAAAAGCGTATATCCTCGCCGATAACCGTCTCGCATTAAGTGCAGGCTGGGACGAAGAACTGCTTGCATTGGAGTTTGCCGACTTAAAAGACCTCGGCTTTGACCTTGGATTGACAGGCTTCGATGAAAAAGAAATTGAGAAACTGTTTGCCGCCGACGGCAATGATGTACAAGATGATGAGTTCGACCTCACAGCCGCCCTTGAACAGGCGGCTTTTGTTTTGCCCGGCGATATATGGACTCTCGGGCGGCACCGCCTCATATGTGGCGATGCGACCGACGCCGCTACGGTGAAAAGACTCATGGACGGACGAAAAGCGAACCTCGTCCTGACCGACCCGCCATATAACGTCGGATTCGAGTCGGCAAGCGGGCTGAAAATAAAGAACGACAGCATGAAAGCCGAGCAGTTCTATTCCTTTCTGCTCTCTTCTTTCTGTAACCTTGCCGACAATTTAGAGTCCGGTGGTTCGGCATATATTTTCCACGCCGACACAGAGGGCGAAAACTTCCGTAGAGCATTCCGCGAGGCGGGCTTCCACCTCTCCGGTACTTGCATCTGGGTCAAGGACAGTTTTGTCATGGGCAGAAGCCCATACCAATGGCAGCACGAGCCTATTCTCTATGGGTGGCTCAAAACGGGCAGTCACAAATGGTACGCAGGCAGAGCCGAAGCAACAATATGGAACTTCGCCAAACCTAAGCGTAATAGCGACCACCCAACTTCAAAGCCCCTCGACCTGCTCGCTTATCCTATACGAAACAGCAGTCAGGCGAATGGCATCGTACTGGATACCTTCGGTGGTTCAGGCAGCACACTGATCGCCTGCGAGCAAGCGGATAGAATTTGCAATATGCTCGAGTTGGATGAAAAATACGCATCTGTTATCCTTCGTCGCTATGCCGAATTTAAAGGCAACGGCGGTGAGGATATCACCTGCGAACGTGACGGCAAGACCATTCCTTACGCTGACTTGGTGAAGGAGGTGGCCGACCGTGGATAAAAAACTGACACTCGGTTCGCTCTTTGATGGCTCCGGCGGGTTTCCGCTCGGAGCCATTTTAACAGGCATAGAACCACTCTGGGCTTCGGAGGTGGAACCCTTTCCGATTCGGGTCACCACAAAACGATTCCCATATATGAAGCACTGCGGAGACATCAATAAAATAAACGGTGCCCTTCTCCCGCCTGTGGACATCATCACGGCGGGTTTTTGCTGTCAGGATTTGTCCGTGGCGGGAAAACGCGCCGGGCTTCAAGGCGAAAGGTCGGGCCTGTTTTATCAGATACCGCGAATTATTAAAGAAATGCTCACTGCCACCAACAATGTATACCCGAAGTACGCCGTTCTGGAGAATGTGCCGGGTATGTACAGTTCGGCGGGTGGCGCAGATTTTCAGGAGGTACTCAATGAACTCATACAAATTAAAGATAAAACCCTGTCAGTACCTTTGCCTGAAAAGGGCAAATGGTCAACATCGGGTGAAATCGTGGGAGATGGTTTCTCAGTCGGCTGGCGAACGCTTGACGCTCAATTTTGGGGAGTCGCCCAAAGACGCCGCCGTTGTTACATTGTCGTCGATTTTACAGGCGAATGTGCCGGGAAAATATTATTTGACGAGTCGCGCCTGCGAGGGAATCCTCCGCAGAGCGGCTTCCCGTGGCAAACAACTGCCGGAGGTATTGCGGCTGGCTCTGGAAGCACAGTCAGCATCTTGAACGACCAAGGCGGCTCGTACATGGATGTTTCTGAAAACATAACGGGTACGCTCCGCTCACAGGAACACGGGCATCAGCCCATCGTGTTTGAGCCGGGCGCGGCATCAAGGGTTGGTGGGCATTGCTGGCAAGATGAACCTACCGGTGCGCTCCGTGCAGATATGGGCGATAATCAACTGGCGGTAGCGATAGAAAACCATCCCGCCGATTCAAGAATAAAACTTGACGGCAGCGGAACGATTCAAACCCTCACGGAGCGAATGGGAACCGGCGGCGGCAATGTTCCGCTTGTCATGAACGAGCGGCAATATGCCCTCACAGTCGGCGAGGACGTGGCGAACACCCTCACCGGCACAGACTTCAAGGGCACACAGTGTGTATTCGAACCGAAAACCCTGAAAATCCGCTCCGGCTGCGAAGGCGGCGGCAAGGGTGCGCTTGTACAGGATAATATGTCGGCTACGCTCTCCACAAGCAACGATCAGACCGTATTCGTACCAAAGGTTTACGGTATCTGCTCCCAAGCGTCCAACAGCATGAAGTCAGGAAATCCACACAGCGGAATCTACGAAGCTGAAACCGCAAGGACACTTGACACCTCCGTCCCTGACCCGAACAAGAATGCAGGCGGCATGGCGGTGGTATCTGTTCAAGGTTCCATGATTGGGCGAGCGGATAAAAACGGTCCCCAAGGGAGCGGCATCGGTGAAGATGTCAGTTTTACCCTTACGGAGGCTGACCGACACGCGGTGTGTTACCAAGACAATGTCGGTTCTCTCTGTGCTTCTGATTATAAATTTCCGCAGCAACAGCAGATTGAGGAAGGCAAAGCGGTTGTAGAGCGAGTGGCGGTTGAGAATTACCAACATAGCGGCTACCGTGAAAGCAACACGGCCGGAACTTTGAAATCTACGGGTGGCACGAACGGTGGCGGCTCTGAAAGTGTAATTGTCGAGAATCGCTATGTTGTTCGCAGACTTACTCCGACTGAGTGTGCCTTGCTCCAAGGATTCCCTCCCGATTGGTGTGCGAGGCTTGGAACAATCGAGCCAGCCGAGGATGACATCTCCTTTTGGTCGGAGGTTTGGGAAACTCACCGTATTATTATAGGTACGTCCTCCAAACCCAAGAGCCGAAACCAGATTATAAAGTGGCTGTGCGACCCACACTCCGATGCCGCCGAGTACAAAATGTGGGGCAACGGTGTGGCTTTGCCGTGCGTGGTATTCGTTCTCGGCGGGATTGTGTCATACACACAAGAAAAAAGTGCTGTTTTCCCTTGATATTCGGTACATTTATTTCACATAAACGCTTGCTATTTAAGGCGTTTAGAGTGATATATGTAATCAACGAAGGGAACAAAAACCCTTTGAAATCAAAGAAAATGGAGGAAACGAAAATGAAGATTTCTTACAACGTAACAGGTGCAGAAAGAAAATCCTTAGTAGCAGCCATCAGCCAAGAACTGAACGCTCCGACAAAGTATCTCGGAGCCCCGACATTCGCCTATGAGGTCGGCGGTTACCACATCGACAAGAATGGCACGGTCACGGGCAAGGACAACAGCGGGTTGGTCGCAGACCTTTGTGGGCTGCATAGTTTTAAAGCAGTCAGCGAGGGATACAACGAGATGACCACCGAAACCAACGAAGCCCCGGTATTTGAAGACTTGAACCTCACGGAACGCGAGGAACTGGGAATTGGACGAGAACGCCACGACCACAGCGGCGAGGACGGAATGCAAGCAAGCGATGTTCCCGAAAGCTACACCTACCAAGCTGAACTCAGCGACCCCGACTGTCCTGACCGTATGGAGGTCTTCTCGGCTTCCGCCGACTTGGATGCTTGGCGGTTTGCGATGGATTTCTGCGAGGGCGATGTGGTTCTGCTTGAACTCAGGCAACTCGACGAGAATTATGACTTCGTGCGTGGGATTGACATTGCCGAGTTACTCGCCGAAAACGATGTCTACGACAGCTTTGCAGTGGAGCTTCCGAAAAACGGCTTGACCGATGCTCAGGTGGAAAACATTAAACGATTGGTTGATAGCAAGCGTACATTGCTGACAAAGGCACTGGGCAGGTCAATTAAGGTAAAAGACACAGGCGAAAACATCCAATTCATTTATCCCTACTCCGAGGAAACAGGAGTAGGGATTATTTATAGCCAACTGTCTGCTGCCTTTGTCAAACACGTCAAGAAGCACAGCAGGGTCACGGCGACAGAGCGTGATGTCGAAAGCGAGAAATTTGCCCTACGCACTTTCTTGGTACGTCTCGGAATGAGCGGCGCCGAGTTCGGAGCAGCAAGAAAATGGCTCTGCCGCAACCTTTCTGGGAACGCTTCATTTCCCAACAACGCAAGCTACGCCGCTATGCAGGCGAGCCGAAGAAACGGAGGTCAGACCGATGGGCAAGAATAACGGTTTACCAAATATGGCTTCAGTAGAGGCACGGCGCTCAAGGTATGCCAAAGGTACAAGGGTTGAGTTGGTTTCTATGTCAGACCCATACACAACACTTAAGCCGGGCGACCGAGGCATGGTTAGCTTTGTGGACGACACAGGCACGGTTTTTGCTGACTGGGACAACGGCTCTACTCTTGGGGCGGTTTACGGCGAAGATGAAATCAGACTTCTTTCCAAAGCTGAGGTCATTAAGGAACAATGCCGTAAAGTAGCCTCGACAGGTAAAAGTAATATGTTTGATGTCAACGCTGTTTTCAAAATTGCCCTCGAGATGGGCTATGGAGAATTAGCGGACTTCATGATGAAGAATACCAAAGCCTATGGGGCGCTAATACTCACTGGTGAACTGGGCGACTCGGATATCATAGAACTTTAAGGAGGACACAACCATGTGGAGCGAAGGCATTATCACCTGTCCGACGACGGGTAGCAAGTATAAATATTGGGTGAAGCACTTTGAGGAAGGCTCCCATTTCGGGATTGACGGCGGTAAGGTGAGTAAACTTACCCTTCGCAAACTGGACGAGAGTCGAGACCTTGTTAACTACGACCGTGGCTGGGCTGTTGAACCCAACACCGATGAGGTCAAGGCGGTCTACGTCATTATTCTCAAAAAGTACAACTAAACTCGTAAACAAGCGAGGACACCCCGACAAGGGGCTGTCTCTCGTACAAATAGATTTCGCAGGGCTTCCAGACGGAGGTCTTTTTTATTGCCATTAAGGGAGGTTACGCCGATGGGCGATTTTAAATACAACCCGACAAAGCTCATGCTGCCAACCAGTCGCTACGACGAGCGGCGAGCCGACTTTGCTGTGGGTTTTATACAAATGCTCCGGCATACTACCGGCGAATGGTTCGGCAAGCCGTTTCACCTTATGCCGTGGCAAGAGCAGATTGTTCGTGACATCTTCGGTATCGTCGGCGAGGACGGATACAGGCAGTTTCGCACGGCATATGTCGAAGTTGGTAAGAAAAACGGTAAATCCGAGCTTGCGGCGGCAATTGCCCTCTACCTTCTGTTTGCCGACGGTGAAGCCGGGGCCGAGGTATATTCCTGTGCCGCTGATATTAACCAAGCCTCCATCGTGTTCAACACTGCAAAGGCGATGGTTGAGCAATGCAAAGACCTCGCCGCGATATCAAAACTGCTGCCGTCAACAAAACGGATTACATTTCCGCACACAAACAGCTTCTACCGTGTGCTGTCGAGCGAGACCAAGTCCAAGCAGGGCTTCAATGTCTCCGGGCTTATCTTCGATGAGTTGTTTGCTCAGCAGACCAGAGAACTATTCGACACGATGACCAAATTCACGGGTGATGCCAGACGGCAGCCACTCTACTTTCTGATCACCACGGCGGGTAGGGACAAGACAAGCATTTGCTATGAGATTCATTGCAAGGCTAAAGCCGTGATTGACGGCTCGAAGATTGACCCCTCCTTTTACCCCGCCGTGTTTGGCATCGAGGACGGCGATGACTGGGAAGACGATAAAGTCTGGAGGCGTGTTAATCCAAGCATTGGCGTGACCATTCCATATGAAACGGTGCAAGCCGCCTATGAACAGGCAAAGCAGAACCCCGCCGAGGAGATGCATTTCCGACAGTTCCGTTTGAACGAGTGGTGCAATGCCGACATCCGCTGGATGCCTATGGATAAATGGGACGCCCTCGGCGAAGAAATTGACTGGGAGAATTACGAGGGGCGCGACTGCTACTGCGGACTTGACCTCTCCTCCACAGGTGACTTGACGGCTCTGGTATTGGTGTTCCCGCCAATGTCAGGTGATACCAAATACACGGTGATGCCGTTCTACTGGTTGCCGGAGGAAGTTATCGACCTACGCACCCGCCGTGACCACGTCCCATACGAGGTGTGGAAGAAGATGGGCGTATTCAATACCACCGAAGGCAATGTCGTGGATTATGACTACATCGTGGCGTTCATCGGCAAGTTGTCCGAGCGGTTCAAGATACGGGAAATTGCCTATGACCGATACGGTGCTGAGAAAATCCGCCGTGACCTTGAGGAACTCGGGGCGGAACACGCCTTTGAGGTAATCCCCTTCGGGCAGGGTTTTGTGAGTATGTCGCCACCAAGCAAGGACTTCTACCAGTTTGTAATGGAGGGCAAAATCCGCCACGGTCGGCATCCTGTCCTTGATTGGAATATGGGGAATGTCATCATCGACCAAGACGCAGCGGGCAACATCAAGCCCAACAAAAAGAAGTCCACCGAAAAAATCGACGGTGTTGTGGCAATGATCATGGGCTTTGCCAGAGCGACCATCGGCGGCGGTATCCCTCAAGGCTCAGTCTATGACGAAAGGGGGCTGTTGTTTATATGAGTATATTTTCAAGACTATGGCGACCACACAGCCGCGATAAACCTCAGAACTCAGTAGGCGGCGGGTGGTCGTTTTTATTTGGCGGCACCACAAGCGGTAAGGCTGTGAATGAACGGACAGCGATGCAAACATCGGCGGTATATGCCTGTGTGCGTATCCTGTCCGAATCAATTGCGGTCTTGCCGCTCCACGTTTACCGCTATACAGACAACGGCGGTAAAGAGCGCACGAGTATGCATCCGCTCTACCGTCTGCTCCACGACGAGCCAAACCGCGAGATGACTTCTTTCGTGTTCAGGGAAACGCTTATGGCACACCTGCTTTTGTGGGGCAACGCCTACGCACAGATTATCCGTGACGGACGTGGCTACCCTGTGGCCCTCTACCCAATGCTGCCCGACCGAATGAGCATAGACCGCAATCCGCAAGGCGAACTGATCTACACCTACCAAAGCGACAAAGGTCAGGTCAAGCTGCGAAAAGAGAGCGTCCTTCATATTCCCGGTTTGGGCTTCGACGGGCTTATAGGTTATTCACCGATTGCGATGGCAAAGAATGCCGTCGGTCTTGCTCTTGCAACAGAGGACTACGGAGCCACATTTTTCGCCAATGGCGCAAACCCCGGCGGTGTATTGGAACACCCCGGCGTGATTAAGCCAGAGCAAGCTGACAGGCTTCGTGAAAGCTGGGCGACGCAGTTTGGCGGTGCGAATGCACATAAAGTGGCTGTGCTTGAAGAGGGCTTGAAGTTTCACCAAATGAGCATACCGCCCGAACAGGCACAATTTTTAGAGACACGGAAGTTTCAGATAAACGAAATCGCCCGTATATTCCGAGTGCCGCCCCACATGGTGGGCGACCTTGAAAAGAGCAGCTTTTCCAACATCGAGCAGCAATCCTTGGAGTTTGTGAAATATACTCTCGACCCTTGGGTGGTCAGGTGGGAGCAGAGTTTACAGCAAGCCCTCATCCTGCCTTCCGAAAAGGCAGCTATATTCATAAAGTTCAACTTGGACGGATTGATGCGCGGCGATTATCAAAGCCGTATGCAGGGCTACAGCGTGGGCATTCAAAATGGATTTTACAGCGTCAATGACGTGCGAGGTTTGGAAGATCTAAACCTTCTGCCCGATTCCGAGGGCGGCAACATCCACGTCTTAAACGGCAATATGGTCAAACTCGCCGACGTGGGTGCGGCCTATAAAACAAACGAAAAGGAGGACACATCGTGAAAAGTAAGCTAAAGAAATTTTGGGACTGGGCGCGCGACGAGACCACCGGTGAGCGCGTCCTCTACTTCGACGGGGAAATCTCGGAGGAGACTTGGTGGGGCGACGAAGTGACACCTAAGATGTTCCGCGACGAGTTGTTTAAGGACATAGGCGACATCACCATTTGGCTCAACTCGCCGGGCGGTGACTGTGTCGCGGCAAGCCAAATCTACGCCATGCTGATGGACTACCCCCATAGCGTGACGGTCAAAATTGACGGCATTGCGGCTTCGGCGGCAAGCGTCATCGCAATGGCGGGAACAAAGGTGCTTATGGCTCCCACCGCCCTGATGATGATTCATAACCCGCTGACAATCGCCATCGGCGACAGCGAGGAAATGCGGAAAGCCATCGATATGCTCGCCGAGGTCAAAGAATCCATCGTCAACGCCTACCAAATCAAGACGAGCCAGTCAAGGGCAAAAATCAGTCACTTGATGGATGCGGAAACTTGGATGAACGCAAACAAGGCGATTGAACTTGGTTTTGTCGACGGCATTTTGGATGACGTAAAACGCAAAACCTCGGATGTGACATTCGCCTTTTCAAGGCGGGCGGTCACCAACTCCCTGCTCGGCAAGGTAATGCCGAAAGCTCCGCAGCAAGACCCGAAAACTGAACCCGAAACGCCGAAAGGCGTGGATGCTGAGTCGCTGAAGAAGCGGCTCAATTTGATTATCCACTAAATTAATGGAGGTAATGACAATGAGTACAATCCTTGAACTGCGCGAGAAGCGCAACAAAATTTGGAACACCGCTAAGGAGTTCCTCGACCAGAAACGCGGTGCGGACGGGATGGTTCCGCCTGAAGCCGCAACCGAATACGACAAGATGGAATCTGATATGGTTTCCCTCGGCAAGGAAATCGAGAGGTTGGAACGTCAGCAGGCGTATGACCTCGAAATGGCGAAGCCGACCACAAGTCCAATCGCCAATTCACCAACCAAACCTGCTGAAGCTAAAATTGGCAGGGCTTCCGACGAATACAAGGCGGACTTCGGAAAAATTCTGCGTGGTAAGCAGCCCATCAACAATGTCCTTAGCACCTCACCCGACACTGACGGTGGATATCTTGTGCCGCTTGAGTTCGAGCGTCAAATTGTGACCAGCTTGGAGGAAGCAAACATCATCCGCTCCATCGCCAAGACCATTACGACCTCAGCCGAGCGTAAAATCCCTGTCGCGGCAACGCACAGCACCGCCCAGTGGACTGCGGAGAATGGCTCGTACACAGAGAGCAACCCGACCTTCGACCAGAAGACCATCGACGCTTTCAAGCTTACCGACCTTGTGAAGGTCAGTCTTGAACTACTGCAGGACTCGATGTTTGACTTGGAGTCCTACATCGCCGCAGAATTTGCAAGAGCATTCGGAGTTGCTGAGGAGCAGGCTTTCTGCGTCGGAACCGGCACGGGTCAGCCCACAGGTATTTTCACTGCAAACGGCGGTCATGTCGGTGTGACGGCAGGTTCTGCCACAGCAATTACCGTAGACAACCTCATCGACCTAATTTATTCCCTGAAATCCCCGTACCGCAGGAATGCTGCGTTCCTGATGCAGGACGTGACGATTTCCGCCCTTCGTAAGTTGAAGGACGGAAACGGTGTGTATGTGTGGCAACCGTCGGTTCAGGCGGGGCTGCCTGACAGATTGCTCGGCTACCCGATTTACACCAGCCCCTATGTGCCTGCGGCAACTGCCGCATCTCTGCCGATTGCCTTTGGTGATTTCAGCAACTACTGGATTGCCGACCGTATGGGCAGAACGGTTCAGCGCCTGAATGAACTCTATGCCGGAAACGGTCAGGTTGGCTTTATCGCTACCGAGCGTGTTGACGGCAAGGTCATCCTGTCCGAGGGCATTCAACTTCTCAAGATGGGTTCGTAAAGGAGGACGTAATATATGGCTGATAACACTTACAGCACAAAAAACTACCAAGAACAAGGCGGCGAAAAGTGGGTAATCGGCGGGACTTTGAAAGTCCTGCCGACCGCCACTGTCACAGGTCTTCCCTCTGACCCGCTCCAAGTGGCGACCGAAGCCACGCTCGGCGGTATTAAAGCTCCTGCAAAGACAGATGAAGCCGTACCCGTGGCGGTTGACGAGGACGGCTTTCTATTTGTCCCAGAAGTTACCGTCCCCACTGTTCCCGTCGCCGAAGCGGTGGCTGACAGTGTGGCTGAGGACGTTGCCGGAGTAAACACTGTGATTAACGCAATTCTCGCATCGCTTAAAACAGCAGGGCTGATGGCAACCGAAACTGAGCCGGAATAAGGAGGTGAGCGGCGATGACGCCAACGGAACTGTTACCACTGGTCAAGGATAACCTTATCTTGACCCACGATCAAGACGATGCTTTGCTCTTGCGGCTCATCGCTGCTGCGATTAACTATGCCGAAAGCTACCAGCACGTCGAAGCGGGGTGGTTTGATGCCCACCCCGCTTCACCTGCTACAGAGCAGGCAATAGTTATGCTTGTTTCCAATTGGTACGAGTCACGCGACGGCTCTACTGCCGGCTTCTTTGCAGATTCCATTCAGGCGAGTCAGCAGGTCTGGAACACGGTCAATACGCTGTTACGGCTCGATCGGTCATGGGGCGTTTAGGAGATAATTTCCTCAACTCGCTTGACGATTTTCATGCTCCTTGGAGCAAGAACGTCAAATCGGTATGTTGAGGCTGACTGAAACTTAGTTGCGTTGATGCTTTTAGGTAAGTCTTTCTGTTTCCACACTGTGTACCCGAAAGGCTCAAGTACGGTCTTAATCATCAGCCCTACTGCTTGCTTGGTGAAGTTGTCGTCCAGAGAATTATCGTGCGACTTGTTTGGGTCGGCGAAAAAATGCTCAACATTGACGGCAACAGGTGCAAGAGCAGGTTTACCTGCTTCGCTCGCGTCTATCATCTGAACGATGATGAAGTCCTGTGAGAGAAAAGCAAAAATATTCTGCATATCGTCGTCGTTTTCAAACTTGCGGCAGTTTGGGTTTTGAGTGATGAAATCGTTATAGGTAGCTAACATAATGGACACTCCTTTTTGTTAAGTTGTTTTACATATGTATTATAACATAACTATAATCAGCTGTCTATATGTTTGGTAAATTTTTTTGGAGGTGTCCGTCTTATGGCATTTGGGAAAATGAACACGTTTATCAACATCGTCACCTCTACTCCGACCAAGGATGCAGAGGGTTTTGTCAAAAAGGGCGACACCGTACTTGCTTCCGTCCGTGCATATAAAGAGGAAAAACACGGCTCGGAGCGTTGGGCGAATATGGCGGCGTTTTCCGAAGCAACCGCCCTGTTCCGCTTTCGCAAATTGCCGGAGCTTGCCGTTGACACGACACTTATCATCACCTGCGACACAGGCAGATACCGCATTGTTTCAGCAGAGGATGTCAAAGGTCGCGGAATGTATATTGAATGCCTTTGCGAGAAACTCGAAGGGAGCGTGATGTGATGGCAAAGGTTGAATTAAAACTCCCCACAGACTTTGAAGAAAGGCTCTCACGCCTTGCCGACAAGACTGACGAGATTATCCCGAAAGTATTGGAAGCAGGCGGCGAGGTGGCCTTGGCAAAGATCAAAAGCAACCTATCCTCAGTCATTGGGCGAGGCACAAAAGATGAAAGCCGTTCCACGGGTGAATTGGAACGATCTCTCGGACTTTCTCCTGCCAAGCAAAAGCGGGACGGCTCCGGCTGGGATATAAAGGTCGGATTTAAAGAACCAAGGAGCGACGGCAGCAGCAACGCTAAAATTGCTAACATCATTGAATACGGTCGGCACGGCCAGACCCCGAAGCCATTTTTAAAGCCCGCCAAGTCGGCAATCAAGAACACAGCGGTCGAAGCAATGAAAGCAAAGTTTGAATCGGAGGTAGACGGCGTATGAGCATACTTTCTGAACTGAATACCTTACTTACGCCCGTCCTCCCGGTGGAGACGGGCGTTTTCAGCGGCGTACCGCCCGATGAGTACCTTGTGCTGACCCCGATGACGGACATATTTAGCCTATTCGGGGACAACAAACCACTTATAGATATATCCGAAGTGCGGATTTCGCTCTTTTCCAAGGACAACTATCAGCAGAAAAAGCGACAAATTACGACAGCACTTTTAGGTGCTGGCTTTACCATAACCGACCGCCGTTACATCGGACATGAGGACGACAGCGGTTACCACCACTTCGCCATCGATGTGGCGAAAGAATATGAAACGGAGGAATAAACATTATGGCTACAATCGGACTTGACCGGCTCTATTACGCGCCGATAACCGAAGCCCCGACCACGGGCTATGAAACCTACGGCACTCCCGTAATGCTTGCTAAGGCAATATCTGCCGAGTTGTCGGTGGAACTTGCGGAAGCCACGCTCTATGCGGATGACGGTGTCGCCGAGGTGGTCAAAGAATTTAAGAACGGCAAACTTACCCTCGGCGTGGACGCTATCGGCAGAAGCGTCGCTGCGGCACTTACAGGCTCGACCGTTGACGATAACGGAGTGCTGATTTCCACGAGCGAGGACGGCGGTTCTCCCGTTGCTATCGGCTTCCGTGCCAAGAAATCCAATGGTCACTATCGCTACTTCTGGCTCTACCGCGTAAAATTCGGAGTGCCATCCACCAATCTTGCCACTAAGGGCGACAGCATCACTTTTTCTACTCCAACAATCGAGGGGACTGTAATTCGCCGAAATAAAACGGCAACAGACAACCTGCACCCTTGGAAAGCCGAGGCTGATGAAGACGACAGTGACATCGAGTCAACCGTCATCAGCAGTTGGTATACCGCCGTCTACGAACCGACATTTGCGTCTGGTGTATAAGGAGGGCTGGCAGATGGATAACGAAAGAAGTTCAAAAATCAATATTGGAGGCACGGAGTACAGCTTAGTCCTCACAACTCGTGCCACCAAGGAAATCGCCCGTCGCTACGGTGGGCTTGAAAACCTTGGGGAAAAACTGCTAAAAGCAGAGAACTTTGAACTCGCCCTCGATGAAATTATATGGCTGATTACGCTACTTTCGAATCAGTCAATTCTCATCCACAATCTGAAACACAAAGACAAACCGCAAGAACCGCTTACGGAGGAGGAAGTTGAACTGCTGACCACGCCTTTGGAATTGGCGACCTATAAGGTAGCGATTACCGAGGCGATGTTCAAAGGAACGGCTCGGAATATCGAAAGCGAGACAGACCCAAAAAACGCGGAGGTCGGGTAAGCGACGATGAGTTGTTTACCCGACTTCTCTATTACGGCACAGTTCACCTAAACCGCTCAGAAGACGAAACGTGGCTCACGCCCATCGGTCTTTTGATGGACTTGTGGGAGTGCCACAGGCAGTACCTCGGCTTGGCAAAACCCAAGCACGAGATGTTTATTGAAGAAATTATTCCGTCAGAACTGATTTAGGAAAGGTGGTGACGCGCAAATGGCTGATAATTTCGGGCTGAAGATAGGTCTGGAGGGCGAAAAAGAATTCAAGAACGCCCTGCGCGACATCAACCAGTCCTTTAAGGTGCTTGGAAGCGAGATGAAACTGGTCTCCTCCGAGTTTGATAAGAACGACAAATCAATACAAGCGGTTGCTGCTCGGCACGAGATGTTGAATAAAGCCATCGAAGCACAAAAGGATAAAATCTCTGCCCTTGAATCCGCTCTTAGGAACGCCGCCGAGAGTTTCGGTGAAAACGACAAAAGGACGCAGAACTGGGCTATCCAGCTTAACAACGCCAAGGCTGAACTCAACGGAATGGAGCGGGAACTTAATGACTCCGCTGAAGCCACCGACGACCTCGGAGACGAATTGAAAGATACCGCAAATGAAGCGGAAAAGTCCAGCGGTAAGTTCGAAAAACTGGGCGGCATCCTCAAGGGTATAGGTGCATCCATGGGTGCGGTGGCTGTGGCGGCAGGAGCCGCCGCCATAAAACTCGGCAAAGAAGTCGTGCAGCAGTTTGGTGAATTGGAACAGAACCTCGGCGGTTCAGAAGCCGTATTCGGCGAGTACGCTACGAGAATCCAAAAGACTGGCGAGGAAGCCTATAAAAATCTCGGTGTAAGCCAGAGCGACTACCTCGCCACGGCAAACAAGATGGGTGCGCTTTTCCAAGGCTCTGGTCTTGAGCAACAAAAGTCCCTTGAGTTGACCGAAAAAGCTATGCAGCGAGCGGCAGATATGGCATCTGTCATGGGCATCGATATGTCAATGGCAATGGAGGCTGTTACCGGCGCGGCAAAGGGCAACTTTACAATGATGGATAACCTTGGTGTTGCCATGAACGCAACCAACATCCAAGCCTACGCTCTCGCCAAAGGGCTGGACTTTACATGGGCAAGTGCGACTCAAGCCGAAAAAGCTGAGGTTGCCATGCAGATGTTTTTTGAAAACACCGAGCAGTACGCAGGCAACTTCGCAAGAGAATCCACGCAAACAATCTCCGGCTCAATTGGTCTATTGCAAGCAGCCCTCGGTTCGTTCACGGCGGGACTTGGAAACGCCAATGCCGATATGACAAACTTGACGCAGAACCTCGTTGACGCTTTCCAGTCGGTGGTTAAAAATATCGTGCCGGTTTTGCAGAATATCGTCGCGGCTCTGCCTGCGGCGGCTGATGCGATTTTACAGGCAATAGGCGACTTGCTGCCAATGCTGTTACAAACGGTAACGGAGCTGTTCACACAGGTGCTGAACACTCTTCTAAAACTTCTGCCCGAACTTATACCAGCAGCGGTCGAAGCGGTGATGACCATCATCGACGCTTTGGTAGACAGCTTGCCGCTCCTTGTCGAAGCGGCGATACAATTGGTGATTGCGCTTGCAGAAGGCTTAGGTACTGCTCTGCCGGAACTGATTCCGTCCATCGTAGAAGCCATCATCCTCATCGTGGAAACCTTGCTTGCTAATATGGATAAAATCCTTGCGGCTGCATTTGCAATCATTCAAGGCTTGGCTACAGGACTTCTTAATGCATTGCCAAAACTGATAGATGCTCTCCCCGAAATCATAACAACCATTATTGATTTCATCACAGACAATTTGCCTGAAATCATTGAAATGGGTATTGAACTCACCGTTCAGCTTGCGGTCGGGCTTATTAAAGCCATACCCCAACTTGTGGCAAAACTGCCGGAAATCATAGCAGCAATCGTAATCGGTCTTGGGAAAGCGGTCGGTGCTGTGTTTGAAATCGGCAAGAACATTGTGACGGGTCTATGGGAAGGCATCAAGTCCCTCGGTTCTTGGATAGCGGACAAGGTTTCAGACTTTTTTTCAGGCATTGTTGACGGCGCAAAGAGCCTGCTGGGCATTAACTCACCGTCAAAAGTGTTTGCTGGAATCGGCGAAAATATGGGTCTTGGTATCGGCGAGGGCTTCACCGATGCTATGAAGGGCGTTGAAAAAGATATCACAGACGCGATCCCCACCGACTTTGACCTTGATATGAATGCTGGTATTCATAAGGTGATGAACGACACCTCTCTTGACGTGAAGAAAACCGTGGAGCATACAGGCATTATCCGGGTTGAGGGCATTAATAACAAAGGTGAAATGACCTCGGTTGTGGACATCATTATCGACAGGCTCAGACAGGAGGTGCGCGTATGAGTCATCTCAAAAATACGGAAACAAGCGAAATCATCACGCGCTATGTTAGCTTCCGGAAAAAGCAGGAGGTCATCCGCACGGTGCAGATCGCCCTTGACGGGACGGAATATCTTACCCGCTTTGGTTCACCGACCGCACATTACGAGTTAACGCTCTATGTTAATGAAACCGGGAAAGCTACGCTGATGGCAGCCGAAGACAGCGTTCCGCTGCTTGAATGCTCAGTTAGGCAAGGTGTCTTCACTGGGAGGATTGTTGAACTTGGCTCCTTTGATTATCAGGCGGCGAGCTGGTATAAGGTCACAGCCACACTTGCGGCTGTAAGCGAGGTGAGTGACCCATGAGAAGCATACCGATAGTGCTGAAAGAAAAACTCGCTAACCGCTTCAAAGTGGAAAACACCAACAGTATGGCAAATCTCCGCGTGGTAGCCACGCAGACCTCCGTCAATTCGCTGCTCTCCGAGCCGATTCACGAAGACATTGCTCCCGCGTTCGGTGATGTGGCTGTGCGCCAGACCGCCAGTGAATCCGATTTGTCTCTTGCATATGCCATCTGTTTGGACGACGGTGTCGCCAAGGTGTATAAACGGAAGTTCCCGGCGGGCATGGAGTTTCCGTGGGAGTATCAGTGGACACTCGGTGCTGCGACTGATGTGGCGATTGAATTTAACGGCGTATGGAAAATGAACGCCGAAAAGGAGTGGTATTACCTACAAACTGAGGAATACCCGTATATCTTTTATGTTCGGAGCGGTAATCTGTATGTTCAAAGCTGGACGAACAGCGATAATGCCTCTCTGATTGCCACCGGTGTTTCCCAGATATCTGCCTGCAAGGGTTGGCAGTCCAGTGTCGAACCGGACCTTGACCAAGGCTTGATCATCGGTTATCTAAAAAATGGTTCAGTGTATTACCGAGCGCTCTGCTGTCAGGAAAACGGATCTTATGTCTGGGAAGCGGAGCATGAAATAGCCGCCCTTGGTACGGGCAACACAACACTTTCGGTTATCCGCACCAACGATTTCCGCATCGGATTCCTGACGCAGAACAACGGTCGAATGCTTCTAACACTAACGCACCGTAACTATGCTGGAATGAGCGTCAGACCGGAAACGGTTCACATCAACGCTTCAAACGTGAAGATGTGGATTTCCGATATAAATGAGCTGGACACACTGAACAAAGAGTACGCATATGGGAATACAGCCTATCCATATGTTCTGCTGGATGAGCCGAACACAGAAGAAATCTCCGTAGCTTCGGTGGAGAAGCTGAACCGCGAGACGGGATTCGTCTGCTACGGCTTCAAGCTTCATCTCACAATGCCTCTATATGGAAGTATCGACGCCGGGTTTCCGGTAAAATGCACTCTTTCCGTTTCCGGGGTGACCGTTACATCCGCTTCCTATGACAGCGAGGAGCAAGCGCTTGTTCTATATACGAGCACCGATATCCGCAGAACGGTGGCCGTGACCATTACAATGCCGGAATACCGTTCTCTCTGGTATTACAAACTTGACTTGCAAAGATGGTTCCTGCCCACTCTGAGTGCTGTCGCCGCCGCAGAAACTATGGACTACTTCACCTTTGGAAACGAAACGGCAGGCATTTCGATAGTTTCAACTGGGGCATGGATTGACGAGGCGGTGTTCACCCAGTGTTTCCAGCCTGCTCATACGGCGGTCATTGCTGTTGTGGCTTCGTCTATAAGCCTGCAACCAGTTTCCACATTACCGATTTAGGAGGTTTTCAATATGAAGATACAAGAACGAGCCGTTCTGCATAACCGTTTTGACGTCAAGGTGGTCGATGCCGTAAGCGGCAAAGTAAAGCAGACGGCGGTCGGCTTCAATGTCATTACAAACTACTATTTTAACAGTAGGCTGACTGCTTCTCCGCTTAGTAAAACAACCGACCTGTTCAGATATATCGCGGTCGGCACAGGCACGGGAACACCTGCTGTTACGGATACCGCCCTTTTTACACATCTGACGCGCAAAGCCGTGACGACGCTGGAAACGGTATATGAATATCCAACGTCGCACACGACCAAGCAAATCAAGCTGGAAGCGACCGAGTGTAACGGCTCCACCATTACCGAGGTGGCTCTTGAAGGGTATTACAGCGGCACCTTTTCAACTACTTACTACATCATGTCCCATGCCATGCTGCAGGATTCCGAAGGAAACCAGATTGCTATAGCAAAGACTGATACGGATGTGGTGTATATAACCGCAACCTTCTACGCTACCTGCACCCCTTCCGGTTTTGGCACAAACGGCATATATCCCACGGCAGAAAACAATTATCTGTTCCAATGGCTGCTCACAGGCAGTACGGACGGAACTGTACGTTTCTCGCGCTTTCCAGTGGAGTATTCATCGGATATGAGTGTGAAATATCAAGGCAGTAAAAGCTATTCCTTCAGCGGCGGCACTGGCAATACCACTACCTACCAGTACGACCTGCCCGTCACTACGTTTCTTGACAGCGAGTGCAACAACCGTATTGTCAAGCATCTCGGTGTCGCCGGGGTTGGTGCATTTACCTTCCCGAACCATGAGGTTTTCCCACCTTATGCGGTCGACCATCTCGTCATCGGTGAGGGTGATGGGGTTACCACCGAGTTCAGTATGAAGTGCCCACTGATTCAGTCCGGGACCGTCCGTATTTTTATAAACAACACTGAAATGACTGAAGGTACGGACTATACTGTGGATTTGGAGAATAACTGCGGCGACTGGTATGAAAACTACCATTCAGCAGGTCTAACCTGTAAAAATGCCGGAGTGTCTTTTGGAGATCTTGCATCAAAAACGCCAAGCAGCAACTATTCCTATCGAGACCCTCTTGCATGGTGGAGCTGCTATGACACGACGGTATATCCATCCTCCTGCACGGTAAACGATGTAAGCCCCGTTAAAATAGACTTTGGGACTGCAAAGCCTTGTAATACACTTAAAATTGATATTCTAACGGTTCCGACCGCAAGGCTCGATCTTCTCAAAATACAGTATTCAGCAAACGACACCGACTGGACGGATGTAACAGGGCTTTCAAGGACAGGACAGGTCTGGAAGTTCACAGAGGTTTCGGCAAGGTATTGGAGAGCTTTTTTAAGTGGCGAAGGCAATACCACCGTTGTTGTAACATCAAGCGGCATGACTGGCTCACCGATCACTCTCTCCGTGCCAGTAGCCTCATCAGATACAGCGAGCATTGTGGCGGGCAAAATAAAAACAGCCCTTGAAAACAATACGAATATTACTGCTTTATATGATGCATCAGTCTCAGGTGCAGATGTGGTCTTAACTGCTAAAACGCCGGTGGCTAATGTTTCAAACTTGAATATCGCCCTGTCAAACGGGACTTGCGCAGGCTTGACCACAGTTTCAACCTCGACCAATACGACTGCCGGAGTAGCCGCTGTAAAGCAACAGGAAAATATCTATGTGACCGGAACTATAGGGACTGCGGGAAACGCAACAGTTGTCGTAACGGCCGCTGGAATGGCGAACTCGCCAATAACCTTATCGGTGCCGGTTACAAGCGGAGACTCATCGACAGTTGTTGCGACAAAGGTAAATGCCACTCTCGCACAAAACTCCGATATCACGGACTTCTTTACAATCAGTCCAGATAACGGAAGATATGTCCGGTTGACTGCCAAAACAGCGGCGGATAATGATGCTACCCTGAATATCAGCATTGCAAACGATACTTGCACCGGATTAACAGCCATACCGACATCCACAGTTGACGCCGCAGGCAATGCGGGAACAAAACAAGTGGAGACCTTAACTGTATCGGGCAGTGTCAGCTACAACTGGACATACAATTTATATTACCAGAGCTTCCCGACAAGGGACGGTCAGAGCTTCGGCTCTACCTTCTTTTTGGGTAAGACCGTGCCGGGGTTGAAGTTCACAACACCGCCTGCCGACGGCGCGGCGATTACAGCCAGCTTTGCGCTTGAATATCCGTTCAAGACCGAGAACAATCTGTTGCGCTTCACCTACTCGGTTCAGCTGCAACGGGGGTGACGCGATGACGCTGACATTTGAATATACCCTTGATACCGGAGCAGGCTTGTTTCCGCAGGTGATCCACACCTCGGACAACCTGCTCCGTTTCATATACCTCACCGCCGACGGCACCGTTGCCGGAATCAAGGCGAACCCTGTTCTCGGTTTGTACGACAACCTGACCTATACGGAAACCGGTAGAATCTCACCTGATGAAACGGTATTGTATCCGAGCATCAAAAAAGTGGCGCATTACGGCGCATATGGATTCTGGAGTGCCGAGGGCGACCACCGTTTTGTGATGTATATGCTGCCTACAGATATTACAAATTCCTTTGTCGACGGGTCAGTCAAGTTCAGCATCGGTAGCGAGGTCTCGCAGATGTCTTGCACCTTGCTCAACATAAAGGGCGCGTTACTTAATCGTTACCGTGCTTTCGTGACTCCCGGCACCAAGATGGAATTGTACTTTTCCCTCGGCAACAGCGGTGAAATTATGCTCGGCATTTTCTATATCGACAGTGCTTCGGTCTCGTACCCAGACGAGAAAGTATCGGTATCCGCCAGAAACGCAATCGGCAAGCTGCTGAAGGAACAGACCTTTAACGAAGATAACACCTTTGAAGAAACAACTCTTCAGCTGAACCTGCAGGAAATTCTTCGCCTCGCCGAGGTGGAGGATTTTTTTGTCGGCAACAACACCAAGTCATGGAAGCTGCGCTTTGAACCGGATGTCACCATTCTGGACGGCATCAAGCGGATCATATCTCTGATTGATGGCTGGAAGGTTGATGAAACGGCAAATGGCGTCATCGGCGTGGCGGCCGCTACAGATGCCCGTTTCGACCAGCCTGCTGTGTATACCTTCGAGCGTGACAAGTCTTGCTGGAGCTACAGTGTGGAATACGACGATTCGGAAGCGGTCAGCAGGGTTTGCGTTACCTGCTCAAACCCGGAAAACACGGTTTATGCCACAGTTCCCAGAAGCAAATGGTGGATTCAGCCGTCACACCGAACAACCTACGTCACAGCCGCCGATGGTGCGACGCTTGCTGAGATAACGGCTATGGCTGAGGAGTTGGCACAGACCATTGCCATATCCGGCAGGCAGGAGAGCTTCGTCGGTATCTTCACGCCCCAGCTCACCATCGGAGACGAGGTGTGTATCCAAAGCGGTGCAAAAACCGAAACCATCGGTACAGTCACGGATGTGACGCACAATTTCGGCAGGGGTGGTTTCTATACAGCGTTCACCGTGGACAGCGGCGGACGGAAAGGCAAAGCGCGTCTTTCGGATTTGATCGGCAAAGCATCCGAGAAGTCCAATCTGAACGGCGTTACTATTTTTTAAGGGAGGAAATTCAACATGAAAGAAATTTGGAATTGGACGCAAACTGCGTTCGCAGGGCTGGGTGCACTACTCGGTGGGTATTTGGGCGGGCTTGACGGTTTTCTCTATGCACTCATTGCCTTTGTGGTCGTGGACTACATCACAGGGGTACTTCGTGCAATTGTTGAGAAGAAGCTATCCAGCCGAATCGGAGCACATGGGATTACCAAGAAGGTAGCTATTTTTCTCGTAGTAGGTATCGGTCATCTTATCGACGCTTACCTAATCAATGGCACGGGTGCACCTCTTCGCACAGCGGTTATTTTCTTCTACATTGCCAATGAGGGTGTGTCCCTTTTGGAAAATGCCACAGCTATTGGTCTGCCCGTGCCTGAAAAACTGAAAGAGACACTCGCTCAATTGCATGGAAAGGATGATGTAAAATGAATCTGAGAAAATTGATATTCACGCAAAATGCTTGCTACAAGGCTGGTAAAACCATCACACCGAAGGGAATCATGGTGCATTCCACCGGGGCGAACAACCCCAATCTGAAACGTTATGTCGGTCCGGACGATGGTCTGCTTGGCAAGAATCAGTATAACAACCACTGGAATCAAGATAAGCCGGACGGACGGCAGGTCTGCGTTCACGGCTTCATCGGCAAGCTGGCTGACGGCAGTATCGCCACCTATCAGACGCTGCCTTGGAATCATCGCGGATGGCACGCCGGGGGTTCTGCAAACGATACACATATCGGATTTGAAATTTGTGAGGATGGGCTGACCGATGCGACCTATTTCAATAAGGTCTATAACGAAGCTGTGGAACTTTGCGTATACCTCTGTAAGCAGTATGGATTGACTGAGAAAAACATCATCTGCCACAGCGAGGGCTACAAGCTGGGGATTGCCAGCAACCATGGCGATGTCATGCACTGGTTCCCGAAGCATGGCAAAAATATGGATACCTTCCGTGCTGAGGTTAAGAAACTGCTCGTGGCAAGCGAACCTCCTAAACCCGAAACGCATACCCAGACAAAGAAGCTCTATCGTGTTCAGGTTGGGGCGTTCTCTGTTAAAGCGAATGCAGATGCCATGCTTAGCAAGGTCAAGGCGGCTGGGTTTCCTGATGCCTACATCAAAATCGAATAAATCGCACGTTTCGGTTGCCAACTTACCCCTCGCTGTCCTGTGGATGGTGAGGGGTTTTTCTTTTTCCCCTCCGAAACGGAGGAATTGCCTATGACCACATTACAAAAGGAGCGAATAGTTCTTCTGCGCTCGCAAGGCGAAAGCTATGCGAGAATCGCTGATGTGCTTGGGATATCAGAAAACACCGTCAAGTCTTACTGCCGCCGGAACAATGTTGGTGTAGGCATAAAACAGGAACAGCACACCGTTAAGGATGTCTGTGCCAACTGCGGATGTCCGCTCGTTCACACACAAGGTTCAAAACATAAACGCTTCTGCTCCGATGGCTGCCGTATGACTTGGTGGAAGGCACACCCCGAAGCCGTGAACCGAAAGGCAGTCTATCACTTTTTCTGCCCGATTTGCGGCAGGTCGTTTGAAGCCTACGGGAACGCCCACCGCAAATATTGCTCACGGGCTTGCTCCGTTGCAGCGAGGAGGTCTTAGCTATGAGCAAGGAAGATGCACTCCTCCATTACAAAACGGCTATGGCGGTGTTCAAAAATTGGCTTACTAAAGGCGTGATTTCAAACACCGACTTGCTGGAAATAGACACAATGCTTGCCCGCAAATACGGTTTATCATCGTGTAGCATATACCTCGAAAATGACTTGCTATGTAAGGAAAACAGAGTGATATATGGTACTACGAAAGGAGGCCATTATGGGTAGAAAAATAACTAAACTACAGCAACCGAAACCGTTACCGACCCGCCAAAAGGTAGCAGCATACGCCCGCGTTTCCTGCGGAAAAGATGAAATGCTCCACTCCCTTGCCGCTCAGGTCAGCTTTTACAGTAACCTGATACAGGGCAATCCTGAATGGGAATATGTTGGCGTGTATGCAGACGAAGCGGAAACCGGCACAAAGGGTTCAAGACCAGAATTTCAGCGACTGCTTGCCGACTGCCGGGCGGGGCGCATTGACCTCGTCCTGACAAAGTCAATCAGCCGCTTTGCAAGGAACACGGTCACACTGCTTGAAACCGTCCGAGAGTTGAAAGGCATCGGAGTGGGCGTATTTTTCGAAGAGCAGAACCTTCACTCTCTTTCGGGCGACGGGGAGTTGATGTTGACCATCCTCGCCTCGTATGCCCAAGAAGAAAGTCGCTCCGTCAGCGAAAATTGCAAATGGCGCATCAGAAAGGACTTTAAGGAAGGAAAGCCTGCAGGTAACATCCGTATCTACGGTTATGAGTACAACGCAGGTACGTTTACCGTCATTCCCGAAGAGGCAGAGGTCGTGCTGATGATATACGCCGACTATTTATCGGGGCTTGGCAGGAATGCCATTATGAAGAAACTGCGTAGGCTCGGTGTTCCGACCAAGTGCGGCGGTAAGTGGGCTGAAAGCACGGTAGGTTCAATCCTTAAGAATGAAAAGTACATCGGCGATATGTACCTGCAAAAAGGCTTTATTTCTGACCACATCACAAAGAACTGGAAGCCAAACAACGGCGAGTTGCCTAAATACTATGTCGAAGGCAACCATGAGGCGATAATCGACCGTGAAACCTTTGAGGCTGTTCAGGCTGAAATGGTACGACGGGCAGAAAAAGCAAACCACCCTCGCAAACTGACATTCAACGAGTTTTCAGGACTTATCACCTGCGGTCGGTGCGGAGCAAAATTCCGCAAGAAGATAAACGCCGCAGGCACAAAATACGCTGCGGTGACTTGGGCTTGCGCTACTTTCACTTATAAGGGTAAACACGAGTGTGCCGCCAAGCGTATACGGGAAGACATCCTTAAAGAAAAGTGTGCCGAGGCTTTGGGGCTTGCTGAGTACGACTCTGCCGTGTTCACTGCAAAGGTCGCCTCAATAAGAATCCCCGACGACGGCGTTCTAATATTCACATTTAAGGATGGCTCAGAGCGGACACTTAATTGGGAGAACCGCTCACGCCGTGAAAGTTGGACGGATGAGATGAAGCAAGCCGCCCGTGAATTTGCTTTGAAGGGAGGCGGCAAAAATGGCTAATATAAGAGTAATCCCTGCCACCGCTCCCGTTCTTTCTGCACAGGGCAAAAGTTCCGATTTCAAACGGCGTGTCGCAGCCTACGCAAGGGTCAGTACAGATAGTGATGAACAGCTTACCAGTTATGAAGCCCAAGTGGACTACTATACCAAGCTAATTCAAGGGCGGGCTGATTGGGAGTTCGTCACCATATACACGGACGAGGGCATTTCGGCGGTCAGCACCAAACGTCGAGAAGGATTCAAACAGATGGTCGCCGACGGCTTGGATGGGAAATTTGACCTTCTCGTTACGAAGTCCGTGAGCCGTTTTGCCCGAAACACCGTGGACAGCCTTACCACCGTCCGCAAGCTGAAAGAGGTAGGCTGTGAAGTATGGTTTGAGAAAGAAAACATTTACACCCTCGATAGCAAGGGCGAATTGTTGATTACGATTATGTCCAGTCTGGCACAAGAAGAGAGCCGTTCCATTTCAGAAAACGTGACTTGGGGTCAGCGCAAGCGTATGGCGGACGGCAAGGTCAGCCTGCCTTACGCACAGTTTCTCGGTTACGAAAAGGGCGATGACGGCTTACCGAAAGTCGTCCCCGCTGAAGCCGAGATTGTGCGACTGATATTTCGGCTATATATGGAGGGCAAGACATTCTCGGCAATCGCCAAGCACCTTGAGCGTCACGGTATTCCATCGCCTGCGGGCAAGAAAACATGGCAGACGGGTGTGGTGCAGTCCATACTGACCAATGAGAAGTATAAAGGTCATGCCCTTATGCAAAAGACCTTCTGTTCCGACTTCCTTACAAAAAAGATGGTTAAGAACACGGGACAAGTGCAGCAATACTATGTTGAGGACAGCCATCCCGCCATCATTGAGCCTGACGAGTTTGACGCTGTTCAGCTTGAGATTGAACGCCGAAAAAGCCTCGGTCGCCCCATAAGCACCACGAGCATATTCGCATCAAGGCTTGTGTGCGCTGACTGCGGCGGGCATTTCGGCAAGAAAGTCTGGGGTAGCTACAAAAGCGACAAGACCTACCGCAAAGAGGTCTGGCGGTGTAATGATAAGTATAAAAGACTTGACAAGCCCGGCAACGGCTGCCAAACGCCCCATATCACCGAGGAGAAAATTAAGGAGAGCTTCTTACACGCTTTCAACCGATTGATGAGCAACCGAGATGACTTAATCGAAGACTGCCGACTGGCACAGGGCGTCCTATGCGACACCGCGGCGATTGATATTGAACTTACCGAATTGTGTAACGAGATTGAGGTTGTCACCGAATTATCCCGAAAGGCCATCTTTGAGAACGCCCACAAAGCTGTCAACCAAACGGAATGGGCGGAGCGAAACAACGCCTACCTTGACCGCCACCGAAAAGCCTCGGTGCGTGTGGATGAATTGGGAGCGGCTAAGCGGGAACGCCTTGGTAAGGCGAAAATCATAGAGGGCTTCATAAAGGACATTGAGAATCGCCCGCTTGCCATCACCGAGTTTGACGATAAACTGTGGCTTGCGGTCATCGATACAGCCACGGTTAGCAGAGATGGCACAATGACATTCAGGTTTAGGAACGGCACAGAAATTACAGCGTGAAATTGCAACTCAACGGCTCGCCTTCGGGTGGGCTGTTTTTTGTCAGAATAAAATCGTTAAAATATGCACACCCCTGACCCTAAAAGGGGGTTTCAATTTTAACGATTTGAAAGCCATCATCGCGGAAAACCGCAACGGTTCAGGTCAAGTATCCTCTAAAAAAGCCTATTTAAAACAACCAACTATTGCTACAAGGCAAAAAGCACAAAGCCCGAAAGTGGCTCAAATACGGCACTTTCGGGCAAAACAAAAACCACCTATCCGACAAACATAGTTTATCAATAGATGGTGTTTGATTTGGCGGAGGGGGAGGGATTCGAACCCTCGACCCCGGTTTCCCAGGGCAAGCGCTTAGCAGGCGCCCGCACTAGACCACTATGCGACCCCCCCAGTGTCTAAACAAGAAGATAATATAGCATAAGAGCCCAGCTGATACAACCAAAAGCCGCTTGCAAACACCGGGGCGTGTCAGGACTGGCAATGGGGGCAGTAGTAACAGGCCCGCTGGCGTATCAGCTGGCGGTTTATAGGCGCACCGCACTCAGGGCAAACCTCACCCCGGCGGTGGGCAACGTTAAACTCCAGCTGGGCGCCCCCCTTTGAGCCGTCAGGGCGGTGATATGTGCTGACACTTGCCCCCTTGTTCTGTATAGCTTTATGTAAAACTGACTGGATTGCCAAATGGAGTTTGGTTACCTCTGCCTTGCTCAGGCTGTCAGCCGGGCGGAGCGGGTTCAGACAGGCTTTAAACAAAGCTTCGTCCGCATACATATTGCCCACCCCTGCCAGCACCTTCTGGTCAAGGAGAACGGCCTTGATAGGCCCTTTACGCCCCGAAAGACGCTTACCAAGCACCTCCGGGGTAAAATCCCCTTCCAGAGGTTCAGGCCCCAGTTTTTCCAGAATAGTATCCAGACTGGTAAGCAAGTTTATCCGCCCGAATTTGCGTATGTCGGTGAAGTATACCTGTTCTCCATTTTCCAAATGAAAGACCGCTCTGGTGAAACGGGGGAACTGTTCAGTCTCAGCCTTGACTGCCGTCAGCCCGCCGCTCATTTTCAAATGCACACTGATAAACAGACCGCCGCTTAAGCTGATGATAATATACTTGCCGCGGCGGCTAAGCCCGGTTACCTGCAAACCGGAGACCAGTTTGTTAAACTCGGTTTCAGGCGGACAGAGCGTTTTAGCCCACAACGCTTCCATGCGGGTTATTTTTTTGCCCAGCAAATGGGGCATTATTTCATTTTTTACCGTTTCCACTTCAGGCAGTTCAGGCATGATTTACTCCTTTGGTTAATTTGTGCTTAAGATAGGTCAGCCCTATTCCCAGCACTGCCCCCGAAAGCAGGTATGCCCCCAGCACATCACTTGGCCAGTGGGCATTTAAATATACTCTGGAAATACCCATAAAGACTACCGGCACAAGGCAAAGCAGCCGGATTATAAACCTGAGTACAGGGCGGCGGATAAATTTGGGTATGATAAAAAATATCACCCCGTAACAGGCCAGAGCATAAGCGGTATGGCCTGAGGGGAAACTGGTGCCGCCGTCTTCCAGACTGCCGGGACGGGGGCGGTCAATAAGCCATTTGAATATATACCCCAGGAGGGCGGCAATGCCAGGCACCAGAGCACAGATTACGGACTGTAAACGGCAGCCTTTGCACCACAGCCAGATTACCGCCGCCCCCGGCGGAATAATCCAGACTGGGAAACTGCCCAGGCAGGAAATAAATTCCATAAATCCGTCAAAACCAGGCAGTGAAATATCCTGAATAAAACCCGAAACAGCTGTATCCGCAGCTAAAACCGGGTTTAAAAATACCAGCCAGGCCAGCAGGACAAACACACCCAGCAGTATCAGATACGGCAGGTAATCATGCAGTTTTGCCAAGTCCGGTATTACTCCATATCTCCCCAGTTAGCCCCGGACTTAAGCTCAACCTTAAGCGGTATTTCAAAGGCAACTGCACCTGACATGGTTTCTACAAGCAAATCACTCATCCGCCCAAGCTCTGCTGTGGGTACTTCAAATATAAGCTCATCATGCACCTGAAGCAGCAGGCGGCTTTTCAGCTTTTCTTCCTTAAGCTTTTCGTCCAGCCGGACCATAGCCAGCTTGATAATGTCAGCAGATGTCCCCTGTACCGGCATATTGATAGCCATACGCTCGGCTGATTCACGCAAAATACGGTTGGGTGAATTGATTTCCGGTATATAGCGGCGTCTGCCCAGCAGGGTTTCAACATAACCCTGAGTACGCACCTGCTGCTTAATCTCCGAGAAATAAACAGCCACCCGCGGATATTTTTCAAAATAGGCTTTTATAAATTTGTCGGCTTCTTCCAGCGAAAGCTCGGTAGCCTGTTCCAGCCCGTAGCTGCTCATGCCGTATATCACCCCGAAATTTACGGTTTTAGCTAAGCGGCGTTGTTCTTTAGTCACTTTGGACGGGGAAATGTTCAGCAATCTGGCGGCAGTAGCGGTGTGAATATCCTGGTCACTCTGGAAAGCCTCTATCAGGGCGGGGTCCTGGGAAAGATGGGCCAGCACCCTGAGGTCTATCTGGGAGTAATCTCCCGCCAGCAGCACTGTGCCTGGAGGTGCAATAAATGCCCGCCGTATCTCCCTGCCCATTCCCCCCCTGACAGGTATGTTTTGCAGATTAGGCTCGGAAGAAGATAACCTGCCGGTAGCTGTCCGGGTCTGGTTGAAACTGGTATGCAGCCGCCGGGTATGCGGGTTTACCATACGCGGCAAGGTATCCAGATAAGTAGATTTCAGCTTTACCAGCATACGGTATTCCAGTATCAGGTCTACAATGCGGTGCTTGCCCTTCAGTTCTTCAAGCACCTCTGCCCCGGTGGAATAGCCGGTTTTGGTCTTTTTGATAACCGGCAGTTTCAGTTCGTCAAAGAGTATCCGCCCCAGCTGCTGGGGGGAGCCTATGTTAAAGCTATGCCCGGCCTGGGCATAGATATCTTCTTCCAGTTTAAATATCTGCCTGCCTGTCTTCTCAGCCATAGCCTTCAGCAAATCTGTATCCAGCATAATGCCGGTGCGTTCCATGCCCAGCAGTATGGGCAAAAGGGGCATTTCCACCCTGGTAAATAAATCCATCAGCCTGGTTTCGGCAAGCTGGGCGGCAAAGATACCTTTGAGGCGGAAAGTGTAATCAGCCGCAAGCTGGGCTGCTTCTGAAAGCTGAACTTCGCTGAAACTGGCTTTTTTGCCGTTTCGGGTCAGTATATTTTCAACATCCGCAATCTCTATGCCGAAATGCTCAAAGACAAGGTCTTTGATAGCCAGATTTTTTTCACCCAGCAGATGGGCGGCAATCATGGTATCAAAATCCAGCCCTTTTACTTCCTGCCCGGCAGATAAAAGCAAATTCATAAGGTACTTGGCGTTATGGGCGGTTTTACTTATTTTTTCATCACCAAGCAGAGCTGCCAAGCCGGAATGCCCTTCGGCGGCAAACATCTGCCCTTCTGAAGCACTGCCGATAAACTCAGAGGGTATAAAACAGGCATCACCCGCCGCACTTGAAAGTGCCAGTGCCGTCAGGCGGGCATCCATAGCTTCTTCGGGAGTACCCGAAACTGCCAGCGCCAGCTTTTTGGCATTTGCCAGGCGGCTTACAATACTGTCTATATTTTGGCTGTCTGCCACCGTATAGCGGGTTTCAACCTTTGAAGCAACAGCGAACATATCCGGCGTACCCTGCAGTTGGTTTTCCCCTCCCGGCAGGCGGTCAATCAGCCTGAAAAACTCCAGCTCACGGAATAGGTCTACCACTTTCTGGCGGTTATAATGCTCTGCCCGGCATTCCTCAATACTGAAATCAAGCGGTAAATTACGCACGATAGTAGTCAGTATTTTACTGTCACGGGCTACTGCGGCATTGTCTGCCAGCTTTTTCTGAAGACCGGGCGGGCTTATTTTATCCAGATTTTTATAAATATCTTCTATGCCGCCGTACTCTTCTATAAGTTTCTGGGCAGTTTTCGGGCCTATGCCGGGTACTCCGGGGATATTGTCAGACGGGTCACCCATAAGGGCTTTGTAATCTGCAATATGCTCCGGCCCCAGACCGTATTTTGCCCTTACCGCCGCCTCGTCATACAAACTGGTGCTGGCAAAAGAACCTGCCGGACCGGGATACAAAATGCGGATATCCGGCCCGACCAGCTGCATGGAGTCTGCGTCCCCGGAGGCTATAATAACCTCCATACCTGCGGCAGCGGCTCTGGTTGCCAGCGTACCCAGCACATCATCAGCCTCAAAGCCGCTCTGTTCGTATACCGGCATATTAAAAGCATCTACAATCTGACGTACCCGCCCCAGCTGGCTGACCAGTTCGTCAGGCATGGGCGGACGCTGGGCTTTGTATGCTTTGAACATTTCATGGCGGAAGGTTGGGCCTTTTCTGTCAAAGGATATGGCGTAACAATCCGGTTTAAGGTCTGTTAAGACTTTAATCAGTATGGAGGCGAAACCAAAAGCGGCACCCACTACTTCACCTGTTTTGCGGATGGCAAGCGGAGGAAGTACATGATATGCCCGGTGAACCAGGTTAGTGCCGTCAAAGAGGACTATTACAGGTTTATTCATAAACACATTATAGCAGATGAGGCCAAAATGGGTTCAGGTATTTTGGCTGCTGTTAAGAAGCCTGAGCTAGGTTTCCAGCGGCAGTCCGCCGGATATCCAGGCGTTTATTCCGCCCTGCATGTTATATATAGCGGCAAAGCCGTTATCCAGCATAAGCCGGGCAGCGGAAGCAGAGCGGTTGCCCGTACGGCAGTAAACGAGGTAAGTCTTGGTTTTATCAAAGGCCGAAAGAGAAGCTTCAAAGGAAGCGTAATAATCCAGATTCAGCGCCCCCGGAATATGCCCCTGGGCATACTCGGACGGGGTACGCACATCTAAAATAATAAAATCCGCAGAGACCGCATTCCGGTCTATAAGGGCTTTGGCTTCGGCAACAGATATATTCTGTACAGCGGGCAGATTTGCATCATCAACAGCGGAGCCAGTATCACAGCCTGTAAACACCCCGCAAAATGTGAGTAACAATGCCAGTACGGCAATCAGATTACGTTTGGAGGGCACAGATTAAACACCGATAAAATTCGGCTGGAGCTTAACTCCGGAATAATCTGACATGGTCTGCAGGCAGGTTTCTTCACGCTGGGTAATCCAGGTGGATACACTGGTCAGCCCGAAATCAGACATCTGGCAGAAAGTAACCATCAGCTCATTACAATAGCTGTAGTAGCGCGAAGAACGGTTATCAAAACTGACATGGCCCGTATCAGCCATTTGCTCTATAAGAGAACGCAGTTTCAGGCGGTTATAATAGGCCGCCCGCATACTGGCCAATATGCCGTCAAAGAAAAGCTGGGCACGGAAGTTCACCATCTGGCCTTCATTATTGAAAACCACATCAAAAGAGCCGCCGGTGGCACCGGATTCTTTAAACTGAAAAACCTTTTGTTCATAACCTATGGGCAGAGGCGGAGCAAGCTCCGGAAGGCGCACTTTCGGAGTTTCGGTGATATCGGTCAGGCTTTCACCGCCAAACCGGCGAATTATATCCTGAGGAGACTGAAAAGCAGCGTAGTCACCCAAAACTTCTGACACAAGTGTAAGGTAAGACAGTGATTCTTTTGGGTCATACTGACGCAGTCTCATACTTCCTCCAGCCTTTTTCGGGTAAAGCCAAGCGAAACAGTCATAAAATATATCAGACGGATACGCATACCTCTTGCTAAAAACGTATCCGGCAACCACCGCCAACTAACCGCCATTTATTTGTAAGGCCAGAGAGAATCTCTAAGGAGTAACTCCCCCCGGTTTTGCCCCAAGCCAAATACCGGACAAAACATACCTATCCTTTACATAGCTGTCTCAGGTGATATGTACATTATAATACCCCTTGTGAACAGGGTGTCAAGTGCAACCCAGGGCAAGGGTTCCGGCAGAGACTTTCGCGAAGCAACCACCCCAACCAGTCAGAGTGCCTGCCCTGACACACTTATCTATACTATACCATATATTAGTTGTTTGTATAACTATCTGCTACAAAAAGACCCTCTCCCGCCCGGTCATTAAAGTATCCAGATAAACACTTTAATGCTATAATTAAGGGTAATTGTGTGCCGGAGGCGAAAAGTGAACACCAAGGACCTGCTGTCTATTTCAGACCTTTCCCCTGACGATATCGGGCGTCTGCTTTCAGATGCCATTGAACTTAAAGCCAGGGGCTGGAACAGCTGTCTTTCCGGTAAAACTCTGGCTCTGGTCTTTGAAAAGCCCTCCCTGCGTACCCGGGTCAGCTTTGAGCTGGCCATGAAGCAGCTGGGCGGGGAAGCACTGTACCTTTCACCGGCTGAGGTAGGTTTGGGCAAACGCGAACCGGTGGCTGACGTGGCCAGAGTCCTAGCCCGTTTTGTAGACGTTATCGCCTGCCGCACCTTCGGGCATGATACCCTGGTACAGCTGGCAAAATATGCCGATATACCTGTTATAAACGCTCTTTCAGACTTGGAGCACCCCTGCCAGGCACTGGCGGATATTATGACTATATATGAAAAAAAAGGGGAGCTTAAGGGGCTTAATCTGGCTTACATAGGTGATGGCAACAACTGTGCCAACAGCCTTTTGCTGGCCTGCGCCATGACGGGAATAAACTGCCGCTTGGCTTCACCCGAAGGCTATCTGGTAGACAAGGCCATATTTGCTAAGGCCAAAGCTTACGCAGAAGACAGCGGGGCTGAACTATACAGCGGGACAGACCTTAAGGCCGCCCTTCGCGGAGCGGACGTAATCTATACTGATGTCTGGACCAGCATGGGACAGGAAGCTGAAACTGAAAAACGCCTTAAGGATTTTGCGGGTTTTCAGGTGAATGCCAAGCTGGTTTCCATGGCTGATAAAGATGCCATCATTATGCACCCTCTGCCGGCTCATTACGGCGAAGAGGTTGACCGAGAAATACTGGAATGCCCTCAGTCTGTTATCTTTGACCAGGCCGAAAACCGGCTGCATGCCCAAAAGGCGGTACTAAGAGATATGCTGGGTGGACTGGAGATAGGCGGCAGGCACTAAGCGGCCGTGAAATATATGAATAATACTACCCCTATTATTGCCATTGTGGGGCGGCAGAACGTGGGTAAATCTACCCTGCTTAACCGCCTTGCCCATAAGAATCTGGCCATTACCGAAGATCTGCCCGGTACTACCCGTGACCGTTTGTTTACGACTGTAAGCTGGCTGGACCGCCGGCTGATTATGGTGGATACCGGCGGGCTTGACCCGGATCTTGAGAGCATTATCGGCCAGCAGGTAAATATCCAGATAAGTCTGGCTATAAAAGAAGCCGATCTGGTACTTTTGGTAGTAGACGTAAAAGCCGGGCTGATTACACCTGACTACGAAATGGCAGATATTATCCGCCGCACCGGTAAACCGGTAATACTGGTGGCCAATAAAGCTGACAACCTGAAAATGGGTCAGGAAGCCGCTGAATTTTACAGCCTGGGCTTTGGCGAGCCTTCGGTTATCAGTGCCTTCCACGGCAGCGGCATTTCAGACCTGATGGACCGGGTGCTGGAAGAACTGCCTGACCAGCCCATTGCTACCCCCGAAGAGGACAATTCGGTTAAGCTGGCACTTGTGGGAAGGACCAATGTAGGTAAATCCACCCTGCTTAATACCTTTATGGGACAGGAACGCTCTATAGTAAGCAATATACCCGGTACTACCAGAGATGCTATTGACACACCCCTTGACTTTAATGGTACTAATGTGTTACTTATAGATACTGCAGGGATAAGACGGCGCGGTAAAGTTGAGAGCGGTGTTGAAAAATACAGCGTACTCAGAGCCTTAAAAGCTGTAGACCGGGCAGACATAGTACTGCTGGTTATGGATACTGAAGAGCTGGTGACCGCTCAGGACACCCACATTGCCGGATATGTCCGAGATACCGCCAAGGGTATTATAATTATCCTGAATAAATGGGATCTGGGTAAAGGCCAGGACAAAGCTGAAGTGACACAGACTATCCAGAGTAGATTTAAGTTTTTGGATTACGCTCCGATATTGTTTGTTTCAGGCAAAACCGGGCGTGGTGTTGATACTATTATCCCCATGGCGCTGAAAGTTCAGGAAGAGCGCAACAAACGTATTCCCACTGCCAAGGTAAACAGCGTGGTCACCGAAGCCCTTTCCGCCCATACCCCGCCCCATCAGGGCAAAACCCAGCTTAAAATCTATTACGCCACCCAGGCAGATACCAATCCGCCTTCATTTGTGTTTTTCGTCAATAACCCTAAACTGGTTCATTTTTCGTATGAACGCTTTATTGAAAACCGTCTCAGGGAGTCTTTCGGATTTTTCGGTACCCCAATCCGTTTAACTTTTAAAGCCCGAGGTGAAAAATGTTAATTGCCAAGCTTCTGCTTGTTGTTATAGTAAGTTATCTCCTGGGTTCAATCCCCTTTGGGTATTTAGTCAGCCACCGCGGTTCCAAAATAGATATCCGCAGTTACGGCAGCGGACGCACCGGAGCTACCAATGTACTGAGAACCATGGGCAGGAAAGCTGCTTTGCTGGTAGCCGCTTTAGACGTAGTCAAAGGAGTTTCAGCCGTGGCTTTTGCCGGGCTGGTCATAGGCACGGAAGCACTTACTTTCGGGACTAACGGCATGGCTATTTTATTCGCCCAGGTGCTGGCCGGGCTGGCGGCTGTTGCCGGGCATATCTGGCCTGTGTTCCTTAAATTCCGCGGCGGCCGCGGTGTGGCTACCTTCTTCGGGGGCATGATTGCCCTGTGCCCTGTGGCGGCCATATTCGGCGGTGAAGTACTGATAATAGGTGCCGGGCTTTCCGGTTTTGCTTCGCTGGGCTCTATAACCGGGGTAGTCGGGGCATATGCCTTGCTGATACCCCTTACATTTATCAGCGGTTTCCCCACCGAGTATATAGTTTATGCAGTTTTAGGTTCGCTTCTAATTACCATCATGCACCGCGATAATATTAAACGGCTTTTAGCGGGTAAAGAACGCAAGCTCAACGAAAAATCCCGTTAAACACCCCTTGTCTAAAACCAATCCGGCATTAGAAAGCTTAGGTTTTTCATGTCTAAAGTTTGTATTATAGGCACTACTACCTGGGGCATTACCCTGGGTACGGTCATAGCCCATAAAGGGCGCGAAGTAATGCTCTGGGCACGCACCGAGGACGAAGCCGCACTTCTCTCAGCCCAGCGCCGTCCGGCTGATTTTTTGCCGGAAGATTATTATTTCCCCGAATACCTGAACGTAACCGCCAGTTTGGAGGAAGCCATAGCCGGGGCAGACATGGTTCTTATGGCTGTACCTTCCCAGCGGATGCGCCCCAATATACGGCTGGCTGCACCTTTGCTGACTAAAAACATGCTGGTCTGCAGCGCCTCCAAGGGGCTGGAAATAGGTACTGCCAAGCGTATGAGCCAGGTAATTGCCGACGAGATTTCCCCGGATTTTTCCCAGAATATCTGTGTTCTTTCGGGGCCGAATCTGGCTATGGAAATACTAAAGGGGCTGCCGGCTGTAACTGTACTGGCTGCCGATACTGAAAAGACGGCTAAAAAAGCCGCCAAACTGGTAACCGCCAGTAACTTTTGCGCTTACACCAATACGGATATCATAGGGGTGGAGCTGGGCGGCTCACTCAAGAATATTATCGCTCTGGGGGCAGGCATAGCGGACGGGCTGAGCTTCGGCAACAATGCCAAGAGCGCCCTGATTACCCGCGGCCTTACCGAGATTTCCGCCCTGGGGGCGGCTTTGGGGGCAAACCCTCTGACATTTTCGGGTCTGGCCGGACTGGGTGACCTGATTGCCACCTGTTCCAGCAACCTGTCACGCAACCATTTTGTGGGGGTGGAACTAACCAAAGGCCGCAGCCTGAATGACATCATGTACAGCATGAGCAATGTAGCCGAAGGTGTTTCCACTACCGCAGTAGCCTATGAGCTGGCCCGCTCTATGGATTTGGAAATGCCGGTAACCGAAAACATTTACAACGTGCTTTACAATAACGCAGACCCGAAGGAAGCTGCCAGAAAACTGATGGCTGCCCAAGCTGCCCATGAACTGGCCGGACGCAAGTGGGATTTGTTTAAAATGTTCCGCAGGCGCAGAACCCGCAAAACACCTGAACTTAACCCCGATTAGGGCATTTAAAGACCGGCTACTTTTTATTCTCGGCGAAAGACTTCTCCAGCTCCTCAAAGAGCTGTTTCTGTTTACGGCTGAGCTTCTCAGGAGTAACAACGTTCAGGTGCACCATTTCGTCACCGCTGCCAAAGCGGTTCAGATGGGGAATACCCTTGCCCTTCAGCACAAAGTACTTGCCGTTCTGACTGCCTGACGGGATTTTCAGCTTGTGAGAGGTGCTAAGCCCCGGCACATTTACTTCAGTGCCCAAAGCCGCCTGGGCAAAATTTATCTCAAGTTCATAAATAACATCATCACCGTCACGTTTGAAATCCGCATGTGAGGCAATGCTTACGTTTATATACACATCACCGGCGGAAGCACCCTTATCACCTACACCGCCGTATCCATTAAGGCGTATCTGATTGCCGTCTGCCACCCCGGCAGGTATCTTTACCTGAACAGTCCGCTTGACATATTCTTTGCCGGTACCCCGGCACTTGGCACAGGGTTCGCCAATGATAGTCCCCTCACCCCGGCATTTGGGACAGGGGGTTACGCTGGTAAAACGCCCGAAAACACTCTTTTGCACCTGATAAACCTGCCCGGTACCGTTACAGTTGGTACATTTTACGGGTGAAGTACCAGCTTTAGCTCCCGTACCGCTGCACTCAGAGCAGTATTCAAGCCTTTCGGTGGTAATTTCTTTTTCAACCCCGGTTGCGGCTTCCTCAAGAGTTATCCGTATATCATAAGACATATCCGGCCCGCGGCGGGGGCCGCGCTTGGCACTCTGGGTAGCACCGCCAAAAAATGTCTCAAAAATACTGCCTAAACCGCCGAAATCAAAGTTTTCAAAACCGCCCTGACCAAAGGCATCTGATCCGGCGCTGAAACCAAACCGGTCATAGGCCGCCCTTTTTTCGGGATTGGAAAGGACTTCGTAGGCTTCGTTTATTTCTTTGAATTTTTCGGCAGCGCCATCCTCGTGGTTACGGTCAGGATGATGCTTCATAGCCATCTTGCGGAAGGCCTTTTTTATATCTTCGTCAGAAGCGCTGCGTTCAATACCCAGCACTTCGTAATAATCTCTTTTATTTGCCATAGTTTATCATTATAACCTAAAACTTTATTTTATAAAAATAAGACAGTTCAAATGAAATACGTTTTCGTTTACCAAATATCTGCTGGAAAAAGGGTGGGAGGGGGCATTACACCCCCTCCCAAAGGCCGCAGAATCAAATTCCCGGCCTTTATTTAAACTTCGCGGAATTCTCCCTCTACCGTGCCTTCGTCGTCATTCTTTTTGCCTTCTGCCGAAGGTTCTTCCTGAGCGGGAGCGCCCTGCTCCTGCTGCTGGCCGTAAACGGCACTGCCTACGCTTTGAAGAGCAGTGGAAAGTTCCTGAGTAGTTGTCTTGATAGCGTCCACATCAGTACCCTGAAGGGCAGTGCGGACGGCCGCTATCTTGCTTTCCAGTTCGGTATTCAGTTCGGCCGGTATCTTGTCCTTATTGTCACGCAGGGTCTTTTCGGCATTGTAAGCCAGATTATCCGCCACATTCCGGGCTTCTATCTCTTCCTTGCGTTTGCTATCTTCAGCGGCATGGGCTTCCGCCTCACGGGTCATCTTTTCAACCTCTTCCTTAGAAAGGCCGGAGGAAGCGGTGATAGTTATCTTCTGTTCACGCCCGGTGCCTTTGTCCTTGGCTTTGACGGAAAGTATACCGTTGGCATCAATGTCAAAAGTAACTTCTATCTGGGGGACGCCGCGGGGGGCGGGCAAAATGCCGTCCAGCATAAAGCGGCCCAGTGTGCGGTTATCGGCCGCCATGGGGCGTTCGCCCTGCAGGACATGGATTTCCACGCTGGGCTGGTTGTCAGCCGCAGTGGAAAATACCTGGCTCTTGGAAGTGGGGATGGTAGTATTGCGGGTAATAAGAGCGGTAGATACACCGCCAAGGGTCTCAATACCCAAAGTCAGGGGGATAACATCCAGCAGGAGTACGTCACTGACTTCACCCTTCAGCACACCGGCCTGAATGGCAGCACCGATAGCTACCACCTCGTCAGGGTTTACACCCTTGTTAGGTTCTTTGCCGAAAAACTCTTTGACCTTCTGCTGTACCAGCGGCATACGGGTCTGCCCGCCTACCAGAATAACCTCGTTGATTTCAGAAGCAGTCTTGCCCGAATCTTTCAAAGCCTGGCGGCAGGGCTCAAGGCTCTTGTCTACAAGGTCCATCACCATCTGCTCCAGTTTGGCACGGGTAAGGATAATATTCAGGTGCTTGGGCCCTGAAGCATCTGCGGTAATAAAGGGCAAATTTATCTCTGCCTGCTGAACAGTGGAAAGCTCTATCTTGGCCTTTTCAGCCGCCTCTTTCAGACGCTGCAAAGCAGTTTTATCTTTAGAAAGGTCAATGCCCTGGTCTTTCTTATATTCGGCTATAAGCCAGTCAATAATCTTCTGGTCAAAATCATCACCGCCCAGATGGGTATCACCGGCGGTGGATTTTACCTGGAAAGTGCCTTCGCCCAGTTCCAGTATGGAAATATCAAAGGTACCGCCGCCCAAATCATAAACGGCGATAGTTTCATCTTTTTTCTTGTCCAGACCGTAAGCCAGAGCGGCGGCGGTGGGTTCGTTTATAATCCGCAGGACTTTCAGCCCGGCAATAGCCCCGGCGTCTTTGGTGGCCTGGCGCTGGGCATCGTTAAAGTAAGCCGGTACGGTAATAACCGCTTCGGTTACCTTTTCGCCCAAGTAGGCTTCCGCATCTGCCTTAAGTTTCTGCAAAATCATGGCGGAAACTTCGGGAGGGCTGAAATCCTTGTCACCCATAACCACCCGGACTTCATTATTGTTACCCTGAATAACCTTGTAAGGTTTGCGTTTGGCATCTGCCTCAACTGGCAGCTCACGCCCGGCGGGTTCGCCCCATTTGCGTCCCATAAAACGCTTAATGGAATAAACCGTGTTTTCAGGGTTCAAAATAGCCTGATTTTTAGCCTGACGGCCAACAATGCGTTCGCCGTTTTTGTTTACTGCCACTACCGAAGGAATAAGGGTGCTGCCTTCGGCAGAGGGAATAACTACCGGTTCGCCGCCCTGCATGACGGCAACTTCACTGTTTGTAGTACCAAGATCTATACCAACTACTTTAGCCATTTGTGTTTCATTCCTCCTTGTTTACTTAAAGAAATTTATCTCATGTCCGAATCAGACCGGCAGGGCTGGTTTCCGTTACCTACCACTACCAGAGATGTTCTAAGCACCTTATCCCCTACCGTATAACCCCGGCGGGCTTCGTGCAGAATAATGCCTTCCGGCCCGTCTTCACAGGCAACCGCCTCATGCAGGCGGGAATCAAACGGCTCACCAGCCGCCGGAATAGCTTTGACACCCTGATTGTCCAGTATAGCCTGAAACTTGCGGACTATCAGGTCCAGCCCCTCCACAAAAGGGTGTCCGGCAATATCCGCCGGAACAGATGCCAAAGCCCGCTCCAAATCATCCAGCACCGGCAAAACCAGCATAAAAGCGTTGCCCCTGGCCATATCACTCTGGACGTTTCTTTCCTGCTCTATATACCTTTTGTAGTTTACAAACTCGGCTCTGGCCCTCTTCAGGTTGTCCAAATATTCTTCTGAACGTTTCTTTTCGGCGGCCAGCTGGACAGTCAAGCTGTCTGCCTGAGTATCAGCTTTAACCTGGGTATCGTCAGGGTGTTCATTTTCTTCTTTATCATACATTTTTTTATCTGTCATAATCCCTTCCTAACTTAAAAATGTACTATATGCCCTAAAGGCACGGCTATTCATCTTTACCGCCTGGCGGTTTGCCGTAGAGTTCGGCAACTAAAGTACTCATAACCAGAGACAGGTAACTGACCGCTGATAATGCCCTTTCATAGGCCATACGGGTCGGGCCTATCACCCCGATAGTCCCCACCGCCTCGTCCGGTATGCCGTACTGGCTGACTATCAGGCTGTAATCCCGTATTTCGGCGGAGGCATTTTCCTGGCCGATATATACCTGCACCCCCCGGTTAAAAGGCGAGGGCGGGGCAATCATCTTGGAAAGCTTTTTCTGCTCCAGCAGCTGCATTATCTCCTGAACCCGTTGGTTCTGGTGGAATTCGGGCTGCTCCAGCATATAATGCAGCCCGTCAAAGAAAGGTTCGCGGCTTTCCTGCTCATCCTCACCCCGCATCATCTTTACCAGGCTGTCCTTGACCTTCAGTTCATCCGGGTTAAGGTTAAGCGTTTTCTGCTCTATCTGGAAACGGGTCAGCCCGGCATAGGCGTCATTTAGGCGGTTTGATATAAGGGTAAGTTCCGGCTGGGAGACGGTATTTTCAAAGTTTATAAGCTGCTGCTTAACTTTAGCCCCGCGCAGTATCAGAACTACCAGTACCAGATTATCCTGCAGACTGACCAGCTCTATATGATGCACCTTGCCCTGTGTCTGGCGGGGCATGGTAACAACCGCCATACTCTGGACACGCTGGGAAAGGACAGCCACAGTCAGGTTCAGCCACTCCTCCATCTCTTTTTCCACCTGATGAAAAAGATGGCGGATAAGAAACTTGTCATTAGTCGGCAGTTCCACATCTTTCAGGGATTCCACATAATAGCGGTAACCCTTGTCGGCCGGAATACTGCCGGCGGAGTGATGGGGACGCAGGATATAACCCTCGGTTTCCAGCCGGACTACTTCGTTGCGGATAGTGGCCGAACAAATATCCAGACCGCAATCCTCCAGTATGGAAGATGACGATACCGGAACCGCTTTGGTTATATACTGCCTGACTATAGAACGCAGTATTATCTCTGCCCTGGGTGTTAGCACTCTTGCTACCTCGTTAGCACTCTATTAGCTTGTTTGCTAATACAGGTATAATTTAGCATGACTGCCAACCACTGTCAAGGGTAAATTATGCCCCCTCTCCGGCTGCCAATAAAGTGACCGGCTTCAATTGACCCTCTGAAAGGGGTCTGATATAATTCACCCATATGGAAATAAAATGGTTAGGCCACTCGTGCTTTCGCCTTAAAGGCAAAAATACTACTGTAATTACTGACCCGTTCCCGTCCAGCCTGGGGTTTGCCATGGGCAAACAAAGTGCCGAGGTAGTTACCGTAAGCCATGCTCATGCCAATCATTCGTTTACCTCAGCTATTGACGGCAACCCCCATATTGTAAGCGGCCCCGGCGAATACGAAATCGGGGACGTTATCATCTTGGGTCTTTCCACTTTTCATGATGACGCCAAGGGCAGCGAACTGGGCAAAAACACCATTTACCAGATGGAGATAGATGACTTGTCCATTTGCCATCTGGGGGATATAGGTCAGGGATTGACTGACAGCCAGATTGAAGAGCTGGGACGGGTGGATATTCTCCTTTTGCCGGTTGGCGGGGGCAATACTGTCAGCCCGGGCAAAGCCGCTGAGATAATGCGCAAGCTGGAACCGTCTATCGTCATTCCCATGCACTTCCAGAGTGATTTATCCACCAGTTCACTTTTGCCTATAGGCCAGTTTCTAAAAGAAATAGGTATAAGCAGTCTTGAACCCCAATCTAAGCTGAATATCACCAGAGGCAATTTGCCTGTAACCACTCAGGTTATGTTACTGCAGCCCTGAAACCCGGAAAACAAGAGCTGCGCGGAAGGATAAGCGCTGAATGCACTGCCTGAAACGGGTTGCTATTTTCGCCATTCTGGCTTTGGGGCTTTTGGCAGGCCTCCTGCCCCAGACACCGCTTAGTGCTGCCTCCACCCATGAATACTGGGCGGTAGTAGTGGGCATTTCGGATTACCAGAAAATTACAGATGTATCAGGCTTGGCCAACGGCGCCCAAAAATTCGCAGCTTCCCTAAAGCAAGCCTGGGGCGATGACCATGTAAAGCTGCTGACCAACAGCAACGCTGATAAATCTTCTATAAAGTCCGCCCTGGACTGGATGATAGGCCAGGAAGATGACAACGATACAGTGGTCTTTTGCTTTGCCGGACACGGTGACAGCCAATCATATATAGCCCCTTATGACGCTTATTATGTTTCGGAATGGATTTCAAGCCAGGAGCTTTCCAACTGGCTCGCGCCGCTGGAATCCCATTATCAGGCTGTAATACTGGAATCCTGCTATTCGGCCGGATTTGCTGATGATTTAAACCAGACCGGGCGGGTAGTTCTCTATTCGTCACTGGCAGAAGAAGTCTCCTGGGCAGACGGGGACAGCGGCCTTTTTTCCGGATATATAAATGACGGTCTTAGCTATGTGCCGAATGCGGACATAAACGGTGACGGTCTGATATCTCTGGAAGAGCTCTTTTTCTATGCCCAGCCCCGCACTACAAATGAGTCCCGCTTAGCTTTATCTCTGCAGCATCCCTTCCTGTCAGACGGCATAGGCGGAGAGCTTAGCCTTATCGGCAAGCTGCTTCTGACCACCTCCATACCTATAAGCGGCAACTATAACTACATAATAGTAGACGGCCAGACCTATTCACTCAGCTACACGCAATTAAACTTCACTCCCGGTACTACCCATGAGATTACCGCTTTGAACATAGATGCCCTGCCAGGGGTGCGTTATTTTTTCAACCGCTGGGCAGACGGGGTTACATCTGCCAGCCGTTCATTTGTCAGCGGGGCTAACCTTGAAGCAGTTTATTCCCGCCAGTATCTTTTAACAATAGACTCCCCTACCACCGCAGTCAGCGGCAGCGGATGGTATGACCAGTACACCTTTGCCAACCTTTCAGCCCCGGATATAGAAGAAGGCGGTATCCGCTATACATTCACCGGCTGGAGCGGTGATATAACAGGACCTTTTGACAGTACCCGTATTGTGATGGACAAGCCCAAAACTGTAAAAGCGAACTATGATATTGAATACCTGCTGAATTTGTCTTCTCCATACGGCACACCTGAAGGCAGCGGCTGGTATGCCGCCGGCAGCACAGTGAAACTAAGCGCACCTAAAGCGGAAGGCTTTTTAATCCGCCAGGTATTTGAAAGCTGGAGCGGAGACTATACCGGCACAGATGCAAATGCTATTATCACCCTTAACAAACCAATGGATATCTCCGCCAATTTCAAGGCAGACTATACTTTCCTGTATATCGCCATTGGACTGGGGGCAATTGTGATTGGCTGGATAATACTGGCCGTATTCAGACGCCGGAAAATCTATTACAATACTATCTGACAATATCCCCCGTTTTTTGAGAAAAGGATAATACAAAGCCCGCATGGAAGCATATTTAGATATTGAAACAACCGGCCTTTCGCCTTATCAGTCAGAACTTACAGTTATAGGTATCCATCTGGTAAACGGAGACTCGATACCGGGTCTTATCCAGCTGGTAGGTAAAGAATGCACCGCCGAAAACGTGATGGCTTCTTTAGCAGGTACAGACATACTCTATACCTACAACGGCAAGGGGTTTGACCTGCCGTTCATTCACCGGAAACTGGGTATAGACCTCAGCCGCCATTTCAACCACCGTGACCTCATGTTTGACTGCTGGGACAAAAACCTTAAGGGCGGGCTGAAAAAAGTGGAATGCCAGCTGGGTATCTCACGTGAGCTTACCGAAGTAAACGGTTATGTAGCCGTTCAGCTATGGTGGAATTATATAAATAACTTTGATACCCGGGCACTAAAAACATTGCTGGCCTACAACCGGGAAGATGTAGTAAACCTTAAAACCCTTAAAGACATGCTATTGAATAACTGCACCTATTGACTGGCGGGTTAGTCCTAACTATAATCTTCTAAAATGTATTTATGGAGGCGTTTAGATGGAATGGTATGAAATCCTTCTTATTGTGGTTGTACTCTGGGCGGTAATTCACACTTACATGGATATGCAGATTAAGAAACAGGTGGAAAAACTCCAGAAAGAGTTTGATTCCCACAAACACTAATCCGTTTTTATTTTTAACTAAAGGGCCGGAGAAATTCGGCCTTTTTTATTTCGGCAAACTCCATAACAGGCTATTATCCCCACCCCCCCAGTACGCCATTTCAGCCATTTTCCGGCACTTTACGGCTAATCCCCTTTTGCCTGCCAGCCCTTGCCCAGTTTCTGGCTGTAAGCCTCCAGGACGAACCGGCTACTATTATGTAAATTTATAATCCGAAAAGTTTAGACCGTCCTAAAAATCCTTAAAATAGAAGAGCCCCCCGTCTCCGGGGGGCTCTTTTTGGTTACTTTCGGACTGTTAGTCCCTTTTCACTTTGTAGTTTATTAGACTACGCGGCGAGTGCGAACAATCAGGACGATTACGGCGATAGTCAGTACAGCACCGACAGCCACAATCAGCCAGATGTAGGCAGGAGTTTCAGCCTGGGGTACTTCTAAGGTGATGTCCGGAGGATTATTTACTTCAACCGGAGCGGCATCAGCCTTAACGGTGGTAAAGACAGCCGGGAACCATTCACTGGTGCTGTTGGCGGTATTGACGCGAACCTTCCAGTAGTAGCTGGTTGAGTTGCTCAAAGTGCCGTCATAAGCCCAGTAATTGGTGGTCAGGTTCTTGGTAGCCAAAACCTTGGTAGCATCAGCGAAGGTAGGATCGGTGCTGAGTACGAGGTCATAGCTGACAGCAGTTGAAACTGCATCCCAGGCGAATACGGGTTTAACGGGTACATTGGAAGCACCGTTGGTGGGCATCAGGTTGAAGGTGTAGGTCAGTTTTTCGGGCTGGGTAGCTACTGAAGCAGTACCCACGAAGCTCATGACCGGATCAACAGCCCAGACGCTTATCTGGTAAACGGTGTCTTCGTCAAGACCGGTTACTTTAAGAGTGGTAGCAGTTGTTTCAGTACCAATAGTGGTAGCATAAGCGACCTTAACAGCAGTAGCAGCATCGGTAACTATTACATAGTAACCAACGGTTATATTGCTGTTATCCACATTCAAAGCATCCCAAGTAATGGTGAAGCCAGTGGTGGAAACCTTGGAAGTCTGAACGTTGGCTACAGGTACAGCCATCTTGTCGGTGTAAACATACAATGAAGCACCAAAGATACCGTAAAGCATGTTAGCACCGGGGGCGGCAATACCAATCAGTTTGGTAGCACCAGTAGCACCGGTAGGTTTAGCAATGATACCAGCGGTGTAAGTAGTGCCAACATTGGTGATGCGGATCAGGTTGTTCCAAGTACCATCCAGTACATACAGGACGTTTCCGCCGGAAGCAATACCGGAGAATATACCTACGCCGTTATCAACATCAGCATAGCTGCTGCTGTCAAAGGCATAAGCACCGGTAACAACGTTATCAATCTGGTCCCATTCAGGAGCGGCGGCAGCGAAATCATAAACATATGCACCGCCAGCGTCACTGGTCAAGTAGACAACGCTGTTGCTGCCATTCTGGAAGGTTACTGTAGAAGTACCAGCAATAGCGACATCAACAGTGGGGGCACTCCAGGTAGCGCCACCATCGATAGATTTGGAGATTGCGCCAGTGGAACCGCCGGCTACCAGAGTAGAACCGTCAGTTGAAATGGCAAATGAGGTAACAGTGCCAACAGCACAGGCGCGGGAGAACCAGAGAACGCCATTGGTGCTGGTCTGATAGACAACATTATTGCCGCCAATCAGGATAGTGTTGGCATTGGAAACAAACCATGAATTGATAAGAGCAGCACCATCAACTGTGGTTATGCTGCTTACCTGAGCGGTAAATATTTGACCCAATTTACCAGTAGTCTGATCAACCAGTGAGCGCCAAACCATAGTACCATTAATGGTCGCTACGAATAAAGCATCACCTGCGGGTGAAACAGCTACATCAATAGTAGAACCATCTTCAACAACCATAGAGGTTGAGAAGACACGCTCGTAAACACCATCAGAGAAACGCCAAACGCTCTCTTCGAGATAGTCACTGGTAACAATAAATAAATTACCAGCCATATTGTCAACGCTGACAATAGCCTGACGCATCATGGAAATCTGATTCCAAGTTTTGCCAAAATCAGCTGTGTAAGAAACGCCACAATCCCAGCCAGCAGTGCCAGCAAGAGCCTTGCCGGAAGTATTATAGTCACCCATGGCAAGTACGGTTACAGTAGCAACAGAAAGACCCCAAGAGCTTGCAGCACCGGTAGGGGCTTTAACATTAGCTGAGAAGGTAAGGCGATCAGAAGAATACCAAGTAAGAGGTGCAGAAGCAGCTGCGATATTATAACCACCAATAATCAGTCTGGCATCAGCAATACCGCCAATACCATCAATATCGGTTACTTCTGTAGCAGTGCCAACACCGGCAGAATAACCACGGACGTTAAGGTCTATGGTTGTTAAGGTATTACCATACCACAAATACACATCACCTTGACCACCAGAAGTCTGCAGAGCAAGCCAACCCTGGAATTTGCCGGAGGCTATGTTGGAGTTGAAGTCAGAGGGCAGCCAGAGTTCGGCATGGTAAATACCGGTGATAGAATCAGTGTTGTTTTCTTCGACTGCGGTATCAATGCAGGTTGAAGGCATATTCCACTGGTTGCCAAAATATTTGGCGGTTATGTAAGTAGCTTCGGCACCCAAAGTGGTGTCTTCAGCAACAGCAATAACACCCTGTTTGGTGGCGAAGTCAGTGGGATCAACAACTACATCCCAAACATTACAACCATCCCAAGCGGCTTCACGTTGATTAATAACATCAAGATCGGTCCAAGGCATACCGAAGGCGGTTTCCTGGCACATATATACGCCGTTATCGCCCGGAGCTACGCCAAGGGAAGCAGTACCTGCAAAGACGTATTTTGTAGCGCCAACTACAGCGGTGTCCAAAGTAACAATGATACCATCAGGAATAGCTGTTACAAAATTGGAAGCCGCATAAGTATAAAGGTTTGACATTTTGTTCCAAGTTGCACCACCATCTTTGGTGGTAAAGATGTCATGACCGTCAGTGAAGTAAATTTCATTGGCATTAACGCTAGAAGCGACCATATCAAAAATACGGCCACTAGCTGCCAAAGTATAAACATCACCGTCTTCAAAGACCATCTTCCAAGAGCGACCGGAGTTAGTAGATTTAAATACACACATAACACCATCATACTCGGCAGTGGCATAGATAGCAGATTTATCTGCGTTCCATTCCAAAATGCCGATGTTGTCAAAGCGGACGCTAGGAGTGCTAACTACATAGCCGCCGGTTGCGCCGGAGCCAGGCAGGGAGATCTTGCTCCAATCCTGGTTGGCAGCAGCTACGGGGGTAGCGACTGTGAACATGGAAAGAACCATGGCAGCAGTCAGGACTACGCCCAGCACTTTACTTATTTTTGTCTTAAACATCGACCTATAAATTTCCTTTTAAAATTATTTTATGCAAATGTCTTCATATTATATATGTACACATGAAGACCAAGAGTGGTCCAATTCAGCATCATTCAAAGACGTTTTCCCTTGCGGGTGCACACCAATTACACCACCTCCTTTCATGGTTTAACCTATCTTATATAATAACACAGCCTGTCAATAGTTTACGGGCATTTTAACTTAATTTGGCTGAAAAGTACTATAGTTTTCAGGTACTTTACGTTCAAAAATATTTTTTATCCCTTTTGGTTTACATTTCTTTCTGGAGGTTAGCCAGGAAGTCAGCATTATTCTTGGAGCGGCGCAGGCGGTCCAGCACGCGCTCGTTAACCTCTGTATAGTGGTTGGCGTCATCAGCGATGATAGCCACCATCCTCCGCAAAAGCTGTACCTGCTTGTAGTTTTCACCCAGCAGGAGTTCCTCACGGCGGGTGCTTGAACGGGAGATATCCAGAGCAGGGAAGACACGGCGTTCGGCCAGGCGGCGCTCCAGATGAAGTTCCATGTTGCCGGTGCCTTTGAATTCTTCGTAAATAAGGTCATCCATGCGGCTGCCGGTTTCTACCAGACAGGTGGCAATGATGGTAAGCGAACCGCCCTCTTCGGTATTGCGGGCAGCCCCGAAGAATTTCTTGGCGGGGTGGAGGGCGACCGGGTCAATACCGCCGGAAAGGGTGCGGCCTGATGAAGGCATGGCCAGATTGTAGGCACGGGTAAGGCGGGTAATGCCGTCCAGCAGGATAAAGACGTCTTTGCCGCTTTCCACCATACGCTTTGCCCGTTCCAGTGCCAGTTCGGCTACCCGGGTCTGGTTTTCCACCGGTTCGTCAAAGGTGGCGGCCATGACTTCGCCCCGTACGTGGCGGCGCATATCGGTTACTTCCTCAGGGCGCTCACCTATAAGGACTACCATTATATGTATATCGTTATAATTGGTAGCGGTTGCATTGGCTATATTTTTCAAAATGGTGGTCTTGCCGGCTTTGGGCGGGGAAACGATAAGGCCACGCTGTCCCCGGCCGATGGGGGCTATCAGGTTTATAAGGCGGGTAGCAAGTTCGTGCGGCGTAGTTTCCAGGTTTATAAGGCGGTCAGGGAAAGTGGGAACTAAAGCACCAAAATTGGGGCGGCGTTTGGCCATTTCAGGGTTAAGGTCATTGATGGCTTCCACCCGCAGAAGACTGTAATATTTTTCACCCGGCTTGGCAGGGCGTCCCTGCCCTATTACCATGTCACCGGTACGAAGCCCGAAACGGCGTATCTGGGACTGAGACACATATATGTCTGACGAACTGGGCAGTAAAGATGCCTGGCGCAGAAAGCCGTATCCGTCCGGCATTATTTCCAGAATACCCGAACAGAACACATTCCCCTGTGATTCGGTATACACCTGAATAAGGCGCATTACCAAGTCCTGCTTTTTAAGGGCAGTAACCCCGTTTACACCCATTTCCTTGGCAATATCCAGAAGCTCTTCACGAGTCTTCTTTTCAAGTTCACTCAGCTCAAATTGCCCGATTTCCATTGTGTCTCACCCCCTATCTACAACGAGTTATCTGTATTTTAGTTTCTATATATAAAGGAAGCACCTGTGATAAACAACCTTAAATATTACTTCTGGACACTTTTCCAGTCAGCCATGAAACGGGCAATACCCGAATCTGTCAGCGGATGCTGCATCATCTGCATCAGCACCTTGTAAGGTACGGTGGCAATACCGGCACCGGTCTGGGCCGCCTGAGTGCAATGAAGCGGGTGGCGGATACTGGCGGCAATCACCTGGGTTTCAAAGCCGTATTCCTTATATATACTGACAATATCATTTATAAGCATCATGCCGTCATGCCCGGCATCATCCAGCCTGCCCACAAACGGGCTGACAAAGGCCGCACCGGCCAAAGCCCCCAGCAAAGCCTGGTTGACCGAGAAACAGAGGGTCATATTGAAGCGGACACCCTCTTTGCTCAGCTTGGAAATAATCTCCAGCCCTTCGGCGGTGGCGGGTATTTTGACCACCACGTTGGGTGCCCATTTAGCTATCTCGCGGGCCTGCTTGAGCATTTCGGCGGGGTCTTCAGCCGTAATTTCGGCAGAGACATCACCCTCCGGCAGCAAGGCACATATCTGCTGTACTACGGATTTATAATCACTGATGCCTTCTTTGGCAACCAGAGTGGGATTGGTGGTCACACCGCTCACCACTCCCAGTTTCAGGCCTTTTTTAATCTCTTCAATATTAGCGGTATCCAGAAAAATACGCATTTCTACCTCAGGACCAATTTATATTTATGCCCTTATTTCAGGGCGAAAGCGGCAAAGAAGGCTGCTCACCATCTCTTATAACCTTTTTGGCAGCATTTATAAATTCACGGAACAGGGGGTGGGGACGGTTTGGCCGTGAAAGAAACTCAGGGTGAAACTGCGAACCGACCATAAACGGGTGTCCTGAAACTTCGCAAATCTCTACCAGCTTGCCGTCAGGAGACAATCCGCTGAATACCATACCGGCTTTGGAAAGAGTGTCACGGTAATCATTATTGAACTCAAAACGGTGACGGTGACGTTCATTTATCAGCTTGTTGCCGTAAGCCTGTCCGGCCATAGTACCGGGCTGAATTACACAAGGATAATTGCCCAGACGCATAGTACCGCCTTTGGAATCCACCCCCCGTTGCTCCGGCAACAGGTCAATAACCGGATAAGGGGAATCCGGCTCAAATTCGGTTGAGTGGGCTTTGTCAGACTGAAGCACGTGCCGGGCAAACTCTATCACCATAACCTGCATGCCCAGACACAAACCCAGATAGGGTATGCCGTTTTCACGGGCATACTTTACGGCGGTTATCATGCCCTCAATACCCCTTATGCCGAACCCGCCGGGTATAATAATGCCCTGAACGTGTTTTAAATATTCCTCAGGGCCGTTTTTCTCAATATCTTCGGCATGCACCCAGTCTATCTGGATATCACGCCCGTTATGAATGGCGGCATGACACAGGGACTCACGGACTGAATAATAAGCATCTTTCAGCTCTACGTATTTGCCGACCAGAGCAATCCTGACCATTGGGGTAGGTTCTTTAATTTTTTCCACCAGCCCGCGCCAGATACTAAGGTCAGACGGGGAAGCATTCAGGTGAAGGCGGCTGACCAGCAAATCACCCACACCCTCAGACTCCAGCTTCAGGGGAACTTCATATATAGTGGAAACAGTAGGCATAAAAATGACTGCCTTGCGTTCCACATCACAGAACAAAGAAAGTTTGTCCCGGATACCTTCGGATATAGGATAATCTGCCCGGCAGACTATTATATCCGGCTGGATACCTATCCGCCTCAGCTCGTTAACACTGTGCTGGGTGGGCTTGGTTTTAAGCTCCTGGGTGGACTGTATATAAGGAAGCAGGGTTACATGAATATAAATAACATTATCCCGCCCCATATCATTGCGCATCTGGCGGATAGCTTCCAGAAAGGGCTGACCCTCAATATCACCGACAGTGCCGCCCACTTCCACTATCACCACATCCGCTTTGGAACGGTCTGCCAGACGCTGTATTCTGGCCTTTATCTCCTGGGTGACATGGGGTACGACCTGAATAGTACCCCCCAGATAATCACCCCGGCGCTCTTTATTTATAACTTCGGAATATACCTGGCCGGAGGTGACAGTGGAGTCAGCGGTAAGCTCAATATCTATAAAGCGTTCATAGCTGCCCAAGTCAAGGTCTGTTTCCGCCCCGTCCTGGGTTACAAAAACCTCGCCATGCTGATAGGGAGACATGGTACCGGGGTCTACATTCAAATAGGGGTCAAGCTTTTGAACCGAAACACTCAGTCCCCGGCTTTTAAGAATATTTCCCAGCGAGGCAACGGTAATGCCCTTGCCTACAGAACTAACCACACCGCCAGTTACAAAAACAAATTTTGACATAATAACCTGCTAAGACTTGATAAGATGAGAGTAAAATAGAAAGGCAAATTTCGAACCTTTGCCATAAATTTGAAAACGGATAGACAAAGCAGAAGTCTGATTCATTAAATCGTTTTTATTATAAGGATGTGCCTTAGGCTTGTCAACATTATATATACATGGAAAAGCCGCTTTTCTTAAACTGTATTGATACTGTTTTATTAACTTTAATAATATATTGTTGACATTATTCATACCACCATAATATAATAGAAAACAGGTATTTCCCAGGGGGAATTGTATGGCTAATGAAAAAAACTTATACGAAACACTGGGCGTAGCCAAAACCGCCAGCGCAGACGAAATCAAGAAGGCATACCGCAAGCTTGCCCGCAAGTACCACCCGGATTTGAATCCGGGGGATAAGACGGCTGAAGAAACCTTCAAGAAGATTAACCAGGCTTATGAAGTACTTAACAACCCTGAAAACCGGGCCAAGTATGACAAGTATGGTGACCAGTGGCAGTATGGCGAACAGTTTGAAAAAGCCCGGGCCAGCCAGCAGCAAACCCAGGGCAACCCCTTTGGGGGGTATGATTTCAACTTTGGCGGCAGCGAAGGCGGCGGGTTTGAAGATATTTTGAGCCAGATGCTGGGTGGCCGTATGGGCGGGCGCCGAAGCCGCCCCCAGCCTGGACAAAGCATTGAACAACCCGTAGACATTTCGCTGGAAGAAGCCGCCAGCGGCACCAGCCGTCTGCTAAGTTTCCAGATGCAAAAACCCTGCGAGACCTGCGGAGGCAGCGGGGCAAAAGATAAAAAGATCTGCCCCACCTGCCAGGGGACAGGTATAAATCCGGGGATTGAAAGGCTGGAAGTCAAAATACCGGCCGGGGTTAAAAATGACTCCAAAATTCGTTTAGCAGGCAAGGGCGGGTATGGACAATCGGGTGGACAAAGGGGTGACCTATTCCTCCGGATACATGTCCGCCCCAATGATAGATTTGAACGCAAAGATGATGACCTTACGGTAAACGTGCCGGTAAACCTGACTACCGCCATGCTGGGCGGGGAGATATTTGTCCCCGCACTCAAAGGCAAACTAGCCCTGAAAATACCGGCCGAAACCCAGAACGGGCAGACTTTCCGCTTAAAAGGGCAGGGCATCCCCCACTTAGGCAAAGACGGCAGCGGGGATTTACTGGCCAAAATCAGCATTGTGCTGCCGGAAAAACTTACTGCCGCTGAAAGAGACCTTTTTGAAAAACTGCGCCAGCTTAGGCCGGACAGTTAAAGGGAGATATTTATGGAAAATGCAAACCAGCCCCGTTATGTAATCTCAGTAGCTGCCGAAATACTGGGTATGCAGACTTATACCCTGCGGTATTACGAAAGGGTGGGCATTATCAAGCCTTTCCGTTCGCAGGGCAGGATAAGATTATACTCGGAGCAGGATATTGAACGGCTGAAACTGGCCAAAACCCTGCTGGATGATTTGGGTATAAATATGGCCGGGGTTGAAGTAATCTTAAACATGCGTAACCGCATTCAGGAGCTTATATCCGAAAATGAAGCCCTGAGGGAAGAAATACAATTACTCAGAGAGGAGTAAACCCGTGAGACAGGAAAAATTTACCGAACAAGCCCAGGAAGCCCTCAGTGCTTCACAGATGCTGGTGCAGGAATACCAGCACAGCCAATGGGACGTTGAACATGTACTGCTGGCCCTTATCCGCCAGGAAAAGGGGCTGGTGGGTGAAATACTAAAAGAACTTAAAGTAAGCTCAGAGGAAATAACCAAGCAGCTGGTGGACTCTTTAAAACGTTCGCCCAAAGCGGTAGGCGGCAATATCCAGATATACCCCACCCCCCGCATCATAAACCTGCTGCAAACCGCCAACAACGAAGCAGAACGCCTGCGGGACGAGTTTATCGGCACGGAACATTTGCTGGTGGCCATTGCCGGAGATACCCAGGGAGAATCCGCCCGCATACTGAAGCAGTTTGGTATTGACCAGGAAAAAGTTTATTCCGCCCTCCAGAAAATACGGGGCGGACACAGAGTGACCGATGCCAGAGCCGAAAGCAAATACCGGGCGCTGGCCAAATACAGCCGTGACCTTACCGAACTGGCCAAACAGGGCAAAATAGACCCGGTAATAGGCCGTGACCAAGAAATCCGCCGGGTTATGCAGATACTCTCCCGCCGTACCAAAAACAACCCGGTGATTGTGGGTGAAGCGGGCGTGGGCAAAACCGCCATAGCCGAAGGGGTTGCCCAGAAAATTGCGGATAATGACGTACCCGAATCCCTGCGTGACCGCAAGGTAATGGCCCTGGATATGGGCGCTTTGGTTGCCGGAAGCAAGTTCCGCGGAGAGTTTGAAGAACGCCTCAAAGCGGTCATGGACGAGGTGCGCCAATCCGCCGGTGAGATTATCCTTTTCATAGACGAAATCCATACCGTAGTCGGGGCGGGAGCGGCTGAGGGGGCTATAGATGCCTCAAATATGCTCAAACCGGCTTTGGCCAGAGGTGAACTTCAGACAATAGGGGCTACCACTCTGGATGACTACCGCAAATATATTGAGAAAGATACCGCTCTGGAGCGCCGTTTCCAGCCGTTGTTTGTGGACGAACCTACAGTTGAACAGACTATTGAAATATTAAAGGGCATCAGACCCAAATACGAAGCCCACCATAAACTGAAAATAACTGACGCCGCTCTGGAGGCAGCCGCCAGACTGTCCAGCCGCTATATAACCGAACGCCAGCTGCCGGACAAGGCCATAGACCTTATTGACGAAGCGGCCAGTAAACTCCGTCTGGACAGCGAAAGCGCCCCGCCGGAAGTAAAAAAACTGGAAGATGAACTCCGCCAGGCAGGTATTGAGGAAGAGGCCGCCTCCCAGCTTCAGGAATACGAAAAAGCGGCTGAACTCAAGGCTGAAAAGATGCGTCTTGAGGAAAAATTCAACACCGCCCGTGAGGATTGGCTGAAACAGGAGAAAATAGCCGAAGAAGTCACCGCCGAACAGATTACCACCCTGGTTTCATCTATGACCGGCATACCGGTCAGCCAGATGCTGGAAGGCGAGGCTTCCAAACTGCTGAACATGGAGGAACGCATCCACGAGCGTATGGTAGACCAGGAGGAAGCGGTAAAAGCCGTAGCCGAAGCTATCCGCCGCAGCCGGGCCGGTCTTAAAGACCCGCGCCGTCCCATTGGCAGCTTTTTGTTCTTAGGCCCGACCGGGGTTGGCAAAACCGAACTTGCCCGCAGCTTAGCCTGGTTTTTGTTTGATGACGAAACCGCCATGGTCAGGCTGGACATGTCCGAATATCAGGAAAAACACACTGTTTCCCGTCTGGTAGGTGCTCCTCCCGGATACGTGGGCTACGACGAAGGCGGGCAGCTGACTGAACTGGTCCGCCGCCGCCCGTACCGGGTTATCCTGCTGGACGAGATTGAAAAAGCCCACCCGGATGTATACAACACCCTGCTCCAGCTGCTGGATGACGGCCGCCTGACAGACGGGCAGGGCAGAACGGTGGACTTTAAAAATACGGTTATCATTATGACCTCCAACGCAGGCATAGAAACTATCAAACGCGAATCTGCCCTGGGTTTTGCCGTCAGGACTGATGACTCCAAAACCCGCCATGACGGCTATGAACGCATGAAAGACAAGGTCATGGCTGAGGTTAAAAAGACCTTCCGCCCGGAGTTTATCAACCGGGTAGACGAAATAATTGTCTTCCATGAGCTGGCCGAAGAACAGATACGCCAGATAGTGGATTTTATGATAAAAGATGTTTCCAAACGGCTTGAAGAACGCAAACTCAAGCTGGAGCTGACCGATGCCGCCAAAGGCTGGCTGGCCAAGGTGGGTTATGACCCGGCCTTTGGTGCCAGACCCCTTCGCAGAGCCATTGAAAGATACATAGAAAGCCCGCTGGCTGACAAGCTGCTTCGCAATGAGTTCAGCGAAAATGCTACAATACTGGTGGACAAGGCGGATGAAGCCCTGAGTTTCAGCCAGAAGGCCGCCTGATACCAGGAAGGCCTTGGATAGTGGATCTGCCCGAAGAAGACATCTCAATATGCGCAACCGGTGCCGAGCTGAAAACCCGTGCTTGGTTTAAAAGATGGGGGATTTGGCTCGGCATTCTGGTGATAATTATCAGTATTGCCCTTTCGGTCTGGCTTATTATCCGCCGGGATATTATTCAGGACCTGGCCGGTTACGGCTATATAGGCATGTTTGCCATCAGCTTTCTGGGCAGCTCCATTTCCATTGTCCCGGTGCCTATGCTGGCTGTCCAGTTTACTCTGGGGGGTGTTTTGCCCCCGCCGGTGGGGGAGCCGATACTGGGGCCCCTTTTTGCCGGAATAGTAGCCAGTTTAGCCGAAGCCTTAGGCGGCTTCTCCATTTACATGACCGGCTACTCCGGTAAATCCAGCCTGGCCGGGTCAGATTCAGGCAGCAAACTAAACCGCCTCTACTGCAAAATGATACGGCTGATGGAAAGGCGGGGTTCGCTAATGGTCTTCATCCTTTCAGCCATTATCAACCCTTTTTTCTACCCCATGACTTTGGCTGCCGGAGCGGTAAATTTCGGTATCCGCAAATTTATGCTGATTTCACTGGCCGGCAAATTTATAAAATGCACTGCCATCTGTTATGCCGGATATTTCGGCTTAACCCGCCTGTTTGGTTTTTAAGAGGTTTGTATTACCCTTTAAATTGACCCGTTTCAAAGCTTGGCGTATAATAAAAAGCTGTCACTCAGATATAAAGAGGCTGTCTACTTTGCATGAATCTTGCGGCATTTTCGGTGTATTTGCCCCCGGTCAGGATGTAGCCCGGCTCACATTTTTCGCCCTGTTTGCCTTGCAGCACAGGGGACAGGAAAGTTCAGGTATTTCTACATCTGACGGGCGGGAACTTAAGCTTTATTCCCAGATGGGTCTGGTCTCCCATATCTTTACTGAAGATATACTCCGCAAACTGGGCGGACATATTGCCATAGGGCATAACCGTTATTCCACCACCGGTTCAAGCCAGCAGATAAACGCCCAGCCATTCCTGATGGGCCAGGGCGACAACGTTATGGCCATAGCCCATAACGGCAATATAGTTAATTCAGAAGCCCTGAATGCCGAACTAAGCTCTCAGGGATATGTTTTTAAAAGCTCTACAGATACCGAAATAATCGGCCAGCTTATCCTGTCAGCAGTTGAAACTGACTGGGTCAAACGGATACGCTATGCCATGAACCGCCTTAAAGGGGCTTTTTCCTGCACCATTATGACCAAAGACACCCTCTACGCCATGCGTGACCCGCTGGGCGTCCGCCCCCTGTGCCTGGGCAAAATTCAAGGGGGTTACGTAGTTGCCTCCGAAAGCTGTGCCCTTGACCATATCGGGGCTGATTTCATACGCGAAATAGAGCCGGGTGAAATTCTGGCTATAAATGAAAACGGGGTAACCAGTTTCAAACAGCCGATTTCCCGCCGGGCTTTGTGCATATTTGAGTTTATTTATTTTGCCCGCCCTGACAGCCAGATAGACGGGCAGCTTTTATATTCCGCCCGCCAGGCTATGGGGGCAGAGCTGGCCAGAGAGTACCCGGTAGAAGCGGATTTGGTGATAGGCGTACCTGACTCCGCTACAGCAGCCGGTATAGGTTATGCTATAAATTCAGGCATACCCCCGGCCGAAGGCCTTATTAAAAACCGCTACATGGGGCGGACATTTATTCAGCCTGACCAGCACCTTCGTGACCTGGGGGTGAAGCTAAAGTTCAACCCCCTGAGGAGTGTCCTGGAAGACAAGCGGGTAGTACTGGTAGATGACAGCATAGTCCGCGGGACTACCACCCCCCAGGTTATCCGCCTGCTGCGCAAAGCCGGTGCCAAAGAAGTACATATGAGGGTATGCGCCCCGCCCATAACCAACCCCTGTTTCTTCGGGGTAGACATGGCCACCCGTTCGGAGCTTATTGCCGCTAAAATGAGCGTGCCTGAGATACAGAAATACATAGGGGCAGATTCGCTTGGTTACCTCAGCCTGCCCGGTTTGATAAAGGCAGTGGGGCTGCCCAAAGATAACTTCTGCCTGGCCTGTTTCACCGGCGAATACGCCCTGCCGGTTCAGCTGGAGATGGATAAATTTGCACTCGGCAACCAGCGCGGCAACTGCTGCCAGATGCCCTCACCCGGCAGCTAATCCTCCTCCCGCAGGGAGTTATTCCGGATTTAACACCGCCCGAAGTTTTATACCTTCGGCGGTGTTTTTTCTTTGCAGTTGATAGCTGTTTCTGATAATCTTAGATACCACAATTTGAGAGGTGGGCACATCAAAGATACATATGCCGGGGCAGGAGTAGATATAAATTCCGCCTCAAAATCAAAAGAACTCATCAAGCAGTACGCCAAAGCCACTTTGGGCTCCCAGGTACTGGCCGGGCCGGGATTTTTCGGCGGAATGTACGAATTCAAAGGCTACAAAAACCCGGTGCTGGTTTCCAGTTGTGATGGAGTAGGCACCAAACTGAAACTGGCCGGGGTGCTGAATAAACATGACACTATAGGCATTGACATTGTCAACCACTCTGTCAATGATATACTGACCTCCGGGGCTGAACCAATCTTTTTCCTTGATTACATAGCCATGGGCAAACTTTCGCCTGAAAAAATAGCTGACATTGTCAAGGGACTGTCTACCGCCTGTCTAGAGGCGGGCTGTGCCCTTATAGGCGGGGAAACGGCCGAAATGCCAGGCCTTTACCACGGGGAAGATTATGATTTGGCCGGCTTTATCGTAGGAGTAGTTGAAAAAGAAAATATGCTTATCAACCGGGGTATCAAACCGGGAGATGTCATTTTGGGTCTGGCTTCAAACGGACTCCACACCAACGGTTATTCGCTGGCACGCAAAGTTCTGGGCGAAAGCCGCGAAGCTCTGGATAAATATTATCCCGAACTGGGGCAAACCGCAGGCGAAGCCCTGCTGGTACCTCACCGCAGTTATCTGAAAGAAATAAAGCCCAACCTACCCCTCATAAAAGGGCTGGCCCACATAACCGGCGGCGGCCTGACAGACAATGTCCCCAGGACACTGCCCGAAGATGTATCCGCCCGTTTTGAAACCAAAAACTGGGAAATACCGCCCCTCTTCCAGCTTATTCAGAAAACCGGGGGAATAGACCGCGAAGAGATGTTCCACGTGTTTAATATGGGTATAGGCATGGTGATTATAGCCGGCAGCGAAGAGGCCGCTCTGATAATGCAAAACCTGCCGGAAGCAAAAGTAATCGGGGAGATTGCAGCCCGCCAAAGCGGAGTGCAGGTAATAATTGAATAAGCAGCCGGGATTATTCCTAGAGACAGCTTTTTCACAGACTATACGGGCATAGCTGCCAAGAGCAGCTTGCCGCAAATATATTTATGCACCTGGTAAAAAATAAATTTATTTAACATAAGGAGGGATTGTCATGAGGGCTATCCTGAGCGTCTCAGATAAAACCGGTCTTATCGAATTCGCCAAAGGCTTGTCAGAACTGGGTTTTGATATATACAGCACCGGCGGAACCAAGAAATCACTCCAGCAGGCAAATGTAACCGTTCACGGCATTTCGGACATGACCGGTTCGCCTGAAATACTGGACGGACGGGTCAAAACTTTGCATCCCAAGGTACACGGCGGCATACTGGCCCGGCGTGACCTGCCCGAACATATGGCCGAACTGGAAGAACACCATATCCAACCCATTGACATGGTGGTAGTCAATCTTTACCCCTTTGTCAAGACTGTTTCCCGGCCGGATGTAAGCCTGACTGATGCACTGGAGAATATTGATATCGGCGGACCTACCATGATACGGGCTTCCGCTAAAAACTTCCCCAGTGTGATTGTAGTGGTAGACCCTCAGGATTACTCCCGTGTACTGGAGCACCTTCAGGCAGGTACTCTGAGCCTTGACGAACGCAAGAAACTAGCCCAAAAGGCCTTCCAGCACGTAGCTATGTATGATACGGCCATCTCCCAGTACCTCTGGCAGGGAGAAGAGGGCTTCCCCGAAAATATGACCATAGCCCTTTCCAAACGCTATGACCTGCGTTACGGTGAAAACCCCCATCAGCCGGCTGTTTTCTATGCTGAAAACAGGGTTGGACAAGGGCAGGACAGCGGCATTACCTGGGCGCAGCAGGTCTGGGGCAAACAGCTTTCCTTTAACAATATTCTGGACGCAGACGCTGCCTGGGGAGCCGCCACTGACTTTGCGGCTGCCACAGTAGCCATAGTCAAGCATACCAATACCTGCGGTCTGGCCAGTGACGAAAACATTGCCGAAGCCTACAAGAAGGCCTTTGCGGGTGACCCCGTTTCGGCTTACGGCGGTATAGTAGCCTCCAACCGTAAAGTGACACTGTCCATGGCCGAAGCCATGAAGGGCGTCTTTTATGAAATAATCATTGCCCCCGAATACGAACCGGAGGCGCTGGAATTCCTTAAAACCCGCAAGGACTTGCGAATACTAATAGCCGAACTGCCCAAACATACGGAAAACAAGGCCGCTTCGCTGGATTACCGCCGGGTAAAAGGCGGGCTGCTGGTGCAGGCGGCTGATGAACTGACCGAAGAGGCCCTTCAGACTAAGGTAGCCACCAACCGGGCACCCACTGCTGAGGAAATGGCAGATTTGAAATTCGCCTGGCGGGCAGTCAAGCATATTAAATCAAACGCCATTGTCCTGGCTAAAAATAAAGTCCTGCTGGGCATGGGTGCCGGGCAACCTAACCGGGTAGTCAGCGTAGACATTGCCAAGAGCAAGGCCGGTGAGGCTTCAAAGGGCAGTGTCATGGCCTCAGATGCCATGTTCCCCTTCCCGGACAGCGTTGAACAGGCAGCGGCCGCCGGAGTAACCGCCATTATCCAGCCGGGCGGTTCTATCCGTGACCAGGAGTCTATTGACGCTGCCAACAAGTACAATATAGCTATGGTATTTACCGGTACCCGCCACTTCCGCCATTAGAAAGAACCGGAGGAATTATGCCTGTTAAACCGAAGTTCAATATACCCGGAAACCTGCTCTCAGGTGATACCACCGATATTTATTTTGCCCGTACGGTGGAAATACTGGCTAAGGAAAACCAGAACCCGGAGACGGTAATGGAAGTATTTACCACCCGCCCCGGTATTCTGTGCGGCCTGAGCGAGGCTGTAGAGCTTCTGCAGGCGGTATTACCGGCGGGTGAGGGTGAAATATGGGCTTTGGAAGATGGCGACCAGATTTCCGCCAAGGAAGTTGTGATGCGTATCAAAGCTCCTTACCTGAGCTTCGGTCTTTACGAGACTGTTTATTTGGGTATGCTGGCATCCGGCACAGGCTGGGCAACCGCCGCCCGGGAATGCGTTGAAGCGGCCGGGGATATACCCGTTACCAGTTTTGGTGCCCGCCATATTCACCCGCTGGTTGCCGGACGGATGGATTACGCCGCCATGATAGGCGGGTGCAAAGGCTGTTCGTCTATTGAAGGGGCGCGCCTCTGGGGCATCAGCCCTTCGGGCACCATTCCCCATTCCCTGATACTGGTTATGGGTGATACCCTGAAAGCTACCCTGGCCTTTGACAAACACATGCCGCCCCAAGTACCCAGAGTAGCTCTGGTGGACACCTTCAAGGACGAGGTGGAAGAAAGCCTGCGGGTAGCCGAAGCCATGGGACAAAGGCTGGACAGTGTCAGGCTGGACACCCCCTTTGAGAGAGGCCGGGTTACAGCTGACCTGGTTAAAGAAGTGCGGGCTAATCTGGATATGGCCGGACACAATCACGTTAAGATATTTGTTTCCGGCGGCCTTAACCCGGAACGTATCCGCTATTTCGCGGAGAACAACGCCCCGGTAGACGGCTACGGCACAGGCAGTTATATAAGCGGCGCCCGCCCCATTGATTTCACTGCAGACCTGCACGAAATTGCGGGCAAAGCGATAGCCAAGCGGGGGCGGATACCCGGTCTGTCCCAAAATCCCCGCCTTAAAAAAGTGCGTTAATATTCCCTGTGATACTGCTTAAAGCGGCTCTAACCAGCCGCTTTTTTATTTGACAGAAAAGCCCGCCTGAAGTATTATTCAGTATATTCTGATTTTTCTGATTTTTTTGCGAGGCCGAGATGGAAGAAAAATGTTGCTGCGGGGTGGATGCTATCTTAAGCGTGGATGCCCGCGGCCAGCTGGTACTGCCCAAAGAAATCCGCACTAAACTGAATATTCAGCCGGGAGACAAGCTGGCAGCTATCACCCGCCATTCAGGCGGCAAGCCCTGCTGTCTGCTGCTTATCAAAGCAGACGAATTTTCAGAACTGGCAAACGAAATAGTCAGCCCCATTTTAAAAAATATGACCGTGGCAGGAGGAAATTAGCCCGTGACAGACATCAAAAAACTGGTTCGTGACGAATATGGACATATCGCCGAAAGAGCGGCTTCGCCAGCCAGCGGCTGCAGCTGTTGCAGCTGCAATTCTGACATAGCCGCCGAATCCAGCCTTCAGGCAGGCTACACCGAAGAGGAAATAAACTCCGTTCCCGAAGGGGCAAACTTGGGGCTGGGGTGCGGCAACCCTCTGGCACTGGCTGAAATAAAAGAGGGCGAGACCGTACTGGACCTGGGGTCAGGCGGCGGCTTTGACTGCTTTCTGGCAAGCCCGCGGGTAGGTGCAAAAGGCAAAGTGATAGGTGTTGACATGACACCCCAAATGCTGTCTATAGCTAAACGCAATGCTTTTCAGGGCGGCTATACCAATGTAGAGTTTATCCAGGGGGAGATTGAAAACCTGCCGCTGGAGTCAGACAGCATAGACCTTATCATCTCCAACTGCGTAATAAACCTGTCACCGGACAAGCCTGCCGTTTTCAAGGAAGCCTTGCGGGTGCTCAAGCCGGGCGGGCGGATAGTTATATCTGATATTGTACTGGAAGGTGAACTGCCGGACGAAGTCCGCAAATCTGCCGCCGCCTATATAAGCTGTATTGCCGGGGCAGAACAGTTTGACGATTATCTGGATATCATCAATGAGGCCGGTTTTGTTGACATAACATTACTTTCCAAAGAAACCTATGGCGCAGATAGCTGCTGTAACGACGATGAAGGTTGCGGATGCAGCTGCGGCTGTTCAGGCGAATCCTGCCAGAGCGGTGAAGATACTGAAACTAACGCACTGGACGGCCTGATAAGCAGTCTCAGGCTAAGGGCTTACAAACCACTTTAATTTTGGAGTTTAAATTCCACCCGAAGCACCCGGCGGGTATTTTCATCTACCTTGGCAGACCCGCCGATACGGTAGCCCACCAGCCAGAGTATTTCTTCGCCTGAAAAAAGCAGGGGTACTCTGGCCCGCCAGCTTCGGGGGATTTTATTATCTATCATAAATTCCTTCAGGCTTTTGGCTTCGTCCATGCCCAGCGGCTGAAACTGGTCACCCTCGGTGCGGGTGCGGACAGCCAGGTCACTCCCGGCTTTGTCCAGATCCAGATAGGCCACCAGAGTACTTTCACTTAAATCCAGCCCCACCGGGGAAGGCAAGACTTCGGTCTTTACAGTCCAGCCGTCCAGAATAGTTTCAGTGCCAACTCCCAGCCGGTACTCCCCCTGAAAAGGCGGGTACGGACAGAGTTCATCAATCTCCCAGCCCAGCAAATAATGTTCATAGTCCACCTGAAAGACCAGCTTGTAAGGCAAATCTATCCGCCGTCCGGCAGGCTTGTCCAGAGTCTGAATAATGCTTTCTATATGACGGGCTTCAATATCCTTCAGTCCGCCCAGCAGTTCTTCCAGCATCTGCCTAAGCAGGTTTCTTTTGAGTGCCGGATGAAGCCGCTGCATCTCTATTTTTTCAATCATAAGCACATTGTCCTGCCGGATTACCAGCTCAGCCTTCATTTGAGAAGTCACTTCGTCCAGCAGGGCCATTTCTTCACCCGCAATAAATGCAGTGCGGAGTATGGTTTCTTCAAAGGCGGGGTTAATTCCCCTGAGCATGGGCAGCACCTCAAGCCGGATACGGTTGCGTAAAAGGTCTGTACTCTGGTTAGTCACGTCCTGTACGGGTGAAAGCCCGGCTTCGCGGCAGTAATTTTGGGTTTCAGCCCGGCTGAGGCCAAGCAGAGGGCGGATAACCCTTAAACAGCCTTCACCGGCTACCGTACGGTTTAAAACAGGCCTAAGTCCCTGAAGCCCGCGGGTGCCGCTGCCGCGTACCAGATGAAGCATAACCGTTTCAATATTGTCATCTATGGTATGTCCCACCGCCACTGCCGCAGAGCCATACTCAGCAGCGGTACGGCAGAGGAAAGCATAACGCATTTCGCGGGCGGCTTCTTCAGTTGACAGGTGGTGTTCAGCCTGATAGGCCTTGACACTGACTTTCTGCTGGCAAAGGGGTACACCCAAAGCAGCCGCCAGTTCGGTCACATAGGCAGCATCACGCTCGGATTCTTCACCCCGCAGGCCGTGGTTCAAATGGGCCAGCCGCAAACTGAAACCCATTTCACAGCTTAGTTTATGCATTATGTAAAGCATACAAACGGAATCAGGCCCGCCGGAAACCGCCAGCAGGATTTCATCTCCGTCAGACACCATGCCCTGTTGTTTTATATATCTGCTTACCCGTTCGCTCAAAATTTCATTGTTGTCCAAGGGTATGTCCCGCCTTTTAAAAACTTCGTCAACAAGTATTTTTTCAAATACAACGGCTGTCCTGATGAAAAACGTTTTCATTAAAGAGTGCCAGATGGGCCTGGCTGCCCTTAAACTCTATCAGACTCAGACTGCCAATGTGAAGCCTGAAATTGGCCATTTTTTCCAGCGGCAAATCCAGCACCTTGCAGATAACCGCCAGTATCACAAAATAGTGACAGACCACCGCCACATTCTGGTCAGGATGGTCAGCGGCTATTTGGGTGATAACCCGCCAGGCACGGGTCTGGACATCAGTCAGGGATTCACCGCCCGGAATCCGGGGCAAACCTCCCTCCGGGTGGGGTTCGGTAAAGAGTTCGGTAACCTTCATATTGGCACTGCCCATGTCCATACCCTCAAAATCACCCGCCTCTATCTCCCGAAGGTCTGGTGCGGTATTGATGGCAAGGCTGTGCTCAAGGGCAATCACCTCGGCGGTCACTTTGGCCCGGCTGAGCGGGCTGGAGTATATGGCAGACAGTTTTTCATCTTTGAGCCGCAGTGCCAGATTTCGGGTCTGGCGCAGCCCGTTTTCATTCAGGGGGGTATCACTTAACCCGCCCTGTAGCCGCCTTTTATTATTCCAGTCTGTTTCCCCGTGGCGAATCAAATATATTCTGGTCATGTCTAACCTCTGTCTACACTATGGCGTTTTTCAAATTCGTCTGCCAGCCTAATCCGTTGAGTATAGTTAGGGTGGTCCTGGGTCAGCCGCTCCAGCCAGTTTGAGGGTTCAGCCTCAGCCAGATTCTGGTTGGTCAGGCGAGTCATAGCTGTCCGGAAGGCCGAAGGATTATTACTGATATTAAGAGCAAATTCATCTGCCTGCTTTTCCAGCCTGCGGGTAAAAAGGCTGATTAGCGGAGACACTGCCATCAGTAAAAGAAACAGGATACTACCCATAAGCGGCAGCCCGGCCGGGTCTGTCAGACCATTATACCCCACCGCATCACCCAGATAACTGAAAATTAGCCCGCCCGCCGCCAGCACCCCGAACAGGACTGCCGCCTGAAGAGAAAAAAGACGGAGCATATCGTTATGCTGCTGGTGGGCAATCTCGTGAGAAAGGACAACCTCTATTTCGGGTATGGAATAACGGTCTATCATGGTATCACTCAGGACTATCCGCCTGGTACGCCCTAAACCCATCAGGGCGGCATTGGCGGCTGTTCCGCGCTTACTCAACTCTATGACATATATCCCGCGGACATATACGCCTATACGCCGGCAAAGCTCTAAAAGACTGTCTTTCAGCTGCCCGTCTTCAAGCGGCTTCATAGGGTAGAAAAGGGGTATCAGCCAGACAGGGGCAATAAAGGTCATACCCAAACTCACCGCCAAAAATCCCAGCCAGACCAGCAGCCACCAGATATCCGGCCATGCACCCATAACGGCATATACCGCCGCAACCAGCGGCGCACCCAGCACCAGCATAATCAGAAAAGACTTGGCTGTATCCGCAAAAAAAGCCCGGCGGGTCTGTCGGGAAGTGCCATAGCGTTTAGCCAGTATATACCCGGTATAATAACCAAACGGCAGACTGAATATTTCGTAAACAACCGCCAGCAGCAAAAAGTAAATAACCGCTGCCCAGACAGGGTGAGATACCAAATGGGCAGCAAATGAGGCGGATAACCCGCCGAATATTAAAACCAATGCGGCTGCGGCAATGATAAGGGATTGGATATAAGTAAACCGCCGCTCAATACGGCCGTACTCCCTGGCTTTTTGCTGACGCTGGGTATCCAGCTTAGGGGGAGAGTTCAGATTATCTTCAGGGGGAAGAGCCAGTTCTTCTTCAGGCATCAGGCCTCCAGGACAAGCCGTATACGCTCCACTGACAAAGGAAATTCGCTGATACCCAGGGCTTTGGTGAGTTGTTCGGGGCGGCCTGCCCCTTTGCTGTCACACTGAAGCAGCATCCGCAGACTCAGCACACCCTCGGCCAGAGATACCACTTCCAGTTCAGCTGTCTGGGCGCGTAAATCATATTCCTTTACTTTGTCCTGACGCTGCAGCTGCCACAGGAAGCTGTCTTTAGCCATAAAATCATCTACAGCCTTATGGCATTCCGCCAAAGACATTGAAGTATTTACGCTTACCAGATACTCTGCCTGCCGTACCAGCGCCTGGAGTGAGTCATGTTCGGGGGGAACAACGCAGCTTTGAAGTATCTTGACGCCCTCCGGCAGGTGGCGGTTAATCAAATCTTCAAAATAATGGGGGCTGACAGCAGCAGAGGTATATAAATCCATAAACTCCGCCCAGCTGGTATACCCCACCGGCAAGGGTGAGGCCAGAGCCATTCGGGGGTGAGGGTTAAAGCCCTCCGAATAGGCCAGTTCTACCCCGGCCCGGTAAAAAACCCTTTGCCACAGGCGTATTATGTCAAGGTGAGAAATAAACTTCAGGTTTTCTCCCCTTTGATATCTAACTCTTAGACGCTGCACGCTTTTCCTTTGTTATCAGGACTTCATCAATTTTCATACCCTTCATACGGGTAATCACTACCTTAAGGTTTTGAAGTTTAATCTGCTGGCCCTGCTTGGGTATGTATCCCAGGCGGTCAAGTATCAAACCGGCAATAGTCTCATAATCACCTTCGGGCAGGTCCAGTTCCATTTCTGCATTAGCTTCTTCTATCCGCATGCTGCCGTCCACCTGAAAGGTGTATTCGTTTATAGATTCGTAGTCTTTTTCGGCTTCCGCCAGTTCATCACCCACCGGCCCTACTATCTCTTCCATCAGGCGGGAAAGGCTTACGATACCGGCTGTACCGCCGTACTCATCTACCACCACACACATCCGGAAATTCTTTTCCCGCATCTCGTTAAACAGCTTGCCGATAGGCTTGGTTTCAGGAGCAAAATAAGCCGGGCGCATAAGGTCATCTACCAAATCCTGCTGGTTATGAGTGCCTTTGGCCAGGGCCATCAGCACGTCTTTGATAGATAAAATACCCAGCACGTTATCCATGTTGTCTTCGTACACCGGGAAACGTGACATGGGGGACTCGGCATATAAATCCAGAAAATCTTTCAGGGTTGAGCCTTTTTCCACGCTTTCCACTTCCGGCCTGGGTACAATCACTTCCCTGACCGGCCGGTCTGAAAACTCAAATACCTTGTGCAGAAGCTCCGCTTTATCTTCTTCAACCGTCCCCTCTTTATGGCCGACAGTTATCATAGCCCGGATATCATCTTCGGCCACCAGAGAACTTTTAAGGGCAGGGCCGCCGAAGAGCTTGGTAAAACCGGAGGATATCCAGCCAAGCAAAGCTACTATAGGTGCGAATATTTTGGAAATCACCTCTACCGCAGGGGCTACTGCGAAGGCTATTTTTTCAGAATGCTGGGTAGCCAGAGTTTTGGGGGTAGTTTCGCCGAAAACCAGCAAAATAATAGTAACCCCGGCAGTGGCGATAAGCACGCCTCTTTCATTACCCCAGATAGAAACCGCCAGAACAGTACCCAAAGCGGAAGCGGCTGTATTTACAAAGTTGTTGCCCAAAAGCACAGTGGAAAGGAATTTTTCCGGCCTCTCCATCAGCTGCGAGACCTTGTCTGCGCCCTTTACTTTACTTTGAACCATATTTTGCAGGCGGAACCGCTGGATCGAAATAAAGGCTGTTTCAGAGCTGGCAAAAAAAGCGGAAAAGACAATGCACAGAAAGAAGAGTATAAGGTACCAGGTATCGGTACTCATTTTGAAGAAAACCTCACTAACCTAGGCTACATGGCCTGGATATTTATAATAACATTGCCCTATATAGGTGTCAAAGGGTTTAGCCCCTTGACATTGTCTATGCTATAATCCTGAGTATATGAAGATACTCGGTATAGAAAGCTCCTGTGACGAAACCGCTGCCGCAGTAGTGGCAGACGGGGTAAATATTTTATCCAACCGGGTATCCTCGCAGATAGATATCCACTCCCGTTACGGCGGGGTAGTCCCCGAAGTGGCTTCCCGCCAGCACCTGCTTTCCATATTACCGGTAATAAGTGACGCACTTAAGGAAGCCCGCACCGGATTTGATGAAATTTCGGCCATAGCTGTAACCAACGGGCCGGGTCTGGCAGGCTCTCTGATAGTAGGGGTAAATGCCGCCAAAGCCATAGCCGCCGCCCGCAGCATACCCCTGGTGGCGGTAAACCACCTGCACGGCCATATATATGCCAACTGGCTTTCCGGCAAGATACCGGAATTCCCCTGCCTGTGCCTGACTGTCTCAGGCGGGCATACCGACCTGGTGCTGATGAAAGGGCATGGTCAGTATCAGCTGCTAGGACGTACCCGTGATGATGCCGCCGGAGAAGCCTTTGACAAAGCCGCCAGAATACTGGGTTTAAGCTATCCGGGCGGGCCGGCCATAGACAGAGCTTCGCAGGACGGTGAGGCAGTACTGGATTTGCCGCGCTCGTGGATACCCGGCAGCCATGACTTCAGCTTTAGCGGACTGAAAACCGCCCTGCTCCGGCTGGTGGAAAACGGCGAAGTCTGTTCGGTAAATGACGCCGCCGCCAGCTTTCAAAAAGCGGTGGTAGATGTCCTGGTAACCAAGACCCTGAACTGCGCCCATGAGTACAACGTAAAGCAGATACTGCTGGCAGGCGGAGTGGCCGCCAATAACCTGCTGCGTAAACAGCTAAGCGAACAATCCTCTCTGCCGGTTTCCATACCGCCCATAGGCTTATGTACCGACAATGCCGCCGTAATAGCCTCCTGCGGCTATTTCCGCTTTATATCCGGCGGTCAGGACAGGCTGGACATGGATGTACTGCCGGCGCTGTCAGTTGTTTCCTGATAGCTAAAGCACTTCTTCGCCAAATAAAAAAGGAACTCGTTTCCGAGCTCCCTTTTACAAACTGTACAGTATTTGAGGCGGCCTGTACAGTATTTCAAAGACCATCCAGATCTTTGAGAACTGCAATCAGTATAGACCAGAACCAGAGCCCTTGCTATCGTACTTAATACGTAAATTGACTGCGCATTTATGCTTAGTACTGTTATATACTTTAGTATATTTTCAGTTTAGCAAACACTGTTAAAGCTCTGCTAAGCCTTGCTATTGACACATTGTAAACCATTCCGGAGAGTTATCAGCATTGGATTAAATAGCTTTTCGTAGTCTTAAGGGTGTATTTATGGTTATTTTATTCTAAATACCTGTAATTACCGCTGCTTGCAGTTGCAGCCGACTTCCCAGTGCTGTATTATATGCCTGTTAGCAGTCTCGTACTGAGACTGCTAAAACATTGCCGCAATAAATTTAGTCAAACTTAGAAGGAGGAATAATGGCAACTAGATTCGAACCCCTGCACAACATGGTACTCATCCAGCCCCAGGAAAAACAAGACATGAGCAAAGGCGGTATCATAATACCGGACGCCGCTCAGGAAAAATCCCAGGAAGGCGTGATTGTCGCCGTGGGCCCCGGCCGTCTGGACAAAGATGGCAAACGCGAACTCATGAGCATTAAAGTCGGTGACAAGGTTCTTTTCCCCAAATTCGGCGGTGTTGAACTTAAATCTGGCGGTATTGATTATATCATCATGCCCGAAAGCCAGATTATGGCTAAAATCGTAGGCTAAATTTTTTAACGAATATTAGGAGGTATAATGGCTAAGCAGATTATATTTGGCGAAAAAGTCAGGGTCTCCCTCAAGAAGGGCGTTGATACTCTGGCTAACACAGTAAGAGTAACCCTTGGTCCCAAAGGTCATCCCGTTGCCCTGGAGCGGAAATGGGGCGCACCCACTGTTATAGATGACGGTGTAACCATTGCCCGTGATATTGAACTGCCCGATGCTTTTGAAAATATGGGCGCCCAGCTGGTCAAAGAGGCCGCAACCCGCACCAGCGATGCCGCCGGTGACGGTACTACCACCTCTATCGTACTGGCTCAGGCCCTTATCAACGAAGCCTTCAAGAATATTGCCGCCGGTGCCGAACCCATCAACCTGAAACGCGGCATTGAAAAGGCTGTGGCCGCTCTTAAGGCTCAGCTCCGCAAAAACTCCACCCCCGTCAAGGGCAAACAGCAGATTGTTCAGGTAGCCACCATCACCGGTAAAGACCCCGAAATCGGCAACCTGATTGCTGACGTCATGGATAAAGTCGGCAAAGACGGCGTTATCACTATTGAAGAATCCCGTGGTCTGCGCTATGAAACCAGCTACGTAGAAGGTATGCAGTTTGACCGCGGTTATATCAGCGCTTACTTCGTAACTGACCCCGGCCGGATGGAATCCATCATGGAAGATGCCACCATCCTGATGACCGACCGCAAGATTGAAACCGTTGCCGAGCTGCTGCCCGCTCTGGAAAAAATCCTGCAGATTTCAAAGAATCTGGTCATTGTAGCCGAAAATGTTGAAGCCGAAGCTCTGGCTACCCTGGTAGTCAACAAGCTGCGCGGCAACCTGAATATCCTGGCTGTCAAAGCCCCCGGCTATGGCGACCGCCAGAAAGCTATGCTGGAAGATATGGCCATACTGACCGGCGGCCATGTAATCAGCAAGGAAGCCGGCCGCAAGCTGGATTCCGTAACCGAAGCTGACCTCGGTCATGCCCGCAGAGTTGTCTCCAATAAAGACAAGACCACCATTATTGACGGCGAAGGCTCTGCCGAAGCTATCAAGGACCGCATCAAGCAGATTAAAGCCCAGATTGAAGAAACCGAATCTGCCTTTGACCGCGAAAAACTGCAGGAACGCCAGGCTGCTCTGGTCGGCGGCGTAGCTGTTATCGCAGTAGGCGCTGCTACCGAAACCGAAATGAAAGAGCGCAAAGCCCGCGTTGAAGATGCTTTGGCTGCCACCCGTGCCGCCATTGAAGAAGGTATCCTGCCCGGCGGCGGTACCGGCCTCCTGAATGCCCTGCCCTGCCTTGATGCCCTGAAACTGGAAGGCGACGAAGCCACCGGTGTCAGCATTGTCCGCAAGGCTCTTATTGAACCCGTCCGCTGGATTGCTACCAACGCCGGCAAAGACGGCAACGTTATCGTTGACAAGGTCAAGAACTCACCCGTAGGCCATGGTTACAACGCTGAGAAAGATGTCTTCGGCGATATGGCTGAAATGGGTATCATTGACCCCACCATGGTTGTCCGCTCTGCCCTTGAGAACGCTTCCTCCATTGCCAATATGGTTCTCATCACCGACTCACTGGTAGCTGATATTCAGGATAAAAACCCCGCTCCCCCCATGCCTGAAGCTCCCGGAATGTACTAAGACCCAAACGGGTTAAACAAGAAGGGCGGGACTTTAAAGTCCCGCCCTTTTCTATTATTCACAATAGGCTTAGATACAAATATATTGTCTAGTCTTTCAGCAGACAGGCTACTGCATCTTTGTCAACAGGCCCTACCAGTGCCAGCCGCATTTGGGGTTTTTGGAAGTATTCGCCTGCCAGTTGCATAACACCTTTCAGGCTGACCCCGTCTATCAGGCGAATAACATCTTCGTGGGTGTTCACCCTTTGGCACAGCAGTTCCTGAGAACCTATCCACTTGGCCATATAGCGGCTGTCCTCCATAGCCAGCTGAATCCGTCCCTTGGACATTTCCTTAGCCTTTGTCAACTCTTCAGCTGTTATGGTTGTCTTGGCAGTTTCCAGTTCACTAAGTACAGCCTTTATACAGGCAGTCAGATTAGCCGGGTCTACCGCCGCAAAAACAGAGAAAGCCCCGGTATCATGCAAATACTCAAGCCCGGACTGGACAGAATAAGCCAAACCCAGATTATCCCTGACACGGGCAAAAAGGCGGCTGCTCATGCCGTCACCCAGTATAGTGTTTAATATGCTGAAAGCATAACGGCGTTCATCCAGACGGTTCATGCCCGGCATAGCCAGCATCAGGTTAATCTGCTCGGCATCACGCTTGTCCACCCCTACCTGACAAGGGTTGCCGGAGTGATACGGCTCAAAGGTCTGAACTTTTTGCTGCCCGGCCAAACCGCCAAAGGCCTGAGAAATGGCCGAAACGGCGTTCTTATGCTTTATATCCCCGGCTACTGCCACCACTATATTGGCAGGGGTGTAATGGCGGTGCATGAAATCAAGCAGTTTTTGGCTGTCCAGACCGGCCACACTCTGGCGGCTGCCGGCTATATCCCGCCCCAGCGGGTGATCCGGCCAGAGTATCTCATCAAGCAGCAGCCCTACCCGGTGGGAAGGGTTGTCCAGGCTCATGCTTATTTCTTCGTAGATTACCTTGCGTTCCTTCTCAAGGTCTTCGGGGTTAAACAGGGGGGTTACCAGCATATCCGAAAGCACATCCAGGGCCAGAGCAAACTTGTCACTGCCCACTTTGGCATAATAAAGGGTAGACTCACGGTCGGTAGCCGCATTTAGAATACCGCCCACCCCCTCTATGGCACTGGAAATAAGCTGCGAATCAGGATACTTTTTACTTCCCCTGAATACCATGTGTTCTATAAAGTGGCTGGCACCGGCCTCGCAGTCTGTTTCATAACGCGAACCCACCCCGATATATACGCAAATGGTAACCGAACGGCTGGCAGGCATATGGTGGCTTATTACCCGCAAACCGCTTGGCAAAACACTTAATTCATACAAATAAACACCTCGCTTCTTTCTGAATAATAAACACAGCCTTAAAAGGTGTCAAATACCCCCCGCATTAGACACCCAAGCGGGTCTGCCTTATAATTAAATAAGAATTATGCACGAACTATCCATAACCGAAGAACTGTTAAAAACAATTGTAGCCAAGGCTGAAGAAGCCAAAGCCCGTAAAATCAGCCGGATAAATCTGGTGATAGGCGAATATGCAGGCGTGGTGGAAGACAGCGTAAAAATGTGTTTTGATATACTCAGCCAGGACACTATGGCCAAGGGGGCGCTTTTAGAATTTAAGCGCATACCCGCCGAATTCCGCTGCCGTTTATGCGGCCATACCTTCCCTTCAGGGCAGCATGCACTGGTCTGCCCCAAATGTCAGGGCTGGAATGCCGAAGTGATAGCCGGCAACGAATTTTTTATTGAAAGCATTGAGGTAGATGATGAAAGTCAAAGTTCTTAAGAATATCACTGACATGAATGACCAGCTGGCTGCCAGAAACAAGGATATGTTTGCCGGAAAAGGCATACTGGTGATAAATGTCATGTCTTCACCCGGCGCCGGTAAAACCAGCTTGCTTCTTAAGACTATTGAACTGCTGGGAGATGATGCCCGGGTGGGTGTGATAGAGGGTGATATAGCCTCAAGCGTAGATGCCGAAAAAATAGCCGCCACCGGTTCGCAGGCTATCCAGATAAATACAGATGGGGGCTGCCATCTGGATGCCAATATGGTAGCCTCAGCCGCAGACGGGCTGGAACTGGACAAGCTGGATATTATTTTTATTGAAAACGTGGGCAATCTGGTCTGCCCGGCCGGTTTCCAGCTGGGCGAGGCCAAAAGGGTAGTGCTGGCATCTGTGCCGGAGGGTGATGACAAACCCACCAAATACCCCTTTATGTTCAGGGATACAGACGTAATAGTCATAACCAAAATGGATTACCTGCCGCTTAGTGACTTTAATATGGAATCCTTCCGTAAAACAGTGCTGGGTCTAAACCCGGACGTAAAAATAATTGAGCTTTCAGTAAGGAATGGCCAGGGGCTGGACGAATGGACAGCCTGGCTGAAAAGCAATCTCCTCAAGGGGAAATAGATGCCCGCACCTAAGCAAACCAAGCGGTTTGCCTTTGCCATCAGCGGGATTGTCCAGGGGGTGGGCTTCCGCCCCTTTGTTTACCAGCTGGCCGCCAAACACGGCTTAAACGGCTGGGTCAGGAATACTTCTGCCGGAGTGGAGATAGAGGCAGAAGGGATTGAACAAGCGCTGGGCAGCTTTTCAGATGAGCTAATTAGCCTCAGCCCGCCCCAGTCAGTCATTAAGACATTTAAACAGACTGAAATACCCTTAACAGGTGAAGAAGGGTTTACCATCAAACCCAGCCAGAGCCTTTCCGGGCGTTTTCAGCTGGTTTCACCGGATATAGCCACCTGCACCCGGTGCCAAAATGATATATCTGACCCCCGAAACCGCCGCTACCGTTATCCCTTTACTAACTGCACCAACTGCGGCCCCCGTTTTACCGTCATTGAGGACATACCCTATGACAGACCCCTGACCACCATGAAAGACTTTGAAATGTGCCCGGCCTGCCAGGCCGAATATGATAACCCTTTAGACCGCCGTTTCCATGCCCAGCCTAATGCCTGCCCGGTGTGCGGCCCCCGCCTCTGGCTGGCGGATAAAACCGGAAAAGAGCTTGAAAGTGCCGATGCCATAGCAGAAGCCGCAAAACTGCTGAAAGACGGCCGGATTTTGGCCATACGGGGTCTGGGGGGCTTTCTGCTGGCCGCTGACGCCACTAATCCGCCGGCGGTTAATACCCTCCGGCGCCGTAAACACCGCCCTTCCAAACCCTTTGCGGTTATGCTTCCTGATATAGCCGAAGCCCGCAAACACTGCTTTATATCCGCCGAAGAGGAAAAGCTGCTTATTTCACCCGCCGCACCCATAGTCCTTTGCAAATGGAACAGGGAAAGCCCCGTATGCCCCGAAACCGCTCCCAAACAAAATTATCTGGGCATAATGCTGGCGTATACCCCTCTCCACCACCTGCTTTTAAAGGAAACAGGTAAACCCCTTATCATGACCAGCGGCAATCTGAGCGAAGAGCCCATTGCCAAAGACAATGACGAAGCCCTGAAACGGCTGGGCAATATAGCGGATTATTTTCTGCTTCACAACCGCCCCATTTACTCCCGTTATGATGACAGCGTGGTCATGTATGAGGCCGGTGCAAAAAGGGTAATCAGGCGGGGCAGGGGTTATGCCCCCTACCCTGTCCAGACCTCTTTTACGGATAAAGAAGTACTGGCGCTTGGTCCGCAGGAAAAAAACACCTTCTGTCTGCTTAAAGACGGTTATGCCTTTGTCAGCCAGCATATAGGGGATATGCAAAACCCCGAAACGCTGGACAGCTTTGAAGAAACCCTGGCGGTATACTTAAAGCTATTCCGCTTAAACCCCCAAATAATAGCTTCAGACCTGCACCCCGGTTATATTACCACCGCTCTAGCTGAAGAACGCTCAGCCAGCCTTGACATACCTCTGGTCAAAGTCCAGCACCACCATGCCCATATTGCCTCCTGTCTGGCGGAAAACAACTGTGACGAAGAGGTTATCGGGGTGGCTCTGGACGGCACCGGCTACGGGCTGGACGGGCATATCTGGGGCGGGGAATTTTTCTGCGGGGGCATAAAACAGGGTTTTAGCCGCCAAGCCCATCTGGAATACCTGCCTCTCCCCGGAGGCGAAGCCGCCATTAAAAAACCCTACCGCACGGCCGTATCATATGTCTACACCCTGCTGGGGGAAGAGGGCCTGAACTTTTTTAAGGATATAGAACCGGAAGAACTGGATATCATAAAAACCCAGCTTGAGCGGAAACTGAACTCCCCCCTGACTTCCAGTGCGGGCAGGCTGTTTGATGCGGTTGCCGCCCTGTGCGGAATCTGCCAAGTGGCAAACTATGATTCCCAGCCGGCCATAGAGCTGGAAACCGAAGCCGGGGATACCGAATTTGCCCAGTGCTACCCCTTTGAGTTAGACTTAGACAAGGGCATTTACCTGATACGGCTGAAGGGCATAATCCAAGGCGTCCTTTCAGACCTTTCAACAGGCAAAACAGCCGCTTATATATCGGTAAAATTTCACAATACTGTCAGCCAGATAGTTCTGGACACCTGCCTAAGGCTTTCAGCCCAAAGCGGCCTTACCAAAGTAGCCCTTTCAGGCGGGGTTTTCCAGAACAGGCGGGTTTTCCGCCAGGTGATAAAAAAGCTGGAAGCAGAGGGATTTGAAGTGATTACCCATAAAGAAATCCCCTCTAATGACGGCTGCATATCACTGGGTCAGGCGGTAATAGCCGCCAGCCAAGGAGGAATATAATGTGCCTTGCCGTACCTGCCAAAATAATATCAGTTGAAGACGGGGTGGCGGAGGTAGACCTGAACGGGACTACCTATAAAGCCAGCCTGATGCTCACCCCCGAAGCCAAAGCGGGTGATTACGTACTGCTTCATACCGGCTATGCCATACAGGTAATAGACGAAAAAGACGCTTTGGAAACCCTGTCTATATTCAAGCAGATGGAGATGCTGTAAAGAGTGAATTTCATAGAGGAATTCCGGAGCAGCCAGTCAGGACGCACCCTGCTGGAATATATAAACAAACGTTCCACCAAGCCTGCCCGCTTTATGGAGTTTTGCGGCGGGCATACCGTAGCCATTTTCCGCTACGGCATCCGCCAGCTGCTGCCGCCCCATATTGAAATGCTGTCAGGGCCGGGCTGCCCTGTTTGTGTAACCTCTACCGCTGACCTGGACAAAGTCATAGCCCTGTCCAGGCTGCCAGGGGTTATAATCTGCTCATTCGGTGACCTGTTAAGGGTTCCCTCCAGCCGCCAAAGCCTGCTGGAAGTGCGGGCGGAAGGGGCGGACGTACGTATTGTCTACTCTACCATGGACGCACTGGAGATAGCCCGCCAGAACCCCTTGAAAAAGGTTATCTTTGTGGGTATAGGTTTTGAAACCACCGCCCCCACCATTGCCGCTTCGGTAATACAGGCGCGTAATCAGGGACTTGCTAATTATTATGTAATGTCACTCCATAAAATAACCCCTCCCGTCATGCGGGCGATACTGGATGCCGGTGAAACCCGCCTTTCGGGCATAATCTGCCCCGGCCATGTTTCTTCTATTACCGGCAGCAATGCCTGGGAATTTATTCCAGAGGAATACCATCTGGCATGTGCCGTGTCAGGCTTTGAAAGCCTGGACATACTCTACTGTGTCAAGTCTCTGGTAGACCAGGTGGAAGACGCAACTCCCCGTCTGGACGTCAGCTATTCACGGGCAGTCAAACCTGAAGGCAATACTGCCGCCCTTAAGATTATGGATGAAGTATTTGATATCTGCCCGGCCAACTGGCGGGGGATAGGTATTTTACCCCAAAGCGGCCTCTGCCTGCGGCCTGAATTTGCCGCTTTTGATGCCGAAAAAAACTTTGAGATAAAACTTTCCGAGCCCAGCCGCGAAACACCCGGCTGTCTGTGCGGTGAAATCATCAAAGGCACCCGGACACCTCTGGAATGCAAGCTTTTTTCAAAGGTCTGCACCCCGGAAAACCCGGTCGGGCCGTGCATGGTCTCCTCCGAGGGTACCTGCGCCGCCTATTACCACTACGGAGGCAAACTTGGATAAAACCAAAATCCTGCTGGCCCACGGTTCGGGCGGGCGCTTAACCCATGACCTTATCACCAAGCACCTTGTCCAGTCTCTGTCTAACTCGCTCTTAAATAAGCTGGATGATGCGGCTGTTTTTGAGTCCAAAGGGAAAACGGCTTTTACTACCGACAGTTACGTAGTAAACCCCATTTTCTTTCCCGGCGGCAATATAGGCAAGCTGGCAGTCTGCGGCACAGTCAATGACCTGTCTGTCATGGGGGCTGTCCCCAAATACCTCAGTCTGGCTTTTATCATTGAAGAAGGTCTGGACATATCCGCTCTGGAAGAGATAATAAAGTCTATTGCCGCTGCCGCTAAAGAAGCCGGGGTGGAGATAGTCACCGGAGACACCAAAGTGGTCAATACCGGCAAAGCCGACAAGATATTTATAAATACCGCCGGGGTAGGCTTCATACCCGAAGGGCTGGACATATCCGGTGCAAACGCACGCCCGGGTGATGCGGTAATTGTATCCGGCACTATTGGTGACCACGGCATAGCCATTATGGCCCAGCGGGAAGGGCTGAACTTTAAAACGGCAGTTGAAAGTGACTGCGCCCCCTTGAACGGGCTTATCACCGATATGCTCAAAGTCTGCCCCCGGATACACGTCATGCGTGACCCCACCAGAGGCGGACTGGCAACCACCCTTAACGAGATAGCCGGGCAGTCACAGGTGGGCATAGAACTTAACGAGGAGTCTATACCCGTAAAGCCGGCAGTGGGCGGTGCCTGTGAGGCACTCGGCCTTGACCCCCTGTATGTAGCCAACGAAGGGAAAATTATAGCTATAATGCCGGAAAAAGATGCCCCGGCTGTACTCTCTGCCATGAAAGCTCACCCTTACGGGAAAGACAGCGCCATTATCGGGCGAGTAATCTCCCCAAACCCCGGGCGGGTAAGCATACGCACCCCGCTGGGGGCGCTCCGCATACTGGATATGCAAAGCGGAGAGCTGCTGCCGCGCATCTGCTGAACTAACATCCCAAGCATTGACACAGGCTGGACAGTTATTCTGCCCGGCCTTTTTTATTTTTAAAATCTCCCCGAAATATCTTTCAGGCTGTATTGACAATGCCCGCTTTTAAACTATAATAGACTATATATTGAATGAATATTCAATGAACTTTAAAGGAAACGCCCATGCCCGAAACAGCCAAACCGGAAACCCGCAGAATACAGGCTGAAAAACGCCGCCAGGAAATACTGGACGCTGCCCTAAAGGTATTTGCCGAACAAGGCTATCAGGGGGCAACTATCAGCCAGATATCTGAAACCGCCGGAACATCACTGGGGCTGCTTTACCATTACTTCTCCAATAAGGAAGCCCTGATGGAGGCGGTAATAGCCGAACACAGTTTCCTGCCCCTGTTAAAAAACATAATAGCCAAACAGGGTAAACAGAGTATCGAATCTGTCCTCAGCCAGCTCTGTCTTCAGTTTTACCGCCTGCTGGAATCAAAAAAAGAGCTGGTGGCTATCTTTCTGCGGGAAGGAACCAGCAATCCGGCCGTCAGCCAGGTCTGGTTCAGCATGATACGCCAGGGGGTAACTTCGCTCATCTCCCTACTTGACCAGGGCGTCAAGCAAGGGGTTTTAAAAGAACACCGTCTGGACGTTACTGCCCGTACACTGATGTCAGCGGTAGTTATGCTTTACCTGACCCGGGAAGCTTACGGAGAGGGATTTACCAGCCCGGAAGATTTTATCCCCCAAATGATAGCCAGCCAGCTTTCCGGCATAAAGTCCCCCCAAAAAGAATAGGAGAATAGAATGAAACTGGAACGCAAACATGGATTCGGCATTATGGCACTTGGCTGTCTTATACTTACGGGAGCAGTACTGGTATTTATATCCATACCGGAGTGGGGCAATTTTATCGGCTCGTACTTTCAGGGCATAAACCCGGATGACTATTCCGCCCAGGTTATACCCCTGCTTACCACCTGGAAAAGCCTGTTCAGCCCGCTGCTTGCCCAGGTGGGCGGTTACATGAAAGCAGCCGGAATATTCGGGGGCTGTGCCCTCAGCATTATGGGGCTGATAGCCATGTTTGTGGGGACTACCATCGCCCGCCAAAGTGCAAAATCTGCCTGAAAACTCTTTGAAAAGCGATGCCGGACGAAAGCTAAACTGCCCTCAGGCGGAGTTGACTTAGGGGGCAGTTTAGTAGTAAGATACTTCTCTAGATTTTTACGATTTAGGAGTGTAGCTCAGTCCGGTAGAGCAGCGGTCTCCAAAACCGCCGGTCGAGGGTTCGAATCCTTCCACTCCTGCCATATTGGCCGAGATGGTGGAATGGCAGACACGCTAGCTTGAGGGGCTAGTGAGTGATGAGCTCGTGGGAGTTCAAATCTCCCTCTCGGCACCAATAAGTTATAGGGGCGGAAGTAGTTCAGCGGTAGAATGCCTCCTTGCCAAGGAGGAGGTCGCGAGTTCGAATCTCGTCTTCCGCTCCAAAATCACTTATCTGGCGTAAAATCTAGTCTTTGGCTGGGCGACGTAGCCAAGTGGCAAGGCAGGGGTCTGCAAAACCCCTATTCAGCGGTTCGAATCCGCTCGTCGCCTCCAGATACTTTCAATCCCCATCAACTTCCCGCAATTTTCATTCTGCTTTTCAGCCTTTCCAAAATCAGTATTGACCGCCTTATCTTTTGCTTTCGCAAGGCTGATACCGGAAATACCTGCCGTTTAATGCGTATTTCGGCATAAAAAACCCGTGCCGCCGGACTGCAATCCGAAGCAAACACGGGTATAAATTTTATAAAGATGGCAAAATGCAGTTATTTAGATGTTTTTGCCGCTGACAACCTTCCAGATTAACTTTAAGCGATACCCCAGAAACGCCAGCAAGGGCACTGCTATGAAAAATGACATAAACAGCAGGTCGGAGTTCTGGTTAAGATGGGTAACTTCGGCCAGGCCGATAGTAAGCAGTACCCCCAGAACAGCCCCTAACACCCCCAGTCCGGCAGAACCCGCATAAGGCGTCCGGAAACGCAGCCAGATCATAGCCATGCTAAGCCCCAGAGGGTAACCCAGAATTATGCCCAGTACAGCCCCGCCCAAAGCGGCAAAACCGGCTGAATCAGAGCCGATGGCAACTACTGCCAGAGTGCTGAATACAAGCGCCCCGGCAATCCCCCCGCCAAACAGAATACCCAAAGCCAAAACATGTTTCAAAAAACCCGGAGCTTCAAATATATTTTTTATCTTCATTATTCTAGTATAGCGTTTTTCCTTGAAAGAAGCACCGTAAGACGCTAAAATGGCGTTACTAATTAGCCGGGGTGGCGGAATCGGCAGACGCAGCGGACTTAAAATCCGCCGGAGCAATCCTTGTGGGTTCGACCCCCACCCCCGGCACCACTTTGAGGCTGTAATATGCCTTTACTCTTTGTCCTGCTAAGTTACCTGCTGGGCACATTCCCGTCCGCCTATCTGGCCGGATACCTGAGCACAGACCGAGATATCCGCCTGATGGGTGACCACAACATGGGCGCCCAGAATGCCTACCGCTGCCTCGGCAGCGGCTGGGGTTTAGCAGTCTTCGTTTTTGACCTTGCCAAAGGCTCTCTGGCCATTACACTGGCTCTGGCGGCTGGTCTCAGCCCCGGCTGGGTGATGTTTTGCGGCTTGGCCGCAGTTCTGGGGCATAACTGGCCTGTCTGGCTGGGATTCAGGGGAGGGCGGGGTGAGGCAACCGCCATAGGGGTAATGCTGCTAATCGCCACCCAGCCCATGCTTATTATGGGGGGACTGGGCTTGCTGGTACTGCTGTTTACTTCCAGCGTAATTGCGGCTTCAGCAGTTATGTTCGGGCTTCTGTGGCTGGCGGTTATACTTTACGGACTGCCCGGCGGAGTGGTCGCTTACAGTATCGGCCTGCCGGTAGTAGTGGGACTGACCCATTTTATCCGCAGCCGCAAAAACCGCCTTTAAACGGCATAAAAAATCCGGGGCTCATCCCGGATACTTTACATACTTACCCTTAGAAACTCAGGCCTTTTCTGTCCAGCCCAGTTTCTGCCAGAGCCGTTCAAACCAGCCTTTTTTAGGTGTTTTGTCAGGAGTGTTGTCACCCGGTGCATTCAGCATTTTCAGCTGACTATCCATCTGCTTAATCTTTTCGGTGGCCGCCCCCAGTTGGGCGGCTAAAGCCAGATTTTTCTCATGCAATTCACGTACCACGTCCATAAACTGGACCGGCGTCTGGATAGTCTGCAGGGACAGGTCTTCCTCGTCTTCCTTCTTCAGGTCAGAGGGAATTTCATAAATGCGGTATTCCTCACCGAAAGAGCCGGGGACAAGCTCCGCCTGTATCTTGCCGGACTTGATATAACGCCGGATAGTACGGGTGGAAACACCCAGTAAATCAGCGGCTTGGGCAATCGTCATACCTTCTTTAGTCATGGCTTGACAAGTGTAGTCAAAGGCACAAGTTTTGTCAAGGGGTCAGCGGGCTTTATTCCGAAGCTGTACGGCAGGCAAATATGGCTCACCGGGCGGTATGCCCCCAAAATGGAAAAGCCGGGCATGATTCACATCCCCGGCTATTTCAACAAACAGATAAAAAAACCTATGCTTTGCCGATTTTGAACATTTTGGTGCCGCAATCGGGGCAAACACCCTGAGTAGCGGGACGGCCGTTCTTCATGGTGATCTGCTTGGTATTTTTCATTTCCTTCTTAGCGCGGCATTTCATACAATAACCCTGCATAGCTTACCTCCTATTAGATTTGTATAAACGATAAAACACTCTGAACGCAATGTCAAGCCTTTAGCCAACATTTTTTAGCTATATTTTAGTTTAGCTCCCCCCGCCAACCGCCCCAAGTATCTCCTCAAGACGCAAACCCTTGATAATCATGCTGATTGCAATAGCCGCCAGAAACAGGCTGAAAATGCGTGACATAGCTTTGAGACCGCCCTGCCCCATGTAGTGAATAAACCATTCGTTAGACTTGAAAATAAGCCAGGTTGCCAGCATATTCAGGCCAAAGGAAATTAGTACTATATACACGGGAAATTGGTTTACCAGTAAAATCAGGGTGGTAATAGTGGCCGGCCCCATGGTAAGGGGAGTACCTATGGGCACAACCGCCACCATCTCCTCCTTGATAACCTCCACCATGTGCCCGCTGGTCATATAACGTATGGCGAAAAGCAGCAGGATAATACCGCCGGCAATGGCAAACGCCCCTACGGATATTCCCATCAGGTCCAGTATCAGTTTGCCCATAAAAAGAAACACTAACCCCAGCAGAGAGGCGGTGATAACTGAAAGGTTGACTACTTTTTTGCGTTCTCCGGCAGGAATTTGGTCAGTAATGGATATTACAAAAGGCAGATTACCCACCGCATCCACCACTATAAACAGCGGCACAAAGGTCAGCAGAATATCATTCCAGAACTCACTCATGCATTTATTACACTCCTACCCCAGAATGCTATGTCCTCAAGGTATATTCTGTCAACACCTGTTGCCACCGTTGCCGTCAGGTTTATAATAATTTATCACAGGCAAGGATTTATTTTGATAAAATATCTGTTTAAAACTGTCTGGCATTTTGATGCCCCGCCCCAAAAGGTCTGGGAGTTGATTAAAGATGCCCGCAGTATGCCCGAATGGTGGCCGGGGGTAAAGCGGTTTGAAATACTGTCTAAAGAACAGGAAATGCTGCCGGGCTGCCGCATACAGGCGGCAGTAAAGGGGCTAACCGGAGACCTTAACTTTGAGCTGGAAATAACCAAAGCTGTACCCTTCGGTGAAATAGTGATGCAGAGCCGGGGGGACTTGACGGGACAGGGGGTCTGGACACTTACCACTGACAATGGCAATACTATAAGCACCTATATCTGGGAAGTAAGCACCACCGGCAGGCTGATGAATTTTCTGGGTTTTGTCTTTAAGCCGCTATTTATCTGGAATCACAACCGGGTAATGAAAGCCGGATATACAGCCCTTAAAAAACGCCTCTGAAAAGGCTACTTGGAGCTTAAAGACAAAGGCAGCAGGTAGGTTTGACCGGGACGGCGGTTAAGATATGACTTGGTGTATTCCTGAGGGAATGAATAGACTATCTGAACCTTGGGGTGTTCCAGCCAGAACAGGAAAACGCCCACCACCTGGGGCTTAGTGCCGAACGGCCCTATCACCATGTTATAGGTAGTCTTGACTTCATCATAAATAGACTCAAGTATATTGCGGACTGCCCAGGGATTATCCGCCGGAGCTTGCCGCACCTCTACCGATGGCTGGGAAAGCAGGTACTCATTATTTTTCTCGGCATATTTCAGGTATTCAAGGTTGCTGTCACGGGGGGCGGTTATCAGGGCAATGGTCCGGGTGGGATTAAACTGCTTCCAGACCGAAAGCGCCCGTTCAGGTTCAAAACCCAGGAACAGCACCAGAACATTGTCTTTTTCCAGGGAAATATTCCCGAAGTAATTGGTAACCGTGCTTATCTGCTGTACGCCCTGAGTCAGGCGGGTGGGGGAATAAGACTGGGTAGTATGAATCATACGGGGCAGTCCCAGATTAGCCTCAGCCACCAGGTAATGCATCAGGCCCAGCAGGTAGACCTTGGTAAAGCCTGATATATCCACCGTTATAAACGGCTCTTCGGAATCTTTGGGTTTGCACCTGTGCCAGATACTCTTTAACTGGCCGATACCGTCAACCGGGTCTTCGCGCTGGCAGCGGATAACAAACAAACCCTCAGCCGTTTTGCGGGAGAGAATAGCCTGTATCTTGGCCAGGTTTACTTCCACCAGTTCTTCATGGCGGGGTTCTTCAATCACAAAAATAATGGAATAGCGCGCCCGGAAATTCGGGCTCATCCGCTGGACAGAGGTAACACACCGTTCCTCAAAACTGGCACAACAGACAAAAAGGTCATCAGGCCCGTATTCGTTAAGACGGGTCAGCACCTCTATCAAGATTGGTTCTTCAGCAGCCTTCATGGCCTCTCCAGACAAACCCGCATTTTGCCCAAATATAAACGGAATCAGTCAATAAGTCAAATTGACGCAAAGCAGGACAGGGACACTAACGGCCAAATATCCCCCGCTATATCATCCACAACACCCATTTAAAGCCCTTTACCAAACAGCTATAATGATATAATCTAAATAACAGACAGGAGAGTGACATGCTGTATTTTGCCTACGGACAGACCCTCAGCCGCAAACAAATGAAGGAAATCTGCCCGGACGCTGCTCCCAAACAGAGTGCCTCTCTGGCTAACTACAAGCTGGTTTTCCTGGGCTATTCACGCAAATGGCACGGGGCACTGGCCAGCATCAAACCTTCCCGCGGTGACAGGGCCAAAGGCGGGCTTTATGAAATCAGCGAATCAGGGCTGCGCAAACTGGACGCCCATGAAGAGTATCCGGCTAACAGCGAACGGATAAAAGTAAATGTCCATGACGATGACGGCAATCTGCTGGAAGCCTTTACCCATACCCGCCGCCGCTCTGATGACGAGGGCAAACCCTCCGCCGAATATCTGGCCGTAATCCAGCAGGCTTACCATGAATGGGGGCTTGTCTGACCCCTGGACAGCGCTTGACAGTCCAGATGCCATGTCAAGGGGAAGTTAATAACCAGCTTTAAAAATAATTTGAAGCTTATCCAAGTAGCCATTGACAAAGGAATAATCAGAGAGATACCCGAATTTTCTCAGCATAACAGGTAAGAAATTTTATCTGATTTGAAGGAGGCACAAAATGACTGGTATCAGCCTGGCACTTAATCCCCGGCAGGTTTTCGGCAACAAAAACAAACTCCTGAGGGCTCAGGGCATAACCCCGGTCCACATCTTCGGTCACGGCCTGAAATCACAGGCACTTCAGGCGAATACACTGGAACTTGAGTCTACCATCAGCCGGGCGGGCAGTTCCCACCTGGTAAGCCTAAAACTGGATACGGACAAAAAGACCCGCAAGGCATTTATACGTGAAATCCAGCGCCACCCGGTAAAAGGCTATCTCCAGCACGTAGATTTTTACCAGATAAACCTGAAAGAGAAAGTAACAGCGGAAATCCCCATCCATTTCAGCGGGGAGTCACCCCTTCTCAAAGAAAAAGGCCACAAACTGACCGCCCCCTTTACCCACCTTACGGTTGAAGCCCTGCCGGATGACCTTCCGCCGGAAATACATATTGAGCTATCCCAGTTTGACAGTCCGGAAAAAGACCTTTACATAAAAGATATCGTTCTGCCCGGCAATGCCAGGATACTGAACGAGCCTGACCTGCTGGTGGCCAAAGTAAGCGAAATCCACCTTAAGGTTGAAGCCCCGGTAGCAGCCAGCCTGCCTGAAGAACCCGAAGAAAAACCGGCTGCCGCTGCCGAAGAAAAAGAAACCGCTGAAAAGGAATAAAAATCCAGCCTTTATGATAATAGATTTTCATACCCATATTTTCCCGCCCGAAATCATTGCTGCCCGGCAGGACTACGCCTGCCGAGATAGCTGTCTGGGAATGCTGTATTCAAATCCCAAAGCCAAAATGATTACCGCAGAGGAACTGTTAACGGCAATGGACGAAGCCGGCATAAGCCAGGCGGTAACCCTTAATATCAGCTGGGATTCAGCCGAGCTGTGCGCACTTACCAATAACTACCTGCTGGATTCTGCCCGCCGCTATCCCAAAAGGCTTATCCCGTTCTGCGCTTTACCTGTTTCAGACCCGGCGGCCAGCCTTAAGGAACTGGAGCGCTGCCTTGAGCTGGGAGTAAAGGGTTTGGGTGAACTCCGCACCGAAGAGCCGGAAAGACTGGCTTCCCCTGCCTATCAACCTCTGTTTGACCGGATATCCGAAAACGGCCTAATCTGCCTTTTTCACGCTTCAGAGCCGCTGGGGCATATCTACTCCGGCAAGGGCAATACCACTCCGGAAAAGTTTTACCCCTTTGTTGCCCGCTACCCTGAGCTTAAGCTGGTACTTGCCCATCTGGGCGGGGGCATGCCCTTTTACCACCTTATGCCCGAAGCTGAAAAAGCGCTGGCCAATACCGCCTATGACACCGCCGCCGCCCCTTTCCTGTACAAGCCGGAGATTTACCGGCAGGTCATAACCCTGAGCGGGGAAAATAAACTCCTTTTCGGCAGTGATTACCCCCTGATGGCTTATGAACGCACCTTGAAACATCTGGCACAAGGCTGTCTTGAGCCGGATATACTGGCAAAGGTAATGCAGCGAAACGCCCTGAACTGGCTGGGTGAAGGAAAAGACCAGTCTTGACCGAAGGACTTATCCGCACCTTTATTGCTATAGAACTGCCGCCGGAGCTCAAAACCACACTCGGCAGTTTTCAGAATTCCCTTTCCATACCCACCCAAGCTGTCAAATGGGTAAACCCCGAATCAATGCATCTGACTATCAAATTCCTGGGGGATACCCCGTTAAGCCAAATACCCAATATCATAAAGGGGCTGGAGGAAGCCGCGCTGGACTGCCACGCCTTTACCCTATCCACCACCCGCATAGGGGCTTTCCCCTCACTTTCAAGCCCCAAGGTAATCTGGCTGGGGCTGGAGGGTGAGATAGAAAAACTAAATACCCTCTTTGCGGAGGTTGAAAAAAATATTTCAGGGCTGGGTTTTCCGGCAGAAAAACGGGATTTTGCTCCCCACCTAACTCTGGGGCGTCTTAAGGAGGGGGCTGCAAAAAGTGACCTGCAAACCGCCGCCGAAACCCTTAAAACCGCACCCCCCGTTCCTAAAACCAGTTTCAGAGCCTCGCATATCTGTCTCTTTAAAAGCCAGCTTTTACCCGCCGGGCCGGTATACACCAGACTGGCCCAAATCAGCCTCGCCTAGTCTTGTCAGGATAAGCCTCTTGGAGTATACTCAATCAACTTAAAACAAGGTCTCAGCCGGGAGGTAGCTTCGTGGAGAATACAGGTTTTCCGAAATGTTTAAAATGCAATCAGGGTGATTTGCTACCCCTGTCAGACTTTGGCAGCCAGGGTGCGTCCATCCATTACAAAGCCTGGGTCTGTTCCAACCCCAACTGCGGCTTCAACCTTAAAATCCGCAACGGGGATATATATATAAACGAACCCATCATAAACGGCAACAACCGCCAGCATTAGGCCGGGAAACGCCAGCTCAATCTGCCGGGGGGCAAACAGATGAAACTTTGGCATCAATCCCTCAAGGATACCCTTCTTGACTTAGTCTTTCCCCAGCAGTGTCTGGTCTGCGGCAAAGAAGGCCAGCTGTTTTGTGCCAAATGCAGTGGCAGCCTGAGTTATATCACTCCGCCGGTTTGCTCACTCTGCGGCCATCATACCGGAGATGACGGGGTTTGCCCCATGTGTCTTTCCGGCAAAGTCCATCTGGACGGGCTGCGGTCAGTTTTCAACTTTGAAGGCGGCATTGCCCAAGCTATATATGCCCTGAAATACCACAACCTGCGTTCGGTTGCCCCCTTGCTGGGGGATTTTCTGGCAGACTACCTGAAACAAAACCCTATTCCAGCTGATGTTGTTGTACCTGTACCCCTCCACCCCAGCCGCTTGAAATACCGCGGCTACAACCAGTCCCTGCTGCTGGCAAGGGAACTCTGCCGCAGAACAGGACTGAAACTGGATGAACACTGGCTGGAACGTTCACTGTCATCTACCCCGCAGGCACGTACCAAAAGCCGCACCGAACGTCTGGAAAATGTCAAAAATGCATTTATTTTCAAATACCCCACGACAACCGCCCTCAGGGTGATTATAATAGATGATGTAGCAACCACAGGCGCTACCCTGAATGCCTGCGCCGCCACTCTTAAAGAGGCTGGCGCCCTCAGCGTATGGGGGCTGACCATAGCCAGAGAAAGATAGAGGAGTGTAGAGTATGGAGATTCAGATTACCACCAAGAATTGCCGCCTGGACAACCGCACCCGCAGTTATATCCAACGCAAAATGGGACGGATAACCCGGATACTGCCCCAGATTTCCGAATTCAGGATAGAACTTGACGAGGAACAAACCCGCTCACAGGCAGACCATTTTATCCTTAAAGCCACGCTCAATACCGGTACAGACGTACTTTACGCTGAAGAACGGGCAGAAAACCTGCTGACCGCCGCTGACCGGGCGGTAGAGGTGCTTAACCAGCAGATTGACCATGCCAAAGGCAAGATGGAAGTAAAAGCACGCAATCGTGAAAGTATACGCCTCAGTCAGCCGGAGACATTTTCATCTCCCAAAGAGCCTCTAATCCAAAGACGCAAACAAGAGGCCAAACCCATGACCGTAGAAGAAGCGGTTAACCAGATGAACCTATCAGGTGAAGAATACCTGCTCTTTTTAGGCCCGGATACCAAACGGGTAAACCTGCTCCGCCGCTTTGCTGACGGCAAGTTTGAGCTGGTTGAACCCGTACCGGAGTAGTTTTTGATGTCCGACCTTCCTCCTCAACATACCCAGGAGACCGCAGGCTCAAAAATCAGGGGTGGATAACCGCTTTTGAGTAGAGTTACACCAAACGGCCCAAAACCCGCCTCCAGCAGGGTTAAGGCTGCCGCCGGTATAAGCTGGGGTATTCTTAAAATCCAACCGGGTTGGGTTGGGGTAATGGCATCTGCACAGGGAATCTGCCGCCTTACCCTGCCCCAGCCCGGCCAAACCGAAGCACTGGCAGAGCTGAACCCGCCGGCGGAGGCTATCCGTACGGACCGCCTTTTCAAACCCCTGGCAACGAAACTTGAAAGCTATTTTCAGGGAAACAGCACTGATTTCCCGTTCAGCCTTGACCTTAGCGGGTATACCCCGTTTGAATCACAGGTTTTTGAGGCCTGCGCCCTTATACCCTACGGACAAACCGTCAGTTACGGCCAGATAGCCCGCCGGATAGGCCGCCCCAAAGCCGCCAGAGCGGTAGGGCAGGCTCTCCATAAAAACCCCGTACCTATACTGATACCCTGCCACAGGGTGATTGCCGCAAACGGCAAAACAGGCGGTTTTAACGGGGGCACCAATATAAAATGCTGGCTGCTTACCCTGGAGACTAGGAAACCTTCAGGTTGATAACCAGCGTATCAGCCGGTACGGAATCCCACGGGCGGGAATAATAAAACCGGAGTTCGGTCTCATCTATATCCAAGGCCCTCAGACGGAAATATTCGGTTCCGCCGCCGCCAACTGCAGTATTGCCCGCATCATCCGGCGTATAGGTTTTTTCAACCAGATATACTTTGGAGCTGGCAGACTGAAATTCCCAGCTATAACCAGTAGTGGGGTTAGCCGGCAAAGCCACTATAAACTCATCCCCAGCCCGGCATTCAATCAGAGTATCCGCATCTGTATAAGTTTTGACCTCCGGACTGCAGCCGGAAAAAGCCAGACTGAAAGTGCAGACCAGACTAAGTATCAAAACAGCAGATTTCTTCATTTTCCACCCCTTAAGCCTGGGTTTACTCCGGGTTTCCCCCGAACAGTTCTGCCCGGTATATATGACGTTTTGCTTCGGAAACGTGCTTCAGTTTCAAATTTAAAAAACCTGTTTCATACTCTCCCATAAGGCCGGCAGCCGCAAAACTGAAATAGCAGTTATCCCCGATAATAATATGGTCTAAAGCCCGTATTTTCATCACCATGGCGGCATATACCAGCTCACGGGTCAGGTCTTTATCTGCCTGCGAAGGTTCGGTCTTGCCGGAAGGGTGGTTATGAACAAAAATAAGGGCGGAGGCATTTTGGGAAATAGCCGCCCCAATCACCTCCCGGGGGACAACACAACCGCTGGCCACTGTCCCGCTAAAAAGGTCTGCCACCTCCAGCACCCGGTGCTGGCTGTCCAGATATATTACCTTGAAAACCTCTTTTTTCAGACCCCGCATGGCGCAATACAGGTAATCAAACACCTGCTGGGCGGTATTGCAGACCGGCTTTTCCATAATCCCGTCCTTAAGGTAGCGCCGGGATACTTCCCTGATAAGGGTAAGGGCCATGGAGTTGACCTCGCCTATTCCCTTTATGCTTGAAAGTTCGGCAGGGGAGGCTTCCAGCACCGCCCTAAGGCTGCCGAAGTGTTTTATGGCCTCTTTGGCCGCTTGCTTGCAATCACGGCGGGGAGTCCCTAAGGTAAGCAGCAGCTCTACCACTTCATAATCATTCAGCCCGTCCAGACCGGCCTTAAGGAAACGCTCACGCAGACGCTGGCGATGCCCGGCGTTCGGGTTAGAGGGTGAAACAGAGGGGGTATCCTCAGTCTTCTTGGGCGGGTTCATCCGGCTCTTCATTCTGCACTTGCAAATCCGCCAATATTTCTTTGGCCTGAGTAAGGTGCTCTTTCAAAACATACAAACTGACCGGCAGCAAAGTTATACCCAGATACGGAAACACCTGCTTCGCTCCCAGAGTGGAGGGAATACCCTCCCCCTCCAGAAAACCCTGCCACATTTCCGCCACTATCTGGTTGGGGGCTACCCCGGCCAGTTCCAGTTTATCCGCTTGGGGCATTATTCTCCAGCCTCACATTGGCACTGCCCACCAGGGCCGCAAGCTTGCTTTTAAGCTCCGGACAATAGTATACCCAGATATCCGGCATTTTCAATATGAAAACCCGTTCGTGGTTTACCACGCACAGCCGTACCTCAGTTTCACCGGGGTATTGCTTCAGTATTTCCACTACTTCGTTCAAGCAGTCAATATCCCGGCCCTCATTTTCGGTCTGCTGGATACAGACCACCAGCCGCTGCAGCTGGGGAGCCGGGGGCTCTTTGTCTTCCGCCTTCGGCTGGGGAGCGTTTATAAATACCGGAGCCGCTTTTTTATCTGTTTCCGGCTGATACCGGCTTACTTTTTCCGCATGAATTGATACCCTGTCTCCACGAACCACAGCTTTACCTTCCACTAATAGAATATTCCCCTCCTCCCAGAGGGCTTTAGTTGCGGCATATACTTTAGGCCAGGCGGCTACTTCCACCCGCCCCACCAAATCTTCTATTTCCGCCATTACAAACGGTTTGCCTTCGCGGGTAGCCGAAACCCGCACCGAAGCCACCATACCGGCCACCGTTACCGGCTGGTTATCCAGTTCCTCATCTATCTGTCCGCACAGGGCGGTAGTTACCTCCTGAGCCGCACTGGCATAAGGGGTAAAAGGGTGTTCAGATATAAATATGCCTACCAGCTCTTTTTCCCACTGGAGCTTTTCACGGGTGGTAACCGGGGATTCCGCCATCTCCAGACTGGGCATGGGCATGGGTGACTGCTGACCGAAAAGGTCAAACATGGTAGTCTGGTTTGAATCTTTCAGCTTCTGTTCCCGCTGAGCCAGGGAAAGTATATTCGGCAGATTGAAAAGGAGAGTCCCCCGGTCACCCAGGCTGTCCAGTGCCCCGGCTTTGACCAGGCTTTCCATTACCCGCTTGTTAAGTGATGACCCTTCCGCCCGGCGGCATAAATCCTCAACAGACAGATAGTCCCCGTTGGCTTTTCTCTCTGCCACAATCGGTTCCACCGCCGCCACCCCAACATTCTTGACCGCCGCCAACCCGAAGCGGATTTTCTTAACCCCGTCTTCGTTTTGCTCTATTTCAAAATTAACCCCGCTGCGGTTGATATCCGGCGGCAGCACCTCTATCCCCATATGGCGGGCTTCGGTAACAGCGGTTACCACTTTTTCAGTCACATCACAAAATGCCTGGAGATAGGCGGTTATATACTCAACCGGATAGTTGGCTTTTAAATAAGCTGTCTGGTAGGCAATAAGGGCATAGCTGGTGGCATGAGCCTTGTTGAAGGCATAACCGGCAAAGGGTTCAACCAGGGCAAACACCTCTTCGGCTATTTCAGGGGTATAGCCGTTTTTCAAAGCCCCGTCAATAAAATTGGCTTTCTGTTTCTGCATAACGGCCGCAATCTTCTTACCCATGGCCTTGCGGAGTATATCCGCCTGTCCCAGAGTATAGCCGGAGAAGGTCTGGGCTATAAACAGCACCTGCTCCTGGTAAACAATAACACCGTAAGTTTCTTCCAGTATGGGTTCAAGGGCGGGGTGGGGGTAGGTAATAGGCTCAAGCCCGTGTTTTGATTTGATAAAACGGGGTATCTGTTCCATAGGGCCGGGACGGTATAAAGCCACCATAGCACCTATATCTGAAAACACAGTCGGTTTCAGCTCTTTGATATAGCGGCGCATACCCGTGCCTTCCAGCTGGAAAACCCCCACCGTTTCGCCGGCCGCCAGCAGCTCAAAGGTTTTTGCATCGTCAAGGGGTATGGCCAGGGGGTCAATATCCTGCCCGGTGTATTCTTTGATAACCGCACAGGCCTTGCCAAGTATATTCAGGTTGACCAGCCCCAGAAAATCCATTTTGAGCAAGCCAATCTTGGCAATATCTTCCATGGTGTACTGGGTCATGACCAGACCCAGATTATTCTCTTTGCTCAGGCGCTGCAGGGGTACATGGTCTGTCAGCGGGTCTTTGGAAATAACCACCCCGGCGGCATGGGTGGAAGCATGGCGGGAAAGCCCCTCTATCTTTCGGGCGGCATCCACCAGATTACGGACAACCGAATCCTGATTGTACATATCTTTCAGTTCGGTGCTTTCTTCCATAGCCTTGTCCAGGGTCATGTGAAGGGAGAAGGGTATAACCTTGGCTACCCTGTCCACATCCGCATAGGCCATGCCAAGCGCCCGCCCCGCATCCCGCACCGCCGCTTTTGCCCCCAGCGTACCAAAGGTAATAATCTGGGAAACATGGTCACGCCCGTACTTGCCCACCACATATTCAATGACCTCCTCGCGGCGGTCATCCTGAAAGTCCATGTCTATATCAGGCATTTCCTTGCGTTCAATATTCAGAAAACGCTCAAAAACCAGCTTGTATTTGATAGGGTCAAGGGCGGTAATACCCAGACAGTACAGCACTATAGACGAAGCGGCGCTGCCGCGGACGCCGTAATACAACCCCTTTTCTTTTACAAAACGGATAATATCCCAGGTAACCAGAAAGTAATTGGCAAACTCGGTGGTTTTAATAACATCCAGCTCATATTTCAGGCGGTCAAGTATCTCCTGGCTGGCATCAGGATAAAACTTGGGCAGCCCCTCATAACACAGGTCTGCCAGATACTCATCCGGGGTTTTACCGGCAGGTATATCTATCTCCGGCAGGTGCAAACGCCCGAAATCCAGGCTTACGTTGCACATTTCGGCTATCTTGGCGGTGTTTTCAATGGCATCCGGTATATCCTGATAGGCTTCCGCCATTTCTTCAGGTGATTTCAGGTAAAAATAATCACCCTCCATCTTCATCCGTTTTTCGTCACTGACCAGCGCATTTGTGCCTATACAGAGCAGCAGATCATGATAAGGGGCGTCTTCTTTATCCAGATAATGGGTATCATTGGTAGCTACCAAAGGTATATCCAGCTCCCGTGCCATGGGAATAAGAACACTGTTTATCTTTTCCAAATCCGGCATGGGGTGGCGCTGGATTTCTATATAGTAGTTTTCAAAAGTTTTCTTGTACCACAGGGCGGCCTCTCTGGCTTCGTCAAAGCGGTTTTCCAATATCAGGCGGGGTACTTCCCCCGAAGGACAGGCCGAAAGGCAGACCAGCCCTTCCGAATATTTTTCAAGCAGCTCTTTATCTATCCGGGGTTTATAGTAAAAACCCTCTATGTGTGAACGCGAACTTAATTGGATAAGGTTGTGATAGCCTTTGTTATTTTTAGCCAGCAGCACCAGATGGTAATAGTTTTTATCTGCCGCTGTTTTGGCGGTACGGTCACCATATGCCAGATAGAATTCACTGCCCAGTACCGGTTTTATACCTGCTTCTTTGGCCTCTTTGTAGAAACGGGGAATACCGTGCATAGTACCATGGTCAGTAATAGCCAGCGCCTCCATGCCAAGTTCTTTGGCACGGGCTACCAGCTGGGAGATACGGCACATGCCGTCCAGCAGGCTGAATTCGGTGTGGACATGCAGATGACAAAACATAGACTTTCCTAAGGGCAGATTATAACACAGCCCCGCCCAATTGAGGTATGCAGGTAAGCAGGCATTTCAAGGCTCAAAACAGCCCCAAACAGACACCTTCAAGGTTGAAAAGTGCTATTTTCGCAAACAAAAGTGTAAAATACAGCCATGAAGCCGGATTTAAAAAGATTTTTATTCAACACCTGGAAAACCTTAGCTGTAATCATTGTCCCGCTGCTGATACTCAGCTTGACCCTGAGCGTTCTTATAAACTGCCGCTGGCTGTATGAACAGGGTTTTGAAAAATATGAGGTAAGCCAGCAAACCGGCTTCACCCCAGCCCAGCTTAAAACAGCCGCATCCGCCCTTATCGGTTACTTCAACAACAGCGAGGAATACCTAAACCTGCATCTGGAAAAAGACGGAGCAGACGTGCAGGTATTTAACGAACGGGAAATACTCCACTTGAAAGACGTTAAGGGGCTTATCCGCTTAAATTATCTGGTTTCGGGAATCTGTCTGGTACTGGGCGGCGGATTTTTCCTGTACCTTTACCTGAAAAGACAGCCCGAATTCAAAAAAGAAGGCGGCCTGGTACTGCTTCAGGGGGGAATATTCAGCCTCATGCTGCTGGGGGGTATCGGGCTTACAGCCCTTAGTGATTTCCAGAGCTTTTTCACCCGGCTGCACCTGCTTGGTTTCAGCAATGATTTCTGGCTGCTGGACCCTACTAAAGACTATCTTATAATGTTTTTCCCCAAAGGATTCTGGACAGACAGCGCTATTATACTGGGTATTTTGGCAGGGGTACTGGCCGCCAGTTTTATAACCGGCGGCTATTTACTCAGGAAACCTTCCAGCCAGGAACTCTACTCTTAAAAAAGCCTAAGCGGAAAGTTAGCCGGTTTCTCAGGACTTACTGACAACCATCACCAGCCGGTACTCTTCCGGGGTGATTTCGGTACCTGTTTCAGGGTAGGGAGTAACGTTGAAGCTGAATTTATAATCCCTGAACGCAGCCACGGCATCTCCTCCGCCCCTGTTGACTATATAAAGTTTGCTCGTTGCACCGCCGTATTTAATCAGCAGCTCAACTGTCACTTCCCCCTCCCAGACGCACTGAACACCTTCCGGACAACGGCTGTCAGATAATACCCCCACAAACTTGATAGTCAAATCTTCACCAGCTATCAGGCAGCTTTGTCCGGGGGGAAAAGAAATTGACTGGTCCAGCCCGGCAGTAGGAATTTCAGCAGAGCAGGCAGAAAGAGGGAAAACCAGCATTACCAGACCGGCAAATATGGCCAAGGCTCTCTTACGCATATTGTATCCTTTACCTTTCCGGGAAACACACCCTTAAAACCCAAATCCGGCCGAACTGCCATCAGCGCAACAATACCTGAAATATCTGTTTCCCACTTACTTTATAACGATAAACAGCACCTGCAGATAGCCACCCACTAAAAAACATCTCCCCAAGCGGGGTTTGCAGCCGCCTTATTTACCCCGCACAGCCACTTTGTAATACCGCTCTGGAGCTAAAACAAAAAACCGGCACAACACATCGCTCTACAAGATAGATAAATGCATTATGCCGGCATTTGCCGCTTAAGCCTGATAAAACACAGTTGTATTAAGCTGAATTAGTGGCAGCCGGAACAGCTGGAACAAGAACCGCCTGAACAGGAACCGCCGCCCCCGCCGCAGGAATCTATACCGCGGCAGGCAAAACCGGAAACACCTCTGAAAGAGGGGGTTTTGCACTCAGGGCAGAGGGCCTCGTCATCGGCCTTGCTGGTAGAGCGGATGTCTTCAAACCTGGTGTTGCATTTTGGGCATACATATTCGTAAATCGGCATTTTCATCTCCTCTAAAAATTGTATCGTCAAAAAGATTTAAAGTCAACGATTAGGTGACATAACTACATAATCTCAACCCAGATTCCCAAAACAGCAAACCCTCAAAATAAATCCGCCCGCCCGCAACCAACATTCCTGAAGCTGGATTGACACTAGTCTATCCCAATAAGTATAATCTAGCGGTTCAAGTTGTCCGGATTGCCCTGACCAACTGGTGACTTGACAGGCCGAAGTGGCGGAACGGCAGACGCGCTACGTTCAGGGCGTAGTACCTGTAATGGGTGTGAGAGTTCAAATCTCTCCTTCGGCACCATACCGGCGCTTGTAGCTCAGTTGGATTAGAGCGCAGCCCTGCGAAGGCTGAGGCCGTGGGTTCGAGTCCCACCAAGCGCGCCATATATTTCTGGGGCGGTTAGCTCAGCTGGTTAGAGCACCTGCTTTACACGCAGGGGGTCATAGGTTCGAATCCTATACCGCCCACCATTTTTTAAACGTAAAACGGCCCTCATGATTTAGTTTCATGGGGGCTGTTTTTATTGGTGGCACTAAATCCTCCCCAAAAAATCATAACCCTACCTAGACATAACTATAGCAACCAACCCAAGCGGCTGAATGGTAAATTATCACCCGCTATTCCCGTAAATCCGCCTTCCCGGCAGTTTGGTTTTGAATACTGCCATTTGGACGCTGTGTTATAATATTACCCAAATACACACATACGTCTAAAGACAGGAGATAATTTTATTATGGATTTACTGGCTTTTATCTTAGCCGTACTGGGCATAATGGTAGCTATCTCTTTACTCTATGTTCTAAATCTATCCGCCAAAGCTTTGATGATTTATATCCGCAAAAACAAAAGCTGAATACCTGAAATAAGCCGGCATTGACAAAGACTTTTTTTATATTGTAATATTGTTTTACAGACTGGGAATGAGATTAGTAGGTCTTAAGCGAAGCTCAGAGAGCCGGGCAAGGTGTGAGCCGGTGCTAGCGCAAAGAACTGAATGGACTCAGGAGTCGCAGGCCGAAAAAGGGAACTTGAGTAGGTTTTGACGGAAGGGCACCGTTATCAGAGCCTAGGGTATCGCCCGGAGAAATCAGGGCCGCACCCGAAAAAAGATGTTTCTGCATTTTTGCAGAAATAATTAGGGTGGCACCGCGAAGGTTAATCCCTCGCCCCTAAAAAGGACGAGGGATTTATTTTTTTGCGAGGTACCCTAAAATGTATTATCCATCCTTAGCCGAAGTAAAAAAACTGGCCGGACAGGGTAACCTGATACCCATCTCCCGTGAGATTGTAGCCGACCTTGAAACTCCGGTTTCCGCCTTTCTGAAAATCAAGACCAGCCAAAATGCTTTTTTGCTGGAAAGCGTGGAAGGCGGCGAAAGGGTAGCCCGGTACAGTTTCATCGGCGCTAACCCTTACAAAGTAATCACCGCCTATCAGACAGATACCGTTCCCCCTCTAAAGCAGGTTGAAAACGAACTGAGTAAATACCGCCTGGTACAGGTGGGTGAGCTGCCGCGTTTTTGCGGCGGGGCAGTGGGTTTTCTGGGTTACGAGGCAGTCACCCGCTTTGAAGAGCTGCCCTCTCCCTCATCAGACCCGTTAAACCTTCCGGAAGCGGTCTTCATGCTGGTAGATACCATGCTGGTTTTTGACCATATCAGCCACTCTATCAAGGTACTTAGCTATGTCCATACAGAAGAGGATATTGAAGCCTCTTATAACAAAGCTATCCAAAATATAGAAAAGCTGATTAGCCAGCTCAGGCAGCCGCTTGCCAAAACAGAGTTAAAACCCGCCCCCGCCGGTGTTCCTGAAACAAAGTCCAATTTCAAACAAACGGATTTTGAGAGCCGGGTATCCAAAATAAGAGATTACCTTAACTCCGGCGAAGCTATTCAGGTAGTTTTGTCACAGCGTCTGTCCAGACCCACCTTGGCCCACCCCTTTGACATTTACCGCGCCCTGCGTTCGGTAAACCCTTCTCCGTACATGTATTACCTTGATTTCGGTGATTTTCAGATAGTAGGGGCATCACCTGAGGTGCTGGTGCGGGTGGAAGACGGCGAGGTTATGACCCGCCCGCTGGCCGGCACCAGAAAACGGGGCAAAACCCAGGCAGAAGATATCCGGCTTGAACAGGAGCTCCGCCAGGACGAAAAGGAGTGCGCCGAACATATTATGCTGGTAGATTTGGGCAGAAACGATATCGGCCGGATAAGCAGGCCCGGCACAGTCCGCATAACAGACGTAATGGATGTGGAACGCTACTCCCACGTAATGCATCTGGTTTCCCATGTGCAGGGCAAACTGAAAGCGGATATCACCCCGTTTGAGGCATTACAGTCCTGCTTCCCGGCAGGCACAGTCTCCGGCGCACCTAAAATACGGGCAATGGAGATAATTGCCGAAATGGAAACCGAGAAACGGGGCATCTATGCCGGGGCTGTGGGTTACTTTTCCTATTCGGGCAATATGGACATGGCTATAGCCATACGCACCATGGTTGTCAAAGGCGGCGTTGCCCACTTGCAGGCAGGCTGCGGCATTGTAAGTGACAGCGTACCCGAATCTGAATATCAGGAAACACTGAACAAGGCTCAGGCTCTGCTGAAAGCCCTGGACAGGGCAGAAAATATGGCAACGGAGAAACCGCATGTTGTTACTAATTGATAACTACGACAGCTTTACCTACAACCTTTTCCAGTATTTTTCCGAACTGGGACAGGAAGTAAAGGTAGTCCGCAATGACAAGATTACCCTTGATGATATAGACGCCCTGCGTCCCGAATACATCGTAATTTCACCCGGGCCGTCTTCACCCCTTCAGGCTGGCGTGTCTAACGAGGTTATCCGCCGCTTCGGCCCCGAACTGCCTATCCTGGGCATCTGTCTGGGGCACCAGTGCATCGGGCATACATACGGGGGGATTGTCAGGCAGGCAGACAAAATAATGCACGGCAAACAGTCACTTATACAGCATGATAACCGGGGTATTTTCAAAGGCCTGCCCAAGGGGTTTCCCGCCATACGTTACCACTCCCTGATAGTAGACAAACCAACTCTGCCGGATTGTCTGGAGGTAACCGCCTGGACAGATGACGGCACTATCATGGGGCTTAAGCACAAGGAATACCCCGTTGAAGGTATCCAGTTTCATCCCGAATCATTTAAAACCGAGTGCGGCAAGGAGATTCTGGCTAATTTTCTAAAATACTATGCACCTTTATCAGCAAAAAAGGAGCGGAAAAATGATTAAAGAAGCAATTGGGTCTTTAGTTCTGGGCAAATCTCTGACTATTGAACAGTCTGCCTCCGTAATGGACGAAATAATGGAGGGCAAAACCACCCCTGCCCAGATAGGGGCATTTCTGACAGCCCTTCGGGTCAAGGGGGAAACTGCCGAGGAAATAGCCGGGCTGGCCAGTGTCATGCGGGCCAAGTCTACCCGGATAATCACCGACACCCCGGTGCTGGACATAGTGGGTATCGGCGGTGACGGGATAAACACGTTTAATATATCTACCGCCGCCGCCTTTGTTATATCCGGTGCAGGGGTAAAGGTGGCCAAGCACGGCAACCGGGCAGCCAGCAGCATGTGCGGCAGCGCTGACGTACTTGAAGCGCTGGGCATAAAAATAGACCTGCCAGCCGAACAGGTAAAAACCTGTATAGAACAGGCGGGTATCGGCTTTATGTTTGCACCCGTCTTCCATCCGGCCATGAAATATGTAGCCCCCTCCCGGCGTGAAATAGGCATCCGCACCGTGTTCAATATCTTAGGCCCGCTAACCAACCCGGCCTGCGCCCAGTACCAGCTTATAGGCGTGCCTGAAATATCTCTGGGTGACAAGATTATTTCAGCCCTGTCCCATATGGATATCAAACACGCTCTGGTGGTACACGGCTTAGACGGCATGGACGAAATGTCCATCAGCGGGGATTCGGTCATCTGGGAGCTGAAAGATAACGAAATAATCAAATTCCGTCATGCACTTTCACCGGAGGAAATGGGCTTGAAAGCATCTCCCCTTGAGTCTGTCAAAGGCGGCTCAGCCCAGGAAAACGCACTTACCCTGCGTGCGGTGCTTTCCGGCGAAAAAGGGCCTAAGAGAGATGTAGTCCTGCTGAATGCGGCCGCCGCCCTGATGGTGGCAGACAGGGTTAAAACCATTAACGAAGGTATCAGCCTGGCGGCTAAAACGATTGACAGAGGGCTGGCACTGGCCAAACTGGAATCTTTAATCAAACTCAGCCAGTCTCAGGCAGGCGGGTAAAGCCGTGATATTGGAACGTATAGTATCCGGCAACCTGCCTGATTTGAAGCGACGGAAAGAGCAGCTGCCGCTTTTGAAACTGCAGGCATTGGTAGCGGACATGCCCTGTCCACCCCTTGACATGGCGGCAAGCCTGAAAGGCAACGGCATTAAGCTTATTGCCGAGGTCAAAAAGGCCTCACCCTCAAAAGGGATAATCCGGCCTGACTTTGACCCGGTGGATATTGCCCGCATATACGCCCGAAACGGGGCGGCCGCCATTTCGGTACTGACCGAAGAACACCATTTCCAGGGCAACCTTCAAAATCTGAAACTAATACGTGAATCCGGTGAGGCATTAAATCTGCCTTTGCTGCGGAAAGATTTTATCCATGACCCCTATCAGGTATATGAAGCCCGCCTGTACGGGGCAGACGCTATTTTGCTGATAGTGGCCATGCTTACACCCCAGAAACTGGAGGAGCTGCTTTCACTCAGCCACACACTGGGCATGAAATGCCTGGTAGAGGTGCATACCCGGCCTGAACTGGACATAGCCCTCAAGAGCAATGCCCGGATTATCGGCCTGAATAACCGTGATTTGCATACATTTAAAGTGGACTTAAGCGTAACCGAAACCCTCCGCCCCCTGATACCGCCTGAGCGTATAGTTGTCAGCGAAAGCGGCATCCAAACCAGAGCGGACATATCCCGTCTGGCAGAGCTGGGGGTAGATGCGGTGCTTATAGGGGAAGCCCTGACGGCCTCGGCTGATATTGCCGTCAAGATGGGGGAACTGCTGTGATAAAGACCAAGATTTGCGGTTTGACAGAGGTTGGACAAGCCTTGGCCACAGCCCGGACAGGGGCTGATTTTGCCGGAGTGGTATTTGCCCAAAGCAAACGGCGTATCACCCCTGACAAAGCCTTGCAGATAGCCGAAGCCCTAAAACCGCTTAACCCCAGACCTCTGCTGATAGGTGTCTTTGCCAACCAGCCGCTGGAGGAGGTAAATGAAATTGCCGCCACCTGCCACCTGGATATGGTACAGCTCAGCGGAGACGAAAGCTGGGAATACTGCAACCGGGTAAAACTGCCGCTTATCAAAGCAATCCATATTGCCGAAGGCACTACCGCCGAAATGGTCATGCAGGAGATACAGGAAGGGCTAAAAGCCCTGAGCAAACCGCCCGTATTCCTGCTGGATAAACGCACCCAAACATTGCTTGGCGGCAGCGGCCAAAGTTTTGACTGGCAGATTGTAAAGCAGGTTTCACAGAAATACCCCGTTATAGTGGCCGGGGGGCTTAATCCCGAAAACATACAGGAGCTTCTGGAAATAGCCGCCCCCTGGGGAGTAGACGTAGCCAGCGGGGTGGAAACAAACGGGACAAAAGATACAGCCAAAATAAACCTTTTCATCAAACGGGTGAAGGATGCGGATGGTAAGCGGATATGTTAGTAATAATGAAAAATGACGCCACAGAGGCACAGATAGCTAATGTTATGAGGGAGATTACCAATGCAGGCTACCGGGGTATACCCATACCGGGTGACCACCGGACTGCCGTCTGCATAGTGGGCAACCAGGGCATGGTAGAGGAAAATCCCTTTCTGGCACTGGAAGGGGTCAAGGAAGTGCTCAGGGTAACCAAGCCCTATAAACTGGTCAGCCGGGAAACCTGCCCCGAACCTACCGTTATCCGTCTGGGAGATGTGGAAATAGGAAACGGGTGCAAACCGGTTATCATAGCCGGGCCTTGCTCGGTGGAGAGCGAAGAACAAACCCTCCGCATAGCCCGTCAGGTAAAAGAGGGCGGTGCCAAGCTCTTCAGAGGGGGGGCATTCAAGCCCCGCACTTCACCCTACAGCTTTCAGGGTTTGGGTAAAGCCGGCCTCAAGATACTGGAAAAAGTACGCTCTGAAACCGGCCTTTTTATTGTCACCGAGGCTACCGATTCTGAAAATCTGAAGCTGGTTGAAGCCAGCACAGACATTATCCAGATAGGTGCCCGCAATATGCAGAATTATTCCCTGCTGCGGCGGGCAGGCCAGACAAAAAAACCGGTTATTTTAAAGCGGGGGCTGTCAGCCACCATTGAAGAACTGCTGATGGCCGCCGAATACATTATGGCCGAAGGCAACACCCAGGTAATCCTGTGCGAACGGGGTATCCGCACCTTTTCAGACAACACCCGCTTTACGCTGGACCTGAGTGCCATTCTGTCCGTCAAGGCCGTAAGCCATCTGCCTATCATAGTAGACCCCAGCCATGCGGCCGGACGCCGTGATTACGTTATACCCCTGTCCAGAGCCGCCATTGCGGCCGGGGCAGACGGGCTGATAGTGGAAGTCCATTCAGACCCCGCCGCCGCCCTGTCAGACGGGGCGCAGTCTTTATATCCGGAACAGTTCAGCCGGCTGGCAAAAGAAGTGGAATATTTAAATATGCTGGGAGTAGAAAAATGCCTGAAGTAAACAGCAACTGCAAACCGGGGTATTTCGGCAAGTACGGCGGCCAGTTCGTGCCCGAAATACTGGTACCCGTCCTGAACGAACTGGAACAGGCTTACGAAAAAGCCAAAACAGATGAGGCCTTTCAGTCACGCCTGAAATACCTTTCAAACACCTTTTCGGGGCGTCCCACCCCGCTGTATGCGGCCGAAAGGCTGACCGAATATCTGGGAGGTGCCCGTATCTACCTCAAACGGGAAGACCTGGCCCATACCGGCGCCCACAAAATCAATAATGCCCTAGGGCAGGGTCTGCTGGCACAGCACATGGGCAAGAAAAGGGTGATTGCCGAAACCGGGGCGGGGCAGCACGGGGTAGCCACTGCGGCTGTCTGCGCCATGCTGGGGCTGGAATGTATTGTCTACATGGGCGAAGATGATATCAAACGCCAGGCCTTAAATGTATTCCGCATGAAGCTGATGGGAACGGAAGTCAGAAGTGTTTCTTCGGGCAGCCGCACCCTGAAAGATGCCATCAACGAAGCCATGCGTGACTGGGTAAGCAACCCGGAAACCACTTATTACATCATCGGCTCGGTAGTCGGCCCGCGCCCTTACCCGGCCATGGTACGGGATTTTCAGGCCGTTATCGGGCAGGAAACCAAAGACCAGTCACTAAAACAGCTGGGGGGGCTGCCGGACTGTATAGTGGCCTGTGTAGGCGGCGGCAGCAATGCCATGGGCATTTTTTATGATTTCATACCTGACCAAAGCGTACGCCTTATCGGGGTGGAAGCCGCCGGCAGCGGCATAAGCACCGGCAAACACTCGGCTACCCTGAGTACCGGCAAAGTGGGCATACTTCACGGAGCCATGTCCTACCTGCTGCAAGACGAGCATGGGCAGGTGATTGAAACCCACAGCATTTCGGCAGGGCTGGATTACCCCGGCGTAGGCCCGGAGCACAGCCATCTGAAAGACAGCAAACGGGTGGAATACGTTTCGGTAACAGATGACGAAGCCCTGAATGGCTTTAAACTCCTTTGTTCACTGGAAGGGATTGTACCCGCACTTGAATCATCCCACGCCATTGCCCACGCCCTGAAAATAGCGGGTAATATGCCCAAAGATAAAACTATAGTCATAAACCTGTCCGGCAGGGGAGATAAAGATATGGATATTGTCCAGAAAGCAATGGGGGTGAACCTATGAGCCGCATCAGTGACGCATTTTGCAAACGCAAACCCCTTATAGCTTACATAACAGTCGGCTATCCGGATATTGAAACCACCTTGAAACTGGTGCCTATTTTGGAAGCAAACGGGGTGGATATTATAGAGCTGGGCATTCCCTTTTCAGACCCCTTGGCAGACGGGGTCACTATTCAGAACGCCAGCTACCAGGCACTTCAGAACGGGATAACCCCTGAAGTCTGTTTATCAGTTGCCGCCCGTTTAAAAGAAAAAACCTCTATACCCATGGTATTTATGGGGTATTACAACCCCGTTTACAATTACGGCCTGAGCGAATTCTGCAATAAAGCGGCCGCCGCCGGTATAAGCGGCCTTATTATTCCTGACCTGCCGCCGGGTGAGGCCGAAGATATAGAGGCAGCCGCCAAAGAAGCCGGGCTGGATATAATCTTCCTGTTAGCCCCCACCAGCACAGACGAACGGATTAAACTGGTAGCCGCCAAATCAGGGGGGTTTATCTACCTTGTTTCCCACTCAGGCGTTACCGGGGCAACTGCCAACCTTCCGGCTGACCTTAGCAGTTTTGTAAGCAGGGTAAGAAAGGCCGCCCGCCAGCCTCTGGCAGTGGGTTTCGGCATTTCCACCCCCGAACAGGCCGCCGATATCTCAAAATATGCTGACGGGATAATAGTAGGCAGCCGCATTATCCAGCTGGTACAGGCAGACCCATCACTTGAAAAGGTAAGCGGCTTTGTCAGGCAGCTAAGAAAGGCACTTGACTAAACTGCCAAACCGGAGAAAAAGTTAACAGAAAACGGGGAGAAATTTCTCCCCGTTTGGTTTAGTAATATGGTGTATCATCCCTCAGGCTGATAAATATACTGTGCCTAAATCCCCCCGTAGTATTCTTGGTTTCAGCCGAAATAGGGCTTGGAGAAAACGCTTGCCCCCGTATACTACGCCGCAGATATTCCCGCTTGTGAAAATACTCCCGAATTGGTATCCTTTCGGCATAAGGAGACGCCTCTTATGGAATACAATGTAGAAGTAAAACTGCTAGCTATGACCCCGGATGCCGAAAATCTGGCCGAACAGGCAGGGCGGCTGTGTTATGCCAGCGGCAGTAAACAGGGCAGCAGTCAGGACTGGCTGCAAACCCGCATCAAGCAGGGGCATGAAAGCCTGATTGAACATGTATCCGCCACTTTTTATATAAAGGCATCACGGGTGGTTACCCACGAACTGGTCAGACACCGTATCGGCAGTTACTCCCAGAGAAGCCAGCGTTACGTCAAGGAAAATCAGGCCGAGTTTATCACCCCGCCAGAAATAGCCGAAGGAAACGACGCCAAACTGGAATTATTTAAAGAGGCCATGGCAAACGCCTGGGATTCATACCGCAAACTGCTTGAGGCGGGCATAAAAGCAGAAATTGCCCGTTACGTACTGCCCAACGCCTGCACTACCGAGATTATCTGCACCTGGAATTTCCGCGAGCTGCGGCATATTTTAAAACTGCGCACCGCCCCGTCTGCCCAGCCGGAAATGCGGGCTGTGGCTGACCGGATTAAAGAAATACTCAAAACAGAAGCCCCCAAGATATTCGGAGACCTTTAAAACACAGCTTTAGCATTATCTCCGGCGTGATTCGGCTTAGACATCAGCCAGAGAGGCAGTTTTGGGCTATCTCGCTAATCAGTGGTGCTTCTTCCCTGCGGCAAAGCGGCAGGCAAAGTCAGCATAAATGATTTGGCTCTGATACTTAAAAACCAGTTTCTGTTTTTGGTCTCGTTTACTTGGTCTGGTCTCTCTTTAGAGGTACTTCCAGAAGGTCTGTAACCCGCCTGCAGGGCTACCTGTTTGCAACTAATACAAAGTTACAGGGCAGTCTTCTTAAGCCTTATAAGGGCATCCCGGTTCTGGCGTTTCAGCCAGACCTGCCCGCCCTCAGTTACAGTTTTGCCGCTGTCCTTAAGAAAATTTTTCAGCCGCGCCAGTTCATCCGGATTAAACCCCGGATTGTAGGCAAACATTTCCAGCTGGACATCCAGCGGTATCTGGTAATCACGGTAAAACACCTCTACATCAGGGCTGAAACCCATCTGGTAGAGTATGTTGTACAGGTAAATATAATCCGGTGAGGCTTGCAGCCCGAAAAGAGTTTTCAAAGCTGGGCGGAGGTCATTGCCGGCAGTGTGGACAATAAACACATTTTTAGCGGCAACCGCTATCATCTTCTCCAGCGCCAGGCGGATATTTTCCATTTCCAGTGAATAAACCGCCATTACGTGGTCATGCAGCCCTATTTCCTCAGGGGACAGGGCTTCCCATTCCTGATTTACTACCCTGATATTCCCCAGAGACTCTTTTTCTATCTCAACCGTAAGCAAAGCTGACTGTGCGGGGGAAGGCTCAATAGCAGTCACCCTGATACCCTGCCGGGCCAGAGGTATGGCGAAGGCACCCGCACCCGCCCCTATATCCGCCAGACTTTCCCCCTCACAGGTAAGCTGGATAATCCTCTCAAGGAGTTTACCCGGATAGTTGCGGTTGACATACAGCCTCATCCAGGTCTGGTATTTCTGCCAGAAATCCTCGCGGCTATGACCCTGCCGCCCAAGGTTGACCCTCAATCCCCTGCGGGCATTAGCCTCATCCCAGGCTCCCGCCCAGTCAATATCAAATGCAGGTCTGTCCATTTCACCATCTCTTATGCAATATTAAGCAATTGCAACTGGTTGCGTTAGGATATAATAAACACCATCACCTGTCAAGCAAGCAGGATACTCCTAAGCCCTCAGGGAAACCCGCCTCTGCCCATCTGCCCGAAACCGGCATAAGTACCCCGGCACAAGGCCTCTACGTTTATTTATAACCGGCAGGCTTATTTTTAAAGTACTTGCCCCAATGTGTTATAATGACCCGCACGTTTTATTTAATGGGAGAAAGAAACAAAAAGCATAATGGTAGAAATGTTCGAAAACCTTAATCACAGACTCTATCACCACTTCAGCTGTACCTATCTGGGTATTTTGCGTTATATGCAAAAAAGAATGGCCCATGATACCGAATATACCCTTGAGCAAATGTCCATTTTGAATATGCTCAGAAATTTAGGCAAAGCTGACGTAGATACCATGGCACGCCTGATAATCAAAGAGCCGAATACCCTGCTTCAGATTATGAACCGCATGGTAGATAAAGGCTATCTGGAAAAACAGAAAATAGGCCGCAAGACTGTTTACCAGATAACCGCAGAGCACCGCGCTAAACATGACCCCGAACTTTTTAATGCATATACCGGGGATATTTTTGACTGCTTTACCCAGGCGGAAAAAGATAAATACCTGGAACTCTCAGACAAGCTCTTCAATTCGGTAAACACCAAGCTGACCAATTATTTCGTAGAGTACGAATAACCCCAAATTCTACGTACCAAGCACCGTTATTCCTCCGCTTCTGACAGTCATTGTCTTTAGCCGGAGGGATGGCGGAACTCAGCACCCCTAAATCAGGCTATTTCAATTTACCCGCTTCTTCTGCTAAAATATCCCGGTACCTGAATATGATATGGTATACCAAAACTTAATAGGGTGATGAAGCTCGCCTGAAAAAGTGCCGTAAGGCTGATAGCTTCTACTGGAGTTCCGGTAGAGGCTTTTTTATTATCCGGCGGTATTCGCCGCGGGAAATCAGCCGGTTTTTGGCGGACAGCACCCGCCAAAAAGTTAATCTGACCCTATGTAAAGGTCTGGTGAGGAGGTTAGACTGTGCGGGAGATTCTCTATATTGCAGTGGCCGGCGGACTTGGGGCGCTGGGGCGGTATTCCATTTCCGGCTTAGCCCAGAGGATATTCGGAGACGCCTTCCCTTACGGGACTTTAGTGGTTAATATACTGGGGTCTTTTCTGCTGGGATTTGTAATGCAGGCCAGCATGAATACTGACCTGTTTCCGCGCAACTTGCGGCTGGCAGTAACAATAGGGTTTTTAGGGGCTTTCACCACTTTTTCCACCTTCAGTTATGAAACACTGGGATATATTGAAGACGGGGCCTGGCTGACGGCCGGGTTAAACATACTTACAAACGTTGTGCCGGGCATTATTGCGGTATTTTTAGGTATTTTACTGGGACGAACGCTATTTGGAGGTGCATAATATGCGCAAGCTTAACGGCGAATCAGCCCTTATCAGGATATTCATAGGTGAGTCGGATAAATATCAGGGAAAGCCCCTCTATCAGGCGCTGGTGGAGATGCTGCGGCAAGAGAAAATAGCCGGAACTACCGTACTCCGGGGCATAATGGGCTTCGGGGCGGGGAGTCACCTGCATACAGCCCATATACTCCGCCTCAGCCAGGATATGCCCATTGTGGTAGAGGCAGTAGATTCGCAGGAAAATATTGACCGGATTCTGCCCGAAGTAGAAAAGATGATGGGAGACGGCCTGATAACACTGGAAAAAGTAAAGGTTTTAAAATACGCCGCCGGACAGCAAAGCCCAGGCTAATCCCGCCTGAAAACCCTTGCTGAGAGTCAAATAAAAAACAGCTTCTTTGGGGAAGCTGTTTTCGTTTATGCTAAACTTAGGCCCTAAAGGCTGGTCAGTGAATATTCAATACTGCGGTCTTTAAGGCTGGAAACCAAAGCATACACATCTTCCTCAGTGCAGACCACCGCCGAAGACAGCCCGTGCAAAGCCGCATCTATAACCACCCCGGAAACATCATAAAGGTAATTCGGCTCTATACCCGCCCGGTGGAGCGCCGCCACAGATTCAAGCCCAACTGCCCCTACATGGCTGACCCCTTTGAGTCCGGTCTTTAAAAGTGCCAAATCAATATGGCGTGAACCGCCCTTGGCAATACCCGGCACTACCAGAATAGTCACCAGCCCGTATTTAAACTCAATTAACCCCTGTATATCATGGACGCCCACATCCTCACCGGCTTTGGCATCAGCCTCCGCAATGCCGGTGGAACTGGTCTGGCAATCAGCTGTGGCATACAGCAGGCCGTTTATCATCTTCAGGCCTACCTGTTCGCCCTTTTTGATATTTTTTTCGGCAATGGCAGGGGATATCACTATACCGTTTATAACGCTGTCTATTCCGTCAAAATAGGCCTTTACCTCGCGGACATTCTTCAGCACCCAGTTTACCCCTTCGCGGGTTATCTGGTAGCGGGAACGTCCCAGATAGGTAATCATGCTTTCGCCTTCCAGCTGGCTTATATAATCTGAAACGGCCTGCGGGGTAATAGACAGCTCCTGAGCAATAGCCCTCTGCTGAATAGTTGGCCCGTGAGTGGCTATCTCTATCAGTATCTGGAAACGGGTGGCAAAACTTTTATTCCGAAGTATCTCTACCATACCGGCTTATTATAACGGCTAAACCATCTGCTTACAATGTTCCTGTTTATAAAAACAAGACCCCAACCAGGCTGAAAAAGCATGCTATACTTGTTGCAAATATTCCGGCTAAGGAGGTATGAATGTCTCCGCGCAAACTGAAGACTGACCCGGTAATAACGGATATGCCCGCCCAAAAGATGGCGGTAGTCAGAGGAAAGGGTGCTCCGGATAAAGTTTTTTCCCAAATATTCCCTGCCCTTTTCGGCTCGGTATACACCCTGAAATTTGACCTTGTGAAGAAGGGTTTGGAATCATTCAAAGTTAGCTGCCCGCGCGCCCGTTACCCTGATGCCAACTTAGTCCCGAAGGGCGAATGGATTATTATTGCCGGTATTCCGGTACCCGAAAATACAACTTCGCTGCCCCAAAAAGAGCCCGGCACCGAAGTAAAGCTGGAAACCTGGAAATACGGCACAGTAGCTCAAATACTTCATCTGGGGTCTTATGACCGGGAAATGGAAACCGTAGAACGTCTGCACAAGTTTATTGCCGAAAACGGTTACGAGATAACCGGCCCGCATGAAGAGGAATACCAGTCCAAACCGGATGCCAAAGTATTAAAAACCCTTATCCGCTACCAGATAAAAAAGCGCCCCTGAAGCAGACCCGGTTTAAGCCATATCAAACAGGGTGTCCGGCCGGAAGGGGCAGGTTTATACTTTACGGCTGCTCCCTCTGGACAGGGAAGCAAATATGCCTATAAAACACATACTGGTAAAGAGTATCATGGCGGTGCGGGTGCTGGTCAGCAGGCCTTCATAGTTCTCCGGGCCGATATTCACCGGCCCCAGTATCAGGGAAAACAGGAACATAACCACTGCCAGGCTTATCATCTGGCCGGAAAGACGCATGGTGGAAAGAGTCCCCGAAGCCACCCCGTAATGTTTGCGCTCAACCGAACTCATGACCGCATTGGTATTCGGCGAGGAAAAGAGGGCAAAGCCCATCCCCAGCAGCACCAGGGATATTATTATAAATACCAGCGAAGTATCCGTACTCAGGGTTGACAGAAGGGCCAGACCGACAGTCGTCAAGCCCATGCCGGCTGTAGCCACAAAGCGCGGCTGAATGCGGTCTGACAGCCGCCCGGCAAAAGGTGACAGGCAGGCCTGAACAAAGGGCATAGCCACCAGTACCAGTCCGGCAGTTTGGGGGCTGAAACCCTTTATATACTGCAAATACAAACTAAGCAAAAAACCGACTGCAAAAGTGGCACTGTAATTTATCAGGGCGGCCAGATTGGACAAAATAAACGGGCGGTTGCCTTTAAACACCCGTATATCAAAAATAGGGCTGGCAAAATTAAGCTCCCGCCAGATAAACACGCTGAAAGCCATAAGCCCTACCAGTATATACCAGATTGCAGACGGGTCAGGCAAAATAGTAGTACCGGCCATAGCCGCTACCACTCCAAGCCCGTATACCAGCGAACCGAAGTAATCAAATTTCTCACCGCAGCACTCAGCCATATCCCAGCCGCGCATCTTCCAGAAAATAAACCCCATGACCAGCAGCCCCAGCGGCACGTTTGACCAGAAAATACTCCGCCAGCCGAAGTGCTCGGTAAGAAAGCCGCCCAGGAAAGGCCCGGCAGATAAACCTATATAAACTGCCGCCACATTTATCCCCAGCACCCGTCCCCGCATACTGGGGGGGAAAGCCGAAATGAGAATAGGGGCGGAAGTACCGAATATACCGGCACCGCCTATACCCTGAATAACCCGGCTGAATATCAGCCAGGCCTCATTGGTAGACAACGCCGAGGAGATAGAAGCCAGCGTATAAACAATAATACCTATGGTCAGTATGCGTTTGCGTCCGTAGATATCCGCCAGCCGCCCGAAGGGCACCAGACAGACCACCGCCGCCATGATAAAGGCGGTAGCTATCCAGCTGAGGTGGACGGCATCAATCCCGAACTCTTCGCCTATGGAAGGCAAAGCGATATTGATAGAAGAAGAGATAAAAGGAGTCAGGAAGGCGCTTAAAGTGGTAACCACCAGTACGGCTTCCTGACTTATCTGTTTCTTGGGCGAATTCACTTGGGTCATAATCTAGTTATTATAGTCCAAATAACTCTGACCGCAAAATCAAATCCGCCCGGCTTTTCTTAAAGAACCAGATTCATAAGTCCCCCCACCCCGATAGCCGCCACCAGCATAACCAGTACCGATTTCAGGGCATCTTTCCGCCCCAGCTCACGGAAGAGTATTACCAGAGACGCTATACAGGGGAAGAGCATGGCCAGCACCAGACTGGCCACCACCAGCTGTTCAGGCCCCATATCCAAAGGCCCTAAAAGAGCCATAGCCGCATCTTTACGCAGGAAACCCACCACCAGAGGCACAGCCGCATCAGCCGGTAAACCCAGAATACCGGTCACCACCGGCTCGGCCGCTTTGGCAATAACGTCAAATACCTTGGTGAAATTAAGAATATTTATGACTGCCACTACCCCCAGTATGATGGGTAAAGCTTCCTTGAGAAAACTTTTAATCCTGAAAGCCAGCTTTTTCAGCACCAGATTGACAGGGGGCAGGCGGTAGGGAGGCACTTCCAGCAATAGTTCAGGGCTGAAACCGGGGGTAATCTTGTTCAGAATCATACCCAGCCCCAGCCAGACTGCAAACAGGGTACCGAAAACCAGAAAAACATACCCTATCCCGAATCCCCCCAGCATACCTATTATCATAGCCTGCAGGGAAACACAGGGCACAGCTACCGAAACCAGCGTAGCCGCAATAAAGCGCTCACGTCTGCTTTCCAGACTGCGGGTAGCCATAATAGCCGGCACGTTACAGCCTAATCCCAGCAGGGTGGGTATAAAGGCAAACCCGTGCAGCCCCAGCCGGTGCATTACGTTATCCAGCAGCACCGCCAGACGGGGCAGGTAGCCGGTATCTTCCAGTATGCCCAAGACCAGGTAAAAGGCTACTATGTAAGGCAGAACCATGGCAAACGGCACATATAATCCGCTGGTAAGCAGCCCCAGGGATTCCTTAAAGTTTATTTCCCCGCCGCTTACATCACCCACCAGCAGCCCATGCAGGAAACCGCTGCCGCCCAAAGCATCTGACAAAGAATGGACTACCGGCGCCCACAGATTATTAAAAATGGGGTCAAATACATAGGCTATCAGCCCTTCACCCACAAACCGCACCACCAGAAAAACTGCCGCCATAATGAATACCGCCACCAGGACACCCAAAACCGGGCTGACACTGGCATCCGCCAGCCTTTCCCCAATGGTATGGTGACGGTGGGTTATCTGCTGAACCTCACGGATAATACCGCCGATACGCTGCCAGCGTTCGTCCTGCCCCTGCTCGGCCAGCACCGGCACTTTGGGTGAAAGCAACTGGACCACCAGCTGTTTAATCCCCTCGCCGCTGGTAGCGGAAGTGGGGGCTATAGGCACGCCCAGTATTTCCGAAAGCTTATCCAAATCTATTTTTATGCCCTTGTGGCGGGTTTCGTCCCACATATTCATCGCTATAACAGTGGGCAAACCCCTCTCCAAAAGCTGCTGGGTAAGATACAGGTTTCTTTCCAGATTAGTGGCATCTATCACATTCAGGATAATTACTTCTCCCTCTTTGTCAGCCGCCACTTCATCCAGCATTTTTCTGGCCACCGTTTCCGCTTCACAGGTGGGTTCAAGGGTATAAGAACCGGGTACATCTATAACTTCGGCAATTTCATCACCCAGCTTCATCTGGCCGCGGCTGAAAGTTACAGTCGTACCGGGATAATTGGCAGACATGGTTTGAACGCCGGTCAGGCGGGTAAAGACCACACTTTTACCCACATTGGGATTACCGAAGAGCAAGACTTTTTTCATATACCGGCAACTTCCACCATTACTTTGGAAGCCATGCCATGCCCCATAGCCAGCTGGGTTCCGTCAACCTTTACTGTAACCGGCCCTTTAAATGACATGGCACTTATTTTAGTTAATTCCTTGCCTGGCCTAAGGCCCAAAGCCGCCAGACGGTTATTAACCGCCGCGCCGCCTTCAATGCTGCACACCCGGGCACGGCTGCCGTTTTTCAAATTTGCCAGAGAAACTATTTGCTGAGCCATATGTATCCTTGTCTATATAAAATAATTTACTTACCGAATACTAACGGGCGTCCTGAATTTTAGAGCAGTCAGCACAATACCCGCTGAAACACAGGTCGGTATTCAAAACCCGAAAACCGCTGGCCTCAGGCACATTACTCAAAACGTGTTCCAGCGGATACTTAAACTCCACCACCTTGCCGCAACCCAAACACAGCAAATGGTAGTGCTCACCGCCAGTCTTTATTTCGTAGTAATGGGTATGCTCATCCAGATGAATTTCCTCAATAAGCCCGGCCTCTCTAAGGGTTTTCAGGTTGCGGTAGATAGTCCCCAAACTCACCTTGGGGAATTTTTTCTGCACTTTCTGATATATATCTACTGCGGACATATGCCCCTTAGCTTTAGACAAAACCTCCAGCACAGCCTGGCGCTGACGGCTGGCACGGCTGCCGGCCTGAATATTTTCATTTACTGAGTTAGCCATATTACTGGCACCTTTCTCTTATCAGTAATGATTACTGTTATTAGTATATGGCAGCCGGCTATCTTTGTCAAACCATTCCCGCAGGCAATTGTAAGGGGCAAGCAGTCTGGGGTATGATATAATATATATGACTGAGTACGTAACCCTGACAACTAACCGCAAAGCATTTCACAACTATTTCCTGGAAGAAAAATATGAAGCCGGAATAGTCCTGCTGGGCACGGAGATAAAATCCCTCCGGGGCGGCAGGGTAAACATGGGTGATGCTTACGTCAAACCTCAGGGGGGTGAGCTCTGGCTGGTAAATGCCCATATATCGGCTTACCAATGCAGCGGACATACCAGCCATGAACCTTTGCGGGAACGCAAACTGCTTATGCACCGCAAGGAAATAGCCCTGCTTATGTCAAAGGTCAAGGAAAAAGGGCTGACCCTGGTACCGGTGCGTATCTACCTTAAAAACGATGTTGCCAAGGTAGAGCTGTCACTGGGACGGGGTAAAAAGCTGTATGACAAACGGGATACCATTACCAAGCGGGATACCGAGCGTGAACTGGAGCGGGAAATAAAACACCGCAATTTCCGCCGTTAAACCAATATTATGGGGACGCGTGGTTTCGACAGGGAAGGTAGGCTACTGGATTGCAGGCTGAGGTGCCATCCACCTCATTAAACAGGTGGCAAAAAACAACTGGCGAACGTGAACTCGTTCTTGCTGGCTAAATAAAACCAGCACATCCTGCCTGGCCCCACCTCAACGGGCCGGGTTTGGGTGCCGATTAGTTGAGGTGCCGTTTCCCCAACGCCGATGAGGGGAACGAAAGAAATATCGGCTGGTTTGGCTAAATTAGGCCGGCAAAAGCTAGCCAGACAAGATTAAATAGACGGCTAATCCTGTAGTAGATCCTGGGTCATCTTTTCTGGACGGGGAGTTCGACCCTCCCCCGTCTCCACCAGAAACACGGACGAGCCGCTAGGTTCATGACTTAATGGCTCGTTTAAAATATGAATCTTAGATTCTTTCTTTGAAACTGCCACCTGAAAGATAGGCCTGAAGGGTGGCTTGGCTTTAACTGCTATTACCGAGCGATGCTCTTTCACATCCACATAGACCCCGTCCAGCATGGTAAGGAGTATCTTTCTCTGCTCTGATAAGTTGGCCTTGGACCAGAGCGATGACAGGTTAAGAATAAGATTCCCGGCTTCTTGAGCCGCGTCATAGTCAGGTACAACCAGTGATTCCAGACTGAGTTCCAAGAGTTTCTTCTGCCTTGAGTATTCTTCTTCCGGTATAAGGCCATCCATGAATACTCTAGCCATACGATGGAGTTTGGTTATAGTCAGATCTCTTTCTTTCTTGACCCGATCTACTTCATCTTTGAGACTTATTATAGATAACACTTCCTCAAGCCATCTTGGTCCTAGCTCTATGGCTGAGACCAGTTCCCTTACCTGTTTATCTATAACTTGGCAGGCTATTGTACCGCCATGACCCGGACATTCTTTGATACTCCTTGAAGCTTTGTGCTCACGGTAGTAGCTCTTGCCACTCTTATAGGTTTGTGCCCACATGGGCATTCCGCAATGTGAACATCTTACCAACCCTTTAAGCAAATATTCCCTGTCAGGTAATGTTTTGAGGGTTTCAGAGCGGCCGGAGTTTTTCCTCAAGGTTAGCTGGACCAAGTCAAATAATTCCTGACTGATTAAGGCCTCATGAGCACCGGGCATCAGTTTTCCCCGGTGGTTTATCTGCCCGGTATAGAATGGATTATGCAGGATACTTCTGACTGAGGAACTGGTGAAGAGTCTTGGTCCTGAAACCAGATTGCCGTTGGCATCGGGCAGGTTCTTGGTATTCCTAGTACGGAAGCCCTGTTCATTTAACCAAACAGCCAGTTGCGATAGGGTGGTTGTACCGGAGGAATAGCGTCTAAATAACCCTTCTGCAGCTTGCCCTTCTTTGGGATGGATATGGGTACCACTTTGGTGTTCCGGCTCACAGCGTTGTTTCTTTTCTCCCTTTTCATTTGTCTCCCAACAGGATTCATAGCCAAAGGGTATGCTCCCGTTGTGTTTGCCTTCATACGCTCTCTGGTCAAGTCCTTTCCTGACATGAGTACTCAGAGCTTCGCTGAAGTACTGGGCAAATGCCCCCAGCATCTGAGTGAAAAGTATGCCATCCGGCTTGGAGTAATCCAGATTTTCTACTATAGAAACCAGCCCTATTCCATGTTTACCCAGAATCTTTAATGATTCAAGGGTAACTGTAAGATTCCTTGACCAGCGGTCAAGGGTATGGACAACTACAACATCAAACTCATCTTTAGCCGCATCTTCTAAAAGCTTTCTGAAAACGGGGCGCTTGTGAATGCTGTCCACATGGGCAGACTTGCCTTCTTCCCGGTATATACGGACTGACTGCCATCCCCGGTTTTTACAGAGTTCAGTAAAGAGTCTTTCCTGAGCATCTAATGAGTAACCTTCTACCTGAGAAACCGAAGATACCCTAACATAGGCAACTGCTCTCTTGCACTCAGTCATTTTGATAATCCCTTCGGGATGCAACTGATAAGGCCACTTCGGCTAAGGCATTTAGAAATTCTTTTATCATTAACTGGTCCACCTCACTTTTGTCAGAATTGGCGGACAGTGTATAGATACAGGGTATACCCGTCAACGAGTTTTTCACCTGACCAGTTAGAGGCTCTAACATCTCAAAAATCCCTGAAACCCTGATAATTAGAATCAAGGAGTCTCTTTAAGGTGGCATAACCAATTCCAAGAGCCTTGGCAGCCTGCCGTCTTGAGATCTGGCCAGCTCTGAGACGCTCTAAAATGTCTCCATAAGCCTGATTGAAGCCCTGCCTTTGTTACCCTTGGCCGCCCTATCTGGCAGCCCATTTTACGGGCATGGGCCAAACCAGACTTAAGCTTTCGATGATGGCGGTCCTTTTCAAGTGCTGCATAGGACAGGCTGAGCCGGTAGAGGGCTTCACCCGAAATAGAGGTTATATCAAACCATGGTTCAGAATAAGACCGGAGTCCAATTCTTAAGACCTTCAATTTTCCCAGAGTTTTAGCCATATCCATAACCGAAGAGAAGACTTCATCAATTTGTGGAATAAGTACCAAATCAAACTTGCTAAGTGCGGCATCTGCCAATAGTTCTTGCCAAGCGTTCCGGCGGGAGTTACCAGCAATTGAAACATTATCCTGATACTGGTTGTAAATCTCCCAGCCCTGACCAAGAGCAAAATCCCGCAAGTCTTGAAAAGAAGGAATCTGCCCTTGGTCTGACTTTAGCCTCCTCTGGTAGATGGCCACTTTCATTACTCGCCCTGCACCTGCCTGATTTGTGCCCTGAGTTTACGCTCTTCTCCATCTAGTCTAAGGGCTTCTCGGAGCTGGTTTATCAGCCCATCAACCCTTCCAGCAATCTCCTGATATTCGGAGAGTGATTCCTCAAGTTTATCTGAGATTTCGGTGCATTCTTCTTTCCCTACTCTAAGAATCGGCTCAAGCTCGGTTGGGTTAAGTACATACTTTGCCTTTCCGCGTGATATAGTTGTGGCAATACTCATGGCACTAAAGGCCTGCCCCACATTAGAGGGACTTATCTTGAGCCCAAACTGGCTAGCAGCTCTTGCTGCTATCTCCCCGGCAGTTGCCCGTCTGTTTCCTTCTAGAGACATACTATAGGCCGTCTGGAAGAGGGTCATGCAGTTTTTCATCCCAATCAGTGCCACTCCGGTTTCAAAACATTCTTTTAAACTGGTCATGCTTTATTCCCCTTTCTGTATGTTTGTACATACATATATTCCGCCACATGGCGGCTACCCCTCCCTCATACCTTTAGTCTTCTCTTCAAGCACTTTATTGATATAGGTCTGGTCCGAGATAAACGCCCGGAAATGCCGGCCGTCTTTCGGACAAATGAGCATGATGAAGGGTTTATTAGAAGCCCTGCCTTTGGCCATCCTGATATTTAAGTGGCTTGTGCAAATCGGGCAGGCTATCTCATTCATTCCGGCTGCCTCCTTTCTATATAGAATTTACAAAGCAAAAAGATGGCTGTGCTTCTGGTATTGGGGTTATCTTCTTTGGAATCTTTGGCCACTGGCAGAATTAAACTGACTGCTTCCTGAACTGTCTCAAGCTGGGGTCTGGTAAATTGAAGCTGTAGGTGGCTGAGTTTGGCAGTTTGAGCCTGTTCCCAAGCTTTTAAGTGGTCAGCCAAATCTTCTTCATTTATCATGGAAAGGGTTTGGAGGCTGTTTCGGGTTTCAGGCAGCAGGGATAAGACTTCACTTTCGGGTATGACTGAGAGAATTTCCTTGAGTAAAGCCCCTTTGAGTGCCAAATCATCCTGCCCTTTAAGCCCGTTAAGTGCCTGAGTTAGCAGCATGGCTTCGGTATCATTAAGTTCTACTACCACGCAGGGGACAGCTTCTTGTTTGAGGTCTGTTAAAACTTTAAGCCTTTGGTTGCCGGACAGAACTTCAAAACCATCCTCACCACTCGGCCTGACTACCAGTGGCTCTACCAGCCCGTACCGGGAGAGGCTGTTTTTTAGCAGCTGTTTTACCCCTTCGTCCATCTGGTTGGGATTCCATGGGGCTTCACATAACTTGTTGACGGGTATTTCAATCACTTTCATATTGCCTCTTTCTTAGGGTAGGCTTGAGGGAGTACCTTGAGTTTGCCTTGAAAATCCGTATCCAGAAAGTAGAAATAGCGGTGTTTCCGGCTCTGGGGTACTACCCTTACCTTTACCCCACAGGATTCAAAGTGTTTGACTGAATGGCTACCGTAGGTGTGGCTTAAACTCCGGGAGTGCCTAGGTTTGCCGTCCCCGATATCAAACATGGGCATGGCTTCAGATAGTCCGGTATAGACCCAGCCGGTTGCCTGATAGATTGTGCCAATATGCCCTTGAGCAGGGTCGGCATAGCTGACTAAAAACCTTATCCGGGTGAAGCGCTTTAAAGCCCTGAGGGCTATCCCTAAGACGCGGGATTCCGAGTTGGAGGGGAGTTCGTCTGAAAGCCAAAGCCTTGAGAGTGTTAAGCAATCCGAGGGCTTTGCCCCCTCTACCATCCGGTAGACGTTGGCTGGTCCTGAACCAAAAGTAATCGCACCATAGAGCCTATCACCCAGAAAGACTCCAAAGGCAAGCTTGGTTCCACCGGGCATGGAGTGAAGATAGTGATATTTCTCAAGTATTGCCTTGGCTGCCACAAAGGGCAGGGGTTTGACCATGATAGACTGGAGCGCCGCCGTGGGAGTCGGACCCCGACCTTCACTCTGGATGAGTGGCGTGCTTACCATTACACTAGCGGCGCTCATGGCTGGACCTCCCGGTAGGCCGGGTCTTTTAAGACTTCCTGAAGCATCTTTCTTGCATATTCCTCGCGTTTTATATCCCCCTGACTGATACTTTCTTTTAAAACCCGTCTCCAAGCCGGAATAGCTGTCTTTCTCCATGAGTCTAAAACTTCGCAGGAAGTATCCGATTCGGACTCATCATCCAGCTCATTTTTGTCTATTTCTCTGATAAACAGGGTTTTATCCGTAACATCCGTAACATTACGATTGGCATAGCTCTGAGGATTATCCGTAACATTTTGCTCTTTTGGACCATTTGTTACGGATGAATTTGGCTCACATTTTACGATTGGCTCAAAGCTATCTGTTACGGATGTTACGGATAGAAGTCCATTTTTAGAAAGATAGCGGTTAAAAGCATCTTGAAAATCAGCGACTTGGTAGCCTTTGAAAGTTCGGTTGCCCTCTCTTATAGTCTGGCTGTGAATGCCATAGGTTTTAAGTAGAGCAGCCAGTCTTCTGGCATTAAGAGATCTGCCATTCAGGTCTGACCATGGAGATTCATCTACCTTGAGGAGAGCCTCGATTAAGTCAGCAGAAGATATACACTCACTTTTGTCTTTAGTTATTTCCCGTATATCAGTTAGAAGTTGAATCCCAAGTGAATCGTCTTGCCTAACTTCTCCAGTCATTAAAGCAATGGCCGCAATGCGGGCTTTTTCAGGCCATGAATTGCCTGCTGTTTCTGCAATGATTAGGAGATGTTCCCAGCAGTCAGCCGCCCGGTCATCAAGTTCAGAGGGTATGATAAGTTCAATCTCACTTAAACCAATGGAGGTACACTGAACTAATCTCTCTTTCAATCTCTGGATTTCGGTTGTGATTTTTCGGGGATGGAATTTTGCAACTGTCTCATTAACATTCCGGCGTTTAAGCTGGATAGGGATGCTCCGGTCAGCAAGAGTGCCCGGTAGCTTACCAATGCCAGCAATTGCTTTGGGGCAGAAGGTGGATAGGTCTTTATAGGAGATGTCTGCGCCTTTACCCACGCAAACCGAGGATTTGCCACCCCTTCGGTATCCTGTATTTAATATGCCCCTCAGGGTTTCGGAATATTCCTTCTCACCTTTGAAGGCAGCATCGGATTCATCCAGAAGAAGGGTAGGGCATTCGGCATCTACCTTGCGGGCAAGTACGGCTGAGGTTACCCGTCCGGTAAACCAGGGACGGGCAACCAGTACTTCCAATACCTCAAGCAAGCGAGTCTTACCACTTCTTTTCTCGGCTGAATAGATATTCAAGTAGGGAGTAGTAAGAGCATTTTCTAAAGTATAGGTATGGAGTACCCACAGAGAGATAGCCTGAAGCTGATATTCGTTCAGAATGACATAAGACCGGATAAAACTTGCTATGTCATCAAGCAAAACAGCGAGGTCAAGGTCTGATTGAGAAGGAATTAATTCGACTAATTCAAGGAGTTCTTCCGCGGTATGCCCTTGCGCAAACCAATCAAACACATCCTCTTTTTCCCTCAAACCTGGCAGGTGAAGTATTTGAATAGTGGGAGTTACTTTTGATAGGGAGTCAAACACCTGTTGGGCATGGTTTTCTCCCGGTTCATCATTATCCGGCAGGATGACTAAACTACGGTTGGTGAAGGCTGAATTGTATTCCTCTCTCCACTTTCCTGCCCCCATAGGAGAACAGGTGGCATTTAGGCCATGCTCAACCAGAGAATTAGCTCCCTTCTCCCCTTCGGCTATGAAAATCACATGGTCCTGAGGCGTAGCTAATAGTTCGGGTAGGCGATAGAGAACCGGAGTAATTCCCTTAAGGTTATAGATCCAGCCACCCCTGCCATCTGGTCTTCTTTGAGCAAAGGATTTAGGCTTGTATCTGACTACCTGATAGAGGAGATTTCCATCTCTGTCTTTGTAGGCGTATAGAGAATCTATACAACGCTTAAATTCAGTTGGCTGAGAGTCAGATTTAAGACCAAGTGCCTGACAGATCTGCTGATAACTATGATTTCGATTCGAAAAGCATGTTAGTAAGACCTTATCTCCAACATCCGTAATAGACAGGTGATTTTGAGGAGTAGAATGGCCTTCCACTGGACATGAGGCAACCCAGTGATTATCTCTCACTTTTCTGGCATCGGGTAATCGACTTAGGAAATCATCTATATTGAAAAGAATAATCGGCGTACTTTTCATACACCGATTATCGAATACTAATTTATTCTAATAAACCACTAAACAAGCAATAATTTTAGACCATTTTTTATGCTTATTTAGTTTCCCACACGACGATCATAAATACGCTTGCGGCCCTTGATCCAACCTTTTGCAAGTTTAATACCTAATAGCTTAGCAATCTTTTGATATTCCCGTTGAACATGAATGTAATCACTATTTTCCTCTTCAGCTATCTTGCCAGGTGAAATATACGGTGGGGTTACCCTCATGAATAACCAACTTACAGCTTTTACTAAATTATCTTGAATACTAGTTTCATAGCCTATTCTATTCCAATAGCTGCGGAGTTGTTTTCTTTTCCCCTCAGCCTCAACAGCTAATCCACTTATACGTTCTTTAAGATCCTTATTCGTCTCTAAACCATCAATTGCAAGCGTTATACTTACCTGCTTGCCTGGCACTTTATAAAGCATTGTAGGCAAAATGATACCAAGCCAAAGGCCTGATTTTGCAGCTTGAGCACATGTTAAGACAAACCCTTCTCCCCAAAAACATCTTAATCCCCATTTTTCAGTTACCTCATTAATCTTTTGTATCACTATTGTTGATAATTGCGATTTGCGCTTACCCCATAATTCAACCCATTGATTTGTTATTCCGAAGTAATCAGAATCGTCGTTAACCAAAAAAATCTTTTTAATGTCTGCTTTGGTGAGCCCATGAGACGCTGTTCTGTAATTTGGTAAATACCTAGCGAGTTGCTCTACATCCTTTTTGAATGTATTTGAGCTATAATATAATTCTACAAAGCTAGATAAAGCCACGGCATTACGAAAACCAAACATCTTCATAGAATATTATTCTAATCATGACTCTCAATTTAGACAATAACTCTGTTATTAACTGAATAAAGTTATTTAAATTGGAATTTAATCTATACCTTACTTAAGAACAAAGGAAATATTTTCAATTCTATTCTAAATATTTCTATCTAGTGACCACTGATTTTCTATGTATTCAATCTCTTGTTCAGTAATTAAATTCCATTCTGTCTGATTTTGCGCATTTATGAGCCTATCCAATATTTCTCTTCTAGCATCCAATGTGAATGGCCCCAATCCAATTGCGCCATTCCGACGTTTATTTAAACGGTAGGAAGGTTCGTATCGAATTTTGGATAACCAATTCCTAAACTCAAGCAAAGGTGATAAAGATTCTGTCCCATCAGTTATAAGACCTTCAACTGCTCTATCTCGCCTAACAACAGTGCAGACCCAACAACCGAATCTGCCCTTAGAATTGAATAAAGATGCTGAGGTCAATTCCTTTATATTTCCTGAATCCAAAACTCTATAGAACATCTGAAGCTTATCTACATCAATACTTATTGGCCCAGACGACTCTTTTAAAACAGACCAGATATCCTCGACAGCATATTCCAACATGGGGCTAAAAACTAAGGCTTGCATATTGTTTGATTGCCTAAAATAATGACTATCGTCTATTCTGTATTTCTTCAGAGCCCTATCTCTTTCTGAACTTTCACCATTCCGAATCCCCAATAGAACAATACTTTTACCATTAAAATTATTAGTATAATTTCTAATTGGTTTAATGCGAAGTACATCAGTACACCACCTGAACTGGTATGTAGGAGATGGATATCCTCTGCCTATGACCTTAGAGAAAAACTTATCCTCAATGCTAGGGGTAACTATCTTTGTTTTGATTGGAATTTCATTCTTTTCAGCCTCTATTTGCAAGCTATGGAGTGTTTCAATAACAAATGAACGAATAATTGGGATCTCTACACCAGTATCGCAATATACAACGGTTACAGGTTTAAGTTTTTTCCCGATATTTTGTAAAGCAACGTACACTAATTTGAGCAAAGCAGAAGAATCTTTCCCCCCACTGAAAGCTAATGACCATGGCAAATCATCTTTTAGATATTCCCGCTGGATCGTATTGATAGTATCATTTAGGAGTGCATTACCATTTCTCATATCAGAACACGTATCTTCTCACCTAAGTCTGATCGATGTAACTGAATAATTGCTTCAAGTTGCTCATTAGATAAAGCGATGTGTTTACGAGTTGTTAACTCTACAAGATACCAACAAAAAAGAGAGAGTACTACCAGAATTATACACATACATATAGCGTACCCATCCTTATTAACTATGAACCGAATAAGAAATATAAATGAACCAAACGCTGCAATAATAGTAGCATCTACTGAGCTAGTCCAAATCAGTCCATTAAATCTAACCCTATTTGCTTTTTCAGATAAAGACCTATCATTATCTATGAAACTATAAAAAATATTCATGAGCTTATTGCCACTTTTAATAATAGACTGTTGGTTATCATCAAATTCATTCATAAATGGTCTAAGTAATTCTTCTTTAATATTATCTTTCACTCGTTTATGGTACTGATTCCAAAGTAAATCTCTAAAACTACCTGCGTGATAAATTACCCCAAATAAAATTGTTAAACCTACGACTAGAATGTCTTGCACGTTGATACCATGGAGACTTTGTATTATTTTAAATAACCCACTGAAATCATCTTGAATAAAAATTATCACGAGAAAAAGTATTAAAACTCCAGGGATTAAAAGCCTACAATTTTTGAGAGTCGTAATGCTCATAATTTATTTACTCTAGATATAATATCGATCAATTTGTTTCTCGTGATATCTCAGTGATCGCGGCTGCATCTCTTCCTCCACAATTAGGGCAACCTAAATCATGATTAAGGCCTTGCTCACTATTACAATAAAGGCACCTAAATCCTATAATTCTCACCCGATTTTTTGATTTTTTACAACGTTCTTTAAGGCGTAGTGCAAACTTTATTAAAAGCCATATTATGATGTATAGAAGTAAAGGTGAAATGAAAATAAATTTAGATACACAATTTAGACATCCATTAATAATCATAACAAAAAGTACTGCCCAGAAAACTCCAAAGCCCAAAGGAATTAAATAAGTATGGGGTACCAATCCAGATTTGGAAGCTTTGCCAGGTCCGAAGAAAAAATCCCATGCCTCTTTAATCATATTAAGAATGAGCTTGAATTGCGAATGATTAAGTTCTTCTCCCCAAACCTTTTGTAAAACTATTTCTTCGCTTTTAGAATTGGGATTTATTCGATATATAACTTCAGGTGTATTTTCAGTGTCTCTTAAATACTTTCCTTTTTGCCAAATTATGCGAGTATTTAAATAATTAATTACGACGAAGAATAGTGATAAATAAAGCCCAACTGCATTTATCATAAAGGCCAGAACTAATTGCCCCCCATCTATGCATCCATTTGCAGCTACAAGAATAGTAGCAAATGCCGTTACTAAGAAAGAGGAGGCTACTAAAAAATAATTGAGCCTTTGGAATAATAAATTGATTTCTGAGTTCAATGAGTCACAAAATATCCTGAAGCCATCCCTATTGAAATCATCTCCGAGCATACTGAACACTCCATCAATAATCAGAACATCAAGCTTAGTTTATTGTTTCTTCATCACAACAATATATTCCTTAGACATGGTTTCCTCTAGCAAACCACTAACATTTGAAGGGCAATTTCTGAGAGGCATTCTCTTGTTAGGTATCGCCCGGTTGAAAGTATTAATATGATCAAAGCCTTGCTGCTCGAAAAACTGTCTAATCACAAGATCTGTAGGTAGCGTGTTGCCTTTAACCTTACGATTAGCAACAACATAACAAGCATATCCTCCAGAAATGATAGTTGCCGAAACATTCGCTATGGACCTATTCAAATCCTCATAAAACCCACAAACTTCACGAGCACGCCTAATATCTTTATTCTCTATTTCAGATATCACAGTATCTAACTGATCAAAATTAAACCTAATAAGAGCCTTAGGCAACTGGCCGCCCATCGCAATTCGGTCAACTGAGCGAGGGTTTTCTAAATCTAGCCATTCAGCAGAAAGTCTAGAATACTGTCCATAAGCTACGGTAGTATGCGAATCCCCATAGGGCGGTGATGTTATAACGATATCAACCGATTCAGGTTCAATTTCATATTTAGGAATACAATCTACCGTATTGAAGTTACAGACTCTTATTCGTGAGCTTTTGGCAGCAGAGGTTTTCCCTAACAGATCAATAAGACCCCTTTGATTACGACATAAAGTAGACAACATGATTTTAAATACATCCGGATTAAATTTAATTAAATCCGCCTGCGATCTCCTATACAGCTTAAACTCACCTTGTCTGGTATTAGATGACTTTCGTATTGTCTCGCTGGCTGCAACCTTAAAAAAATCCTTTATATCCTGATCGGATATGTCATTGATAAAACTCAGAATACTAGAAACCTTAGAAATTACTTCTGGTTTAAACCAAAAATTGAGGTTTTCAATACGATTCATATCGGATGGTTTTAAATCACATCCATCCATTTTAGAAGCAAACTTCTCGAACGCTGTAATTTGTGATTGCACAGATCTAATATCTAGCATCTTTGTTTTTGCCCGAGCAATCAAGCAAGCAAGTGGGTTAATATCAGTTCCAACTGCGTCTATACCATATGTCATAGCTTCAACCAATGAAGTCCCCGTACCACAATACGGATCAAAGAGTAACCCACCATTGCTATAAAGTTTAAGAAGCTGCTGAGCGATCTGAGGAATCATACGAGCAGGATAATCATGATAGCAATGAGTATCCTCTCTAACATTTGATTCTTTAAATGTCCAATCGAGTTGTGAATTCAGTAGGGGATTACTTACCATGGCTCTCCACCTTTGATAATTGCCTGTACTGAAGTAATTTTAATTTAACAAGACTAATAATTCAACGTACTTTAACTATTATAATCCACTAGTTCAGTGCACAATCAAATATACCAACAAATTAAAGCACTCGTTCATAATTATCAAACAATTGAAGAAAATGTTTTTTATTTATTCTGAATCCAGTACCATGATCATGATAGCGACCTGCATTCCTACCTGACCTGTAAACTCCAATGCGGATATCTACTTTTAGCATATCCTGCTCAATAGCATCTTTAAACTTTTCCTTGTTCAAATTTGACAATAAATAAGCTTCAATAAAGTGAAATTTCTCATTTATCGTCTTTCTCTCTCCACTTGTCTCGGCGAAAACCAGAAGTGTCTTATCCGATTTGGATGTGAGAACATCTTCCAGCAACATGGATAGTGGCCAATAGCATTCGATATTATCCCTATTTTTTAATACCAACTTATTATCGCTTAGCTCAACTTTAAAGCTCTGAGGATTGTATCGAGAACCATAGCAAGTAGAATGAAGATTATAAAGACCCTTATCATCATGATATTTATAATGATCAAAAAGCACGCGATTTATGCCTTTAGGCTCAGGAGACTTAGTTGCTAGAGTAAGCATGCTATTCGAATCAATTCTCTTAGCTTTTAATTCAATCACCCCAATATCCGGGATACGAAAATTGTTCTCTGGGATTTCTAATAAATCTTCTAGGGTTTTACCTATTCCCGTATCATTTGACCGATGAGTTAGTATATAACCCATATCTCGAATAATCCTCAGTTTTTCAATGATATCACTAAGATCTTGAATAAAACTCATTTAAAACTCCTTGATGTTTAAATCGCTTCATCTATTCACTATGAGAAATAGATAAGAATACTTAAATAATAGTGCAGTGAACAGATCTATACAAGAGGTGCTAGAATTACTCCAAATATTGTCAAAAGAATAAAGAAGGGTATAATACGCTATATTATCATATTGGTTTATTTGCATACATTCCCCAGCGAATTATAGTTAGTTTGTGAACAAGAATTCTGAATCATAGAGGTGGATAAATCATGGAAATTGATTTCAATAGACTTAATAATGAAACGGCAAATAATCAAATAATTCACCCGCGCGAGATATTTACGATTCTAACAAAAGATAAACGTTATCAGTATCTAAGAGATGTACAAAGTGAAGTACTTGATTCTTGGTTCGCTCAACGCATCAATAAAGATACTATCCTCAAGATGAACACAGGTAGCGGTAAAACTATTGTAGGGTTATTAATTGCCCTTAGCTGCCTTAATGAAGGATTTGGTCCTGCAGTTTATGTTTCTCCCGATGATCATTTGGTTGATCAAGTTTTACAGGAAGCTACCTATCTAGGGATTGAAACAACTGAAGACCCAAATTCAATTTCATTTAGGAGAGGACAAGCTATTCTGGTCATTAATACTCATAAATTATTTAATGGCAAATCAGTATTTGGGCTTTCTGATAGTAGTTCTCCTATAAATATAAGTACTTTAATCATTGATGATGTCCATGCTTGTATTGAAAGTATCGAGCAACAATTTACTTTAACAATTGATTCTAAAAGTAACGGTTATAAAGAGTTATTTAATTTATTTGAGATAGGTTTACAAAAACAGTATCCAACATCTTTTCCTGATCTTGTAGAAGGGGATCCTAATAAAAACTTACAAGTCCCATATTGGTTATGGCAAAAACATACCACCGATATCATAAAAATATTAAATAAGATTAAGAATGATTCTTCCACACAGTTTAAGTGGCCACTTATCAAAGACAATATACGTTTAGCAGATTGTATATTCGGTGGCAATCAAGCTGAAATATCACTCAGATGTATACCCATAGACACTATACCGAGTTTTATCAATGCAAACCGTCGTGTTTTTATGAGTGCTACACTTTTAGATGATAGTATCTTGGTTTCTCATTTAGATGTTAAAAATGAGTCGATTTCAAATTTAATTACACCCAAAACTGCTAATGATATAGGCGATCGAATTATATTAATTCCACAAGAGATTAATCCTTGTATAAGCGATGAGGAATTAAAGACATTTTTTAAAAAATTATCAATCAGTTATAACGTAGTGGTAATTGTACCTTCACAGCATCGAGCAAATTATTGGCAGGATGTAGCAGATAAAACTTTATCTAGCGCCAATATTTATAATGGCATTATCTCTCTAAAAAACAGACATATTGGGCTTGTGGTTTTAATCAATAGATATGACGGAATAGATCTAGCAGATGATGCATGTAGGATTTTAGTTATTGATGGACTTCCAGATATACGTCGCCGGATAGATAAGATAGAACAAACCATTTTAGCAGGAAGCGATAAGGTAAACACTAAATTGATTCAGCGTATTGAACAAGGAATGGGACGTGGTATTAGATCAAGAGCTGATCAGTGCGCTGTATTTTTAATAGGCCATAAACTAACTGATCAATTATATAGCAAGGGTGCAATAAATAAATTCTCTCCAGCCACCCAAGCCCAATTAAACTTATCTGACCGAATTGCTGAACAATTACGCGGAAGTAGTTTAGACAAATTGGAGGACTTAATCAATTTATCTATTGAACATGATCCACGCTGGGTAAAAGCAAGCAAAGAAGCCATTGTTCATTTAAAATATGAGCAAGCCTGCAAAATGGACCCTATTATTCTTCAACAACGATACGCATTTAATGCCGCTACCATGGGAAACTATGGAAAAGCGATACAAGCAATTCAGAGAGCTATTGATAATGCTGATGAACCCAAAATTAAAGGGTGGTTATTACAACAGCTTGCGACCTACACTAATTTTTTGGATCCCGTACGATCACAAAGAATTCAAAAGTCTGCAATCGAATCGAATCCCCATGTAATTCATCCAATTGAAGGAGTAAATTATACAAGATTAGGTACTGTCCCTATTTCCCAATCAAAATCCTGTAGGGAATATGCTTTGAGGTTTGAGAATTGCGACAAATATCTACTAGGAATGCACGCAATAATTGAAGACCTTGTCTTTCTGCCAGAAACATCAGAGAAATTTGAAGAGGCTCTTAACAATGTGGCCCTCTCTCTTGGATTTATCGGTCAAAGGCCGGATGCAGAATATCATAAAGGGCCAGATAATCTATGGCAAATAAATAGCGAGAAGTTTTTAGTTATTGAGTGTAAAAATGGCTCAACAGACGATGAGATTATAAAACGATACTGTGATCAATTGAGTGGTCATATGAATTGGTTTGAGGAAGAATATAGGAGTAATGCCATTGCAACACCAATTATTATCCATCCAGTAAATGTTTTCTCTAAGGATTGTTCTCCTCATCCAAAAACACGTGTATTAAATCAAGGTAAATTATCTGAACTACGATGTGCTCTTGAAGCTTTTTCCAAAGCAATCTCTTCTAATGAGAATTTTGGCGATATTAAAACCATTGAAGAAGCATTAAAGCATTTTGATTTTACACATGGAAATTTTGTAAATAAATATACTTTGAGGTATGAAGTAAAGCAGGATAGATAATCTAAATTTTTTACACAAATATGACCTGACCCCAGAAAAGGATCCCAATTTCAAGCTAGACTGGAGAATGAAAAAGAGAAAAATGAGTGACAACTTTTTGCATAGTTATCGTATCCTTGAACATGAATTCAAGAATCAGGTACAAAAAGATAGTGCCGAACTGAAATCTATCTACTTACCTAACCCTATAATTCCTGAAGAACCGGTTGATTATGTTTTTGTCGGCATGGAACCTTCCTTAGGAAGCTGGACAGAAGGCAAAAGCGATGACGATCGTCTAAAGATAGCTCAGGATAAGATAGACAGAGGGTTTCGGAATTTTGAATGTTCAATAGAAGATTTCAGTATCCACTACTGCATACGAAACTATTTATGCCAAGATCCTGAGAAGTATTATATAACTGATTTGTCGAAAGGTGCTATGTCGACAAGCCTTGCAAAAAAGAAACGTAATAAGCGTTATGAATCATGGTATCCCTTGTTAATCAAAGAAATAACGCTTGTATCTAAACCAGAGGCTAAAGTTATTGCCATTGGTTATGGTTTGCACGGTTTTTTATTAAAGCATCAGTTTGAGGAAAAAGCAGGGCGCAAAATCTATCGCATCCCACACTACAGCAAACAAGCTGTAGGGTGTCATAACAAATACATAGCAGATAATGCTCAATACGAAGGTTTTTATCCTTTAATTAGTATAAATGATATTCTCAAAGTAGCCGAAGATATGCTAAGCAAACGAGAAACAGATGATAATATCAAAAAAGAAATCTATAATAAACTACCTAAAACATTGGCTGAGGCAAAGAAGAAACTGATTTTTTGTTATAAAAGTGAGTTTGAAAAAATAAAGAGTGGTTGTAGTTGACATTATTTGTGGTAGACGAGATTGACCTTACCCCACTGTTAATGCCATATAAATCTTAGAAATTCCCGGCTTTTGTCATAAATCCAAGTCGCAGTTCAGGCCACAGCCAATCCTCCCCCGTCTCCACCAAGAACAATGATGAGCCAATAGGCCCCTTGCCAAACGGCTCATTTAAGATACGTATCTTAGAATCCTTCTTGGATACAGCCACCTGAAAGATAGGCTTAAAAGGTGGTTTCGGTTTAACCGCTATAATAGACTTGCTCTTCTTAAAGTCTATATACACGGCATCAAGCATGGTGAGAAGAAGCTTTCTTTGTTCTGATAATGTAGCCTTATCCCATAAAGAGAGGAGGTTCATGATAAGCTTACCCGCTTCCTCGGAAGCATTATAGTCAGAAACTACCAATGACTCTAGTGCCAACCCATATACCTTCTTCTGCCTATTGTATTCATCATCTGATATAAGTCCGTCTATATAAGCCTTAGCCATACGCTTAAGTTTAATGTTAACCTGTTCCCTTTCTTTGGTTACCCTATCCACTTCATCTTTTAAACTGATAACAGATAGCACTTCTTCAAGCCACGATTCTTTAAGCTCTATGGCACTAACCAGTTCTATCATCTGCCTGTCTACTACCTCACAAGGGATGGTGCCCCCGTGGGCAACGCACTGCTCAATGCTTCTTGACGCCCTGTGCTCCCGGTAATACCTTCCGCCATTATGATAAGTCTGAGCCCACATTGGCATACCGCAATAAGCACACCTGGCAAGTCCTTTAAGCAGGTATTCTCTATTAGATTTAGGACAAAGTGTTGAAGATCTGCCCGAGTTCTTCTTAAGGGTATCTTGTACTAAGTCAAAGAGCTTCTTAGTGACTAGTGGTTTATGTACTCCAGGAAGCAACTTATCCCTATGCTTTATCTTTCCCATGTAGAAAGGATTATGCAGAATAAACCTTACCGAAGCCCCGGTAAACAGTTTTGGTCCTGTGGTTAAGTTACCACAGGCATCCTCTATCTTTTTGGTATTACGGGTTCGGAAGCCCTCATCATTAAGCCATGAAGCAAGCTCTGATAAGGTAACAGTCCCTGCAGCATAACGCTTGTAAAGCTCCTTAACTGCCTTACCTTCTCTGCGGTGGATATGCACTCCTCCCGGGTGTTCTGGATTGCATCTCCTCTTCTTCTCTCCATTTTCCTCTTTCTCCCAGCATGACTCATATCCAAAAGGCACAGCTCCGTTGCGCTTACCCTCCACTGCTCTCTGCTCTATCCCCTTCTTTATATGGGTGCTCAAGGATTCGCTGAAGTACTGTGCAAAGGCCCCAAGCATGTGAAGCGACAGCATTCCTTGAGGGTTGGAGTAATCCAAACTCTCAACTATGGAGGCAAGCCCAACATTATATTTACCTAACAAGTTCAAAGATTCTATGGTTACTTTTAAGTTGCGTGACCAGCGGTCCAGGGTATGGACGACAACTACGTCAAACATTCCCTTCTTGGCGTCTCCCAGGAGATCTTTGAAGATAGGCCTCTTATGGATATCCTCTACATGGGCAGATCTGCCTTCTTCACGGTAGATACGGATTATTTCCCAGCCCCTGTTCTTACAGAGTTCCTTAAATAATCTCTCTTGGGCATCAAGCGAGTGCCCGTCTATCTGTGATACTGAAGATACCCTAAGGTATGCAACCGCCCTCTTTGCCTCACCTGTCATCATGTCCCTTCCCTGCATCCCTTGAGGCAACTGCTATCGATACCTCGGCAAGTGTTTTAATAAATTCATTTGTCATGAGCTTTTCAACCTCATCCTCACAAGAGTTGGCGGGCATTGTATACCCCTCTTGTATACTCGTCAACAACTCTTTCCCCTCCCCAGCACTCATTTTTTATCCCTTCTCCTCGTCAAGAAGCCTCTTTAAAGTGGCATAACCGACTCCCAGTTCTTTGGCTGCTTTACATCTTGAGAGTTCTCCTTTTCCAAGACGCTCCAAAATATCTCCAAAACTCTCATTAAAACCTTCCCTATCTGTTACCCTTGGTCTCCCTGTTTTGAGCCCTGAATTCCTGCTTTTCTCGGAACCGATAAGCCTATTCTCACCTGCAAGCCCTTTTGCAAATCGGGAAAGGGAGGAAGCTATCTCATAAGGATTATCGCTCTTAGTTGTATCAAGCCATGGATCGGAAATAGATATGACGCCTACGCCCCATTCTCTAAATTGGAGAAGAGATCTCTTCATATGAGTAACAGAATAAAAAGCAGTTACAATATTTGAAATAATGAGAAGCTTAAAACGTCCCTCCCTTCCGTCTTCAAGAAGCCTCGCCCAAGCCTTTCTCTTTCTTAATCCACTTACCGGCGCAAGATCTGCATATTCCTTATAGACCTTATAACCTTTTCCTTTGGCATAGCGTCTAAGCAAAGTAAGTTGCCTGTCAAGGCTTTCTGTTTTGCCTCCTCCGATTACTCTGGCATAGAGAGCTGTTATCAATAGTCTTCCTCTAATCTCTTTAGTTTCATTTCGAGTTCCCTTTCCTCACTGGTCAGGTCAAGCACATCCCGCAAACGCTCTAAAAGCCCCAGCACCCTATCGTTTAGGTTTTTATAAACATCAAGGGCTTCCTCCATTTTGTCTGCCATTTCTTTGCAGTTCTCTTCTGCCACCTTGCATATCTTCTCCAGCTCACCGGTGTTAAGCACGTATCTGACCTTGCCGTGTGACACTACTGATTTTATGCCGATAGCACAGAAAGCCTGCCCCACGTTAGAAGGAGTTATATCCATATCAAATTCCTTTTTCTCTCTTGCCGATATCTCCCCGGCAGAAGCCCTGGTCGTCCCTTCAAGCGCCATAACATAGGCAGTTTGGAAGACTGCCAGGATATTCCTTGCCCCCGTCATTTCCCTTGCTGCTTCTATTGTCTCTCTTACATCCTCTTTCATTTAGAATTCCTCCTTTGACTGTTGTACAACAACATACATATGTTTTTTCGCCTTAAGAGTCCTCACCACCCTCGCTACCCTTTCTAAGCTAAACCCCTCTCCGCTATTACCTTGGAGATATAGCCTTGATCCGAGATAAAGGCACGGAAATGTCTCCCATCCTCAGGACAAACCAGCAGTATAAACGGCTTATTGGATCTCCTCCCCCTTGCCATACGCACTGATAGTGTCTTAAAACATATCGGGCACTTTACGTCATTCATTCTTCCTCCCTCCTATCCAGATAGAATTTGCAGAGTAGGAAGATAGCGGTGCTCCTTGTATTAGGGTTATCCTGCTTAGACCCTTTAGCCACCGGCATAATGGAACTTAGTGCTTCCCTTACCAGATCAAGCTGCGGACGAGTAAACTGAAGCTGCATATGGTTAAGCTTGGCACTTTGTACTTCTTCCCAAGCTTTTAAGTGGCCAGCCAAATCCCCTTCGTCTATTTGGGATAAAGAGTTTAAACTGCTAGTGGTTTCAGGGAGTATCGAAAGCACTTCATTCTCAGATACTTCAGATAACACCTTCTTTAAGAGTGCTCCTTTCAGTGCTTGGTCGTCTTCACCCTTTAGATCATTTAAGGCTTGGGCGAGTAACATCGCCTCGGTATCGTTAAGATTAAGAACAATGCAGGGTGCACTCCTCCACCCTGTCTCCTTAAGCACCTTAAGGCGTTGGTTGCCGGATAAAACTTCATAAAAGGACTCGACTGTGCTCCTCACCACTAACGGCCCTACCAACCCGTACCTTTCAAGGCTGTTCTTGAGCCTCTCGATACCCTTTTCATCCATACGGTTGGGGTTCCAGGGTGCTTCTTTAAGCTTTTCCAGTTCAATGTATACAGTCTTCATCTAGCCGTTCTCTCCTTTCTTTTTGGGGTACGACTTGGGTTCTACCCTAAGCCTTCCCTTATACTCCTTATCCAAAAAGTAAAAGTAGCGGTGCTTGTGGGATTGCGGTATTACCCGTACCTCTACCCCGTGGGAGTTAAAGTGTTTTATTGAGTGGCTTCCGAAGCTGTGGCTTAAGCTTCTTGAATGCCTCGGTTTACCGTCGCCAATATCAAACATCGGCATTGCCAGGGAAAGCCCGGTATATACCCAGCCCGTTGCCTGGTAAATAGTGCCGAGATGCCCTTGTGACGGGTCGGCATAGCTTATGACAAACTTAGTCTTTGTGTGTTTTCTTAGTGCCCGAAGTGTTACTCCCAGTACCCTTGACTCCGAGTTGGAAGGAAGAGAGTCGGATAACCATAGCCTTGAGAGCGTCAGGCAGTCGGAAGGAGACGCCTCACTAACCATCTTGTAGGCATTAGCCGGACCTGATCCGAAGGTGATTGCCCCTTCAAGCCTTCCTTCAAAGAAAACCCCGAAGGCCAGCTTTGTTCCACCTGGCATGGAGTGTAGATAATGATTACGTTCTAGGATCCTTTTGGCTGCGGTAAAGGGAATAGGTTTTACTCTGAGAGATTGGAGCGCCGCCGTCGGCCTCAAACCGCGTCTTGCATCCCGGCTGGATGCCGTGCTTTCCGTTACACCAACGGCGCATGTTGTATTTGTGTCTTCACCCTCTAGTTTGCACATCTTAGGTCCTCTTCATGTTCAGTGCCCCAAGTTACCTTCACTTTTTCGAAGTCGAAAGCCTCCTGCCACTGCTTTGAAAGAGAGTAAGGAAGCAGTGGGAAAACAGCTCTTTTCCTCTTGTTTCGACTTTTATCCGTTACATCGGTTACATTACGATTGGCGTAGCTTTGGGGATTATCGGTTACATTTGCTGTTTTTAAGGTATTTGTAACGGATAAAACAGGTACTTCTTTTACGTTTGGCTCAAAGCTAGTTGTAACCGATGTAACTCTTAGATGCGGGTTTATAGAGAGATAACGGTTAAAAGCGTCACTAAAATCGTCTTTCTGGTACCCCTTGTAGACATCAATTCCGGAGCGTATCGGCTTGCTCTTTATGCCGTAGGGCTTAAGCATCTTTGAGAGTTTCCGCTGGGAGAGGTTGATGCCGCCGTGCTCGCTCCAGGGGGATTCTTCCCTACCTTTGAGTGAGTCAGTTAAGGCAGAAGAAGATATCCTGTCTAAACCTTCATTTTCCAGTATCTCTCTTATATCTGATAATAGCTGGACATTGAGAGAGTCGTCCTGTCTCTCTTCCCCTGTCATAAGGTTAGTAAGTGCTCCAGTCGCCTTACCGAACCATTCTTTCCCTGCGGAACATGCAATAACAAGTAGAGGCTCACAACAATCGGCAGCCCTGTCATCAAGCTCTTCAGGGATAACGATTTCTTCACCCGTAAGCTTCAAAGCACGGCAAAGCTCTAGGCGTTCTCTTAAATCCTCTGCCTCTTTCCATGCCCTTCTTAAGCGGAACTTCTCTGTCTTTTCTTTATCTATTTTGCGCTTTAGGAGCACAGGTATGCTCCTATCAGCAATAGTTGAGGGAAGCTTGCCTATACCGGCTATAGCCTTAGGGCAAAAGGTAGAAAGGTCTTTATAACCTATATCGGCGCCTTTACCCACGCATATGGAAGACTTGCCTCCCCTGCGGTAACCGCTGTTTAGTATTCCCCTGAGTGTTTCTGAATATTCCTTTTCGCCTTTGAAAGCGGCATCTGACTCATCAAGGAGCAGTGTCGGGCATTCGGCATCGATCTTACGGGCAAGTACCGCGGAAGTTACCCTCCCGGTAAGCCAGGGACTTGCTACCAACACTTCTAGAACTTCGAGCAGCCTTGTTTTGCCTGACCTCTTTTCAGCTGAGTGAATATTGAGATAAGGTGTAGTATCGGCATGATCTATCAGATAGGTGTGCACTACCCACAAGGTAACGGCTACTAACTGGTCAGATGAAAGTACAACATATCTTCTGATAAAGATGGAGATATCATCAAGGAGTGAGGAAAGGTCTGCTTGATCAGGCGGCGTATAGGGAAGTGTATTCAATACAAGCTCAAAAAGCTTCCCTTTAGTTCCACCGCCTGCAAACCAGTCGTAGACATCCTCTTTTTCGTTTAGATCCGGAAGACTTACTATCTTCACTTCTTTAGCAATAGGATAAAGAGAAGAAGCAACTTGCTCGGCGTGGCGCCTGCCCGGTTCATCATTATCGGGAAGTAAAACGGCTTTTCTGGAGGTGAAGTAGTAAGAATACTCACCTCGCCATTTACCTGCCCCCATAGGCGAACAGGTAGCTGTCAAGCCGTGTTCTATGAGTGATTCGACGCCCTTTTCTCCTTCGGTAATAAAGATAAGCTCATCAAGCGGGGCTTTAAGGAGTTCAGGAAGTCGATAGGGGGTTGGAGCGACGCCTTTAAGATTGTATATCCAGCCTCCTTTGCCATTAGGGTGTCTCTGATTGAAGGCTTTGGGCGTGTAGCGAACCACTTGGAAGAGGAGCTTGCTATTTTCGTCTCTATAGTCGTAAATAGAGGATATCTTCTTGTTGTGACTAGTTGATGAATCAGGATAAAAGGATACCCCAAGCTTGTTAGCTAATTTGGAGAGACTGCCCTTCTCGCCACAAGCCAGGCAATAGAAACCGTTTTCGGTAAATCTCAAGTTTGGGGTGGTTTGATCATTGTGAAAAGGGCAGAGTGAAGTGTACCAGCCGTTTTTGTCCGGACCTGATACTTTTTCAAGATGTTTTTTTGTTTCGTTTAGTTTTTCAATCATAAAATTCACTCTGGATATATGCTGGTAACAATTGCTATACTCAATCTAAGCACGGTACTTTCGGTGCCGTCATTATGTCGAAAGAACATTTTCAAATGTAAAAAAGATGTTTTTTTATGTTTTTTCGGCACTTTTGGAGGATTTTTAGTGAAAAGAGGGGAACGCCATAAGGATAGAGAGAAAATTAAGAAATACGTTGTACATCTTGGGAGTCAAGATCCAAGAGACGATAACAAGGTGATATGCTATAAAGTGGAACAAGAATTTGGAGTATCTATTTCAGATACAACAGTTAGAAGGTATTGCATAGAAGCTGGTGTACCTACAAGTAGTAGAAAAAGCTATGAAAAGAAGGATAAGATTGAAATATGCAAGGCATCTCCAGAACATCTTGACACCCTAATGCTGACGAAATGGGGTGTTCCTGATGAAGTGGCACCAGACATCTTAGGTGATTGGAGGAAGCATCATGAGAGAGGAGAGCACGAAATATGCAATGTCTATGGGAAACTAAGGCGAAACCTTGTAGATAGAGAAATCCCATATGAAAAAGCCGAAGCCCTTCTGAAATATGAGAAGAGAATATTAGAATTTGATGATACCGAAGCCAGGACGAATATTGAAATTATGGAAGCGATGCGTCCATGGGATGGTAACACAAATGAGAAACTATATTGGGAGGAGATACGCAGGAGAAACAAAAGTACGTGGGAAGATATGGAGAATTCGTATGAATGCGGATTTTGTGAGAAACGTTATAGCCCTATGGAGGGTGACTCTTCACAGGGCATAGAACCAAATACCCCTTTCGAAGATCTACCTGATAGTTGGGCTTGTCCTGCTTGCAGTCGGGGCAAAGAACAGTTTAAAAGAATGGGTGAATAGTTGACCTATCATAATAGTGCCGCGCCCTTTTTGAGTGGTTTAAGTTTATTCAAAGCTTGGAATGTCTTCCGAAACCATACCCTCAAAATCAGGTAATATCTACGAACAAAACCTTTAAGAAATGAGCCCTTCCGAAACCATATGGTTTGTAAAGGTGAAAAGGCAGTGAAATTTAGATAATAAATAGAATGTTTTGAATATCTTCATCTTATTTTGCAAAAAGGAAAGATAATTCACTGTAGTCACTTGTTTTCATAACAAACAACAAAATGGTCAAAATACTTTGAGGGTGATTGTAGTAATACTAAGAATGAATACTATAAATACTGCAATTACTATAAAGATATCTTTTTTGCTAAAACTATTTTTGTTTTGCATTAATCTTTTTACTCCAAGTTCTAAGAAATAACTTGCGCGCTTTCAAAGTGAGATCCATTACCGCCCCAACCGGACACAAATAGGAACACCAAAAGTTATAGATAAGGGCACTGAATAAAAGCGTGGCAATTAAAAGAACCCAATCTACGGCAGGACCAGACATTGCGAATAGTGTTGCCCATGGTTCAAAAACAGATACTGAAGGGTCACCGGTTGCTAGTACCATAAATACTGCAAACAATAAAACAATATATCTTACTGGTTTTAGACGTTTACTTAGTTTTGAGCTTGGCTTGATACCGCCACGCCCAACTGAATAGGCAACTTCTTGAACGGCTGCAAATGGACAAAGCCAGAAGCAATATATATTTTTACCAAAAAAGATAGCGATGCCTAATATGCTAAAAACCAGTATATATATAAATAAAGTAGTCTGTAGATGTGGGGCTATTCCCACGATCCAAGTTGTGAAGTTGGTAAGGCTAAGTGGGCGAGAAAGAATAATGCCTAAGAATACCAGTCCGTAACCAAGTGTTATGTAACGACGCCATTTAATGCGTTTTAATATAGGTACATTTCTTAGCGCAATGGTACCTAAAAGTCCAATTATAAGTAAGATTTCTCCGAATCCGAAGTTGATGCTTTCTTTTTCCTGCGGATAAGGGTTCCCCAAGTATTCTGATAATACCTGTCTGCCGTTTTGCACACCGACAGCAACGCCGTTTGAAGATATGGTGGCACCTGATATTGCATCTACATCTTCACCAAGGGTTAATGGTACACAGTAATTTAGCCCGATATATTGTTCAAAGAATCCGTATTGATAGAGGGTATCAAACCAAACTTCACTCTCTTTGTTTTTAGGAACGGTTATTGCTGCGATTGTGCCATCTGTACTATAGGTTGTAACAACCGTAAGAGGGCCACCATAACCATAGCCTTCTGATACAGCAACATAACCTAATATATTAGCATCATATCCGCCATATAAATAGTTGTCCCCGTTCGAACCTTCAAGCAAAAGAGAAAACTCTTGCGCTTCAGGTAAAGCTTCAGCTAGATACGCATCAATATCTTGATCGCCGCCGGTATTTCCATATATGCCGGCGCCCAATAAGACCAGCGCAATAATTGCAATAATAAACTTCTTCACTGTCTATTTGTATCCATTTTCTCGTTATATTTGCACATAAAAGAAAACTATAATCCCCCGAGTTGCCACGGGTAATACAACTCGGGGGTTAACTTTTATGAAATAGCTCTTGATTGCTTTATTAAGCGTGCAACCCAAGCGACTTACTACCTTATCTACTTAAAGATACCCGTTATTTGTCTACCCTGCGTCTTACTGATCTTGCCGCAAATAACAACGGTACTACAGCTAACAATAACACTATGACGCCCACTATCCATGCTGACGTATATTCAAATTCATATGTAGCACTGGCATATGTGTGTTGAATAGCAAACAAAGCTAGTAACAGCCCCAATATGCCAAGTACCCACTCATTCCACTTTAAAGTGATATTATTCTTTTTAAACCAGGTAAATAGCATAGTTAGTCCAACTGCTAATGCAATTGTTAAGAAAAAATATATAGCATCCATTTCAATTTCCTTTATTTTCTATCGAATTTAGTATCTATTTCTAAGTACCGGGATCAAAGCCGTATATCGGTCCTTCTTCTTTCCACCAGTTAGAATTTTCCATGGTTAAATCACCATATCCTAATGCTTTCTCCATATTGGTAAAAAAACTATTAAAAACAGTCGTGTTAGCAACAACACCTTTTACTATTTTGTGCACTAATGAAGCATTTTCCAAACCTAAATAAGTAAAAGGGCAGGAGGATTGACACATACCGCACTGGTTATGGCAACCACTCCAATCCGTTCGGTAGCCGAGATATCCTTGTACATTCCACCAATTACCTGAATCCCAAGTTGGTTCGTCTTCTTGGTGCACACCCCCAGAGACGCAAACGTCACGGCATATATGACAGGTTTTGCAAAACTCAAACATACCTGCATCAATTGGCGGGGTAGGAGCTATCGGTAAATCAGTTACTACTCTTTCAGAACCACGTTGTGAAGAACCAAACTTCCAATGGATAGCAGCACCTGTTCTACCCTGTTCACCTTGCCCGTCAAAAGTGGTAAAGCAACCACCCGGTCCCCATCCAATTGGCCAATATAAAGCGTGATAACCTAGATTCTTAATAAACATTTGGACTAAAGTGCCTACCCTAGCGAAATCTTTGTATACAGTATATGGTCCAGCACCTGCTATACCACCCGTCCTCTTATTGAGTTCTTGTGGTTGAGGTAGGGTGAAAGTGAAAATGGATTCACACTTTGTTGGAATAACCCACTCTGCATCATTGTAGTAGCTATAATCCGCTTCCTTAAAGTTAATAGGTACGGCATGGTCAGGAACCTTGGGATAAAATTTTGCATCGATCATTCCTGGTCCACCTATTTCACTGTATGTTCCTTTTCCTAGAGTCATCGGCTGAGCTTTCTTATATATTAGTTTTTTGCATTTGGGATCTGCCAGGTTAAGAGCACCAACGTCACCAGCACCAAAATATTTTGCAGCTGCCCTCAGCATTAGAAAATTGTCTTCTGGAGTACCCTCCCATTTTGGTACGCTCCCATCAGGTGGCGCTGAATCATGTGGCGGACCATACAAACCCCATCTCGCGTAAAACTTACCGGGTTGATCAGGATAAGGTTGGAATAGTCCGTGCCCTTCCTCACCACTACCAGGAAATGGTTGAGTTACTGCGTAAAATAGTGCATCCGCCCGCTGATCCCCTCTCCCGTGTAACCCACCGTCCCAACCAGGGAACCTCTCTTTTTTAGCGGCCAAAATTCGCTTCTTTTGCTCTTCACCTGACATTCTCGTCTGAAGCCTATTGCCCCATGATGTAAAGGGAGCATCTGGAGGGCCTTCATAGACACCCTTATGCTGATACCCGTCATATCTATCAAAAATATCCCAGTCAACTGTAATCGTAGGGTCAAAATGCTCTCGATGCTTAACGTACCAAGGTTGATCTTTAGTAGAATTTGCTTCGCTTGAAACAAATTCATCAATGTCATGAAAAACCGGAGCTGACGCCGCAACAGCGCCTATGCCTGCCCCGGCTAATCCTAGTCCTTTCATGAAATCTCGGCGGCTAATCGTTTTATGAAATTTACTCATAAATTTATCCTAAAGATATATTTAGGTCTTTCCCTAGAGCCATTCAGTCTTTCCTGAACGCCAAATATCCATAAGCGTTTCCTCAGTACAAATACACAGTTGATTATTTGTATTCTAGCATTTTATATAGTAATGTCAATTGCACAAAATACGCAAAGATATATAAAATAAATGTACTTAAGTATTAATACTTAAGTACTAGTCTTTGCTAATTTACTACATATCGAACACGAGTTACTTTAAATAATAAAAACTACAGTTATTTTTGCATCTTAACATCCTGCAAACCCCATCACCATTGTTTCAGGGAGAGTCCAACCCTCCCCCGTCTCCACCAGAAACACGGACGAGCCGGCGGGTGAAGTACCCAAAGGCTCGTTTAAGATACGTATTTTGGATTCCTTCTTTGATACCGCCACCTGAAAAATGGGTTTAAAGGGCGGTTTTACCTTAACTGCAATCACCGAGCGGCTCTGTTTCACATCCACATACACCCCGTCCAGCATGGTTAAAAGTATCTTCCTCTGTTCAGCAAGGTTTGCCTTGCTCCAGAGTACAGGCTGATTCTGGATAAGTTTCCCAGCCTGCTCGGATGCATCATAGTCAGGTACTACCAGTGATTCCAGACTGAGTTCCAGAAGTCTTTTCTGCCTTAAGTATTCTTCCTCAGGTATCAGCCCGTCTATATAGGTCTTGGCCATACGGTGGAGTTTGCCGGTTACCTGCTCTTTTTCTTTTTTGACCCTTTCCACTTCATCTTTAAGGCTTATGATAGATAGTACTTCTTCAAGCCAGCCCGGACCAAGCTCTATAGCGGAAACCAGTTCCCTTATCTGATTATCTATTACATGGCAGGCTATAGTACCGCCATGGCCGGGGCATTCCTGTATGCTCCTTGAGGCCTGATGCTCTCGGTAGTAGCTGTTCCCGCTTTTATAGGTTTGTGCCCACATAGGCATTCCGCAATAGGCACATCTTACCAGTCCTTTAAGCAGGTATTCTCTACCATGTGAAGGAGTCAGGGTTTCAGACCTACCTGAGTTCTTCCGTAAGGCCAGTTGGACAGTATCAAATAATTCCCGGCTGATTAAGGCCTCATGGGCACCGGCTAGGATTTCATCCCTGTGGTTTATCTGCCCGGTATAGAAGGGGTTATGCAGGATATTTCTGACCGAGGAACTGGTAAATAGTCGTGGCCCCGAGACTAATTCTCCGTTGGCATCAGGCAGATTTTTTGTATTGCGGGTACGAAATCCCTGTTCATTTAGCCAGATAGCCAGTTGGGAGAGAGTGGTTGTACCGGAGGAATAGCGCCGGAAAAGCTCGGCTGCTGCTGGCCCTTCCCTTGAGTGGATATGAAGTCCTCCGGGGTGTTCCGGCTCGCAGCGCCTTTTCTTTTCTCCTTTGTCGCCTATCTCCCAACAGGATTCATAGCCGAATGGGATACAGCCATTGTGTTTGCCTTCCCTGGCTCTTTGGTCAAGTCCTTTTCTGACATGGGTACTTAAGGCTTCACTGAAATACTGGGCAAATGCCCCCAGCATCTGGGTGAAAAGGATACCGTCCGGTTTAGAATAATCCAGATTTTCAACAATAGAGACCAGCCCTATCCCGTACCTGCCCAGTAGTTTTAGTGATTCCAGAGTAACGGTAAGATTCCTCGACCAGCGGTCAAGTGTATGTACAACTACAATCTCAAATTCATTTTTGGCTGCATCTTCCAGGAGTTTCCTGAAGACCGGTCGTTTATGAATACTGTCTACATGGGCGGATTTGCCTTCTTCCCGATATATGCGCACAGTCTGCCAACCCCGGTTCTTGCAGAGCTCGGTAAATAGCCTTTCCTGAGCATCCAGAGAGTAACCCTCAACCTGTGAAGCCGAAGAGACCCGAACATAAGCAACCGCCCGTTTAGTTTCGACCATTTCCTGTTTCCTTGTTAGCTTCACGCTGAGAAACTGAAAATGCCACCTCTGCCAGAGTTGTCAGAAACTGTTCTACCATCATCTTTTGCATTACCTCAACTTCAGAAGTGGCGGTTAGTGTATACGCAGCACGTATACGTGTCAACTCATCCGATTTATCAGATTGAGTTATCCCTTCAGATGCAAGCTTGCCGCCATCTTCCTGTATAGACATCTCTAACAATTCCTAATTCATTTGCAGAAGAGTCTTTCAGATTTTTCTACTACCTGTCTCACATATTCCTGTTGGGTAATAAACCCCCTGAAATGCCTGCCATCTTTCGGGCAGACAAACATAATGAAAGGTTTACCGGATTTTCGGCCGCTGGCCAGTTTCACCTCCAGTGTTTCACTGCAGACCGGGCATTTTATGGATTCGACTGCCATATTTTTACTCCTTACCCAGATACGATTGACATAATAGATACAAAGCCTGTCCTCTTAGAGTGGGATTATCACTTTTGTTACCCTTGGCAAAGGGAATAAAACGGTTTATGGCTTCTTCTACAACTTTCTTCTGGTCACTTGTCAATTGAAAATTGAGATGACTCAATTTGGTAAGTCTGGATTGCTGCCAGTTTTGAAGCTGAACACTCAATTCTTTCTGGCCTATGGAAGCCAGAGAAGTCAGATTATCCGAGGATTCAGGTAATACCAAAAGTACTTCTTCCTGTTTAATCTGGGACAAGATTTCCCGTAGAAGTTGAGCTCTGAGCCCCAGGTCATCTACCCCATGAATATGATTTAGAGCCTGAGCCAGCAGTTTAGCTTCAGAGTCATTTAATTCAAGTACAATACAAGGCACAGTCTGTAGATTGAGTTCATCCAGTACCTTTAATCTCTGGTTGCCGGACAAGACTTCAAAGTAACCATCTTTAGATCTGACCACCAGATTTTCAACCAGTCCATATCTTTTAATACTCTGTTTCAATTTCTCAAGTGTCTTCTCATCCAGTTGGTTAGGATTCCAGACTGCTTCCCTGAGAATCCCCAAGGGCAAATTAGTTATTTCCATTATTCCCCTCCTTGATAGGGTAGGGTAATACCGCAGATTTCAGGTATCCCCGCCATTTCGGATCCAGAAAATATAAATATCTGTGCTTGGCAGATTGTTTAATCGCATTAATTTTTATCCCCTGTTTTTTCAGGTAGCCCTGATCACGGCTGCCCAGAAAATTATTTAAAGAGCGTCCGTGCCTGAGTCGGCCATCTCCCAAATCATACAAAGGCATCGCCGATGATAGTCCGGTATAAAGCCAGCCGGTAGCCTGATAGATAATTCCCAGATGCCCTGCCGATGGATCGCTGTAGGATATCAGAAACTTTAAATCTGTATGACGTTTTAAGTACCTGAATATCACCCCTAAAACCCTTGATTCAGCGTTTTTAGGTAAATCATCTGATAACCAAAATCTGGTAAGGGTTAAACAATCCTGAGGCTCTGCCCCATCCACCAGTCGGTAAGCCAAGGCTGGACCGGCACCCAGGGTAATGGCACCGGTCAGCCGGTTATCCAACATAACCCCAAAACAAAGCATTGTGCCTGCCGGAAATGAATGCAGATAGTGCTCCCGTTCCAGAATCCGGGCAGCCGCTTTCCGGGGAATTGGGCAAACCAAGAGGTTATGGAGCGCCGCGCTGGGATTTAAACCCGCTCCTGTATCCCGGCAGGATACCATGCTACTCATCACACCCGCGGCGCAATTTACATCCATAAAAACCTTCCTTGCCTTAAGATCCCAAAACCATTTGGTTCCCCAAATTATCTATCTCTCTATTCATCATCATTTTCCGGGTCATAAGTTTCTTCCTCCTCTCTGCGGCGTGCAATTTCTCTGGCTCGGTACGCAAGAGTATGGAAAATAGAATCCTCCAGCAAGATTTCATCCGCCCTGATACCTAGCCGGTATAGTACACCCAAGAGTTGCGCTAAAGTTTTCATTGTTGCCTCCTCTTGCCAACTTTCTGTTGGCATCAATAAAAGTATGTCCTATAATTCATGAAGTGTAATTGCGTCATAGGGGGGTATCTATGACAACGGATAAAATACAATGGGCGTTAAATACCTTATTCCCCAAAGGTGAGGAGAATGGAGGGCCAGCGTATTTAATATTAGACAAATATCAACCCGCAATAACAAGTTTACGCAAAAAAGATCCTGCTTTAGCAAGAAGAGTTGAACGTACGCTTAAACTAATATTTCCAGAGTACTTTCCTCGGAGAAAATATATCAAATGGGACGATACTTATCGTGCGACAAAGGCTAGAATAAACCTTTTACCTCATAACCCATATCTTAGAAAAGATATCTCGGATATTAGAAATGCACTTGGTCTTCCTGATGAGCAAATTAAGATACCATTTGAACAAAAAATATATTCTGATAAATTACAATTATTGATGAAACCGAGAAAAAACCAGGAAAAAGTATCTCAAGAAGAGGCCCAAAGGATAATCGGAGTTGAAGTACTATTCTCGCCAAGGAAGCAGTAAATCGACAAATTGTAGTATTTACTCATGACTTGCCATTCCTTTACTTCCTTAAGAAACACGGCGAAATAAACTCAATTCAGATAATGACTCACTGGATACAGAGAACAAACAATAAGCCTGGCTTTGTCTCTCTAAACAGCAGTCCAGCTCTTGAAAGAGATTATCGTAAGCCGACTAAGCCAAGAGAATACTACCAGAAAGCATTGGGTTCCTCTGGTAATGAAAGAGCTGATTATCTCCGTTTAGGATTTGATGCCTTACGAACATGCTATGAAGCCTTTGTGGTCTATGACCTCTTCGCAGAAGTGGTTACGCGTTTTGATGAGCGCATTAGCTTTGGTCGTTTGAAAGGTATCAAATGGGATGATTCAATAGTCAACGAAGCAAATGATAAATACGAGTTGCTTTCAAAATATATTGGAGGACACTTGCATACTGACGGATATCTCCCACAAGATGATCCCCAAATTCTGCTACAGGAAACTGAAGCTTTCGAAGATTTACAGCGAAGATTAAAGGTCTTAAAGAAGTCTTAAAGTAGCCCCAATATAGCTAGCCATCTTAGAATTTCTTGCTATGTCTTTAAACATCTTTTTGTGACACACAATCACCTACTATATCGATAAAAGAGCCCCCAGCTTCTGCATTATCTCCGAGATAACTTCATCCGATAAGGTACATATCAGTTCCGCATCGCGAACACGCCAGTCTAAGCTCTTCACCTGATCGGATAGTATTGCTCCAGATACCGATAAACCATCAGGAAGCACTACCTCGAAGGGATAGCCTTTAATATGCCTGGTAATGGGACATAGGATAGCAAGCCCTGTCTTGCCGTTATAGCTTCGCGGGGAGAGCACGACGGCGGGACGGCGCCCGGCTTGCTCATGGCCTGCCTGCGGATTTAAGCTGATGCGCACCGCATCCCCGCATTGAGGAATATAATCCCTGTTTACCATGCTTCGTCCCCCGCAGCAGGGCCGGTATCAACTTCACTGTGCAGATTATATTTGGTAATCTTTGCCAGGAGCTGTTGAAGTGTCAGCTTCGGTTGAGATACCGGAGTAATAATAAGCTTGCCGTCCGTCAACGACACTTCAACAGATGTTTCTTTTTGAAGTCCTACCTCAGCAGCGAATACTTTGGGGATACGTAAGGCAAGACTGTTCCCCCATTTCTGAACAAGGGTTTTCATAGCAAACCTCCAATATGTATCTACAATGAATATACCCTACTTACGTCTGTCTGTCAAACCCATGGGGAAGCGAGCAATGGATGCATTACTAGTTTGGGGAATATGATCCGGGGCGCTTGATTTACTATTACTTCAATAAGACTGGATGGCATTACCCCTTGCTCCCCCTTAGCAGACGCTAATAGAGGCACCGCGTATTTGCTGGGTGCGTATCTTCTAGAACGTATTTGCTGGCTTTTTCACAAGCAGCAAAAACAGGTGCAATCTGATTAGGCTAGAGATCAGATGAGTGGCCGGGGGGTATAATATCAGGCGGGATTTCGGCCGTTATTATCCGTATCCTGCCAAAGAGGATATTAAACTCAAAAACCCGGATATTATCATTGCCGAAACCGGTTATGGGGATAACCCCCGGGAACCGCTTAATATCGCCCTTGGCGAGCCTGTTCTGGCAGAGGTAACAGCCCGCCGGACCGGGCGGGTCTTTGGCATTAACAGTGACCTGGTCAGCCGGGCAGGCCCCCGGATGGTGGACGGGCTGGAGTGTCTGGCTCACCTTATTCACCCGGAGTTATTTCCGGCCAAACCTGCCGTTTGCTGCGGCCGGGTCTATATAGCCGGGGTAGGGCCGGGTTTGGCTAAGTGGGTTTCCCCCAGAGTGAAAGAGCTGGTGGCCGAGGCGGGTATACTGGTGGGTTGGGAACAGGACTTGAAACCTGTAAAGAGTCTGATTAAAAACCAGCGGATATTCTTGCAGGAGCCCGGCAATTACCTTGAAGTGCCCAAACTGGCTGCTCTGGAAGCTCAAAAAAACGGTGATACCGTAGTGGTGCTTAAAACCGGTGACCCTCTGGTAGCCCCGGCTGGTTTGGCCGGGATAACAAGCACTTTTAATGGCTTTGAGGTGGAGATTATTCCGGGTATAAGCTCAGTTCAGCTGGCAGCAGCCAAAGCCGGCATATCTTTGTATGATGCCGCTATTATTACCTACCACCCTTTGCCGCATGACGGGGGCAAAGACCTGCGGCAAAAACGCCGCCGGATGCTTGATGCTCTAAGCTGGGGCTTGCATTTAATAGTCCTAACCGGGGTTCGCCAGCTGCCCAATGCTACTGCCCGCTGCCTGATTGACAGGGGGATAGCGCCGGATTCCAGAGTGATGGTTATTGAAAACCCGGCCTGTCCTGACGAAAAAATCACCAGTTGTTCCCTTGCTGATGTAAGCTCCCAGAGATTTGGCTGGTTTTCAGTGATGGTTGTTTTTAATAAACCTGACTAAAATAATAAAGGCCGGCTTTGACCGGCCTTTAGCTAGTACCTGTGGCTGCTTGATTAAAATAATATCCGTAGGCAATCATATGAGATAATCTCCATCATCACTATGTATTCTTAACTAACAAATTCCAGCCACTGTTCAGGCCGCAGCCAACCCTCCCCCGTCTCCACCAGAAACACGGACGAGCCGGCGGGTGAAGTACCCAAAGGCTCGTTTAAGATACGTATTTTGGATTCCTTCTTTGATACCGCCACCTGAAAAATGGGTTTAAAGGGCGGTTTTACCTTAACTGCAATCACCGAGCGGCTCTGTTTCACATCCACATACACCCCGTCCAGCATGGTTAAAAGTATCTTCCTCTGTTCAGCAAGGTTTGCCTTGCTCCAGAGTACAGGCTGATTCTGGATAAGTTTCCCAGCCTGCTCGGATGCATCATAGTCAGGTACTACCAGTGATTCCAGACTGAGTTCCAGAAGTCTTTTCTGCCTTAAGTATAGCTTTAACTGCCTCGTGAACAATAGCATCAACCCCTTTACTAAATACGCAGAAATTAGCACAACGCCCACAAGCACCCACAGGACGCCCTTGATTGGGCAACATACCTAAGGTAGCATTGGTCATATACCAAAAAGCGCATTTATGAGAGTCATTGGGATATCTCCTATGGTCTGGAGTAGAAGCCCTCCATGGCTGTATTTCTACTTCCCATGTAGGTTCTTTTTGTTCTCCCACAGTTGGAATTGCACCTGCTGGACAAGCATCAGCACATACACCGCAAGTCTCACAGAATCTTAGGACACCGAAATCAATGGGTTTTGTTTCACATAAAGGCAAATCTGTTATCAAAGTTATTGCGCCATTACCCACATTACCCTCTGGTGTTACACATGGATTATGTGTACGGTTATATTCGCCTACTCCACTAACAAATCCCCAGAAATTAGATGGAGTAGCAGGGTTGCCAGCATCACCAACATTATAGGACTGAAAACCAAGCCCCCATAAGAAATTCTGTACTTTATGGATCCATTCATATTTTTCTGATACGAAAGCAAAGTAAGCGGGGGAATTGACAGTTTTACGGCTCTGATCATTTAGATCACCATCGGTAATAACTACAGCCCATTTACACTTGCGGGGTATTCCGATTGAAGAACCATTCATAATATAATCATCAGCATCTATAAGAGTGGCATAATTAGGATTAAACATTGTCTCCCGTGAACCCTGAAAGTCATTGTCTATCCTAGCAATACCCATAAGACCACCACCAAACTGGCGAATAATGTTTCGCAACATAAAAGTATTTTCCTCTGGATTACCACCCCATTTCGGACACCCTAAGTTTTCTAGAGTTAAAGGAACATTCCTAAACCCTTGCGGAGGAGTGGGCAGAGTATAAACTACACCACCTGATGTATATGCAGAACGAACAAGCGAAGCAGCAGCCGAAATCTGGTCTCGGGCAGTGAACCCAGGCCGGTTTCCCTGGGCCGCTGCCAACTTGTTATCCGCCCACATTTGCAATTTAAGAGCATTTTCCTCATCTGTGCATTGCCGACCTGAAAGTACTCCAGTGGCAGCATGCATACCAACAAACGGCGTCCGCCTAGTTAAATCAATTTCAACCGTGGCTTGATCTACCTCTTTAACGTACCAAGGACGTTTTTGCATAGCTATATATTCACCCTGTATTACGGCAATAAAATCCTGCCGGAACTTCAGGCTCAGGGTATTTGGGATATCCGCCAGATACCGCCTGAATTTAAACTTAACCCCAAACAGCAAATCCAGAAAAATTGCGCTGTTTCCGGCCAGATTTATACCAACCCGGCTGAGATAGGCGCGTTTCTGAATAAACTGGATTATCCCCTTCACTACCTGGATTTTGAGACTTTTGCCACGGCCATACCTGTATATGACTATACCCGTCCCTACCAGAATATTCCGTTTCAGTTTTCACTCCACATTCAGCAAAGCCCCAATTCGGAAACTAAACACTATTCGTATCTGGCTGAAGACGGGTATGACCCACGTCCGGCTTTTCTGTCTGCACTTAAATCAAGTATTGCCCATCAGGGCAGCATACTGGTTTACTCCGAGATATTTGAAAAAGCCAGACTTAAGGAACTGGCAGCCGCTTTCCCTGAATATGCAGGGTGGATAGAAGGGATACTTGGCAGGATTTTAGACCTGATAGTCCCTTTCAGGGATTTCAGTTATTACCACCCTGGGCAGCACGGAAGTGCATCTTTAAAACATGTTATGCCAGCGCTGGCCGGGCTAGGTTACGATGAACTGGAAATAGGCGAAGGCCAGACTGCCAGCCTCAGGTTCATGGAATCTGTTTTCGGCAACCTGCCACCAGACGAAATCAGGAAAATACGGGCTGATTTAGAAATATACTGCGGCCAGGATACCGGCGGCATGGTGGAGATAGTCAGGAAACTTCGGGAAATTGGCGGCTAGTTTTAGAGCAATATCATAAATTTGATTAGTACTAAAAAGGATAATATTTATGAAAGATATATGGTACGGGGATAAACGTGACCTGGTTAAGTGGGGAGTACTGCTTACACTCTCAAAGGAATTTTCAGCCAAGCGTATATTGCAGGTTGCTTATTATAAAAAAGAGGAATTTGAGCAGCTTGAAATAGACGGCTCTAAATATAGTATCCCGGAAGAGGTAAAAAACCACTTCAGAAATATGCTGAATATACGGAATATGCCCAATACAATCCCGATAGATGTTTTCACCGATGAATTCGGTAAGGTGAAACGGGATCCGTATTATAAAAACGTTATCCATAACATTACGAGTGGCATACATCCCTGTCGGGTTTTTCTGGACCCGGATACCGGAATAGTCCCGGCCAGTGGTGACTATAAGGATAAAAAGGATAAACATGTGCTGGAAGATGAACTGAAAACCATCTGGGATAAGCTGACAAATGACGACATTCTGACCTGCTACCAGCACCGCACAAATAGAAATAGCAATAAAGACTGGACCATGGAAAAGAAAGACCAGTTTGAGCGGGCATTAAGTTTAGCTGCCGGCAGTTCCAAATTGGCTCAGGGGTCGAAAACAGCTGGAGATATGGTTATTTTTTACTGCCAGAAAATATACGACATTAGTGAATAATCGGGTTATTGCTTCCGGGGAAAATCTGTTATAAAGTAGCAAATATATTTATAAAAAGGAGAAGAAGGCTATGAATAAACGTTCATTTCCCTTCGGACAACCAATAAAAACCCTTACGCAGGAAGACCGCACCCCCAAGAAAGTCTTTGTCTTGGGTGTATATGCCAGCGCTGTTCATGCCAAATGGCTGGATGCCAATGGCAAAGTACTAATAAACGCACTGGCAGTAGCCAGTGAACCGTATATTTTCTGGCGGGGGGAGAATGCCGAAGCCATAATCAGTAAAATACCTGTACCCCAAGGCGCAGGCAGCTTAATTCCAGCCGGTGAGAGATTTAACGGGCCGTCAGGCAGAGCGCTGGATGAATATTTTCTTGCACCGCTTAAACTAGAGCGAAAAGATGCCTGGCTGTGTGACCTTGTTCCGTATAGTTGCAGGAATGATAACCAGGCTAAAGCTATCAAAAATGCTGAGAAAAATTATAGTTTAACCCCTTCAAATTTCCAGGAAAAACCTGAGGCACTGGCAGATAACCAGCGCAGGCAAAGTATTCTGGATGAAATAAAAGAATCAAAAGCAGATGTTTTAATAACCCTGGGTGATGAGCCGATAAAATGGTTCCTTTCGCATTTTGACGCAGAGAAAAGGGGAAAACTGGCGGATTTCGGGCAGGATAAAAAAACTTACGGGAAGTTACACCAGATATCCCACCCCGAGATAAGTATCAAGGTCTTGCCGCTGGTGCACCCCAGGCAAGCCGCTAAGCTTGGCTTGTATTCCAGGGAGTGGAATGAACTGCATACAGACTGGGTAAATAATCATGCCCACGGCCTATTGGGTTAGGGCATATAAAATTAGCCTTGTATCTTATTATGAAAATCTCAGCTACAGCGGCGAAAGGAATTTCAGTTCTGGCAGATACTCATTTTCACCTGATAACTGCCAAAGTCCGGTGGAGTACATCTTAATTTCAAATATTATCACCCGCTCCAGGCAAGATTAAGAACGGTATCTGGATTATTAAATCCCGCCTTGTTGAGCTTCACCACCAGATTTAACCTTTCGGGGATTTCAGCTTTGGTGGTCTTTAATAGAACAGATTAAATAAAAAACCGGCTTACGCCGGTATCTTGAATGTAAAAATAGTACCCTTACCCGCAGTACTGCTTACCCGTATTGTTCCGCCGTGAGCTTCAACCAAACCTTTTACAATACTCAAACCCAAGCCGCTGCCGCCAGTATGGCGTGAGCGTGATTTGTCCACCCGGTAAAAGCGGTCAAACACATATTTCAGTTCAGCTTCCGGCATTCCTTCACCTGTATCTTCAATGCTTATTTCTACAAAGCCGGATAAATATTCCGCCTTCACCGTAATAGTATCCCCATTTTCCGAATGGGTTACGGCATTTTCAAGCAGGTTATTAAAAACCTGACCCATACGCTGGATATCAATATTCACAAGCGGCAGAGACTGCCCCAGCACCGCTTTTATTTTGATACCCTTGGTGCGGGCATGCCTCCCGATAGCCCTGATTGACTGCTGAATTACATCCCGTATATCACTCCGGGTCTTCTGCAAGCGCAGTTCGCCTATTTCAGCCAGAGATAACTCCTGAAGGTCATTAACCAAACGTGACAGCAGCCTCGTTTCCTCGGTAAGGGTATTTATAGTAGGCATATCAGGCTTTACCACCCCGTCCTGCACCGCTTCCAGATAGCCGTTAATATTGGATAACGGGGTTCTGAGTTCATGGGCTATATCAGCAATCATATTATGCTGTAACTTGCGCGAATGCTCCAGTTCACCGGCCATACTGTTAAAAGCGGTGGCCATAGTGCCTAATTCGCCTTTATCAGCAATCATTACCCTTTGGGAAAGGTCTCCCCGGCTGAGACCTTCGGTAGCCTGAATAATGGACTGAACGGGAGACAAAATACGCCGTGATAGAAACCAAGATATCAGCAAGGCCACCGCCAGCGCCAATCCGCCTCCCCAGAAAAGAAACCGCTCTATAGATGGAGTAAGGCTGGCAGGAGCAGGAAACTCGGCATCAGCCGGTGTTGCTGAGTCAATATATAAAGTACCTATTAAAGTATCTCCGGCAGAAGGGCTGCTGCCTGAGTCCTGGTTATACCCGCCAGTCAGGGTATTGACTGACAATGCTCTTCCCCCGTAAGAGGTATATAGCTGCCCCTGAAGTATGTTTTCAGAATCAGCCACTACCAGATGAGCGGAATCAGTCAGGATAATATGGCGGTCATACAGATTGCCCCACTGTTCAACCAGTGACTGAATACCGCCCCAGTTTCCGTGTTCAAGGTAATACCTGTTTAGCTCAAATTCCACCTTACCGAAACGGGCCTCGTCATACTGCATGCCAAACTGCTGAAACTCTGACTGGGCATTATGGCTGACAAAGATAAAGACCATACCCATAGCTATAGCTATAACGGCCACAAAGGATACCAGCAGCTTAAACTGAAGGCGATGAATCATATCTCTGGCTCACAGACGAAGCGGTAGCCAGCCCCGTATATGGTCTGAATAAAGCAGGTGTTTGTTTTATTGAGTCGCAGTTTTCTGCGCAGATTACCTATATGCACATCAATAGTACGGTCAAAGCCGTCAAAATCGTAGCCCAGAGCCTGTTCTATCAGCTGGGAACGGCTGAAAACCCGGCCGGGTTCAGCCGCCATAGCTCCCAGCAGTTTCAGCTCCACCGCAGTTAGTTTTACGCCAGCCCCATTCAGGGTTACCTGATGGCGGGTAAAATCAAGTGTCAGTTGGCCGCACTTTATAATCTCCGGCGTACGGGTACCGGGCAAGCGGCGCAAGATAGCCCTGACTCTGGCCGCCAGTTCACGCGGGCTGAATGGCTTGGTAATATAATCATCAGCCCCGGTATCCAGCCCCGCAAGCTTATCATCATCACTGGTTTTGGCGGTAAGCATAATAACCGGCACGCCGGATTCCAATCTCAGCTGGCGGCAGATTTCAATCCCGTTCATACCGGGCAGCATAATATCCAGAATAATCAGGTCAGGTTTATTCTGTCTGGCTATATTCAGCCCGGTTATACCATCAGAAGCAGCCAAAACCCGGTAACCGTCTCTGGCCAGGTACAACCTGACCAGTTCAACCGTTTTGGCATCATCTTCTACAATCAGTATTCTGGCAGCCATAGTTATTACTATAGTATTAAATTATCAAGATAATGTGAAGCAAAATAAAATAATAAGACCCTTAGCGGCATCTGGGTTTAGATTTGTGAACCTCAACCTGTACATTATCTGTATACCGGAGGGCAAAAATGCTCAGCACTACTCCGATAATTACCAGAATAAACCCTACTATAATTCCCATATGCCTATGATAAAGGGCAAATATGAATATAATATTAAGCCGAAATCTCTTTTTCCGCTGACGGCCGGGCGGGGTCAAATATAAAGGCCGCACAAAGCTGTATTTGGGGGGACTTTATGCGGCCCTTATAGTATGCCTCAGATAATCTGGTTTAGTTTTTTGGTGTCTTGCCTGGCATTACCTCCTCTGAATTTAGTTTATATAAAAGCTGCAGCTAGTTCAGGAATATTTCCATCTGGCCAGGCTGGGCAAGCTCACGAAGTTCTTTGGTAAAGCGCAGGCTGTCAAAGCCGGCTGATGACCTGTACTGATAATGCAAGTTTACCTTCCCCTCCACCGCAGACATATTTTCAAGCTTATACCATAACAAGCCATTTTAATGGCGCAAACTAGGAGAGTTTGGGGAAGTTCTTTCAAGATAAAACCATCCACCTTATTTCTAAGCGCTTCTGTCAAATATAATTCGGAATCAAACCCGGTCAGCATTATCACCACTCGGTCTGGGGTTTGTGTTTTTATTATTTTTACCAGACTGAATCCGTCTATTTCAGAGTTATTCAGTTGGATATCCAGCAGGACTACATCGGGATTCGTCTTGGCAATAATACTTAAGCCATCTTCGGCATTAGACGCATCACCGACCAGCAGAATATGCGGCTCATCTTTAAGCATGTTTGCCAAGCCGCATCTAACAATTTCATGGTCATCTATTAAGACTATTTTTACCACTTTAGCTGATTTACTGCCGATAATATTGGCTTTGCTATTCTGGACATTCATAATCCGCCTCTGCTATTGCTTCTTACTTTATTGCTTCTTCCTTGGCATTGATTTTACCGGAATCCGCACGGATATTTTAGTCCCTTGTCCTAATTTACTGCGAAGCACAAACCGCCCTTCCATCAATTCGGCCCTCTGACGCATAACATCCAACCCGCTGGGGTCTTTAGGAGGGATTTTTTTAGAATCAAATCCTTCTCCATCATCTTCAATTATCATATTCAGAAAGCCCGCTCTATATTTTAAGAATACTATTATATTTTTCACATTGCGGCAGTGCTTTTCAATATTGAGCAAGGCCTCATGATAAATACGGTACATGGTTGTTTCAATCAGCGGGTCCAGTTTGACAGCCAAATTATGCTCAAATTGAGTGTGAACAGCCAGTTTAAGTCCCAGATTACCCAGTTCCTGAGTCATTATCTTAACCAAGCCGTATCGGCTAAGGGCAGTAGGATAGAGTGTTTTCATGATATTGCGGGTTTCATCCAGGGTAATTCTAACCCGTCCCAGTATCTCTTCTACAATTAACTGGTTGGAACTATCTTCCCACTCTTTAAGTTTATTTACCATATGGCACAGGCTGATAAGGTCTTGGGTGACTCTATCGTGCAGTTCAATAGCAATCAACTTTCTCTCTTCTTCCAAAGCTCTTATATGCTGATTGGAAATTTTCTCCAACCTCTGGCTATACATTTTTAATTTGCGCATGGCTTTTTGAAGTTCTTTCGTACGTTCCTGTACCCTATTCTCCATCTCCTGTTCACGCTGCACCCGCTTGGTAATATCCCTGACGACACTCTGGATATAGTTTTTTCCGTCAATAGTAATTAACCGGCTTATATATTCGGTATAAATGCGGGAGTTGTCCGGCCGGGCATAGTAAAATTCACCGCCACCCTGTCCTTTATCCAGAATCTCCCGGAATATCTCCTGGTTTTTTTCTCTCGATTCAGGAGGTCTGGTCTCCCACACTTTCATATGTATCAGTTCTTCAAAACTGCGACCGGTCAGATTTTGGTATTCCTTATTACAGTCAATAATCATGGCAGTCTCGGCATCTATTAGGGCAATACCATCCCTAGAGGTTTCAAATAACATCTGGTATTTACCTTCAATACCTTTGAGCGAGTCCCTAAGTAAATTAGGCTGTTCCATAGTTTAATCCCCCTTTTAGTATCCGGAGCATTATCTGCCCATATCTACTTATGATACCCATATAGTAACTTATGGCTTAGTCCAATTAAGCCATAAGTACGATTGCCCCAAATGCCTATGGTGCTACTCTAAGTATAACATACTGGTATGACATAACATTTGGGTGAAAGTTGTTACATAACGTTTTGGATTGGCAGAGAAAACCAACCCGAATAAATAACGACCGAAAAGCAAATACATGATACGAAAGGGGTTTCAATGAGACAGTTTCACGGTACAATGAGCAGAAGAGACTTCATGAAAAATCTTGGTTTGGCCGGTGCCGGCATAGGTGCTGCCGCTTCTTTTCCAGCTTTCCACGACATTGACGAGCTAACTGTTTTATCTGCCAACAACCCTAAACGCCCCTGGTGGATCAGGGAACGGGATCAGGATAATCCCACTACCGAGGTAGACTGGAATATTTACAAACCCTATGACCAGCGAAATTTTAGAGCCGGTGAATATACAAGTACCTGGAACGGGACTCTGGAAAAAATAGGGGAAATCTACGGCACCACCGACAAAAACGAGCTAAATACCAGATGGATAAACGACAATGTTCCCGGAAGTACTCTGAAAGACCTGGCCTTGTCAAATGCAGTAGCAGCCGCACCCCGGGCTTCCAACACTTTTCTTGGTCCCAGTGTAAGCACGCCAACCCAAATGGGTGTGGCCAACTGGACTGGTTCGCCCGAAGAAAACTTTAAAATGATTCAAGTGGCCTCACGTTATCTGGGAGCATGGAAGGTAAGCGCCTTGGAAATAACGGATAAAAGCCGGCGTATGTTCTATGCTAATGATGGAGACAGGGACCTGGTGTTTGATGATGTGGACACGCCCAGTCAAACAAATACCAGCTATATTATTCCCAATAAGTTCCGCTGGGCTCTAAATATCATGCACCGACAGCCTGAATCCAGTGCTAGAACCGCTCCCGGCCACCTTATGGGCAGTTCCCTTATTTATCACAACTACACTTCGGCTAATGTTTCCCACCGCATACAGGCTTTTATCAAGGGACTGGGTTACAGTGCTCTGGATGTACCTTCAGCTTCCTGCGGCCTTTCTATAATGTCTGGTTTAGGCGAAAATGGCCGGGCAGGGTTTGCCATTACCCCGGAAAACGGACCTATGATGCGCATATCTTCTACTTTCATTACTGACTTGCCTCTTTCTCCAACTTTTCCCATTGATGCAGGTTTAAACCGTTTCTGTTATGACTGCCGTAAATGTGCAGACCATTGTCCCACCCAATCCATCATGTCTCAACGGGAACCGGGATGGGATATAACCGGCCCCTGGAATAGCGAAGGTATCCGCACCTGGGCGTTTAATAACCCCAAGTGTGACCCTATACGCAAGGCTTACGCCCCGGGTTATTGCTCCATTTGTCAATCTGTGTGCGTATTTACCAAATTTGACGAAGCCATAATTCATGACGTGGTTAAATTCACTGCCAGCACTACCGGCATTTTCAATGGCTTCTTCCGCAATATGGATGATATGTTTGGATATGCTAAAAACAGCGGCTATCTTCAAGCCCATACTGAAGATGATTATCCTCAGCAGTGGTGGGATACTATAGGCCCGGAGTACGGATTGCACCAGTATTAATACCTGCGGTATACCATAGGGGCGGAGTGAAAGCTCCGCCCCATATTTTCAAGCACCCAAGCGCCCCCCAAATACTATTTTCTTAGTCACAAATTCACACTGCAAGGATAAATTCCTACTTATGATACCCCCTTTAGTAACCTAATGCTTAGATAACCTAAGCCATAATTACGATTGGCAAGAAATACCTGGAATGTTATCTTAAAACAATACGTTTCGTCATGCCTATAACGTTAGGGCATTATCTTTTAGCAGTTAGGTAAAACCAAATACGATGTTGGTTTGAACCGAACCCGCAGAAAGGAGGAGAACGGTAAGTTACGCCGGAGGCCATCTGTCATTGCCCTCCGGTTTTTCAGTTATCAGGCTTGCAAATCAGGATAAAAGTGTTTTAAGGAGTACTTCACAGATGAATAGTTTCCATTCAACAGTATCCAGACGGAATTTCATGAAGGCCTTGGGTTTGGCTGGTGCTGGAATAGGTGTATCAAGTGTATCGGGCGCGGTTTTTCATGATTTAGATGAGGTTACATCAGAATCTTCCGAAGTCAAACATCCCTGGTGGATTCAAGAAGTAGATAACCCCACTCTAGAGGTAGATTGGCAGGCCATAGGCAAATTTGATGCCCGCAAAACAGTTAATGGCAGTTCTACGGCACCATATCAATACGCCGGCAAAGAGGAGTGGGATAAGGTTTTGGCGGAAGCGGCCGCTAATTTTAAGCAATGGAATGGTGAAAACAAACCGGGTTGGACCTTGCGGGATTATATACTCTCAAGGGCTGTAGGCGGGGCCAGTACTGATTTTTGGGTGGGCCCGGGAAAAGCTCCCACACCGGAATCTCTGGGTATTCCACGCTGGGAAGGCACCCCTGAAGAAAATTCCCGTATGTTGCGTTCCGCTCTTAAATTATTCGGGGCAAGTCTGGTTGGATATACGGAATTAAACGAAAACACCCGTAAGATTTTATATTCATGGCCTTACAACGCACCTTTCAAAGAATATGTTATAGAAGACGTAGACCAAGGATATGAAACCGCCGATAAATTTGTCATTCCTGATAGGCCGCTTTGGGTAGTAAGTGTTATGGTACCTTGTTCAATAGAAAACTTTTGGACCCAGCCTTCTTTGCTTGGGCGGGCAGCTACCAGCAACCAGTCACGGGTAAATACCAGCATCGCCAACTGTGCGCAAGAATTTTTACGAGGGCTTGGATATCAGTGTCTGCAGGGTAGCGCCAACAGCATCGCCCCTGGTCCGGCTTTTTCTGCTCTGAGCGGCCTAGGTGAAGTATGCCGCAATACACAGGTTATCAACCCGCATTACGGTATGCTGATGCGAAACATGAAAATGCTTACGGACCTTCCTTTGGTGCCTACCAAACCTATAGATGCGGGTATCTGGCGCTTTTGCTGGAGCTGCCGCAAGTGTGCCGAAGTCTGTCCTAGCGGCGCATTGAGCAGAGATACAGAACCCAGCTGGGAAATACCCGGCGCCTGGCATAATACCGGCAAACGGGCTTTTTATTTTGACGCAATTGAGTGCCAGCGAGTTCGCACCCTCTTTTACAATGAATGTGCACTGTGTATGTCTTCCTGCGTTTTCACCAAGCGTGACTCAGCTATGATTCACGAAGTTATTAAGTCTACCGTTTCAACCACTTCCATTTTTAATCCGTTCTTTAAGACACTGGATGACTTCTTTGGTTATGGCACCAGAGCTGACCATAACCCAACTGACGGTAAATACAACCCCAAATCACAGGAATGGTGGGATTTGGAATTGCCCGCTTACGGGTATGACCTTAACAAACCACTATAAGGGAAAGCTTATCCCTGGGTTTTCAGCAAGTGCTAACATAATAAAGGAGCGATAAAGATAATGTGGTTTATAATTGGTTTGATAGTAGGAGGCCTGATACTAGGGCTCATATGGCTGCTTAAACGTAATAATTTCAGTCTTACATGGTATGAATGGCTTATTGGAATTATCGGGCTGGGGCTGCTGCTTTTTACAATCCAAAATTTCTTCGGCAGTCTGGAGGAAGTGGAAAGTAAGGCTGCTGCCATGTTCTGGCTGGTAACGGGTTTACCTAGTCTTGTCCTGTTAGCGCTAGCTTGGCAACTGGTAGCCCGAAGGTCAAAAGCTAAATAACAATTAAATAGTGTGTGATAAGCAGGGGAATCGCAAATTGCGATTCCCTTGCTTTATTTATACAGGTTAACCCTCAACCGCCATTCAAACCGCAGCCAGCTCGCCCCTATGTCTCCAGCAGAAACACAGACGAGCCGGAGGGCGAAGTGTCCACCGGCTCGTTTAAGATACTATTGATATTTTCTTTATGATGCGTATTAACTTACATACTAATACTAGTAGTTTTCGGCTAAAAGCTCGTAGTATTCTTGTTTATGCTTACAGGCAGGGCATTCCTTGGGAGCTTCCGTGCCCTCATGAATATAGCCGCAGTTGGTGCAGTGCCATTTGACCACTGTTTTCTTCTTAAACACTTCACCGGCGGACACATTGGCTGCCAGTTTACGATACCGTCCCTCGTGGAACTCTTCCACCTCAGCAATTTCCTTGAAGGAAGCGGCTATTTCATCAAAGCCTTCTTCTCTGGCAGTCTTCTCAGCGTCTGCGTAGATTTTGCTCCATTCCATCTTCTCGCCGTCTGCTGCTGCCTTAAGGTTAGCCAGAGTATCGCCTATTACCCCTGCCGGATAGACCGCCATAATTTCTACATCACCGCCCTCCAGATATTTGAAGAAAATTTCGGCATGCTCTTTTTCGTTACCGGCTGTCTCAGTGAATATGGCAGCAATCTGTTCGTAACCTTCTTTTTTAGCCTTGCTTGCAAAAAAGGTATATCTGTTCCGTGCCTGTGATTCCCCTGCAAATGCTGTCAGGAGGTTTTTTTCTGTTTTTGTTCCTTTTACTGATTTAACCAATTCTTATTTCTCCTTTGTTAAATATTTTGCTGACAATCTTTGCAAATACCGCGGAACTCAAGCTGATGGTATTTGACTTTGAAGCCTGTTTTTTGGGCAATCTCCTTGTCCAGTTCCTTATTTACCGGATTATCTAAATCAAACACTCTTTTACATTTTTCGCATCTAAAGTGATAATGGCCATCCTGGTTACCTTCATATCTGCTTACTGTACCGCTGAGATTCAGCTCTGAGATTTGCTCATTATCTTTTAATATTTTGAGATTACGATAGACTGTGCCCTTACTGATATTAGGTATTACCTTCCGTACTTCGTCATATATGCAATCAGCCGTAGGGTGTGAATTAGTACGGCGAAGCACTTTAAGGATAGCTTCCTTTTGTCTGGTCTCTCTTCTAATCATTATTAATAATAAATCCTAATACTAATAAAGAATTATAGCACAAATCACTTTTGCTCTGTCAAGAGACTATTCTTTATCTTTTATGTTTTCGGATATTACTTTTCCAGTATAAACTAGATTAATTTCTGTTATTTAACATATTCCCTTTAGGTATCAGATAGCTTATAATCAGGGAAAAAGAGCAATGTAATAAGGATAATTATGAGTGAAAAGATAGATTCAAACGCCGCCATACTGGAACTGTTAAATCAGGCTTTAGTAATTGAATATACTATGATAATTCATTATCCCAGGATTGCCAGCGCCATGCCGGATGAACATACCCGCAAGCTAAGCCAATTACTGGGCAGCGCTTCCATGGCCCATTTTGATACTGTTACCAGTACTATAACCAAATTAGGCGGTATACCTAATTGTACGTTTGAGCCTTTCCCCGATGACTTAGACCTTAAAACGATTTTTGAAATCCAGCTAGACAAAGAAAGAAAGGCAGCCCAGCTGCATAATAAAATAGCCGGCCTGATAACCGACTTTCCTCTAAGGGAAAAGTTTAAGGGTCTGGTAAAAGATGAGTTTGCCCATGCCCGGATAGTGGAGGAGATACTCTCCAAGCTGGAGCAATGAAAAATAGGGGGCTATAAACCATAAACTCCGCCTGACTTTTTATACCAACCGGCCGCCAGAAGTGCAAGCCAGCCAGTTGATGAAGTACCCAAAAGCTCTTCTAGGACAAGTATTCTTGATTTCTTCTTTGACACAACGCCAAAAGTTTAGAGCAATTTTCTTTAGAAGATTTGCCCTGTGCTGGTTAGATTAAACCGAATAAACTCCTAAAAGCTTGAAAGAGGCGCCGCGGCCCGAAGAACTGCTTACCCGTATTGTCCCGCCGTGAGCCTTAACCAAACCTTTTACAATATTCAAACCCAACCCGCTGCTGTCTGAACCTGCCTGAGTGACCACCCCCCGAAATAGTTAGCGTAAGCACCTGGGTACCGCCGGAATAAACCAGACAGATTAGACTAAGCCGGATAGGGCTGTTTATTAGTTGGCAATGTTATCCGGAGAAGCTGGCTTGGTTTCAGGCTTGGCCTGATTTTTCTTCAATTCACGTTTAGCCTGAATCTTTAAGATAACCAGCCCGCCGCCGGTTGCAAGGGCAGGCAGCAACATATCGCCCGCTCCCCCGCAAGTTCCACCGCAAAAAATACACATACAATCCTGCCTGACAATACTTATTTACATTAAACCCGGCTTATATCAGCTAATAGTTCCCCAGAGATGCCGCTCTATTTTCCGGCACAAGCATTGCACCTTCCCCGAAGCAGCAAGTCATGGTCTTCCAAATCAAACCCTTCCGGGAGTATCCGGGCTAAACCCTCCGGGCAACTGGGAATTTCATATAGTTTGTTACAGCTTAAACACAGAAAATGGTGATGATGGCACTTATCCGCCCCTTCCCAGCGTACGGGCTGGCCGGAAAAATTAACCGGCACAATTACCCCGTCTTCCTGCAGGGTTTTCAAGCTGCGGTAGACAGTGGCAATACCTATCCCCTCTATCTTCCGGCGGGTCAGCTCAAATATTTCACTGATAGTCAGAGGCCTTTCAGCCTCTAATATAGTGTTTCTGATAGCTTCGCGGCGCTGAGTATCCCGTCTCATCAAATACCCACCTATAGTGATAATAATTTATCACTTAATTTTAACATCAGCTCTCCCTTAATAACAACTGCCCTGTATCTCTCTTGACGCTCATAGTGATAATGATATATCATTATCACTATGAGCGTCAAAGCCATAGCCGAAACACAACCTTATAATCAAAATTTCTACGGTAAATCTTTCCCAATAAAATCCGGACGAACTTGCCCAAAAGAAATGCCTCCCCAGCTGACAAAGCTTAAAGGACAAAAAAACTGGATAGGGAGCGTTTATGCCGGAGCAGACTAAAGTGAGTAAGGTTTTTATCATTTCCGGCTTTTTGGGCAGCGGGAAGACTAGCCTGCTCAAACATCTGCTTGACCGGGAAATTAAACACAACCGCCGGCCATATGTAATTATGAGCGAATTCGGGGATATTGATATTGACGGGCTGCTGGCTTCTGATTACCGGATAGAACTGAAATCTATTGTCGGCGGCTGCGTCTGCTGTGACCTGAGGGATGAATTAGCTCTGGCTTTGCAGGAAGTAGTTGAGCGGCAACCCGGCTCAACAGTTTTTATAGAATCAACCGGCATTGCTGACCCAGCCGGCATTATACTGGCTATTCTGCCGGTAATTCAGAGTGGGGCGGCCATAATCGGGAATGTGATTACCGTATATGACGCCAGCCGCCACCCCCTTTTGGGGCAAGACCGGGAGCTGGTAAAAAACCAGCTGGCACTGGCGGATACGATATTGATCAATAAAACCGACCTGGCACTTAATTCAAAAATTAAAGACATAATAGCCGCCATCAGAGAATTAAACACCCGGGCCGAACTGATTACCACCCGGTACGGCATTATTGAAGATGCCGGAATCTTAAACAGGAAATCCGGCCTGAAAATCCCCTCAAGCGCGGGTGCAACCTCAGGCTCTTTCCGCTCTTTTGGCTTTGAAATTGAATCTGCCTTATCCAGAAAAAAACTTGAAAAATGGCTGAAAACTTTGCCGGAAAGCGTGGTCAGGCTAAAAGGATTTGTGAAATTAGATAACCATAACGGTGTTTTTGAAGTGCAGTCAGCTTACGGCCAATTCAGCATAACCCCATTTGACCGGCCGGAAGAGCCGCCGCTTATGCTGGTGCTTATTACCCACCCGATACGCATGGACGGCCTAGTCAGACGCCTGCAAAACTGTGTGGCAGAAGTAACAAACTGAAATAACCGGGGAGCGCTTTCCCCGAAAAGTCTAAAGGAGAATAAAAAGCATGGTTTTGCAAGAAAAAACCCTTACCTGCCTGGATTGCGGCAAAAACTTTGTGTTCACAGTTGAAGAACAGGAGTTTTTTGCCTCTAAAGGCTACACCAACGAACCTAAACGCTGCCCTGACTGCCGCCGCAAAAAGCGGGCCGCCAGAAGGGATAACGGATATGAAGATAACCCTAAAGAACCGCGGCAGATGTTTCCGGCCATTTGCGCCCGCTGCGGCAAGGAAACAACCGTCCCGTTCCAACCCCGGGGAAACAAGCCGGTTTACTGCCGTGAATGTTTCGAATCAATGAAAACCCGGCAGCCGGCCTGATGCAGAGTAATGCCGAGTGCAAAACATTATACACAGTCATTTTTAATATAAGGAGAACAAGAACATGAAAACGGCTTTTCTGAAGCGGGCCTTACCGGTACTGGCCATTACCCTTATACTTACCAGCCTGGGGGTATTTTCTCTTTCCTGCGCTGATGACCAGACAGAAACCACCAAACTGACAGTCGCAGTCACCATTCTGCCCCAGGCCAGTTTTGTTGAAGCTGTGGGCGGGGATAAAGTGGAGACGGTAGTCATGGTGCCGCCGGGAGCTGACCCCCATACTTACGAAGTAACCCCCGGGCAGATGACCCAGCTAGCCGATGCCCAAATTTATGCCAAGGTGGGCTCTCCCATAGAGTTTGAACTGGCCTGGCTGGATAAGCTGCTGGCGGTTAATCAGGATATGCTGGTGGTTGACTGCTCAGAGGGGCTGGGTTTGATAGAAAGCCAGGACCCGGACGAACCGGGCATGGACCCCCATATCTGGCTTTCGGTGAGAAATGCCAAGGTAATGGTGCAGAATATCTGTGACGGTCTGGTACAGATAGACCCTGATAACCGGGATTACTACGAAACTAACTGCTCTGCCTATCTGGACCAGCTGACTGAACTGGATACTGATATTTCCCAGTCTCTGTCCGGAGTAGAAAACCGCAGTTTTATAGTTTTTCACCCCGCTTTCGGTTATTTTGCCCGTGATTACAACCTGACCCAGATAGGGGTGGAGCAGGAAGGCAAAGAACCTAACGCTGACTATCTAATCCGCCTGATTGAAGAGGCCAAAGCAAACAATATTCACGTAATTTTTATTTCACCGGAGTTCAATACTAAAAGCGCAGAAGTCATTGCCGATGAGATTGACGGGCAGGTAGTTATTATTGACCCGCTGGCGGAAGATTACATCAGCAATATGCTTAATATAGCCGCCGCTTTAAAAGCAGCCATGCACTAAACACAAAAACCGGCTACGTCATAGGGTATGTGGATAGGATTAGCAGTATTCCCGCCGGAGAGGTGGCTAATCTATCCATGTACCCTTATGATTTACTGCCCCTTTTGGCTAGTGGCAGCAAAATAAAAACCCTTTTTAGCTATGCCGCCCGGCAAGCGGAAAAACAAACAGCCGCCCTAGATTGATATCCGGCAGAAATCAGAATCAAGCGGCTGCATACTTTCAAAATCCCAGTTAATAGTCAGCAGGGCCGGTTCTTCCGAAGCATAAGCGGCCAGTTTACGCCCATCTTTCATAACCAGACTTTCAGATGTATAAAAAGGCAAATCATCTTCCTGCCCGGTGCGGTTGCAGATTACTAGCGGCAAACCGGTTTTCCGGGTAATGGATTCCCAGCAGGGGTAGGGACTATAAGGTTCGGGAGGCCAGGCGGCAGGGGAGATAAATATCTGGGCACCCTGTTCTTTCAGCCCCAAAGGTATTTCTTCATACCAGGCATCAGCACAGATAATAACCCCCACCCTGACCCCCTGGCAAAGAATAGGTTTGGCTGTTTCACCCTTGCTGCTCCAGGACTCAAACCCTTTCTGAACGGCTATTTTGCGGTGGCGGCCCCGGATTCCGAAGCCGGGCTCAAAGACCAGCACCGAATTATAATACCGCCCGCTTTCTCTATCCTGTTCGGGGCAGGCCAGAAAGAGGCAGATACCGGCTTGACCGGCCCGGTTTAGAAACAGGGTTGTCCATCTGTCCGGCTGGGGTGATATCCAACTATGCCCAATCTCATTGTCAAAGCAGTAACCGCTGGTGCAAAGTTCCGGGGTTATCAGCCAGTCTACTTGGTGTTCGGCGGCCTTATCCAGAGCGTTTTCCAGTATGCGGCGGTTTTTTGCCAAATCTGCTTTTTCGGGCTTCATGTGCAGCAAAGCCAGTTTCTTATGCAAGATGCCCCCTCTTAAACAATTTAAGTTTATTATAATAAAGTATACTTGACTTATCAATTGGCTGCTTTTATAATTTTTAGGGTTAAAAACTTTTAAGGTTTATTAGCAGGAAGTGATAAACACGTTTCAGGAAATATTCCGTTCCAAAAACCAATCTGACAGGCTGGGCCAATTGGAAAACCGCCTGGTCGAGCGCGGTTTTGATACAAGGGAGAGCGCCGTTGTCCGCCAGCTTATTCTGGAAACAGGTGATGCTGCTCTGGTTGACCATATATATTTCAGCCCGGGAGTGATAACCGCTATTTCCAAGCGGCTTGACTGCGGCTGCCGTATTTATACTGAAACCCTAACTTCCACTTTGAACGTGGATTACCCAATCTGCAAAAAAACCGGGGCCACCCTTTTGTGCCTTACCACCGAGGCCGGACTGAGAAGCGAAACCCGAAGCGCTGAAATCCAGAAAGTGCCGGAGGCGCTGCACAAACTCCGCTTCCGGTTTGACCATTCTATTATGACCATTGGCTCTTCGGCAGCGGTACTAAGGGATTTATTGCGGGCTATCCAGTCGGGCAGTTGCCGTCCGGCGGTCATTATCGGAGTGCCGGTTAGTCTGGGTGAGGAAGCTAAGATTAAAGACCAGCTGATTGATAGTGATATTCCCTGCATAACGGTGCGGGGCAGCCGGGGCGGCATAGATTTGTCAGTATCTATTCTTAATGCGGTGCTGGCAGAAGCGGCGGGTGAAAATGGAATGCTCCTGTAGGCCGGAGAACTGCACTTCAGGCGAACTGGTTTTGATGGTCAGCAGCAGCTGCAATCTGGACTGCCGGTACTGTTACTGCGGGCAGGAACAGGGGGGGCTGATGTCTGAAGACACAGCTTACCGCGCCCTGCTCACAGCCCAGTCTGTTTTCCGGGTAAAGAGTATCCAGCTTTCAGGGGGAGAGCCGCTGCTTAACCTGCCTTTAATAAGGTGGGTGGCCGCATACGCCCGTGACTTCGGACTAAAGCTGAAAATGCAGACAAACGCCACCCTTATTACCCCCGCTCTGGCCGAAGAATTGAAACAGATGGGAATCCAGCTGGGAGTCAGCCTGGACGGAGTGGCAAAAACGCATAACAGTCTGCGCCCGCTTGAAGAAGGAAACTCATTTAATCAAACCCTGGCGGGGATTAAAAATCTGGAGGGGCAGGGGCTGAAATCCGGGCTGACCTGCGTGGTTTCGTCTGCTAACTACAGCCGTTTGGAGGAGCTGGCCGTGCTGGCCAGTCAGCTGGCCGGGATATCCGGCATTACCTTTGACCTTATCCGCCCCAGCGGCCGGGCTCTGGACTTTCCGGATTTATTTGAAATGAACCCGGCTATACTAAGAAAATCTCTTTACCGGGCAATCTGGGCCTGCTATGAGCTTAGCCACTTAAGCGGGCGGCGGATGGTGGTCAGAGAGATTGAACGCATGCGCTACCTTAATGAAAGCGGTCAGAACCGGAAGTTCCGCTGTTATTTTGATACCGGCTGTCAGCTGGCAGTAAACCCGCAGGGAGATATTTACCCCTGTGCCGCCCTAAGTGCCTACCCGGAAATGAATATAGGCAATGTAAACACCAGCTTAGAGCCGGAGATTTTATCCCGGCGGCTTAAAGAAGCCCGAAATCTGGCCGGAGAATTTGATAAATGCCGAAGCTGCCGGTTTTACCTCAGTTTGTGCGGCGGGCCTTGCCCGGCCCAGATATATTCCCGCCGCAAACAGGGGCAAGACTGCAGCCTGGAGTGCGCTCTCCGCCAGACTTATATTGAATACCTAAATCCAGAACTAAGGAAGTCAGATGCAGAAACAAAGACCGGTTTACCCCTTTAGTGCCATTGTCGGCCAGGACAAAATGAAACAGGCCCTTATTCTTAATGCCATAAACCCAGGTATCGGCGGGGTACTCCTGAGGGGGGAAAAGGGAACCGCCAAATCACTGGCGGTGAGGGCGTTATCAGGATTATTGCCGGATATAGATGCAGTAGACGGCTGTGCCTACGGCTGCAACCCCTCCAACCCGATGGAACAGTGTGACTACTGTTTGGACAAGCTTCAGAGTGAGCATGATACCCGGATTATTAAAAAAAGAGTGCCGGTTATTGAACTGCCCATAGGTTCTACCGAAGACCGGGTTATCGGCACCCTGAATATAGAAAAAGCCATCAAAACCGGTCAGCGCCAGTTTGAGCCGGGACTGCTGGCTTCGGCGAACCGGGGAATTTTATATATTGACGAAGTAAATCTGCTGGATGACCATCTGGTGGATATTCTGCTGGATGCAGCCGCCATGGGGCGGAACTATATTGAACGGGAAGGCATATCTTTCAGCCACCCGGCCAGCTTTATTCTGATTGGCACCATGAACCCGGAGGAAGGGGATATCCGCCCCCAGCTCTTAGACCGTTTCGGCCTCTCGGTAGAGGTAAGCGGCATGTCAGACAAAAACCAGCGGGCAGAGGTGATTTGCCGCCGGATTCGCTTTGAAAAAGACCCGGAAGATTTTAACCTGCAGTGGGCGGAGGAACAGCAGAAACTCCGCCAGTGCGTGGTAAATGCCCGCCAGACTCTGCCCGGAGTAAGCGTATCCCGCAGTATTCTGGACCTTATCACCCAGATATGTATAGATTTTAATGTTGACGGCCACCGGGCGGATATTGTTGTTTACAAAACCGCCCAGACTCTGGCCGCTTATCACGGCCGGCTGGTGGTTAGTAAAGAAGATGTGGTGGAAGCGGCTGAACTGGCCCTTTCCCACCGCCGCCGCCGCCAGCCTTTTGATGACCCCGGACTGGATAAGAATAAACTGGAAGACAGCGTACGCCAGTGGCAGGAAGAATCAAACCAGCCCCCTCCGCCTGATTCCCCGCCCCAAGAACCGGATACAAACGATTCCAGCCGGGCTGAAAATTTGCCGGAATCACCTTCAGATAGCCGGGAAACCTCACAACCGGAGAAGGAGGAGAACCCTTTATCCCCTCCTTCTCCCCCCCAGCCACAATCTTCTCAGGACAAACAGGATAACCACCCCGGCAAAAAGGAGCAGGTTTTTGACGCTTCTTTTATAGCCAAGGTGCGTAATCTGGCCGCCCGTCCCAGCCAGGATTTTCCCCGTATGAACCAGGGACGGCGTACTCCCAGCGCAAGCTTAAGTCACAGCGGGCATTATGTGGGCTGCACTATCCCCCAGGGAAAAGTGACCGACCTGTCTTTTGACGGCACTTTGCGGGCAGCCGCCCCCTACCAGCTGGAACGGAGGGCGGAACAACCCGGCGGGGGAATTCTGCTGCTGGAAAAGCAGGACCTGCGGGAAAAGAAACGGGAAATAAAAACCTCAAACCTTATTATATTCGCCCTGGACGGTTCCGGCTCTATGGCGGCTGAGGAACGGATGAGGGCGGCCAAAGGGGCGGTAGCCTCTTTGCTGATAGATGCTTACCAGAAACGGGATAAAGTAGGCATGGTGGTCTTCCGGGGTGAAAAGGCAGAACTGGTACTTCCGCCTACCAACAATGCCAGCTTAGCTAACCAGTATTTGCAGAATGTCCCCACCGGCGGCCGCACCCCGCTGGCCGAAGGGCTCAAACGCAGCCTGGAGGTAATCAGCGAACAACAGAAACTGGATAAAACCGTAGTCCCTCTGCTGGTTTTGATTTCAGACGGAAGGGCTAATTACGGACAGTCTGACCCGGTAGCCGAAGCCGAATACTATGCCCGGCAGATAGCCGAAAAGCATATCAGCTCTATTGCCATAGATACCGAAAGAGATTTTATCAGTCTGGGGCTGGTGAAAAAGATTGCCGAAGGCATGGGGTCAGTCTATCTCAAGCTTGAGCAGATTACCTCTGACCCCATTACCCGCATAGTTTCCGCGTCACTCAGACAAAACAGCGAACGGAGGTGATGTTTATCCGGAAATTAAAAAGCTGACAACTATATCCGTTTTACCCTGTGCAGGAAAACCGCAAATACAGCTTGTCAGCCAGTTCAGTATATCAGTTTGGGGGCTGGCTTGCACCTGTATTGACAGAGAGGTTTAGATTGAAAAAAATTTGGTTAACACTTGCCTGTTTACTGGTTGTCTGTTCAACCGTGCTGGTTTCCGGCTGCAGTGATGACCAGGTAGACGACCCTGATAATCCGAATGGAGATACTTCTGCATTCAGCCCCGAAATACGCTATGCCACCCAGTTTTCCCTTGAAGCGGTGGGTAACGGGTGTGAACTGCTGACTGACGGCGAAGACCAGCAGATACTGCTGGTGCCGGAAGGGGCAACTGCCCCGGCAGCGTATGCAAACTTACCCCAGATACAAACTCCGGTTGAAAACGTGGTAATCCTTTCCACCACTTATGCCGGATATATGCGGGCACTGGGGGTGCTTGATGCTATCAAGGGGGTAACCACCGAAGCCGCTGACTGGTATATAGACAGTATCAAAACCGGCCTGGAAAACGGGAGTATTCAGTATCTGGGCGGGTCTGGCATGGGCGCACCTAACTACGAAGAGGTGCAGGCACTCCAGCCGGATGTGGTACTGACCTATATAAGCTCTTCTACAGATGTGGAAATCTACGAAACCCTGAAAACCCTGGGGCTTCCGGTGGTTATTTCCAATGAATCTCTGGAGAACCACCCTCTGGGACGGCTTGAGCACGTAAAGCTGGTCGCTTCGCTGTTTAATCTTGACCAGGAAGCCGAAGAGTTCTTTGACCAGTCTGAAGAACAAATCCAGACTATTATAAACAAGGTCAGCAACCAGCTGGACTCCCCGACAGTTATCTGGGCCAGCCTCTGGATGGGCACGGTTTATGCCGCTGCCGATGATTCGTATGTAGGCGCACTCATGAAACTGGCCGGCGGGCAGTACCTTTTCCCTGAAATAAGGGGGGTGGGTTCGCCCGGTATCAGCCTTGAGGAACTCTATGCCAGAGGTAAAAATGCCGATGTTTTTGTTTACCCCTCCTGGCCGCCCTGGATTGGCTCACTGGAAGACATAATTGATGCCGCCCCCATTCTGGCGGATATTCAACCCATGCTTTCCGGGGATGTCTGGTGCTATCAGGCCTGGTGGTGGCAATCCGGCGACAAACTGCCCGAAATGGTGCAGGATTTGGCTGCCATATTCTACCCGGACTTATTCCCCGGGTACACCGTACAGCACCTGTTAAAGCTGCCGGCTCACCCTGCCGGCTAAAAGGATAACCATATGATTGCAGCGGATATCACTCCCAATATACATAGTTTCCTCACCCGGCGCTGGCTGCGGTATCTTACCGTATTTCTGGCGCTGGGTGCCGCTGCTTTGTTACTCCTGATACTTAATGTAGCCCTGGGGTCAGTCAACATACCCCTGGGGGAGACTGTGAAGATAATACTTAACGGGGTGGATTCCAACGAGATTTTAGGCCCTATTGTCTGGAATCTGCGCCTGCCCAGAGCCCTGGCCACCCTGATTTGCGGGGGTGGGTTAGCGGTATCCGGTCTGGTCTTACAGGTATTTTTCCGCAACCCCATAGTAGACCCGTATGTACTGGGCATATCCTCCGGGGCTACCTTTGTGGTGGCACTGGTCACACTGGGCACATTTTTGTTCGGCGCCAGCACGGTAAGCACCTGGACAGTTACGGCCGGGGCATTTATCGGAGCTATGGCGGTTATGCTGGTGGTCATGGCGGTGGCTAGCAAGGTAAAAAATATCATTACCCTGCTGGTTATCGGTTTGATGGTAGGCTATTTAACCGGGGCTTTCAGCAGTATCCTAACCACTTTTGCCGAATCTGAAAGCATCCACCGTTTTGTTATCTGGTCTATGGGCAGTTTTTCAGGTTTCCGCTGGGATGAACTTACGGTGGTAGCCATTTTCGGTCTGGTATTTATAGGGGCGGCCTTTTTAATGTCTAAAACCCTAAATGCCTTTTTGCTGGGCGAAAACTATGCCAGGAGCGTTGGCGTAAACCTGGGTTTCTTCCGCTACGGGGTTATTATTATATCCAGCGCCCTGGCAGCGGCAGTAACCGCTTTTGCCGGGCCGGTGGCCTTTATCGGGCTGGCAGCCCCCCATATAATCCGCGTATTATTCGGCACTTCGGACAACCGGATACTTATTCCGGCCTGTGTACTGGGCGGAGCAGCCCTGACGGCTTTGTGTGACCTTTTAGCCAGAATGCTGTTTGCCCCGCTGGAATTACCCATCAGCGCCACCACAGCCCTGTTCGGAGCGCCGGTAGTGATATTTCTGCTGTTAAAAAGGAAAACAAGCATATGATACTGCGTACAAGCCATTTAGATGTGGGTTACGGCTCTAAAGTGGTGGTATCCGACATAAATATTGAGGCTCTGCGCGGCCAGTTTATCTGCCTGTTGGGTCCGAACGGCTGCGGCAAATCCACTTTGATTAAAAGTTTGATTAAAACCCTGTCTCCCTGCGGGGGGAGTATTTACCTGAAAGGCTGTGATATACGGGCAGTTAAACAGGATGAACTGGCTAAGTCACAGGCGGTGGTGCTGACAGACCGGATAGATACCGGCCTGCTCAGCGTTTTTGATATTGTTATGCTGGGGCGTTTCCCCTATACCGGCTTCAGCGGCAAATCCAGCCCGCATGACATAGAGGTGGTGATAGACTCACTTAAGGCAGTTTCAGCCGAAGCGCTGGCTGACCGTCTGTTCGGAGAGCTGAGCGACGGTGAAAAACAGAAAGTGATGCTGGCACGGGCTTTGGCCCAGGAGCCGGAGCTTATTATACTGGACGAACCAACCTCCCATCTGGACGCCCATCATAAGGTGGAGGTAATGTTTATCTTAAGGCGTCTGACATATGAAAAAGGGGTAACCATTCTGGCTTCACTGCATGATATAGATATGGCTATGAAAAGCTGTGATACGGCAGTGCTGGTGAAAGACGGCCAGATTGTTTCCTACGGCCCGCCGGAAGATGTGCTGGAAGACAAACGCATATCCAGCCTGTATGATATGAACAAGGCCACTTACAGCCGGATTTTAGGCGGTATTGAGCTTAATGACAGCCGCAAGAGAGGCCCGGTGTTTGTGGCGGCCGGCTGCGGCAAAGGGGCTAATATCTACCGTTCACTAAGCCGTGACGGGTTTGAAATCTACACGGGTGTTTTACATAAAAACGATATTGATTATTACGTGGCTAAGGCTATACAGGCGGAAATAATAGAGGAAAACCCCTATTCGGAGATTTCAGAGTTTTCCCTGAAGATTGCCCTGACTTATCTCAGGCAGTCCCGCCAGGTGATAGATACCGGTTTCCCCTTCGGCCGGGATAATCTGCGTAATCTGGAGCTTTTGCGTGAGGCTATAAAAGACGGCAAGATAATCTATTCGCTGAGGGAAGAAGCCGAAGCCCGCACTTACTTCGGGCCTTTGGCTGAGCGGTTTATATTCTGTTCCGGTATCCATTCGCTTATAGTTAAGCTGAACCAGATAGACCATATTCAGGCGGCAACCAGCTGTTAGGAGAAGTTTTTGAAGATAGATGTTTTTCAAACCCAGGACAAAGGCACTCCGGCGGACAATATTGAAAATGCCCGTCAGGCAATCTGCCGCAGCCAGGCTGATTTTTTTATCCTGCCGGAGTTTTTCAGCATACCAACCGGGGATTTCCGAAAGGACTATTCCCTGGAGGAATGCTATTTGCAAACCAGTGTACCGGCGCAGGCCATGCTCAGGCAGGCAAGCAGGATATTCGGCGGCTACCTGATAGGCGGAAGCGTGCTTGAAAAAGCAGATAACATTTACTATAACACCTGCTACGTTTACCAAAACGGCCAGACAGTGGCCAGCTACCGCAAAATAAATATAACCCAAGAGGAAATTGATTTGGGGATAACCCCGGGGACTGAAACGGTGATATTTGAAACCCCCTTAGGCCGGGCAGGGCTGATAATCTGTGCCGATGTCATAAACCGGGAGACCGTAACCAAAGTGGCAAGCAAATGTGACATTATATTTTTGCCGGTTTCAGGTACCAATCCTGACCACCCGCCGGTCAAAGGCCATCCTCTGTCAGTGAAAATTGCCGATTTATTTAAGATAACCGTAGTGAAAGTAGCCCGTATAAATGTTTTCGGGGGCAAACCTCTTTTCAGTTCCAGTGCGGTGGTTATGCCCGGCCGATTAGTCTGGGAAGCGGGTGAAAAAGAGGAGCTGGCTACAGTTATTATCTAAAACAGAAGGGAACAGGAAAATGATAAAAGAGTATCAGATTTATAATGAAACACGCTTACCGGCAAAAAGAATAGTTTCCTTAGCCCCTTCTTTTACCCAGACGCTCTTTTTTCTGGGTTTGGAAGACCGGATAGTGGGCTGCACTGAAAACTGCCTGCAAAACCATGACCTGAAAAATGTGCTGACCGTAGGGCGTTTTGCCAGCCCGGATTTAGCCGGAATACGGGAACTGAACCCTGACCTTATCCTGGGGCTGGACCGGGTTCACTCTGAGGCACTGACGGTTCTCAAACAATCTAAGGCCGGAATATTTGTCCAGCGGATACAGACTGTTTTCGGCATTATAGGGGCTATAGAGGCTATCAATAAACTGGCCGGCAACAGCCGCGAAGGGGCAGCCAGAGTCAGGAAACTGCGTAAACGCCTTCAGAGGGTTTGCAGCCGCCTGCAGGGGGTCAAGCCGGTCAGAGTTTACCGGATGCTCTCTACCGAACCGCTGGTCACTCCCTCTGCCGCCTGCTACCAGTATGACGCTATCCGCCTGGCGGGGGGCGAACAAATGCAGCTTGATTTTGCTGACCCTTATACCCCGGTCAGCCCGGCAGATGTTTTTGCCTTTGACCCGGAGTTTATTGTGAGCTGCGGGCAGGGGGAAAACCAGCCGGCTAAACCACGCTGTCAGGGCTGCAAAAAGGAAAAACCCATCTGTATGCGCACCCCGGCTGATATCATAAACGCTGACGGCTGGAACGGGACAACAGCCGCACGTAACGGGCAGGTTTATACTATTGGCTGCGAATCCCTTTGCTACCCCGGCCCGGGGCTGATAGACGGGATTGAAATGATGGCCGGATTATTCCACCCTGACCTTCAGGCGGGTATTGCCGCCGAAGAGGACGCCCAAGAAGAACAAACAGTGCAAATCAAAATATAAACGAGGGATTATGACCATTTTCTTTCAGGATGCCTATTCCATTCTCTGGGCTGATTTGCGTTATCTCAGCCGGGACTGGAAACGTACATTTTTAACCAGTCTGATTTCCCCGGTGCTGTATCTGGTGGCCTTCGGCTTCGGCCTGGGCAGGTCGGTGGATATAGGCGGGGGGAGTTATCTGGCCTTTGTTATACCGGGTATTATCGCCCTAAGCTGTATGAACTCCAGCTTCAACGGGGCCGGTATGCGCCTGAATGTAGACCGCCTTTTTTATAAAAGCTTTGATGAGCTGCTGATGACCCCCATGAGCCTAAATTCCATAATAATGGGCAAGGCTTCGGTGGGCGTATTACGCGGCCTTATTACCACCACTCCCCTTATTATCGGCGGCATGTTTCTGGCACCGGAGTTAAGTATAAGCTGGGAGTTTATACTTTCACTTTTGATAAGCCTGTCGGTTTTCTCCCTGCTGGGGGTGCTGGCTGCTTTTATGGCCCGCTCCCATCAGGATATGTCCACCTTTTCCACCCTGATAATCCTGCCCATGACTTTTCTCTGCGGTACTTTTTTCTCCATTGATAAAGTGCCGGAGTTTTTAAAGTGGTTTTTATATGTTTTACCCCTGACCCACACCTCCCAGATTCTCCGGGCCGGGGCTATGGATACGGCTTTCCCCTGGCTGTCAGTGCTGGTTCTGGCTATGTTCGGGGCGGTATTTTTCGGCCTGACCTATTCAAGGGTTAAAAAACTGAGTATCTAACTGCCTGCCAGAGTGCAGCAGATAAGCATAAATCAGCCGGGGGGTTTTTAAGGCCTCCGGCTGACTTTTTTAAAGATTTAATATATTTGCAGGTCAAACCAGCTGGTATTTGTTGGCGTATCCTCTGGGGGTTACCATGGACTCCCCCCAGCGGTAGCTATATGAATTGCCGATTATTATAGTGGTATTCATGTCTATATCTTCTTCGGCCAGATTGCCTAAGCTGCTTATCCAGTACTCCTGTTCCGGACGGTCAGCATTTTTAACAATGCCTACTACCGTTTCCGGGCGGCGGTATTCAAGCAGTATCCGGCAGGCCAAGGCAAATATTTCTCCGCGTTTTTTGCTGGTGGGATTCTGGATTACCATAACAAGGTCAGTAGCGGCACAAGCCCGGAGCTGGGTTTCTATTTCCGTCCAGGCGGTCAGATAATTGCTGAGGCTTATCACGCTGAAATTGGTCATCAGGGGAGCGCCCAGCAGGGAACTGCAGCTGACCAAAGCCGGCATTCCGGAAATAACTTTTGGCTTAAGCCCGGTTATCTGCCTTTCCCGCAAAATATCATAAACCAGCCCTGACATACCGAAAATACCTGAGTCCCCGCCGGATACCAGAGCTACTTTTTTGCCTTCCAGAGCTAACATAATAGCCTTTTCAGCCCGCTGTATTTCCTGTGTCATGCCCGTGCTGATAAGCTCCTTGCCATTTATCAGGCCGGCTATCTGGTCAGTATAGGTTTTATAACCAACTATTACCTGGCTATCAGTAATAGCTTGTAAAGCGGCCGGGGTTAGATGGTCAGGATTGCCCGGCCCGGTTCCCACTATATAAAGCCAGCCGGCAGACGGTTCTGCGGGCATTACAGCCGGTTTCAGGGCCACTGCTACCGTAATATTGGGACGGTAAACTTGCTTTGGCACAATGATTTCCCCCTTTGAACATAACAAAGCGGCAGCCTCCGCCACCGAAGGCGTACCCGCACATCTCATAGCCGCCTGGGAAGGGGCGGAGGGTACATCTACCCCTGCAAGTTCACTTCCGCTGAAAAATGATATGTTCAGGCCTTCGCTTCGGGCAAATTCCCGGAGGCCTGCTTCGTCACTTTTTAAATCCACACTGGCTATATCTGACAGACACAGACAGCTCAAATGAAATCTGGAAAGGGTATCAAAAACCGCCTGTTCTATCTCACTGGCGGCCGTACCCCGGTTACAGCCTATACCCACCACCAGACAGGGCGGGCGATATATAAGGCTGAGCGGACTAAGGTTCCGGGATAATTCCTGTTCGGTAATGAAAATATTGCCGGGGCAGTGGGCTTTATAAAGTTCTTCCAAACTGGAAAAGCGTTTCAAATTCGGGGCAAGCTCACCTTTAAGCAGGTTTTCCCCGGCAGACTGGTAGATACCTACCGGCTGCCCGTTGACCACCAGCCCACTCAGGGCGGTCAGGTTTTCCGGGTTCTGTATTTTCCAGCCGTATTCCTTGCCCAGCAAGTCCGGGCTGAGGGTATGCTGAACATCTGAAGCCGTGGTAATTACCGCCTGCCCGCGGCAGATTACGGCCAGACGGCGGGCGAGTTTGTTAGCCCCGCCCAGATGGCCGGAAAGCAGGCTCACGGCAAAGTTACCCTGCTCATCCAGCAGCACCACGGCCGGGTCATGGCGTTTGTCCTGAATAACCGGGGCTAACGCCCTGATGCCAATTCCGCTGGCCATTATAAGCACAATCTGGCGGTACTGGCTGAAAGCCTGCCTGATAATCTGGCTGACCGGCTGGCTAAAGGCAACATCCGCTCCGGCTGATTCGGCATGCTTTTGGGGGGCATACAAAACCGCCCCGCCCAACCCCGTTTTTATCTTATGCCCCAGTGTTATTCCGTTACGGCTAAGGGCTATGATAGCAGTTTTAGCGGTATCCATGTTTAAACTCTTGGGCATATAATCTGGACTTGGGCATATCAGCTTTGCTTCCCAGACATTTACCGACAATTATGAGTGCCTGGCGGTTAAGGTTTTCCTCCTGCATGGCGGAGGCCAGATTTTCCAAGCTGGTGCGGACTATTTTCTGGTCAGGCCAGCTAGCCCGGTAGACAACCGCCACCGGGGTTTGGGGGGCATACCCGCCTTTAATCAGCTCGGCGCTTACTTTTTCCGCCAGTGCGCTGGAGAGATAAATACCCATGCTGCACTGGTGGCTGGCCATCAGGTGCAAAGCCTCCTGAGGCGGCACCGGTGTCCGCCCTGCCATCCGGGTGATAATGACTGACTGGGAGACCTCCGCCGGAGTAAGTTCTGTCTGCAAAGCGGCCGCCGCCGCAAACAGAGAAGTTACCCCAGGGACTATTTCATATTGAATCCCCAAACTGTCCAATTCAGCCATCTGTTCCTGGATTGCCCCATAAACAGACGGGTCTCCGCTGTGCAGGCGGACTACCTTAAGACCGTTTTTTACCCCGTCTTCTATCAGTTTTATTATTTCAGGTAAATTAAGCGAGGCACTGCCCACAATCCGGGCGTTTTCCCCGGCAAAGTCCAGCAAAGCCGGATTTACCAGCGAGTCCGCCTGGATTACCAGGTCGGCTTCTTCCAGACAGCGTTTACCCTTCAGGGTAAGCAGTTCCGGGTCACCCGGCCCGGCACCGATAAACATAACTTTATTCATCTTTCTTGCTCCGGATAAGTAATATTGAAAAATAGGGCGGACAAATATTTTTTAAGGCTTCTTCCCCGCTGATTATCTGCTGTTGCGGACTGGAAGCATGGCAGACCAAACTGCATTTTTCCAGCAGCCCTTTTTCTTTAAGCAAAGATATAATCCGGGGATAAATAGCGCTGACTTTCAGCAAAGCCACCGCCTCAAAACTGCCAAGTGCCTGTTCTATTTGTTCAATACCGCAGGTGGCCGGCAAAATGGCCAGTTTGTCTTCACCCAGAGTCAGCGGCAACCCGGTAGCGCTGGCGGCGGCAAAGGGAGAGGAAATGCCGGGTATGTATTTAAAAGGTGGCTCATTTATCCGCCCGGCTAGACGGGGTGAAATATAACTGAACGTGCCGTAAAGCAAGGGGTCACCCTCGGTGGCAAAAACACAGTTATGCCCCTGCAACAGATAACCGGCAATGGTTTCCTCTGCTTCCTGCCAGGCCAGGGCCAGTTCCGAAGGGTTGGCTGACATGGGAAAAACCAGCTTTATTATTTTGCCTTCCAAGGCAGGGCTGGCGGCAGTGATTATACTGGCGGCCAGACTGGGACGGGTGGCGGACGGGCAGGGGGCAAATATATAGTCTGCTCTCTCCAGAGCCCGCAGGGCTTTTAAAGTAAGCAGCTCCGGGTCACCCGGCCCCAGCCCGGCAATACATAGCTGACCGTTAGGGCAATTGGTCATATCAGGTTTTCCTCCCGCTTTTAAGAATAAATATGGGGTTGAGCGGGCTTAGGCGGGTAAGCCCGCTTAAAGATTTGCTTCTGGCAATATTAACCAGGCAGGTTTCTGTTTCATAATTCTGCTCTTTAAGCAGGTTGCCGGCTTCGGCCAGATTTTCCAGAGTGGTCAAATTTATAACTATCCTGCCGCCCGGCTTCAGCACCCGGCAGACATGGCTGATTATCTCTTTCATTTGTCCGCCGCTGCCGCCTATAAAAACCGTATCCGGCCGGGGCAGGTTTTCCAGCGCCTGGGGGGCAGTACCGTATATCACCCGGACATTGGTCACCCCGAAAGTGCGGATATTGGCATTTATGTCTTCAATCCTCTGGCTCTGGCATTCTATCCCGTATACCTGACCGCGGAAGGCCAGACGGGCAGACTCTATAGCCATTGCCCCTGACCCGCAGCCGATATCCCAAATGGTATCTTCGGGGCGGATATCCATTTTGGCCAGACTGATAGCCCTTATTTCCTGCTTGGTTATCAAGCCCTTGTCAGGCATACGGGCTTGAAAAGCGCTGTCTTCATAGCCGAAGGCCTGGGGTGAGGGGGGCAGTTTCAAATCAAGTATTATCATCACATTTAACGGGGCAAATTCACGCCCTTTCAGCTGGTACAGGCTGGTGCGGCAGATAGTTTCTCCGGGTAAATCCATGTTCTGGCAGATAAATACCGGGCAGTCTTCCGCCCCTTTGGCAATCAGGTATTCGGCAATAGCCGGAGGGGTATTTTGGTTATCAGTCAAAACCGCCAGTTTTTCAGTCCGGAATTGCTCAAGCGGGATAGCGGCCAGTTCCCGCCCGTGGGCGGAAATAAAAGCGGCATCTTCCCAGTTGATACCCAGACGGGCAAAAGATGACTGCAGGCTGCTGATAGACGGAAGGATAAAAATATTATCCCCGCCCAGCTGTTCAGCCAGGTATTTGCCTATGCCGAAAAAACCGGGGTCGCCGCTGGCCAGTACAACCGCCTTTTTATCCAAAGGAAAGTTTTTCAGCCGGGCGGCAATTTCAGCCGGGCGGTTAGACGGGTATTTTTGGCCGCTAAAGAGGGGAAAATAGTTAAGCAGCCTGGGCGAACCTATCAGCAAGTCAGCCTGCTGAATTAAGGCGGCATAATCCGGCGGGATATTTGAGCCGTCACCGCTTATGCCCATAATAAACAGGTTTTTATCTGGAATTTGCACGGGACAGCACCTTTCCGTCTAAATCACTCAGGACACACTCTATTTCCAGCCGGTTATTCACATAACAGGCGCACTGCACAGCCGCCATGGCACACAGTTTGTCATAAAACCTCTGGTGGAACTCCGGGGGGAGGGCTGTCATGAAATTGGCAGCCGAAAGCGAAGCAGACAGGGCGGAAAGGGTAACAGAATCAGCCCCTATTTCCCCGGCCAGACGCTCCATAAGAGATATATCCACCTCCGAAGCACTGATATGGGTATATATATTCCCGGCGGCCAGTTTGCTGATTTTGCCGGCCATTCCCCAGATAACTGCCTTTCTGAAACCAAGCTCGGCGGCCGAACTAAGGGAAAGGTCAATAAAATCCCCCGCCATTACAAAGCATTCTTCAGCCAGTTCATATACCGCCTGGGCATATCTTTCGCTGCGGCGTCCGGTAGTAATTACCACCGTATCCTGCCCGCAGGCTCTGGCTATTTTCAGTGACTGGGGTATGCAGGCTTTGTAAGCGTCCATAGAATAGGGGATGACAATGCCGGAAGTGCCCAGCACCGAAAGCCCGCCTACTATACCCAAACGGGGATTAAGGGTTTTACGGGCCAGTTCTTCCCCTTTGGGTATGCTGATAGTTACCCCCAAACCCTGCCCCGGCGGCAAAACAGCCAAAAAATCATTTAAGGCATCTTTAATCATCCGGCGGGGTACGGGATTTATGGCTGACTGGCCGCAGGCAATTTCCAAGCCCGGTTTGGTCACCCGGCCTACACCTTTGCCCCCCTCCAGCCAGATACCGCTGCGGGGTAGCCGGCAAACATCTGCCCTTATTTCAGCCCCGTCAGTTATATCAGGGTCATCTCCGGCATCTTTAAGCACTGCGGCTGTTGCCTGGTTACCCTGCCGGCAGCAGTATTCAACCCTGAGGCTGGCGGTGCGTCCTGACGGAAGCACCAGATCTATTTTTTCCGGTTTTTCCGCTGACAGAAGTGCCAGCACTGCTGCTTTGGCGGCGGCGGCAGCGGTGGTACCGGTGGTGTATCCTTCCCTTAAAAGGGGCGTTCTGACAGGCACTGCCGTTAAGCCCCATTTCCCAGACTGGATTTCTGCCCCGTCAGTTCCACAAACACATCTTCCAGATTGGTTTTGCGGATTAGTATACTTCCGGTATTCGGGCCGATAGACTGGGCAAAATCTCTGGCCTGGGCATCTGTCTCAAAATAATCATATTCGGTGCAATGGTCACGGTTTGTCTCTACCGCATAACCGCCCAGACTGCACCGCAACGCTTCAGGGGTATCTACCGCAATCATTTGGCCGTGGTGGACAATACCCACCCGGTCACACAGTGATTCGGCTTCTTCAATATAATGGGTGGTCAGGAAAATAGTGATACCCATAGTGTTTAGCCGGCGGATAAGGTCCCAGAGGTCCCGCCGGGTCTGGGCATCAAGCCCCACAGTCGGTTCATCCAAAAAAACCAGCTGGGGGTTATGCATCAGACAGCGGGCTATCTGAACCCTGCGTTTCTGGCCGCCGGACAGGGTATCTATAAGGGAATTTGCCCGGCTGGACAGGCCACTGAATTTAAGGGCTTCGTCTATAGCCTGCCTTGTTTGTTCGCGGCTGAAATGGCGCAGGCGGGCGTGCAGTTCCAGATTTTCCCTGACCGTAAGGTCACGGTCCAGACTCATATGCTGCTGGACAATGCCGAACTGGGTTTTTACCTTGTCAGGCTGGGCAGACACGTCATAACCGCCAACCAGCACCCTGCCGGAAGTGGGGCGGGTGAGGGTGGTAAGTATCCTGATAGTAGTGGACTTGCCAGCCCCGTTAGGCCCTAAAAACCCGAACATTTCCCCTTTTTTTACCTGTAAATTAAGGTTATTCACGGCCATCAGCTTGCCGTATTTCTTGCATAAATTACTGATTTCAATCATCTTGGGCATAGCACCTGTTTTTCAGCCTGAAGCAGCAGGGCATTTACAGTGGCCGCTGCCAGGTTGCTCCCTCCCCGGTTACCCCTGATGCTTATAAACGGAATATCCGAAGCCATAAGCAAATCTTTAGATTCGGCTGCCTGAATAAAGCCTACCGGCATACCGATAACTACCCCGGGCTTAATACCCAGCTGGCTTACTATATCCAGCAGGGACAGCAGGGCAGTCGGGGCGTTGCCGATGGCTACCACCGCATTTTCCAGTTTGCGTCCGGTGTTCTGCATGGCAATCTGGGAACGGGTCAGAGCGTTGCCAGAGACATTTTTAGGGGTTTTAAGGTCTGCCAGAGGGCAACTGACGCGGCAGCCGAATTCTTCGGCCAGAGCGGATTTTATGCCCGCTAGCACCATTTTGACATCGGTGATAATATCTGCCCCGTTTTTAAGCAGTTCCACCGTTTTTTCGGCGGCACCGGGGCTGAAGACCAGATAATTGACAATACCCGGGTCTCCCGAAGCGTGGATAAGCCGTTTGGCTACCGCTTTCTCAGCCGGGGTATAGTTATTCTCCGGTAAAAGTTCTTCAATTAAATCCATGCTGGCGTTTTCTATCTGCACCGGGTGGGAACTATGCATATTCGGGTAAATGCAGGCCAGCTGTGACTTGGGCAGTAAGCGCCCCAGTTTATGCTGCATAAGCAGGGACAGCAGAGGGTTATAACCCAGAGAGTCAGTCAGGCAGAACTCCACCCTTGGGTATTTTTCTTCCATTTGGGTGATAAGCTCTGGGATATCCTGGGTTATATGAATTCCGTCATACAGGAAATAGGGCAGGATAATAATTTTATCTGCACCTGCCGCCACGCACTCTGCCACCGCAGACTGCATATCCGGCTGGTTAAATGACATATACGCCGGGCAGACCTTTAGCAGAGCGGGTGTCTGGGCGGCTATATCCTGACAGACCAGTTCTACAATCCGGCAGATTCCTTCTTCACGCCGGCTGCCGTGGGAGAACACTATAGCGGCGCAAGCCTGATTTTTAGACGTGGATTTTTCCATAATCTTCCTCTTCTAAGTAGATATTCGGGGCGGCACCCGGTTTGGCTGAAATGGGCAGAATATATTTGCTGTCCTGATAGGTTATGACCGCCGTTTTTACCCCGTAAACTTCTTCTATAGCTTCCGGAGTAAGCACTTCTTGGCTTTTACCTATCCGGCAGATAACCCCGTCTTTGAGCATAATCAGCTTGTCGGTATAGCGGACAGCCAGGTTCAGGTCATGGATTGCCACCACCGCCAGCAGACGGTTTTTTTTGACGGCATCTTTTACCATGTCCAGAGTTTCCAGCTGGTGACGCAGGTCAAGGTTATTAGTCGGCTCATCCAGCAGCAAAATTTCAGGTTCCTGGCAAAAAGCCCGCGCCATCATCACCCGCTGGCGTTCGCCGCCGCTCAATTCGTTAAAATAGCGCAAAGCCAGCGGCAGAATCTGCATACGCCTAAGGCTGGCTTCAACTATATCTTTGTCCTGCTGGCTAACTTTCCATTTGAGGCGGGGTTTACGCCCCATTAAAACCGTTTCATAGACGGTCAGCGGGGCGGCAGTACTGAGAGTTTGGGGCACATAACCCACCCTTTGGGCAATCTCATTAAGAGGCATTTCGCCAATGCTCTGACCGTTAAAATCTATATACCCGGCCTGCGGCTTTAAAATGGCATTTATGCACTTTAGCAAAGTGCTTTTGCCCGCCCCGTTAGGGCCTACCAGCCCCAGCACTTCCCCGGCTTCCACTTCAAAATTCACACCTTTAAGTATAGGGGCATGCTTATAGCTGAAATAAACCTGATTTAAGCCTAATCTCACTGGAAATACTCCTTTTTACGGGTGAGCAGCAGGTATACAAAGAAAGGCACCCCGATAAGTGAAGTAAGTATCCCGATAGGCAGTTCGGTAGGCTGGATAATATTTCTGGCAAAGGTGTCTGCCACCAGCAGCAGGAGTGAACCGGTCAGGGCGGAAGCCGGCAGCAAAAAGCGGTGGTCTGCCCCGATAACCATCCGGGTAATATGCGGGGCAACCAGACAGATAAAACCGATAATGCCGCAGAAACTGACTATTCCGGCCGTAACCAGAGTAGCAATGGCCATACAGATAAGCCTGACTCTATTTACATTAGTACCCAGAGAACGGGCGGATTCATCCCCGGTACTCAGGGTATTAAGGTCCCAGGAGAATTTCCAGAGGAAAGGCAAAGCCAGCAAAGACAAGCCCCCAATGATAAACAACTCTGTCCAGCCGGTCTTGCCCAGATTACCCATTAACCAGAAAACCACGTCCCGGAGTTTATCATCTGAAGCCAGATACTGAAGCAGGGAAGTGCCGGCGCTGAAAAAGAACATAATAGCTATGCCGGCCAGAATGATGGATTCCGGCGAAACACTCCGCAGGCGGCTGAGAGCGTAAGCCATAAGTGCGGCCAGCAGGCCGAAAAAGAAGGCGTTGCTTATCACCATGCCCTCTTCAGCCATACCGCTTAAGCCTGCCCCCAGCACCATAGCCAGAGCAGCCCCAAAACCGGCAGCTGACGATACCCCCATGGTGTACGGAGATACCAAAGGGTTGCGCAGCGCTCCCTGCATGGCGGCCCCGGAAATAGCTAAACCTGCCCCGGCCACCACCGCCATAAGTACTCTGGGCAGACGCACGTCCCAGACAATATAGCGGGCCAGTTCGCTGGGGTGGATATCCAGAAAGGGGGCTATCCTTTCTAAAATAGCTCTGGTTATATCTGCCAGGCTTATCTGGGCAGCCCCGAACATGGTACAGACAGGTACAGCCGCCAGCAGAAGCAAGCCCAGCAAGCCGATAAACCATTTCCTGCGCCAGACCAGACTTGCATATATGTCAGGCGGGTTAACGTAAGCATTAGCGGACCCAGTTTTAGAGGCATTCAACACAATAAACCTTACTCTGGAATAGGATAGCCATAGGCTTCGTCATAATCGCTAAGGGCATCTGCCCCGAAATACTTGGTCAAAATTTCGTTCTGAACAGCATCAAGGTTTATATCGCTGAAGAGTTCGGGATAAAAACATTTGGCATAATAAAGCAGTCCCAGCGGATAGCGGATACCCTTGCCGCAGTCCAGATTCACCATATAAACCCGGTTGTTTTTGATGGCTCTGGTAATACCCAGAGCCGTCCGGCTGATTAGTTCGTCATAAGCGGCTTTAAGCGTATCCGGGGTATGATAAGTACCTTTGGGGCACTTTATAATTACATCCGGATTTTGAGCCATGACAAACTCTGCACTCAGCACCGGGTACATAACATCCTCAGCGTCAGCTATATTTATCCCCCCGGCTTCCGTAACCATCTGGCTGTAAGCCCCGTCCCGGTTGCAGCTTTTATAATCAGCAGTCCATTCCCAGTAGACCTTTACTTTATCCCCGTCATTTAAGACGGACAGGCGTCCGGCTACCAAATCCCGAAAACCCTGAATATAGCCGGCTATCTCAGCCGCTGTGTCTTCCAGACCAAAAAGCTGCCCCAGCATATTTATACAGTTAAGTGATTCTTCCGGACGGCTGGTGGAAACTACCAGCACTTTTATTCCGTAAGCTTCAATCTTTTCCCGGTCAGCTTCTTTCAGCATACCGTCACAGATAAGTACATCCGGTTTCAATCCGGCAATCAGCTCTATATTGGGGCTGGCAGAGGTGGTTGCCACCTCAGGCAGGCTTGAAAGGGCAGTGGGGAAGAGCGAGTAACTGTCACGCCCCACAATGGCATCGGTTTTGCCCAGAGCGCAAATCATTTCGGAAGCGGCCGCCGTAATGCAGACCACCTGTTTCACCGGTACAGTTATTTCCACTGTTTTCCCGTCAAAATCTGTCAGATTTACGGTTTTTTCAACCGGCGGCAGTTCTATCTGGCCGCCCGGATACGGGTCATCCTGACTGCAGCCTGCTGCCCCCAGCAACAAAGCCGGGAGTAAAAGTACAGCCAGAGAAGTGCGGACAAGTTTGAAACGGGTTAAAAATCCGAGCTGTAACATGGGCGTCCTAAACAACTAAATTTGAAAAAAGTAAAGTTAATTTAATATACCATTGGTCAGCCGGACTGTCAATAAAGCCGCAAATGCTCTGGCTATACTAATCTGTAGCTAAAGGCCGGTTACCCGGCCTTAACTCTCACTTGGTTTTGGCCGCTGAGTCCTCCTCAATTGAGCCTTCAACCTCCAAAAAGACCTGCTTAAGGCGTGTTTCCATTTCGGGGCTGGCCTGCCACATCTGCCGTTGGATAGCCTCAAGCAGCCTCTCGGTAATATTCTGCAGGGCATAAGGATTAACATCTTTCAGCCACTCCTGCATCTGACTATCAAGGGCGTATTTATTGGCCAGTTCTTCATACATCCAGTCTTCCATAACGTTGGCACTGGCGTCCCAGCCAAAAGCGTTGTCTACCACCGCAGAAAAATCAGCCGCCCCTTTATAGCCATGGCGTTTCATGCTCTCTATCCAGACCGGATTAAGTACCCTGGCCCGGAAGATATGCTTGGTCTCTTCGGCAGTGCTTCTTATCTTTACCCGCTCAGGGTCAGAACTGTCCCCGGCGTAAGACTGCGGCCACTCGCCTTTGATTGCTTTGACAGCGGCTATCATACCCCCGTGGTAGGAGTAAAAGTCATCACTGTCCAGCATATCGTGTTCGCGGTTATCTTCGTTCTTGACTGTCAGTTCCAGATTCCCAAGTCTGGTTTTAAACTGTTCGGGGGCGGTTACCCCGTAGTATTTCTTGCCGTAGGCATATCCGCCCCAAACTAGATAGGCCTTAGCCAGGTCATGCTCGTCCTTCCAGTTTTTACTCTCAATAGCATTACTGACCCCTGCCCCGTATGCCCCGGGTTTACAGCCGAAAATACGGTAGCGGGCTTCTTCCCCGGCCTGCTCGGCACTTATTCCCGAACCGGTTTTCTCTGCTATTTCATCCCGTACGTGCTTGGCCAGATAGTTCATTTCCGGGGGTTCGTCCAGGCTGGAAGCTATATTCACCGCCTCATCCAGCAGGCTGACTATATTGGGGAAAGCATCCCTGAACAATCCGCTGATGCGTATGGTAATATCTATCCGGGGGCGTCCCAGTTCCTTAAGGGGGATTACTTCTATTCCCTTAACCCGGCCGCTGCTTTTCTCCCAAACGGGCTTCATACCCATCAGGTAAAGCACCTCGGCCACGTCATCACCTTTGGTGCGCATAGTACCGGTAGCCCAAACCACCATGCCGATATTTTCCGGGTATTTGCCCTCATCTTTAAAGTAACGCTCAAGCAAAGCGTCACCCAGACCCATACCGGTTTTCCAGGCAAGCGCAGACGGGATTGACTGGGGGTCAACCGAATAAAAATTACGCCCGGTAGGCAGAATATCCGCCATGCCGCGGGTAGGAGCGCCGGAAGGGCCGGGGGGTATAAATTTCCCGCCGGAAGCCTTAATTACGCTATCCAGTTCGCCGGTGGTAGCCATAAGATTAGGCACAAGCCTGTCTGACAGGTAAGCTAAGACCCGGCTGACTTCAGCGTTATGCTGCCCCAGTACTTCGTTCTGGCAGGCTTCTATATCATCATGGCTGAAGTTATTTTGCTGAAAGCGGGCTATCAGCTTGACACACTGCCCGCTTAGCTCAGCTATTATCTGGCCACCGGTTTTGGCTTTGCCCTGTATCCGTCCGGGGGAAGCAAGCAACGCGTCATAGTCATACCCCTGCATGGCAGCCAAAGATTTTCTGAGGGAGGGAACTTCCCCGTTACTCAGGCGGGTAAGGGCGGCCAGAAACTCTGCCAGCCGTTCACCCTGGGGCGGCTCACCCAGAATATGCAGCCCGTCTCTTATCTGGGTATCTTCCATTTCATGCAGGTAACTGTGCAATTTCTCTATAAAGGCCTCAAAATCAGCAAAAGCTGTTTCTTCGTCTACTGCCAAATCATGTTCCAGTTTGGCTTGCAGGGTTTTAGCCCATATCATGCTCCGCAGTTCCGGCAGTTTAGCCCGGTCTTCAATACCTGACTGGTAATAGTCGTTCAATAAAACCTGCAGTTCGGCCATTTCCTCGTAAGAACCGGCGTTATGCATTACCGGGATAAGGTGGTCAATAATGCAGCAATAGCTGCGCCGTTTGGCCTGTGTGCCTTCACCCGGATTGTTGATAATATAGGGATAGATATTGGGCAGGTCTGAGATGGCAAGGTCAGGGAAACATTCGTCAGACAGCCCTACTGATTTACCCGGCAGCCATTCCAGAGAACCGTGCTTGCCGATGTGCATAATAACGTTAGCCTTAAACACGTCCCTTATCCAGCGGTAATAAGCCAGATAGTGGTGGGTAGGGGGGTGGTCAGGGCTGTGATAAATAGCTGAAGGGTCTTCAGAAAAGCCTCTGGGCGGCTGAAGACCGATAAAAATATTGCCATTTATAATACCGGGTATAATCAGGCTGTCATTACAGTTAAACGGCTCACCGGGCGGCTCACCCCAGGCCGAGGCCATTTTGGCCTGGTTTTTCTGAGGGAACTGGCTGAACCAGCCCGAATATTCCGGTTTGGAAACCAGCCCGGCGGCCTGCCCCGCCATTTCAGATAGACTTTTCCAGCGCCGGTCATTGGTAGCGTGGTCAATGATGGTCTCAATTATCTCCTGCCCGTTCTCCGGCAGTTTATCCAGCTTATAGCCGTCCTCCTGTAAACTACGGAGAATATTCCAGACCGAGGCCGGAGAGTCCAGCCCGAAGGCATTGCCGATTTTATCATTGCGCGGGGGGTAATTATGGAAAATAATGGCTACTTTTTTATCCCCGTTGGGAATGTGGCTAAGACGCGCCCAGTTCAGGCTCAGCCGTACAATTTTATTTATCCGTTCAGGCAGAGCTTCATGCCGGACTATCCGGGTACCGGTAAGGGGGTCAACCGAACTGAACTGACGGGCAGCCACCGGCACGCTTATCAGCATACCGTCAAATTCCGGCATGGCCACGCTCATAGTAACATCACCCTGAGTCAGGCCATCAGTATTCTGCTGCCATTTTTCAGCCGTATTCTGGGTGACTATAGCCTTTATTACCGGCACACCCAGTTTGGTAAGCAGCCCGGTGTCTTCTCCCGGCATTATCTGGTTGCCGTCCGGGCTTTGGGCTACCCACATGGAAAGTGCAAACATGAGGGGACTTATTAAAACGTCTATCAGAGGGCGTCCGTCCTTAATGAAGTAATGTTCAATAACCCCCTGGGTACCCTGACTGCCCAGCTCATTATCCTGAATGCTGTATAGAAATACCGGAATAACATTAGCCCCCTGCCCCTCAATCTCCCTGATTAAAGCGTCTATAAATTCGGTATTGCCGGACTGGATGGCGCTTAAATAAAACCACAGCCCCACACTGGGCCTGTCTGGTTTATAGTTCAGCTTCAGGTATTCCTCCAGAGAGGGCAGACCGGGGAAATCAGGGTGGTATATCCCCTGCCACTGGGGCTTGCAGGCTTCGGCAACATCAAACCGGCTGCCGCTAAAGCGGTTGGACAAGAAACGGAACAGATTAAGGAAATTTTCTTTCCCCCCGTAGTGGATATAACTGCTAACTGACTGGTAATCTGCTTCGTTCAGAGTGGACAGCTGGGCCAGTTCCAGCCCTTTTTCCGAAGCAGTCCCCTGTAAATGCAAAACAGCGGATGAGCCTTCCAGGGCGGCCATAAAACCGTCAAAATTCGGAAAGCTCTTTTTGCCGCCCATAAAGTGCATGATAATAATATTAGCTTCCCGGGCAGAGTCCAGAAATTCTTCCAGTTTGCCGTCTTCGGCCAGGTCTTCGCGGCTGCGCAGGCATATTTCAAATTTTCCGGGGTTTTCCTCTGCCAGCTCACTTACGGCAGATACAACCGGCATTACATCACTGCCGTTAGAGGTAAAATAAACAATCTTCAGTGGCTGTATATTCATATCTGCCTTATCTTACTTCTGCCAGTTCCCGGGACTCGCTGCGGGTGGAGATGGGGGCTATGGGGATAATAAACGGCCTGCCCCGGCTATAACCTATCTCGGTTTCCACCCCGTATACTTCACGGATACTGTCGGTATTTAAAACCTCATCCGGCTCTCCGGCGGCATAAATCTGGCCTTTTTTAAGCATGGCTATTTTATTGGAATATCGGGAAGCCAGATTAAGGTCATGGACAGCCATAACAGCGGACAGCCCCTGCTCTTTGACCAGATTGGAAATAAGGCTCAGCACCTCAAGCTGGTGTTTAAGGTCCAGATTGCTGGTCGGTTCGTCAAGTACCAGTATCTGGGGCTCCTGGCAGATTGCCCTGGCAATAAGCACCTTTTGCTTTTCCCCGCCGCTAAGCTCATTAAAAAGCCTCAGGGCGTAACATTCCAAATCCATCCGTTCCAGAACCTGAAATGCCAAATCTTTGTCCTTTTCGCTCAGTTTCCAGTGGACATGGGGCTTTCTGCCCAGCAGAACAGTATCAAAGACAGTAAGGGGAAAGGAAGTCGGGGCGCTCTGGGGTACGTAACCCAGAAAATGAGCCAGTTCCTTAAGCCCAACCTGGCTGAGGTCATTGTCATCTACCATTACCGTTCCGGTATGGGGCTTTAAAATCCGGTTGATACAGCGCAGCAGGGTGGTCTTGCCGGACCCGTTAGGCCCGGCAAGACTTAAAATTTCCCCTTTGCCTATACCCAAAGAGACATCCTTGAGTATGGGCACGCTGCCATAGTTAAAACGTATTCCCTGAATATCAAGTTTCATTGGAAGTACTCCTTGCGTGTTCTCAATATTAGATAAGCGAAGAATGGAACACCTATTACCGAAATAACTATACCTACCGGTATGATAGTCGGCTGGAAAGCAGTCCGGCCCAAAGTATCAGCCAGAAGCAGCAGAAAAGCACCTATCATACAGGAAGTAGGCAGCAAAAAGCGGTGGTCTGCCCCGACAATCATCCGGGAAATATGGGGGGCAACCAGCCCTATGAACCCGATTATGCCGGTAAAGCTGATAATCACCGCCGCTACCATAGTGGACACAATCATGGAAACCCCTCTGACCCGCCGGGTATTTACCCCCAAAGTGGTGGCCATATCATCACCAGCGACCAGGGCATTTAAATCCCAGGCAGACTTGATAAGTATAGGCAGCCCGATAACCAAAACCACCGTCACAATCAGCAGATTTTCCCAGGTGATACCGGTCAAAGTGCCGAAAAGCCAGTGGACTACAGTGTGCACTTCTTCTTCAGTGGCTATATATTGCAAAATAGATGTCCCGGCTGAAAAGAAGTAGTTTAAAGCAATACCGGCCAGAATCATGGTTTCCGGCCGCATACCCCGGAAACGGGCCAGGCCGTATACCAGAAAAGCGGCTATCAGGGCAAAAACAAAAGCATTGACAATAATAAGGTATTTACCCGTACCTATAAGACCCGCCCCCAGAATAATGGCGACTGACGCCCCGAAAGCGGCGGCCGAGGAAATACCGATAGTAAACGGGGAAACCAGGGGGTTTCGCATTACCCCCTGCATGGACGCACCGGCAATGGCCAAGCCGGCTCCGGCTAAAATAGCCATAAGTATCCGGGGCAGCCGGATATCCCAGACAATAGCATCTAAAGTGCTGGTTGTCTGAATATTAAGGAAGGGGAAAATCCTGGCAGCCACACTCCGGGCTACGTCGCTGACACTAAGGTCAGCCGAGCCCAGAGACGTAGCCACCAGAGCCATAAATCATCCGTAAGCCAGAAGGTACAGATAATCTGCTCACTGACGGAAGGGAAAAGATTACCCGGTTCAACCGGATTACCTTCTGCGTCAACTGACAAGGACAGGGCAATGCTAGACACCCGAACATATACATCAGGGCAGAAGTTGTCTGGACTATCATCCTCAATAACTGCCGGGGCAGCACACCCCCCGGCTAAACATGTAATCCAGCTTAATAAAAGCATCAGGGATACGCCGGGTACTCCCCTTAAGCCACATATAAATTGACTGACCGCACTATGCAACATTTCAGCTTATACACGGCAAGGCTTCCGCCGGGCTCTTGCTCTCTAACTTACACCTTTGAATATCCATGTACCAAACAGCGCTATCCATGATTTGTATATCTTGGTCCAGTACCCTATCCCATTTTTCTATTACCAGTTTTGACTTAAAGATAGGCCCGTCAGTGACAAAGGTATGATAATAACCCACTTTACCGTCCGGGGATAACTGATGGCGGACTTTTAATTCGTCAAGCATGTGCCTGTCCAGTTTTCGGCCTAACCAATCTTCACCCAGATACTTGCTATCTACCGCAATAATCCTTACTTCAAACCCCAGGTCTATTAGTTCTGTCAGTAACATTTCCCTGTCATAAGGCCAAAGCGGGAGATAATAATCCATACCGGTAGGTTCACAAACACTTTTTATCCAGTGCAGGTGATTAGCTGCCCCGCTGTTTCCAATCCGAACGTCACCAAAGATTGCACCATGAATACCCTGCGTTTTCAGCCACTGCAACATTTGACAATAGCCTGAGAAACACACGCCTCAGCGCATTTGGCGCAATCATGGCAGAAGCGCCAGATACCGGCGTCTATGGGCTTGGTGGGAGCTAAGGGAAGGTCAGTGATAAGACGAACAGACCTGACCATAAGACCATAATCAGGGGTAAGAACCTGGGTATTCCGGCACAACTCTCCCAAACCGGCAAGAGTGGCAAAGGCCGGGGCAGGGCCAATGGCATTGCGCTCATGGCCAGCCAAGCCCTGATAACCCAAAGTCCGCAGAAATTCCTGGGTAGCCGCCAATATACCGGAATTCAACCGAACAGTATTATCTGAAGCCGCGCGCTGAATCCATGAAGGGGTAGTGGTATAACCGTCAATGGAAGACTGGCTTACGATACTTACCACATACAGCTTCTTCGTGCTGGGAATTACCCATTTCTCGTCATCTTCATAACCCTTGTCTACCGCTTCAAATTCATAACGCTTGTACGGGGCTACTCTGGGATAGGTATAAACCAGTTTCTTAACATTTTCGTCAAGTTCAACTACGCCTATATCAGCTGCTCCAAAGAAACGCAGGGCAGAACGGAGCATGGCAGTATTTTCTTCCGGAGTGCCTTGCCAGGCGGTTGTACCCAGTTTTTCGGGGGTGGGGGATTTCTGGGGACCCAGCCAGGTATAGCTGGTGACACCGGGGCTGCCTTCACCGCCCATAGCCCCTCTGTAAAGGGCATGGTCACGCAGGGTATAACCCGGCTTTCCCTCTTTTATCCAGTTAGCCTGGTTATCTGCGGCTACCTTCTCTACATTCGCCCATTCTTCAGTACTGACCCATTGGGGCGGTCCCATAGGGCTGTTCATAACCTTGCGGGCATCAAACCGCTCAATCTGACTCCAGTCAAACTCAACAGTAGCTTTATCTGCTTCTTTAACCCACCAGGGTTTCTTAGGCGCAGCGCCGGAGGTTATCATCCCGTCAATATCTTTAAATGTGGTCGAGGCTGCGGCAGCTGTACCTATCCCAGCACCGGTGATACCCAGGGCTTTCATAAAATCCCGGCGACTTAGTGAAGAATGAAATCTAGACATTGTGTTACCTCTTTATACAATTTTGAAACCGATTGATAATGACAATGCTATCCAGCGAGTTCAAGAGTAAGTGTTATTTAAATCCCCAGTCCGGTCACCTCCTTTTCCGGCAGTACCATCTTAAACTGCAAAGATATAGCAAAGGCAATATTTGGGGTAATTTGCTATATAGAATACTTAAACCAATCAGGCCAAAAGCGGCCATGGGAAATAGGGCAGAGTTAATAAGTTTTTAAAGACTTAAACTATAACTTAAGTTTAAAGCAACATTACGTAACTGTCAATGTCCAACGTACGATATTCCATTACGTAATGTCAGTTGATAAATCACTTTGATGATATTATAATTCACCCGTGACACACACTGATGCAGATATACAGGAGCTTTATCAAATAGGAGATTTAGTCCGCAAGGTTGGGGTGAGCCTGCGGACAATCCGATATTATGAGGAAGAAGGCCTGCTGAAACCGACAGCCAAAACCCAGGGTGGTTTAAGGCTGTATAGTGAGCGGGATATATTCAGGCTTAAGTATATAACCACCTTGAGACACCTGAATATGAGTATTGAGGAAATAAAAACCGTTCTGAGTCAAAATGCTGTTTCCTCAGACAGCAGAAGTGAACTGATTAAACGCTCTTATTACGCTATGATCCTGACCAAGCAGAAGATAGACGAAGAACAGAATATCCTGAATAGGCTGAAAGAAAATATGGCTGAGGCTTTGGAGTCTATTCAAAGTTGTCTTGAATGCCAGAAACCAAGTTGCACAGGCTGCTCCCAGAAAAAGTTCATACTGGCCTGAACGCTTTTAACCAGAAATACAGGTGTACTGGCACCCGTCATTTCTGAAGGACATTTTTAATCTGCAGCCTTATTTTCCCCTGATACCGCTAGCTGAGAATTCAAAGTGACTATCTAGTATCCCCGGCAGTTTCTGACGGCCTGTTTGACTGCCTGAGTTGCAGCTTTGGCCATCATCTCCCCCAGTTTGGTATGACCACCCACATAAGTATATTTATCATCCCCGCCTGATACGCTGATTATCTGGTCTGTTCCCGTTCCGGTTGCCTGCCATTCGGGGTGTACCGCACTCCGTATATCCAATTCTTGTAATGCCACATTCTTAGCCTCGGTCAGTGTGATATACGACGAAGCAAGAGTGGGTGTTTCCAGAGTAGAGCCGGTAAGCAGGATGATGTTTATCGTGCCTATCTTCTCAAACTTGCCATTTCGCTCTATACCGCTTGCGGCATCACAGCCTATCCGCATGGCGTTGGTCTTGACCCCGGCAGTAGCAAAGGCAAGTACCCAAAACTCTTCATAACTTTCTTCCGCCCAGGCTATTTTGTCCTGGTCTACTCCGGTAGATAAAAATGAGACTTTATCCAGGTCTGTGCCGTATCTCTCAAGGACTTCTTCAAGCACTACCGAATAGGCTGTCTGCCAGTCTGACGAGTTGTCGTGCATGAAATCCCAGAGTTCAGGTGGTATATGGGTGTTTAAGATATATCTGGCCTTACCCAGCCCGGTGCGGGTGGAGAGTATATTCCTTTCTTCCGGCAGTTCTATTACCAAAGTATTGGTGGACGCACCCAGTGCCTTATGATAGACAATGCCTGCTTTTACCCCGTGAAAACTGCCCAGTTCTTTATAACAGGTATCTGTTTTCAGTTCAGATATCACCTTTGTTCCCTCCATATCGGCCTTATTCCCTTTCCCCGTAAAATATGCCCCCTCCGGAATACAGGAGGGGACTAATTATCTTTAACTCCGCACCTGCTCTTTCCGTAGTCACCGGAAGGGCAGTACCTGAATCCGGGCGCTTTGCTGGCTTGCTCTTTCCCCCGCTTACAGCAGGCGCTACTGCTCCGGATTTTAACTAAACTATGATTTACTTTGTAAAGACTTTATCTTCAAGACAACAACTTGAAATATCCCAATACCAGTTGTCACCCCACTCATCAGATTTATGCACCTTATCTGAGTTAACTACCCGGAGACGCTTTTTAAAAATGGGCCCGTCAAGAACAATAGTATGGTAATATCCAACTTTCCCTTCAGGAGACCGTTCTGCTCTGGATTTCAATTCATCTATCACATAATTATCCAGTTTTTTACCCAACCACTCCGGTGAAAAGTTAGCATCATCAACCACTACAAAACGCACATCAAATCCCAAATCAATCAGCTTCCTCAATATCGTTTCTCTGTCTAAGAACCACAGAGGTATAAAGGCTGTTATATCTATTGGGTTGCATATACTTTCAATCCAGCCCCTATGCAATTTTGCTTCACAATTACCTAAATCTACATCTCCAAAGACAGCACCATGAACACCGGTTTTCTTCAGTAACTGCAATTGCTCTCTAAAATCATCATCATAAGTTGAAACAGTAACCGGCAAGACCAATAAAGGCACTCCTATAGCTTCAGCCTGCTTAGACAAGACAGATGGCTTCAGGGCATGCGCCCCCATTCGTCCGGTATGATCAACTGCTGTAATCAGGCAGCGAACATCTAATCCCTGTTGGGTGGCTAAGTAGAACGCCAGATTGCAATCTTTACCCCCGCTCCAAGAAACAACTATTCCTCAAACACGCTGCCCTGTTCATATGAACCCAGAACATGAATAGTCTCGGTTACCTTTGCCAGCTCTTTCAGGGCGCGCTGGGTTTCAGGCGTATTTAAGCCCCGTTCAAAATCCAGATAGAAGTAATAACCCCAGGTACGCCCCATAACCGGGCGGGATTCTATCTTGGACAGGTTTATGCCCTGGTCATAAAAACACTTAAGGCACTTGTAGAGGCTGCCGGCATTGTTCTCGGCCTTTATGGCCAGAGAAGTTTTATTCGCCTGAGGGGGGTATTTGGGCTCTTTGGCTATGATAAGGAAACGGGTATAGTTCTGCTTTTCAGTTTCAATATCTTTGGCCAGTATTTTCATATCATACAGCTGGGCTGAGAGGTTGCTGCTGATAGCAGCGGCAGTAGTAAGGTTTTTCTCTTTTATCATGCGGACACTGCCGGCAGTATCGTAACCCTCTATACGTATCACACTGGGGTGCTTTTCAAGGAAAGATTCGGCCTGAATCATGGCAATAGGGTGGGTATAAACTTCACGTATCTGTTCCATTTTAACACCGGGCAGGGCAATAAGGTTCAGGATAACGTGCAGATAGGTCTCGCCGACTATTTTGCTTTCATATTTGAGCAAATTGTCATAATTATCCAGAAACGAGCCGTAAAGGGAGTTTTCTATAGCCACAACCCCGTAATCAGCCAGCCCCTTTTTGACATCTTCAAATACCTGATGGGAGGTGTCACTTTCAATAATCTCGGAATCACCGGGGAATTTATGGCGCGCTACAATATCATGAAAAGAGCCGCGAGCTCCCTGTATAGAAATCTTAATCATTGGCCTGCCCCTTTCCGTACCCAGATTATGCTAATAATAGCGTTTACCGCAGGCAGAGGCAAGGGTATATATATACAGTGTTTTTTGGTATAAGACACCTGCGGGTGTACAGGGCGTGGTATAATAAATACAGGCAAGGAGAATTCCTGCCAATACCGGCAAGAAGGAGGCAAGGCATTTGGAGAAACTGCAGGCTCTGTTATGTACTTGGTTTTTCCCTTGTAGCGGCTCTTCGCTGGTGGGAGTTAGGGGGAGTTGACCATCGTCAAGCCGGCAAAGAGCGGCGAAGGTTCCTGAGCTTTCCGGTTAGTTTACTCTACGGTTAATGAGAAATCTGGCTTTTCTGGCCAGGCGGGGAAAGTAAGGAACGACCGTTTCCCCCGAAAATTAAATACAGTTTGGAATACATTTGGGCCCCGAATCTTTTACGGGGCCCTCTTTTTTAATTTATTTATTCTCTGGATACCGCCGGAATACTAAGGCGGAAACAGTCTCCCGGACGGGCTGAAAGCAGACCGGCGGCACTGCCGCCCTGAAGAGCAATCTCCAGCCTCCCGCTGCTGCCGATAACAGCCAGCAAACCGCTGGCCTGAGAATAGTTTTGGCAAAGACCATGGATAGTCCGGCCCAAAATCTCCAGCCCGACAGGTTTGCCAGAAGGCAACATTTGGGGAGTAATATCGGTAACCAGATTGCCGAAATGGTCTGCATATACCACATGCCCGGTAATAGTCCCGTCAGGGGCAGTCTCCGGGCAGGGCAGATGAAAGGCATTTATCCAGTCAAGACGCGGCCCGAAATCCCGAAGGGGAGTACCCAGACTGATATAAGCGGCGGCCGGTGCAAATATATCCCGCCCGTGAAAGGTGGCACTGACCGCTTTAAGCCAGAAAGCGGGGTTGGTTAACTGAAAAGCCTCTACACCCCGGGGAATATCCAGCTTCAGCAGACCCTCGGCCGGCAGCAAATCACTGTTACTTTTGGGCAGATAGGGGCTAAGCACATAACTGAAAATACCGTTGTCCGGGCCGATAAATATGCCAGCCGGAGTGGCTAAAATAATCCCCCGGCGGCCGCTGCCTACCCCGGGGTCTACTACCACTAAGTGAATGGTGTCTGCCGGGAAATAGGGGCTGGCCTCACCTAACAAAAAGGCCGCCTGCTGAATATTCTGGGGCTCTACCTGATGGGAAACATCCAGCAGCCGGACATTTGGGTTTATACTCAGGATAGCCCCCTTCATGGCGGCCACATAGGCATCTTGCAAGCCAAAGTCAGTAGTAAGGGTAATAATACCCACAACTAGCCCCCTTTAGCTTAGTTTCAGCATAAGCAGAGATACCAGCAGGAACAGGACTACCAGTACAATGGTGAGTATAAAAAGGGTTTTCTCTATACCCCGTTTGGTACGGTAGACACTGTCTGCCTGCCCGAAGATACCGCCCAGGCCTCCGCCCTTTACTTGCATCAGAACTGAGAGAGTGAGGGCTACGGCCAGCACTATCTGGGCTATAATCAGGTAGGTTTGCATGTTTATCCTTCCTCCAGAGCTTTCTTAAGCAACTCCATGGCTATGTTAGGGTTGGCTCTGCCCTTGCTTTGTTTCATCATTTGGCCTACTAAAAAGCCGATAACCTGGATCTTGCCTTCGTTATATTCGGCAACCGCCTTGGGGTTATCCGCCAGCACCTTTTTGGCAATGGCTACCAGCTCGGAACTGTCGGAAATTTGGCTGAGACCATTCTTTTCAATAATAGTCTCGGCATTCTGCCCGGTACTATACATATCTTCAAGCACCGTTTTGGCGGTGGCTGCATTTACTTTGCCGGCTGAAACCAGCACCAGCAGGCGGCACAGACTAGCCGGGCTGACCTTGAGGGTAAAAGCGTTTATATCCGCCCCGGCAGTATTCATTATGGAGCTTACCGGCCCAACTACCCAGTTAGCCACTTCTTTGATGCCCTTGTCCTGGGGTATATTCTGGAAATCAGCTTCGGACAGAACCGCTTCAAAATAGTCTGCCAGTTCACGGCTGGCAGTCAGCAGTGAAGCATCATATTCGGACAGCCAGTATCCCTGAATAAACCTTTCTTTGCGGACTTCGGGCAGTTCGGGCAGCTTTGCCCTTATAGCCTCTATCCAGTCACAGCTGATATGCAGGGGGGGCAAATCCGGTTCGGGGAAATAGCGATAGTCATGGGCAAATTCCTTGGAACGCTGGGAGACAGTCTGGCATTTATCATCCTGCCAGCCGCGGGTCTCCTGGCTTATCTTTTTGCCTTCATCTGCCATTTTCCGCTGGCGGACTTCTTCGTATTCCAAGGCGGAAAAAACCGCCTTGAAGCTGTTCATATTTTTTACTTCCACTTTAGCCCCAAGCTCAGGCGAGCCTGCAGGCCGTATTGAAATATTGGCATCACAGCGGAAACTGCCGTCTTCCATGTTGGCAGTGGAAACACCCAGATAGCGCATAATTGTCCGCAGTTTCATAAGGTACTGGCGGGCTTCTTCCGGGGTACGCATATCCGGCTCACTGACTATCTCCATCAAAGGTATGCTGGAGCGGTTTATATCTAAAAGGCTGTAAGGCTGGCCGTTAATATCACTCTCATGGTGGAGTTTGGCCACGTCTTCTTCAAGGTGAATACGGGTTATGCCGATGCGGCGGATAGCCCCGTCTATATTTATATCCATAAATCCCTTGCCGCAAAGCGGCTGGTCATACTGGGAAATCTGGTAACCTTTCATAAGGTCAGGATAGTTGTAATTTTTGCGGTCAAACTTGCTGAAGGAGGCAATATCACAGCCTAAAGCCAAGCCGGACATAATGGTGTATTCCACCGCCTGTTTGTTTATAGTGGGCAGTACCCCCGGCATGCCCAGACATACCGGGCAGACATGGGTATTGGGTTCGGCACTGGTATAGTCTGTACTGCAGCGGCAAAACATTTTGCTTTTGGTATTCAGCTGAACGTGGACTTCCAGACCGATTACTGTTTCATATTGAGTCATTGTAGTTACCATTTCACCTACCTCTGGTTAACTAGCAAGTATATCAATATTCTTCGTCCACTGGCAAGGCAGGCCGGGTGTTTTGCTTTAATGCTAAAGCGGGCTTATGTTATAATGCCCTTTACATGGGGCTGTAGCTTAGTTGGGAGAGCGCTGCGTTCGCATCGCAGAGGTCAGGGGTTCGAATCCCCTCAGCTCCACCAAAGGTATCCATAGGTAGAACTTCCCATATCATATTGGTCTCCGGCAGCGGCAAGATAAGTTTGAAGGGCTTCCATGGCCAAAACAACATTCGCACAGATTGCCCTAGGCGTAATAGTTATAGTTTCATCTTTTATCTCCATTGATAAAGCACGGTGGGAAGAATATCCCAGTATTGAACCTGCCATTGGGCCTGACGGTATTCCTTCAATCATCGTTAATACCCTTCCGCCGAATGATCCTGTATCAGCTTTAATAACAATGACAGCGGGTTTAGCGACCGCAGGTTTTGCGGTTATTCAGCGGAAAAAATTGCGGGTGCCCTGGTATTTTGTTGTTTTCGGTCTAATGGCAGGAATTGCTTCGGCCATTCTGAGTCTGGTAATAATAAATGATCCATGGGTCACTGGAAATATTTTTTTTCTTAGCTATATGACCTGTGCGCTGGGATTTGCAATATCCGCATTAGGAGTTATCCAATATAAAAGGGCTTAGGCTACCTCTGTAGAAGAAGGCTGGCAAAGCCAACAAGGTCTTTCGGGAATATCTTATTACAAAGCAAGATTAAAGAGATTCTACGATACGGCTCGGTCACTCTCTTGCCTGTTTAGCATATTTAAGCAATCTTTCAAGCTGCCACTCACGCTCCTGGGACGCACTATTTACATCTGCCGAATGGGCCACAACAGCTCTGATACTGTATAGTGCCGCGCCCAAAGCGTGCGTCACAACATGGGCTGTGCCAACAGCCTGACCTGCAGCGTGGGCGGCAAAGACAGCGTCTTTTTCTTCCTTCCCTTTGGCTGCAGCATGGGCATCAAGAGAAGCTTTGCGTATGGTAGCCATACTAAAGACCCCGGTATCAATCCAGTCCCGGAGTACTTCAATCGCTTTTCTTGGTCTGCCGTCACCCGGATAATTTTCTTCAAAAAATGGCAGAACACGCTCCGCACATTCTGCAGCCCAGACAGCCAAAATTCTTTGGTCAGGTTTAAAGACCTGATGGTCTATATGTTCTGTAAAAGGCTTATCCAAAATCTTTGAGACAGACTTGCGGATTTCATATAACAGTTTTGTTGGCCTTATCTTTTCCTGCAATCCCGGCCTCCAAATAATGCGCATTTTAAATCATGCCCAAAAACAAGCACCTGCACAACTAAACCGAATATTTAACTCAAAGTCCATACTGATACTGTCTATTATTCACCCCGATTTGCAAACCTAACCGGATAAATAACGGCTAAGAGATTTCCTGTTTAATACCAGATGGATAAGTATTGAGGCAATAAAAGCTATTGCCACAGCCACATGGTGGCCGGAATTACCGGGGTGGACATGGGCTTCCGCAATTCCGGTTATTATGGTGGCCAGAAATAATACTGCCATGGATAAGCATACAACTCTTCTCATCAGGCAATCTCCTTATTATGGTGAATATTTGTTTGAGAAAGGGTTATCGCTTTCTCCGGGCATACCCTGACACATTTTTGGCAGCCTTTACAATTATCCGGCCAGCTGATGCGGGCGTGCTTGTGGAACGGCAGATTAACCTTGTCAAGCACCCCGTTGGGGCAGGTCTCAACACATTTCCAGCAGGCCTGACATAATCTGGTATCCAGGCTGATATATTTAGTAGAGTGGTGCGGTATTCTATGAAGCATCTGGCTTTAACTCTCTTTCTTATCCATATCCTGTTGGTGCATCTCTAAAGCTTGGCGGTAAACCCTTGTAGCCAAATAGGCTTTTAAGCTATTAAGGGTACTAAACAGCCTGGCTACGGGTACTTTATCCATACCGCGCATATGATGAATTTTGTTATGTATCTCATCGGCTTCGTTACGTATTACCTCAATATACCGGCTATAAATACCCAGGTCATTCAGTTCCAGACCAAATCCGGCCAGTTCTTTAATAATACCGGCCACACGCAGGTCAATATCATCATACACATCACCCTTGGCGGTTTTCCGGGGCACCAGCAGGCCCATTGATTGCAGGCCTTTAAGCTCCGGAGCAGACAACCCAGAGGCATTCAGCAGCTCACCTGCCGTCAGCGGGTTAGGCTCTCCTGTGACTACCGGCTGAAATACATCATCCAGGAGAGTACGCATCTCCCCAAGATGCTCTATATCCTGTCCGTCCCGCCTGGCTTGCAGTATGAGTTTTATTACAGACAAAGGAAGGAATTTTTCTGATTGGAGTTCTTTGATTAACCGGATATCCTCAACACAGTCAGGGCTGTAGTAAGCCATATTGGGGGCAGTTTTGAGCAAAGGGGACAGTAAGCCTTCACGGGTGTAGTAGTGAATAGTTGGCAGAGAAACACCCGCCGCTTTTGCGACTTCACTTATCCTCATCAGGGTCTGTTTGACTATATCTGTTTTTCCCATATTCACTAACTCTATAGTGTATAGTATATACTAACACTATATACTTTTCAAGCAGCAGAGACCACTTAAAAGCAGTCAGAAACCTGAAGGCTACCCGCCAGGCAGTGAATGAAACCTGAGGGAGTGCCGTTATAAGAAAATCAGCCGCACTTGGACTGGTGATATTCAAACAAATAATCGCAGCCCTTTTTAACCCTGTCATCAGATTTTTCTGCCCCCAGCTGGGCCGAAAAATAATCTGCCAGACGGTACTTTGGTATTTGGGGGAATAACCTGCACCGGGGCGAAGCCAGTAGCCCTGCGCTGACTGGGCTGCCAGTATAGATGGGACAGGGCCGCTTAGCATAATGGCAGCCTTAGCTTCTGTCAGCCCGGCATCATTTTGCCCGAAGCTGATAATATCTCTTAAGGTAAAGTAACGGACTGCCGGCTGTGACTAATCTGTTTCAAGCAGCCAGGGCACAGGGTCTGCCCGAAGTTTATCTTTCCAGGCCACCCTTTTAGACATCAGCAGTTTACTTAATACTGCTTTTAACTGTTATACTGCCGGCCCTGGAGCAAAATCCGAATTGCTTTTTAATAATAATAAGGGCGGCTTTTGGCCGCCCTCTAAAAGAGATTAAAGATAGGGGACAAATACTATTTAGTTAAAGCTTTTTTAATAACTCCTTTGGGGTCACTGGCAAGCAGCACAATTTCCCAAACCAGCAACCCGAATATAATTACGCTTATGCCCAAGAGGGTTGCATCCTGATTGATTTCCAGAAATTCACCTCCTTCCTGCAGATAGGCTATTACGTGGTCAACCAGCCACATTATGCTTGCACCCCAGAACATAAGGCTGAGAAAACCCAGTTTATATTTATCATTTGGAGATTTTATATACCAGACAGCGGTGGTGATAACAGCAGCAGCCAAAGTCATTATCAGCCACATTATGCACCTGCACCAATGTTATTTGCCCTGGCAGATGATTTAAACTTGGCATCTGCAATAAGTACCATAACTGCCCAGATGGCGGTAACCGTAATAGCCATGGCAGTCCCGATAGTAGCCATTTCATGCAGCATGGGGGCAATATCATCCGGGTTCTCCATAGCCGTTAAAAACGGCCACCAGGGCACCACCTCACCATGCCAGACATGCTCCAAAGCCAGCAGCGCCGTGCCGCCCCAGAGCATTTTGTTTAGCCAGCCCAGTTTCCTGCCCCAGCTTATGCCCGAAGTATTATCCGCCTTGATACCCTGCTGTTTTTCCTTTTTCTCTACCGCTTTCTGAACAACTGTGGTAACCACGGCTTCCCCTGCAACTACCAAAAAACATGCCATACCCTGCTGTCTCCTTTCATTTACGAGGTTTTGCCTGAATGCTATTTGCAACTGGTTTATTATTGCATCTTGTTGCATTTAGTAATTGTTGCAATTATAAAACGTACGGCTATGCAGCGTCAAGACCAAATGGAAATAATTTTTTCCGCGAAGTGCAGCTTTCCTAAGTAACAAGCAGGGCAGGCAGCAAAAGGACTAGACGGACGGCAGGGAGCAACAGGGGATTATTTCTTACCCAGAGACCACATAAGCCCCAGCAGGGCAGTGATTATCTGGATTGGTTCAGGCGGATTGCCGGGTATTTTCAGGTCTACCGGCAGGATTTTATCCACCCCGCCCAGTACCCCGTAGCCGCCGCAGACAATGCCGCTGCCGCAGGCATCATCACCCAGGGCTATTACCAGCTTAGGGGAGGGCATGGCATCAAAGGTTTTCCTGACGGCAATAGCCATATTCTGGCTGACCGCACCGGTGACTATCAAGATATCTGCGTGGCGGGGTGAGGCAACGAAACTGAGACCGAAACGCTCAATGTCATAATAGGGGTTGGAAAGGTTATTCAGTTCTATTTCGGCAGAGTTGTCACTGCCGCTGTCCAGTGCCCTGATAGCCAGACTCCGCCCGAAGACAGCGTGTATCTCGGTTTTCAGGGCAAAACCCAGTTTATCAAAGTCTGCATCACCCTTTGGCATCTGCCGGCATACTTTGGGTTTAAAAATATTATTTAAAACGTTTTTCACGGCAGATACCTCACAGGTCTGTCCCGGCATAAGACAGGTTCAGGCTTTTATTTATCAGGGGAAAGTCCGGAATAATATCCCCCAGCACCGCATGCTCTATGGCCTGCCAGTTGCAGTAAGAGGCGGTACGCACTTTATAGCGTTCAATTTTGCCATCCCTGAGCCACAGCCAGTGGAGGGACTGCCCGCGGGGAGACTCGACCAGCACCAGGCTGTAGCCGTTTTGCGGCTTAAGCGGGACTATATATTCACCGGCGGAAAGCCTGGAGGCGGTCTGAAGTATAAGTCCCAGTGAGGTTTGCACCTCGGAAACCCTTACCTTAAATCTGGCCATGACATCACCTTCGGGCAAAACAGGCGGCTCAAACGCAAGCTCAGAGTACAAGCCGTAAGGCTGGTTTAAACGGGTATCTATATCCGCCCCCGAAGCTCTGGCTGCCACCCCGGTAATATTAAGGGGTACAAGCAGGCGGTTATTTATAATGCCGGTAGTTTCAAAACGGTCAACCACCGAGGTCTTGGCCAGTGCCTTTTCAACCTGCTGGTTAAACCTGCCCTCAAAGACACGCAGGTAATCTGCCAGTTCATTTACAATCCCGGTAGGTATATCCCGAAGCAAGCCGCCGGGGGTAATTATGCCCTTTAAAAAGCGGGAGCCGCTAAGGCGTTTGTTCCAGCGCATCAGTTCTTCACGCAGTGCCATAAGAGCAGCCGCCCCCACCGGATAAGCTACGTCTGTGAGCATACCGCTAAGGTCTGAAAGGTGAGAATAGAGCCTTTCCATTTCCAACAGTATTAACCTAAGCTGTTCAGCCCGGCGGGGCGGACGCACAGAGCAGATGTGTTCAACTGCCAAAGAGTAGGCATAAGTGTTGGCGGCGGATTCATCACCGCTTACAGATTCGGCTATTTTAAGCCCGAAATCTATATCCCTGCCCATGGCCAGTTTTTCAAGCCCGCGGTGTTTGTAAAACAGCCTGATTTCCAGATTTAAAACAGGCTCGCCGATGGCACTGAAACGGAAATGCCCCGGCTCTATAATACCGGCATGCACCGGCCCTACCCCGACTTCGTACACACCTTCGCCGCTGACCTTTTTAAATGGATACAGGGCTTCATCCTCCACTCCGGCAGGCAGACTAAGCGGCTGGTTTTTAAAACTTTTTACCAGCGGATGGAAATTGGCAGGGTAGGTTTCGTGAAGCCAAAGCCGGCGGCGGTCAAAGGCATTTTCAAACTCACAGCCGTAGCCGTCCCGTATTTCCCGCTCAAAGTAACAGGCAGAGGGGAAAATGGCGGCAATAGAGGCAACCGGGCTGTCTGTACGGCGGATAATTACCAGCGTCCCGGAGTAATTCCTTTTTTCAAATACGTATAAAAGGCTGAGCCTTTCGTAGCCCCTGAACCCCTCCAGACCGAATAAGCCGATAAGCCCGAAGCCGTCTTCGGCCAGCTTCGGGTAAAGGGCAGCCGCTTCGGCCCAGTCAAGTCCCAGATAATAATCTTTGTTTGCCCCTTTTTCCAGCCTGAGAGGATTGATAGCAGGGCTTAGGAATTCGGACAGATAAGTATATAAATCAGGTATTTTCATAGCTAAAAACCTAAACCTTTGACTATCTGGCTGAGAAAATCAGCCAGTACAGGGGGCTGGAAAACCCCCAAAATCACTACTCCGGCCATAATAACATAAACCGGCAGCTTCATGGACAGGGGAGTTCGGAAAACAGGGCGGTCGGCAGTTTGTTCACTGCGGGTAAAGGCTTTAAGCAGAAAAGTGGCAAAGGAAGAAGCCACCAGCAACAGGCAGAAAAGCACTGCCAGCACCAGCCAGACTGAAATACCGCCCAGTTGGATAAGGATATTAAGTTCAGACAGGAAGACCGGAAACAGGGGCATACCGGTAATAGCAGCACTGCCGATTATAACCCCCCAGGCCGCCACCGGCTGGAGGCGGAATATATCAAATATACGGTCAAAACGGTCACTGCCGTATTGGCGGCGGATAATCCCGGCTGAAAAAAACAGCCCGCTCTTGACCAGCGAATGAGCCAGGGTATGGAACAGCATCCAGAATACCGCCAAAGGCGTACCTATGCCTATAGCCAGCAGCATAATACCCATATGCTCTATGCTGGAAAAACCAATAAGCTTTTTAAGATTTCGGCGGGAGAGCATACTGAAAGCGGCTACCCCTATGCTGAGTATACCTAAACCTATCAGCACATTGGAAAAAGTTTCGCCTATCTGGCTTTGGCGAAGCAGAGCGCTTAAGCGGAGAATACCCACTATGCCTATATTCAGCACGGTAGCAGACATCAGGGCGGTAACCACTGACGGGGCTTTGGCATAAGCCGCCGGCAGCCAGTTATGCAAAGGGACTAACCCGCTCTTAGCCAGCAACCCGGTCAGTATCAGCAAAGCACTTAAACCCAGCACCGACGGTGAAAGCAGGGGAGCTAAGCCAGCCAGTTCGTCCCAGTTCAAAGTGCCTGTACCGCTCACCTGACGGGTAAGGGAGAAAAGAATAATAAGCCCGATAAAGGCAAATATCATGGCGGTAGAGGCAATAAATATATACTTCAAAGCGGCCACCAGGTTGTCACGGGCATTCAAGGTGGCAATGAGCAGGGCGGAAAAGAGGGTGCTCAGCTCTAAAAACAGCCAGAATAAGGCCAGATTATTGGCAAAAAAGGCAAAGGTAATCACGGACAGAAGCAGGTTAAAACCCAGATAGAAAACAGGCAGGTTTTCCGTATCCAGCTCTTTATTTGAAATAAGATGGCTGACATAACCGCGGGAATAAAGTGCCGCCAGTATAAACACCACTGAAGCAATCAGTACCTGAAATATACCCAACCGGTCAATGAATAAGTAACGGCTTTCCATGAAATAATGGGGCAGGGGTAAAGCTAAAAGTACCCAGAGGCTCAGCCCCAGATGCCACAAGCCGTGCCCCAGACTAAATCCGGCCAGCATTTTCGGGGACAAGCTGCCCCTGACTAAACGCAGTCCCAACAACCCTCCGCCCAGAATGAGTGAAGGCAAAATATAAGCCAGCAGTATCAGGTTTTCCATTACTTTTTCTTGAACCATTCACCCAGCGGCGTAAAGCGGGGGTGAAAATCCTCTATAGTTGAATCTATGCCGAAAGCCAGCACCGTAAGAAGCAGTACCAGTATCACCAAGTCTATCAGGACCAGTATTTCCAGTATAAAGGGCAGTTCCGCTACAAATAAACCAAACAGTATGGCCCCGTTTTCCATGCTCAGGTAGCCCACTATCTTAGTCAGCATTTTCTTGCGGCTGAAGATGACCATCATGCCCATTAGTGCCATGGACACCCCTATAACCGCCCCCAGAGTAAACAGCCGCTCAGGCATTACTTCACCCAGAAGGCTTGAAAACACCTGATAAACCCCGAAAACCAGCAGTATGCTGACTATCAGTGAGCTTACCGGGTAAAGGAAGCGGAACTCCAGGTCACGCCGGATATTCATCTGGAAAAGTATCCGGTTCAGAATACGGGGTATCAGAAATACCTTGCCAAACAGAGTTAGCAGGGCAATAAAAAGCAGGGTCAGGTGGCCGTCATGTATAAAAAACGCCAAAGCTACCAATGCCACCAGCAGAGACTGCAGGGCATAAGTTTTAAACAAACTGGTAAGGCTGCGCTGCCACAAAACCAGGGCAGATGTAACCAGCACCAGCACCAGCAGTATTTTCAGTATGTCGTTTAAAGGTATATTTTCTAACATTCTCTAGGCCAAAAATTTAAATATTACGGTGATAAAGGAAAAGAAAAAGGCCAGCATAAAAAGCCCCGGTACCCGGAAAAGGCGGAACTTGGCCATGAGGGACTCAAATATGCCCACCCCCACCGCAAGCAGGCTGCCTTTTATCACAAAAGCCAGAAACGCTAAAGCTATGCCGCCAGCCGTACTTTCCGCCGCCAGCCCCCAGGGAGCGATTATATTTAGAAGCACCCCCATCAGCAGGGTTTGTTTAAGGGCATGAGAAAGCTCTATCAGTGCCAAATCCGGCCCGGAATATTCCAGCGTCATGGCTTCGTGTATCATAGTCAGTTCCAGATGGGTTTCGGGGTTATCCACCGGTATCCGCGAAGTCTCTACAATAAGGATTATAAAAAGTGAAATACCAGTCAGTATCAGGCTGGGATTGGACAAAAAACTGCTTTCCCGCACCTGAGCGAACATATCAAACAGGCTGGTTGTCTGAAGCACATACGCCAGCGCCCCGAAGACGATAATAACCACCGGCTCTATAATGGCTGAAATGGTCATCTCGCGGGAACTGCCCATACCCCCGAAACTGCTGCCGGCATCCAGCCCCGAAAGTGCCATGAAAAAGCGGGACATAACCATCAGGTATAAAAACAAGATGATATTGCCCAGACCGGGGTCTGCCGCAGGTATAAAAACCAGCGGCACAGATAAAGAGGCCACCAGCATAAAAACCAGGCTCAGGTAAGGGGTCAGGCGGATTATAAAGGAAGTTTGATAGGAATAAACCCGTTCCTTCTTGAAAAGTTTGTACAGCTGGTAGTAGGTCTGTAAAAGGGGCGGCCCCACCCGTCCCTGAGCATAAGCCTTGACCTTTTTAATAAGGCTGATAAAGAGGGGAGATACCAGCAGTGCCAAGGCCGTGTTTATAAGACCGTATAACACCAGATTTAAGCTCACCACAGCCACCTTGCCGCCAGTATAACCAGCAGAACGGTTATAAAGCTGTACAGGATATGGCTGCCCAAATCAACGTCCTGCAGGCGGGATACGAAACGGGAAATACGCCCGAACAAACCGGCAATTGGCAGGTAAATATACTCATCAAAAAACTTTAAGGTATGAATGGCGGACTTGCCCTGCTTGAAAATAGCCTGCTGGTTATCTTCGTAACTGCGTTCATTGTAGTGGCGGGTGCGGTATATCAGCCGGAATATCTGGAAAAGAGGTTCGGCAAAGCCGGTGGCGGTATACTCAAAGCGGGGAGTGGGGCGGATATATCCGCAAGCCCAGGTCTCACTCCGGCGGCTTTTCCGGGGTGAAAACAGCCTGACCATACCGAAGACCAAAACCCCGAATATAACCAGCACCAGGCCAACCAGTGACATATCCGGCAGGTCAAAACTGTAACCTGCCGCCTGGAATACCTGAACCGCAAAAAGACCCAGCACCAGACAGGCAACTGCCAGTATAGCCGGCCCGATAATCATGCTTTTTGAAACTTCCTTAGCCGAGGCTGCTTCCTGACTGCGGGGCATGGCCAGAAAGACCGCCCCGAAAGCCTTTACAAAACAGGCAGCCGCCAGAGCCGAAGTAAGCGCCAGTATGGCCAGCACACTGAACAGAAGTATCTTTATACTGCTTTCAGCCAGAGAAAATGACTGGAAAAAAGACTCAAAGAGCATCAGCTCACTCATAAAGCCATTGAAAGGCGGCAGGGCGGATATGGAAACCGCCCCCACCAGAAAGATAACCGAAGTGTAGGGCATCAGCTTTACCAGCCCGCCCATTTTTTCAATATTACGGTCACCCACTGCCATAACCACCGACCCGGCAGTCATAAACAGCAGGCTTTTAAAGATGGCATGATTCAGGCTGTGGAATAAAGCTGAACCGAGTGCCAGCAGGGCTAAAGTATCCTGCCCGTAGCAACCGAAAATAACATACAGCCCGATACCCATCAGGATAATGCCGATATTTTCAATACTGTGGAAAGCCAGCAAAGTTTTAAGGTCATGCTCTTTCAGGGCGTATATTACCCCCAGCAAGGCGCTGACCGCTCCCAAAAGGAGTATGACCACCCCCCACCATATTTCCGGACTGAGCACATCCATAAGGAAGCGTACCAGACCGTAAATAGCCACCTTGAGCATTACCCCGGACATCAGGGCGGAAATATTGGAGGGGCTGGCTGAGTGGGCATAAGGCAGCCACTTGTGAAGGGGGATGATACCGGCCTTTATCCCAAAGGCCAGAAATGCCAGTATAAAAACAAGGCTTTGGATACCGGACGGCGCACCGTAAAGGCTGAGCTCAAAACTGCCGTTTTGGATATACATAACCACAGCCATCAGCATCAGGAAAACAGTGCTAAGCTGGGTAAGCACAAAATAATAGACGCCGGCCCGCTGGGTAAATACCGCCTGATAATCATTCATCATCAGGAAAAAGGAGCTAAGCGCCATTATCTCCCAGAAGAATAACAGGCTGAAAGTATTGGCTGAAACCACCACCCCGGCCATGGAAAATATGAAAATGCCCATAAAAGCCGAAAGCAGGTTGGCACGTTCGTTGGAAGACAGGTGATTATTGTAACCCAGCGAATAAATTGCCACGCAGAGTGAAACCAGGCTGATTATCAGGATAAAAAATGAGGCCAGACGGTCAATATAGAAAGCTATATCCAGCCCAGGTGCAATACTCCAGAGGGAAATATCCAGCGGGTTACCGAAAAATACCCGCAAAGACCCGCAAATCAGGCATACCGCTGCCGCTATAATCAGCCACAGCACCGCCTGCCAGACTTTTTTGCCGCCGTGATTGAAGACTATGCCCGCCAGAGCGGCAAAAAGCAGCAAAATACCCCCGCCGAGCCAAAAACCCGCTGTCATTTTAAGATACAAATCCTCATAAAAAGATAAAGAGCCCCTGTAGGCCCCTCTATTCTATAACTCTGTAAACAGTAGGTTTATATTCTAGGTATTGCCCTAGCTAAAGTCAAAACCTGCCCAAAGCTGGCCATCTGCCAGCTATTTTACATAATAGAATAATGTCAAAATACCCTGGACACCGGGATTTAACACAACCTTAATATCCGCTTAGCAAAAGCTTAATAATGGGGTGTTACAATGTGATTTACGGAAAGTGAGAGGCACCCCTCTGGAGTGACACGCCATGGAAGAACCTAAGATTACTCTGGGACTTATTGCCCACAATAACTGCAAAAAGGACATGGTACACCTGATTCAAGCTTATGCCCACCTGATGAAGGGGCATCACCTTATTGCTACTAAAAGCACCGGCGAACTTATCCGGAAACACACCGGGCTGCCGGTTATACTCAAGGAAAGCGGCCCTGACGGCGGGGAACTGCAGCTGGGAGGGTTTGTGGCCAGCGGCATAATCAAAGCCGTAATCTTCCTGCGTGACCCGCTGAAACGCAAAAGCCATGAACCGGATGTTACCGCCCTGATGCGGGTATGCGATGCCCATAATATCCCGCTGGCTACCAACCGGGCTACGGCTGCCTGTGTCCTTCATACAGTACTTTTCCACCCCGACAAACTGGAGGATATGCCGCCTAAAGAAAGCGACGACGACCCTTAAACCTTGCCCCTTCCGGCTATCAGCCACCGGCCATACTTCTAAAAACCGTGTCTATACTTCTGCTTTAACTAAGCCGCATTCAGAAACACTTTACAAGCCGGTATTCTTTTTCTAAAATATTCTGTATAAATGCTTCAGGAGAAATATAGGCATGGCAATATATGAGTTCAGCTGCGCCAAATGCAGCCATGTGTTTGATGTTAACCTGAAGGTAGATGACCGGGATACCCCCCAGGTTTGTCCGGAATGCAATGCTACCGGATGCAAACGCAGCTTCGGCAGTTCGGTCACTTCCCATGTTTCAAGCGGTGCCAAAACAAACAGGAGCGGCACTAAAAACAGAACACCCGAAAAAAAGGTAATCCACCTGAGCAATCTAAACAAGTCCGGCTGATTTCCCCGGATAAAAACCAAATCAGACAGCCTTTATAACAGCTGTCTGATTTTTATTCAGCGTAATAGAATGAACCTACTCTGAGTCCGGCTCCGCTTCCGGATGTTCTCCATCCGGCACTTTGGGAATTTGCACCTTTGTATCCGGTAGAGCATTGCCAAAGAATACTTTGGTATGCGGCCAGGGTATTTCAATATTTTCGCGGTCAAAAGCTATCTTTATCCGCTTGCGAAGCTCGCCTTTGATAGCCCACTGGGTACCAGGCTTGACGTCACCCAGCACTTTTATATCCACCCCGGAATCACCCAGTTTATTTACCCTGAGCACCCCAAGTGAATTTTTAACTACAGATTTATTCCATTCGGGTTCACTGGTAAATTCGGCGCATACTCTGTTTATAACGTCTATAGCGTGATTTATATCTTCCTGATAGCCGATGCTGATATCAAAATTAACCCTTGAAAGGTACTTGGTGTAGTTACTGGTTATCCGTATTTCGCCGTTGGAAACCACGTGAACCACCCCGTCCAGGTCACGCACAATGGTCCGGCGGAGGTCTATAAACTCCACCTCTCCCACCACATCCATAACCTTTATTACATCTCCCACCGAATACTGGTTTTCCAGTATGATAAACAAACCTGAAAGATAGTCTTTGACCAGACTCTGGGCGCCAAATCCGATAGCCACCCCCAGAACGCCGACCCCGGCCAGGATAGGCCCGATATCCAGCCCCACTTCAGACAGGGCTACAAAAGCCCCCATAGCCACCACTACTACCTCAGCAGTGGAAACGGCCACCCCGATAAGGGTATCCGCCCGCTTTCTGGCCTCTTCTTTGGGTTTGGCAACCCCGCCGAACATTATGCCGCGGATCAGGGCCGGCACCCCCCGGCTGACGGCATAAACCCCGGCAATCACCAAACCGATAATAAGCAGCAGTTTGACCCCGTGCGTACCCAGCCAGACAGTCAGCCCGTCGGCTGATACCCCGTATACGTTTATACCTGCCACAACCAGCGCCAGCAGCGCCAGAAAGGGCACTACGAAACGGAGGCTGTCTATTATATAGTCGTTTACCTTTGAATTGGCCTTGCCGGGTATTTCCGTTTTCAGCCAGCTAAGCAGCCCCTCTATAAGCCCGGCCCCTATCCAAAGAGTGAAGGCTACCATGAGTAACTCAAGAGCCTGGGAAATCTGCTTGCCCAGCTCTACTTCAATAGTCAGATTTTCAGTAATAACATACAGCGCCAGACACCAGATGATGAGCAAAACCGGGAGGCGGACGGCTTTAAGAACATTCCTGAGCAGGCTTACTTTGTTTTCCTCGTCTTTGCGTATAAATTTGGAAAACAGCCTGTTTACCAACAAAAACAGCACCAAGGCCACAGCTGCTACAATAGCCAGCATAACCAGACTTTCAAGTGTAAATTCTATCAGCATAAGGTTTTCTTTCTATCCCGAATTTCCCAACCGGCAGCCAGATTATACTCCAAAAACCGGCTAACCGCGCAAACCATGGATAGCCACCGAGATAACCTCCGGCATAAGATGGGGTTTATTCAGCATTCTTTCAGCAATATTAGGTATGGCATAAACACCCCGCCTGACTATCTGATAGTAAAAGAAAAAGACCTGCAGGCTGAGGTCTGGCCGTATGTAACCGCCGGCTTTCCCTTCAGCCAGCAGCTTGCCGATAAGGTTATCCCGCTGCTCTCCCCAGTAATCATCAATATACTCCTGTACTACCGGATAACGCTTCGCGGAGGTTTCCATAAGCTCACCCTGATACTGCTGGGTAAAGGCCTCCTGGCTGAAAAACAAGGTCTCCAGCTTTTCCTCAAACGGCATTTTGGCCTCTATTATCTTGCGGTAGCTATCCAGCAGGTTATCCAGAAAGACTTTGAATATCTCTTTGATAAGCTCTTCTTTATTCCCGAAGTGGTTATAGACAGTCACCGGTGAAACGCCTGCCTGCCGGGCAATTTCAGGTATACAAACACGGCTGAAACCATGCTGTTCAAATAATTCCAGGGCTACTTTTAAAATAGCTTCTTTACTTTGGGTCTTGCGTTTTTCAAATCCGTCCATTATTTCACCGATTTTTTTATTACTTTTACTAATAGTATACAAAATATAAGATTAAACACAAGGCATCAAATATTAAATTTAATAAAATTTATATAAAAAGCTAAATCACCCCAATATCCTGCCTGAAATGCAGAAAGGGCTGAGGTAAAGCAGGGTTAGCAAAGGCAAATAACCGGATAAAAGTGATAGATACCCCCTGTCAGGCCGGTGCTACCGGTGATAAAATATAAAGAGGGCCTTTTATAACACCACTCAGCCCTCTATATGACTCGCCGGGAATATGCCGGTAAACTAAAACAGGAGGATAAAATGGAAGAAGTAACTCAACCCATGCCCCGTATAGGTGATATCGCACCCCAGTTTGAAGCTTTGACTACTCACGGCGTTTTGAAACTGGAAGATTTTAAAGGCCAGTGGCTTATTATCTTTTCCCACCCCGCAGACTTTACCCCAGTTTGCACCACTGAATTTATTGCCTTTTCCGAGATTTATCCCGAACTGCAAAAGCGGGGGGTTGAGCTGCTGGGCCTGAGCGTAGACAGCAACTCGTCCCATATTGCCTGGGTAAGAAATGTTGAAGAAAAAACCGGAATAAAAATACCCTTCCCCATTATTGCTGACCTTAACAAAGAGGTCTCTTTGGCTTATGGCATGATTCACCCCGGACAGAGCAAAACCGAGACTGTCAGGTGCGTATTTATACTTGACCCTGACCAGAAAATACGCCTTATCATGTATTACCCCATGAACGTAGGGCGGAATATGAAGGAGATTTTGCGGGTGATTGACGCCCTTCAGACCGCTGACGAAAACAAGGTAGCCCTGCCGGCTAACTGGCATCCGGGTGACAAAGTGGTAGTGCCTCCGCCGTCTACCCAGGAAATGGCCGAGGAAAGAATGGGGCAGGGGTATGAATGTATAGACTGGTATTTGTGCAAGAAAAATCTTTAGGAGAATATAATGCCCTGTTTTGAATCTGACGGAAGCCTGAGCACCAGCGGCAGACAAACTTTAAAAGCCATAAAGGAGCATCCCGGCACACCTGAAGAGATAGCCCCGTTTGCAGGCCTGCCTTTGTATCGGGTAAGAAGCGGGGTACGCTCCCTGACAAATGCAGGGTTAGCTGAGGAAAAAGCGGGCAAATATCAGCTGACACCCAAAGGCAGTAAACTGCTGGACTGAAAAGTCAGGCGGAATGAGATATGCCCGTTCCTCAGACAGAACGGGCATATTTTTATTTAAATGGATTAAGGCCTGTCCGGAAGGCAATTGCCCGTTCCGGCGATTTTCAGCTATAATAAGGGCTTGTTGCAGGCCCCTGTAGCTCAGCAGGATAGAGCAGCGGTTTCCTAAACCGCGTGTCGGGCGTTCGAATCGCCCCAGGGGTACCACTTTCTAAAACTAAAAAGCCCCTTTTGACGGTGTTTTTCCGCAAGGGGCTTTTCTTTTTGCAAGTCTCTTTGCTAATCTTTTTCCCCAGACACCCTTATCTTACCAGCAGGAATTTTTGACCTGATAAGCAATCTCGGCATAGGGGAATTACCGTTATCCTGCCGCAGGGCTGTATAAACAGCATTTTTCTGCCGGTCTGCCCGGTATCCGCCCATTGACAAGCACCTATGCCTATCCATACACTAATAGATACGTTATATAAGGAGAAGTCTATGATTTGCCCGGCTTGCTCTAAAGATATGCTGGTAGTAGAGTACCGCGAGATAGAGCTGGACTATTGTCCGGCCTGCCACGGGGTTTGGTTTGATGCCGGGGAACTGGGTCTGCTGCTGGATGCGGTAAAACTGAAAAGCACCGCCCCAAAGGCAGAAGAAATAACCGATAGCCGCGAGGCTAAACGCCACTGCCCCATCTGCCGCCGTAAGATGAAAAAAACTGCCCTCTTAAAAGACCCCCTGCTGATTACAGATGACTGTCCGGGGGGACATGGCATGTTTTTTGACGGGGGAGAGGTAGACCAGCTTATTGCCCGCTTAGGCAAAGATACCAACCAACCGGCAGTGGATTTCCTCAAAGAGGTTTTCAAAGCCCGGTAACGCGTTCATTTTGAATATATTTAGTATATAAAGAACACAAGGAGGGAAATATGTGGATTGCACTTATAGTTATTCTGGCACTGATACTGATACTGGGGCTGTGGTTTGCCGGTGCTTACAACGGGCTGGTAGGCCTGCGTAATCAGGTTAAAAACGCCTGGGCTCAGATAGATGTCCAGCTGAAAAGACGCTATGACCTGATACCCAACCTTATTGAAACAGTCAAAGGCTACATGACCCATGAACGGCAGACCCTTGAGTCTGTGACCAATGCCCGCAATCTGGCCCAGCAGTTATCCACTTCTACCAGTGTGGAAGCCAGAGCCAAAGCCGAAGGCGAGCTGTCTTCCGCCCTCTCACGCCTGCTGGCAGTAGTTGAAAACTACCCCAATTTAAAGGCTAACCAGAACTTTCTGGCTTTGCAGGAAGAACTGACCTCTACTGAAAACAAGATAAGCTTTGCCCGCCAGTTTTATAATGACTCGGTTATGAAATACAACAACCAAACCCAGATGTTCCCCTCAAATATTGTGGCCGGTATAGCTAATTTCAAGGCCAGCGAATTTTTTGAGCTTAAAGTAGAAGAGGAACGCCAGGCTCCCAAGGTAAAGTTTTAAACAGGATTTAGACCGATATGTGGGAACAGATACAATCCAATAGAACCCGTTCCATTATGCTGGTTATAGGCATGGGGCTTATTCTGGTAGCCCTGGGCTACGCTTTGGGCATGGCCTTTACCGATAACGGGCTGGTGGGACTGGTAATTGCCCTTGTCCTGTGGGGAATTATGAATCTGGTAGCCCTGACCCAGGGTGACAGTATTCTTCTGGGCATGGCTAATGCCAAGGAAATAAAACCGGCTGACCATCCGCGCCTTTACAACGTGGTGGAGGAAATGAAGATTGCCTCCGGGCTGGATACCATGCCCAAGGTTTATATTATTGACGACCCCGCCTTAAACGCCTTTGCCACCGGACGGGACAAAAACCATATTTCAGTTGCCATTACTTCCGGGCTGCTGCAGAAGCTGAACCGTGATGAACTGCAGGGTGTGATAGGGCATGAAATGGCCCATATCAAAAACCGGGATGTCTCACTGATGGTGTGGTGCAGTATCCTTTTGGGGACTATAGTTATTTTAGCCCAGTACGGCTCACGGATGTTTATTTTCGGCGGAGGGTCACGCCGTTCTTCCTCAAACGAGGGGGGCGGCGGCGGGGCTCAGGCTATCCTGATGGTGGCGGCACTGCTGCTTATTATACTGGCACCCTTGTTTGCCCAGCTGATATATTTTGCCATCTCACGCAAACGCGAATATCTGGCAGATGCGTCATCTGCCCAGTATACCCGTTACCCTGAGGGGCTGGCTTCCGCCCTTGAAAAGCTGGGGGCTTCTACCGCACAGCTGCGCTCAGCCAACCAGGCTACCGCCCCCATGTATATAATTAACCCCTTCAGAGCCAAGGGCAAAGCCGCCGCTGACCTGACTTCCACCCATCCCCCCATAAGCGAGCGGATACGGATTCTGCGGTCTATGAACGGGGCTTCCTACCACAACTATGACGAGGCCTTTAAACAGGTGAAAGGCGGGCATGTTATACCGCCTACCGCTATCAAACTTGACCACGCCGAGACTATACGGGAGGCTTCGGACGAAGGGCCTTTGGCTACTGAAATCGGCCGCGCCCGCGAAACCTCAAACGCCCTCTGGAATATGAATAAATACCAGACGGTAGATTGTGACTGCGGGGTCAGGCTGCGTGTCCCACCCGGCTTAAAGGGGCAGGAAATACAGTGCCCGCACTGCGGCAAAACCCACCAGACCTGATAAATAAGCTGTTAGACCGAAATATTAAAGGGGCGTAAAACCGCCCCTTTTTGTTATATCCGCAAAATCCATTTTAAAAAGTCAGAGGTTAAACTCTTTCATAATTTCACGTATCTGCCCGCGAAGCTCATCCTGAGGCACTTTCAGCCCGCTGTTTTTTTCAAGCTGGGCAAGCCTGTCCATCAGCTTTTGCTGTTCGGCCAGAACCACCTTTAAGGCATCCGCTACCGGGTCAGGCAGCTTGCCGTGTTCCAAATCAATAACCATCTGGCGGGATTCTTCTACTACCCGCCCCGGAATACCCACTACAGTTGCCCCGGCCGGGACGTCTTTGGTCACTACCGAACCCGCCCCTATTTTTGCCCCTTCGCCCACTGTAATGCCTCCCAGCACTACCGCACCTGTGCCGATAACCACATTGCTGCCGATAGTAGGGTGACGCTTACCCTTGGACAAACTGGTGCCGCCTAAGACCACCCCCTGATACATAAGCACGTCATCACCAATTTCAGAGGTTTCACCAATAACTACACCCATCCCATGGTCAATGAAGAAACGCTGGCCTATTTTTGCCCCCGGATGAATCTCAATGCCGGTGCAGAACCGCCCGCCGTGGGAAAGCCAGCGCGCCCAGAAATGGAGCTTGTGCCGCCAAAGCCAGTTTGCCACCCGGTGAAACCAGAGGGCATGCAAACCCGGATAACAAAAAAGAACCTCTGCCACACTTCGGGCAGCCGGGTCTTTACTGAAAACGTTTCTAATATCTTTTATCATTTAAGCACCCATTATAGCACCCATTGGCTATTCCGGAATATCCGGCGGGGCGGAAAGTTCTTTATCCAGCCAGTCCAGATATTCCGGGCTGCCACCGGCTACCGGCAGTGCCAAAATTTCGGGGTTTTCGTAACTGTGAACTTCCTTTACTACCTCTATGAGCGAATCCAGCAGTGACTGGCGGGTTTTAGCAATAAGCAGGCTTTCGGCTGATTCCTCTATCTTCCCCTGCCACCAATACTGCGAGTTTACCCGCGGAACAATGCTGACGCAGGCCGCTTTGCGCTGGCTAAGCAGCACCTTTGAGATAAGGGCGGCTTCCTCCGCGTCTTTGGCGGTTATGAAGACTACCAGAAATGAATTTGCCTTCACCCTTTTAAGTCACCTTCAGCATTCGTTCTACCGCACCCACTGCCTTACGCCGGATTTCCTCCGGCACACTTACTACTGTCTGCATATTTTCCAGACTGGCAAGCAGCTTGGGCAGGGTGGTCATTTTCATATTGGCACACACAGCCTGTTCGGATACCGGTATAAAGAGCTTGTTTGGGTTTTCCTTTCGCAGGCGGTAGAGCATACCTATTTCAGTGCCTACAATAAGCTCTTTAACATCTGCCCGGGCAGCATAAGATACCATCTGCCCGGTAGATAAAACCTCGTCTGCCACGGCGGTTACCTCAGGCCGGCTTTCGGGATGGACTACCACTTTGGCTTTGGGGTAGTGCTTTTTTAAGTTTAGAATATCTTCGGGCTTTATACGGGCATGGCAGGGGCAATAACCAGGCCAGCTTATTATTTTTTTCGCGGTATGCGCCTGAACAAACGCCCCCAGATACTGGTCAGGAACGAATAAAACCGTATCTGATTTCAGGCTTTCCACCACTTTTACGGCGTTAGCAGAGGTGCAGCAGATATCAGACTCAGCCTTGACCTCCGCAGTAGAGTTAACATAACAAACCACCGGCAAACCGGGGTAACGGGCTTTAAACTCCCTGAGTTCCGCCCCGCTTATCATATCCGCCATGGGGCAGCCGGCCTTTGGTTCTGGTGCAAGGACTGTCTTTTCGGGGCTGAGTATAGCCGCTGTTTCAGCCATAAAGTGAACCCCGCAGAAAACTATCACCTCGGCATCAACATTGGCCGCCTTGCGGGCCAGTTCCAGTGAGTCACCCACAAAGTCCGCCGCCTCCTGAATTTCTCCCAGCTGGTAGTTGTGGGCCAGTATAACGGCCTTACGTTCTTTTTTGAGTTCCGCTATTTTGTGCGAAATAAGCTCTGTGTACATATATCTGCCCCTTACGGCCTAATTTTACCACCCGAAGGATATAAAAACCTATACTATATGGCAAACCCGGCTAAACTCTGTGGTTTGCAGCCGGGCTGGTTTATTTGCTGGGAAAGCGCCAAGGTTAGAGCGGTTTGCGCGCCTGAATTATCTGGAACATACCTAAAAGACGCTGGCGGCGGTTAAGAATTTCAAACCCGCCATCCTTTAGTTCACCGCTTAAGACCCCCGGCTGCATCATCTGATAAGCCGGCAGACCCTCAAACACCCGGATAAATACCCGGATACCCAAACCCCCGATACCCTGAGGCAGGTTATAGTCCAGCACGTTGAAAACGCCCCCCGGCTTGAGCACTTTATAAATCTGTTTTATGGCTTCATGGCGGATAGGGGTGGGCATTTCATGCAGGCCGTAGGATACAAAAGCCTTGTCAAAAGTACCCTCCGGGAAGGGCAGGTTGTCACCCGAAGCCTGCTGGAAAACAGCCGGCAGGCCTGTTACTTTTTCTTTGGCTCTGGCCATCATGTCAGGAGAAAGGTCAACCCCTGTTACCTGACCGTCTTTTAATTTTCCGGCTACCAGACGGGTAGTTGCCCCTGTGCCGCAGCACATATCTATGATATTGTCCCCGGGCTGAATATTGGCTTCATCTACGAATTTGCGGCGAAAGCGCTCTTCCCCGCCGAAAGGCGTGAAAAGCAAACGGGTTAGAAAGTCATAAACCTTGGAATAACGTTTCCAGTAATCTGTCTTGTAATAGGAGGGCGGAGTAACGTTGTCCTGCATCATTTTTTGCCTTCCAGTTCATCATACTTTTCCAGGGCATTATAAAAGGCCTTCCAGAACGGGTCAACCTGAGGGTGAACCAGCGGTTTTTCCTGCCCGTTTTCAACCAGCTTCATCCCGCTTCCGGCCGGGGTTATTTCACCGGCAACCGAAGCTTTGATACCCTTAGCCGCCAGGGCTGAAAGGATTGCCTCCGCCTTATGGGCACGGCAGGTAAGGAGCAGAGTGCCTTCACTTATGGAAGCAAAAGGGTCTATCCCGAACAGGGCGCAGATTTCCTTTACCCCGTCTTCAATCACAATCTGGTCTTTTTCTATGGTGACACCCATACCGGCAGCTTCGGCTATTTCATACAGTCCGCCCCAGATGCCGCATTCGGTTGCATCATGCATAACAGTTACCCCGTTATCCCGCACCCCCACAGACACAGCCGCCAGAGCATCTTCCACCACACTCATTTTATAAAAAATATCCTGGGCTTTCCGGCTGAAATCCGCCCCGAATTTTCTGGCCAGAAAACCGGGGAACATGGCGGCAAAAATACCGCAGGCTTCAATAGCCGGTCCTTTGGTAATAATTATTTTATCGCCCGGCTTTATGAATTCCGGGCCGACATACTGATTCAGTTCACCCTCACCAATTACGGTTGCCCCGCCAACAAACGGGTAGCCGCAGTTTTCATATCTGGCGGTATGTCCGGTTACTATGGAAACGCCGTTACTGGCGCACTGGTCATGAATAACCTGCCAGACCAGACTCAGCTGGTCTTTGGTAATACCCATGGGTAAGTTAAGGTCTATGGTCAGGTATTTGGGTTTTAAACCGGAGGTAACCGAATCTGAGAGGAGGATATTGATAGCAAACCAGGCAGCCCTCTCCCAGCCATATTCAGGTACTATAAAAACCGGGTCGGTAGTCAGGGAAACGGCCTTACCCCCCAGATTTACCACGGCGGCATCAACCCCGCTTCTAGGTCCTATGAGCACATCCGGTGAGGCTGCCCCCAGTCTGGGATAAATCAGTTCCCTGAAAATATCCGGTGATATTTTACCTATTTCAGGCATTTCGGTCATATCAGCTACTCCTTTTGATACTGGACTACCGGTAAAACAGTTATCTGCAGATTATACCTGAAATATCCCCCGAGACCAATTCTGCTCTGAAGGCAGGGAAACATGGGACTCCCAAAAATCAGATTTCCGGCAGGTTATTTTAAATATCCTTACCGGAAACCGGATAACTATCTTGATGGAAGGGTATGCCCGAAGATTTGTTGCAGGGGCTAAACACCCAGCTCCAGAGGAGTTTCAGGTGAACCGCTTTCTTTCCACTGCTGCACTAAATCAGACAGGCTTATAGAATCCAGAATTTCATCGGTAGCTTTTTTAATCTTCACCCAGACACCGCGGGTGATACAGCCTTCACCGCGCCAGCACACTCTGGGGTCATCTACACACTCCGAAGGGGAGGTAGAACCTTCGGTAGCCTTTACAATATCACTCAGTCTTATTTCTTTGGGGTCTCTGGCCAGTACAAAACCGCCGTTAGCCCCGCGAACGCTTCTGACCAGCCCGGCTATACGCAAGGGGATAAAAAGCTGAGCCAGATACTGTTCAGATATCTTTCGCCGCTGGGCAACATCACGAATCAAAATAGGGCCTTCGCCATAATGAACAGCCAGGTCAAACATGGCTTCCATAGAATGCCTGCCGCGGGCTGACAATTTCATTGCATCTGCCTCCAAAAACTAACCATTAATAGTAGTATTGTTATTACTAACAAGCTCAGGAAATATGTCTATGCTATAGGAACGGCAATTTTTTGTCAAGAAAAGGGCATTCGGCAACGCAGATATAAAATAAAAAATGAGGACTGCTTGATTTATGGTCAATAGTCCTCATTTAAAGAGTACCGTTTCAAAAGGGTCAGGTGCTGAGGTGCTCACTTAGGGCACGGTAACCGCTGGTTGTATAACTCTTCAGGTCTTTGCCGATAAGCAAAGCTTCGGCTCCGTCCAAACTCTCCAGCAGTTTAAGGGTCTCGTCTACACCCATAACCATGGCGGCAGTAGCCAGAGCATCAGCCAGCAGGGTATCACGGGCAATAACCGTAGCACTGCACAGTTCCTGAGGTGAAAAACCGGTGCGGGGGTCAATAATATGGTTATATTTATAATCTGGGGTAAAGGCGTTTTCATAATCACCGGAAGTAGCCAGACAGGCATTGGAAGACTGGATAACATCGTAGTAGCCGGTATAAGCCCTGGGATGGGTAATACCCACCTTCCACGGCTGGCCGTCTTCGCGCATACCCTGAAGGGCCAAATCCCCGCCAGCCTCAACTATTACCTGGCTGACACCCCGTCCCCGCAGATATTCGGTAGCCTTATCCACAATATAGCCTTTGGCAATGCCGTCCAGCGTAAGAGCCATGCCGTTTCTGCCCAAGACTACGTCTTTGCCTTTAATAGACATCTCTTTATAATCAACCAGATATTTTACCTCATCCAGCTGGGCAACAGAGGGGGGCAGCTTGGTTTTGGCAAAGCTGTCCTGGCACAGATCCAGCGCAGGCAGTACGGTAGGGTCAAATGCCCCGCCGCTAAGTTCGGCACAATACTGGGCACTGGAAAGAACCGAGACAAATTCGCTGGAAGCACCTATGGCCTGACCGCTTTTATTCAAACGGTAAAGCTCAGAGGTAATATCAAAGCGGTTAAATACCGAAGACAAGCGCTCAATTTCAGCGAAGGTATCCTTGACCTTGGCTTCGGCATTGTCCCGGCTGCTGTCTACCAGAGTGATGGTTATATAAGTACCCAAAAGAGTTTTGGTTTCGGAATACTGGCATTCAGCCGCAGCGGTTATCAGCTCTTTAACCCCTAAACCGCCGGCAGCTAAAACCCCGGCACCTACAGCCGAAATCCTGATAAAATCTCTTCTGGTAAGTTTATTTTTCACTTTATTATCCTCCCCGGCACCAAACCCCTAAATATAAATGCGGCCGGCGCTGGTAAAAAACTACTGCTATTTTATTTGTACCTATCTGCTGGAAAACTTCCGAACCAGCCCGATAGTGCCTTTGCGTATTTTAAGTATGATATCCATAGTAGCACCCACCGGGCAGAGGTAATGACACCAGAAGTCATGGATAAAGAGAGACACGCCCAGAGTAGCTATAACCAGAAGCCACTGATCCAGCGCCCCCTTCAGACTAAAGATGGTATTCCATGGCTCAAATACTGCCATTGGAGGGGACTGGAAAACCAGAACCAGCACTACTATTACCCAGAGAATAACATACCTGGTGTTACGCATGGCAAGCTGAGTGCGGGTAATGGGACGGGTACGGCCGCCGCCGATAAAATTAAGTCCTTCCTGAATGGCAGAGAACGGGCACATCCAGAAACACCACAGGTTTTTACCGAAAGCAAGGGCCGCCCCTATGATACCGAAAACCATCAGGTACAGGAGCAAGTTGCTTTGCCAGGTGGGGGCAAAACCGGTGGGGAAGACAATGAAGTTAACCAGACTCAGCGGTATGGAAAGCCAGATACCGAAAACTGCTAACCCTATCAGCAGGCTCAGGTAACGCAGGACATGTATTTTGCGTAAAGCAGGCACCATCCGCAGGGCAAATACTGACACAATGCCGGCAATAAAGAAGACTTCGGCCAGCCCGAAATTGACAGGTTCAGGCGGAACAGGATAGGGGTTGCCCAGCTGTTCGGAAAGTATCAGACGTCCTGCGCGCACACCGGTATCAACACCGGTTGAAGAACGGGTAGCCCCGGAAATGGCGTTGATATCTTCATTCAGCTGGAGCGGGTCCTGATAAGAGCGGCCGATAAACTGGGAAAAATAATCATTGGCAGCCAGTCTGCCGTACCAGGCAGGAGTATCATTGGTTTGGGGGACATCCATAGCCAGAATAACGCCTTCGTTGCTCCAGGCAACTACTACCGTCATAGGGCCGGCATAACCTATACCCTGGCCGGAAGTAACATACGCAATCTGGGCGCCATTTGAGTCAAGGGCAGCGAACAGATAGAGGTCATCTGATGCGCGGTCATCCAGTTTTTTAAAGCTGGCAGCTTCCGGAACAACCTTTGAAAGATACTGCTCAACGTCAGGTGAAGCGGAAACCTTGCCTATTACCCCGGCTATAACTACAGAGATAATGGCAAATATTATAAGCGCTTGTTTACCGTGTAGTTTCCAGAAACTGCTCTGCATCTAATGACCGCCTCACTTTCTGAGACACTTTACCAACCGTCTGCGTACCCCAGAAATGATTGTTTATTAAAAACTATTATTAAATAAATAATTCACTGATAATACTACAACTAAATAGCTAGTTTATCACGCATATATTTTATTGGCAAGCTCAAGTATATACCTCAGATTTTCCTTTAAAACAGGCTATTCAGTCTACCAGCCCGGTAGCTTTTACTAGCATAACTATCAGACTGAAAACAGCGCAGAACGCTATCATGACCGCCAGGAAAATATCTATTACCTTTATTTTTTCTTTAACAGGCTTTTCCATTTGTTTCCTATCCACTTACGGGTCTTTACTATTATATCCAGCGAAGCCCCTACAGGGCAAAGATAATTACACCAGAAGTTGTAAAAAATTATGGCACCTATCAAGGTGGCTATCATGAGTATCCACTCCTGAAAGTCCCCTTTGAGGCTGAAAAACAGATTCCAGGGTTCAAAACCGGACACATTGGGCGCTCTGAATATAAACACCAGCATCAAAGCCAGCCAGAGGAGCGCATAGCGCACCCACCTGAAACGTTTCTGGGCATTGGAAGAGGGGGAAATGCCCTCTCCGATGAAATGAAGACCTTCCTGTACCGCAGAGAAAGGACACAGCCAGTAACAGTAGTAGTTTTTGCCAAATAGGATGGCCAAACCCAGTATTCCCCAGACTACAATGTAAAAGATGATAAACTGCTCAAGGCTGGGGGCATAACCTACCAGGAAACTGGCAATATTGTTCAGGCTAAGGGGTACTGAAAGCCAGATACCCACTATAAAAAAGCTGTAGGTAAGTGCCAGATAACGGGCACGTTTGGGATTTTTAAAAGGCTTGAAGGTGCGCACCCAGAACACAAAGGCCAGACCCAAACAGACCATAAATTCGGGTAGACCGAATTTTATACCCGGAAGCGGGTCTTTATAGTCTGACCCCAGTTCCTTCACCACCAGAAGCCTTCCGGCCTTAACAGCCATGGCGACCCCGTTTGAAGAAACGGTAGAACCGGAAACAGCGTCTATGTCTTCATGTATCTGGATAGGGTCTTCGTAGCCGCGGCCTATATACTGGTCAAAAAAATGTCTGGCTTCCAGAACCCGCCACCATGGAAGGTCTTCGTGCTGAACGGGGACAGATATCTGCTGAATAATGCCGTCAAGGCTCCAGTTAAGGGCAACCAGCAGAGGGCCGCCGTAACCCTGTCCCTGTGAAATAGTAACATAGCTTTGAGGCTGACCCTCGTCATCCAGTATGGCGTAAAGCACACCCTGACTGGTAGCCATTAACTCTGTATACTTAGAATCTTCCGGTACAACCTGAGAAATGTATTCCTTGTAGCCTAAATCCTGATGGGTAAAACCATATATAGCGGCCAACCCCAGACTTAATAAAGCCAGCAGAGTTATTATCTTACTGCGATTTGAGCTAAACCAATTTGAACTTTTCAATCACTTGCCCTTCCGGGGGTATATAAGAGGAGAGGCTTTATTCAAGCCTCTTTAAGATACACTTAGTTTACTCTAATCTATTAGTGAAATTCAAATAGGCCAGAGTATTCACTTTTTTGTGACTAAGATTCGCTGACTTCCCTCTTCTTGCGGTATACCAGTTTTGACAGCCAGATGGATATTTCATAAAGAACAATCAGCGGACCGGCCATGATGGTCTGGTTTACCGGGTCAAAGGTAGGTGTAATAAGCGCGGCAATGACAAAGGCCACGACTATCCAGATTTTGCGCTTGGAAGCCAGCCACTTGGGGGATACCACTCCCAGTCTGGCCAGCACCATAATAACAAAGGGGGTTTCAAATATAAGTCCCAATGCAATGAGTATTCTGGTGACTACATTCATATAGTCCCGGATACCTACCACGGTGAGTACCACATCATCGCCCCAGTGCAGCAGGATATTTAAAGCCGGAGGCAAAGCCACATAATAAGCAAAAGCCAGACCCAGCAGGAACATTCCAGTGACCGCCGGTATGGCCGTAAAAATAAATTTCTTTTCATTGCGGTTTAGAGCCGGGGTAATAAAAGCAATCAGCTGGTAAAGAATGTAAGGGGAAGCCAGAATAAACCCCGCCCAGAGTGATACATTGAAAAAGACCGAGGCATATTCCATGACCCCCAGCTGGGCCGGTTTAAAATCCGGGCCGCCGGGAGCGGTTAAAAAGCCGATAATGGGAGTGGCGAAGAAAAAGGCCACCAGTACACCCACTATCAGGGCAATAATACTCCGGGTAAAACGCTGGCGAAGCTCATTAAAATGCCCGCCGATAGGCATTTTGCCTTTTGCCTTGGCTTCCTCCGGGGGTTCTTCTTCGTCCGTTTCGGGAGTTTCGTTCTTACTGCTCACGCCTTACCCCCGCTTCCAGGTCCGTTCAGAAAATTTTCAAGTGATTTAGATTTGCTGGAAGTACTGGTAGAACCACTGCCGGTCTTCTTTTTACCGGGAGAGGCCAGATTTTCAGCATCAATAGCTCTGGTAAAGTCTCTGGTCATCTCACTGGTTACCTTGCGGAAGGAATTAACGAACTGTCCGATTTGGCGGGCAAACTCAGGTATCTTGCCGGGCCCGAAGATCAGGGTGGCCACAATAAGCACGATAATAATTTCACCGAAGCCGATTCCCAGAAAATCCATAATCTAACGCCTTAATCCAAATTACTAGCGAATTTTACTTTAGAGCCTAGTAAAAGACAAAAGGGCTTAAGACTCTTTTTTAGTCTCAGCTATCTTTTCGTTTATCTTGGCGGAAACCGCATCATCCTCCAGTTTTTTTACAACCTTCGGCTTGGGAGTTTCCTCTTCAAAGTCATTCTTCTTGCGGATATTGTGCAGGGCTTTACCCAGTGATTCGCCGATTTTGGGAATTCGGCTGGCACCAAAAACCACCACAATCAGAAGTACAATAATGAGTATCTCTATTGGGCCAATCTTAGGCATAGCCTACCTCCTATTTAAAACCTTTCACAGGTTTTCAAAACAAATCCCTTCTATACATATAAAAGGGGTTAATTCAGTTTTATTTATTCTGATTTTTCAATGGGCTTGGTTTCTTCCTTGGTCTCAACTTCCTCTTTTTCTTCTTCACCGGAGGAAGCCTTCCTGAAGTTTCTGATGCCCTTGCCGATAGCATCTCCGACCTGAGGAAGTTTGCCTATACCGAACACCACTACAACCAAAAGAACTATGATAAGTATTTCCATAGGACCAATCTTAGGCATGTGTGACCTCCTAAATTAAACCTGAAATGGACTTAGACTGAGGCTTAATTGCGATATATCAAATACTCACAACCAACGTTTTATGATACTCGCTAAAATTTGGCTTGTCAAACTACATAAAAAATTAGTTAAGGCTCAAAATACTTTGATTAAGCCCTTTTAAGCTTGAAAATGACGGCTGGGCGGCAGTATTTGCTTGCTCCTTTTATCATTTGCTGAGATAATCATCACAGAGGGGAAAGTTAATGGATTTACCCGCAAAAAAACCTGAAGAAAGCCTCTTCGGCTCAAAACAATTCGGCTGGGGAGAGCGTACCTACATAATGGGTATAGTCAATGTCACCGCTGACTCCTTTTCAGGTGACGGACTGGGGGCTGACCCCGAAGCCGCTCTGGAACAGGCCCGCCGTTTTGCTCTGGAAGGGGCAGATATACTGGATATAGGCGGTGAAAGCACCCGCCCGGGCAGCCAGCCGGTAAGCACCCGGGAAGAACTGGACAGGGTCATACCGGCAGTCAGGCTTATTTCCCGAAATCTGGATATACCCGTAAGCGTAGATACCTACCGGCGAGAAGTGGCCGAAGAAGCCCTGAAAGCCGGTGCCTGCATAATAAATGATGTCTGGGGGTTAAAAAAAGACCCTTCCCTTTTTGAGCTGGCAGCCAAAAAGCCTGCCGGCTGGGTGATAACCTCCAACCAGCGGGAAAACCCGGCGGAAGATATAATGGCGGCAGTCACCCGTGAACTAAGGGAAACTGCCCTGAGGCTGCTTGGCTTGGGTGTACCCGCCCGAAATATTATTATTGACCCCGGAGTGGGGTTCGGCAAAACCCTGGAGCAAAATCTGGAAATTGTCCGCCGTTTGTCAGAACTGAAAACCCTAAATCTGCCTATACTGCTGGGCACTTCCCGCAAATCCCTTATCGGGCAGGTGCTGGACACCCCGCCGGGCGAAAGGCTGGAAGGGACGGCCGCCACTGTTGCCCTGGGGATAGGGGGCGGGGCGGATATTGTAAGGGTGCATGACGTAGCCTATATGAAACGGGTCTGCCGGATGAGTGATGCTGTTGTAAGGGGTAAAATATGGAAATAATCTACCTGGGGCTGGGGTCAAACACAGGTAGCCGTGAGCAGAACCTGAAAGATGCTCAGAGCCGCCTTTCAGAGAAAATCAGTATTAGCGGCCTTTCTACAATTTATGAAACCAAGCCGCTTAACTGCCCTTCCCAACCCAACTTTTTAAATATGGTGCTGGAAGCCCGCACCGAACTTTCACCCCAAGACCTGCTTGCGTTTACCCAAAAGGTAGAGCAGGATATGGGACGAAGCCCAAGCAGCCATAACCAGCCCCGCATAATAGATATTGATATCCTGCTGTACGGACAGAAGCGCTTAAATACACCCGCCCTGACTATACCTCACCCCGGCCTGACTGAAAGGGCTTTTGTAATGCTGCCCCTTGTGGAACTGGCAGCTGATTTTATCTATCCGGGCAGCCGCTTAAGTTTGTCAGAGTTGCTTGAAGAACTGCCGCCCGGCCAGTCTATCCGCCCGTTTTCCCGCCTGCCGCAAAGCGGCGAAGACACAGCGGAAGATGACGAGGAGGACGAGTAATGTACTACCTGAGTGTAAAAAAACATTTTGAAGCCGCCCATTTCCTGCGGGGATATAAAGGCAAGTGCGAAAACCTGCACGGCCACCGCTATGAAGTAGCCCTGAAGGTAAGGGCAAATGAACTGGACGAGTGCGGCATGGGGGCTGATTTCAAAGTGCTGAAAACCCGCCTGGGTGAGGTTTTGCAAAGCTACGACCATACCTGCCTGAATGACTTGACACCCTTTGACAACCAAAACCCCTCCGCCGAAAACATATCCAAAGACATATATGACAAGCTGAAACCGGTTATCAGCCGGATGGGGGTGGAGCTGTGGGGGGTGGAGGTCTGGGAATCACCGGACAGCTCTGTGCTGTACCAGCCTGACTAACCCCACCCTTGACTAAAGGTCTGGACAAGACCGTTTTCACGCACGCCAAAGGGCTGAAAAGTCAAGGGCTTATTGTAGAATAAGTTACTATATGCTATCATTTTGACTAGAAAACGAGGCGAAATGACCACGGAAAAAGATAAGGCACTGGAACTCACTGTCGGCATAATAGAAAAGCGTTTTGGCAAGGGTTCAATAATGAAACTAAGTGACCCTACCTTCAGGCAGACAGTTGAGTTCATTCCTACAAGTTCACTGGCACTTGATATTGCTTTGGGCGTTGGTGGGATTCCCAGAGGCCGGATATCTGAAATATTCGGTCCGGAAGGCTCCGGCAAGACGACTCTGGCCCAACATATTATTGCCCAGGCCCAAAAAATGGGTGAAAAAGCCGCCTACATAGACGTGGAGCATGCCCTTGATCCCAAATACGCTTCAACCTGCGGGGTTAATCTGGATGAGCTTTTAATATCTCAGCCGGATACCGGTGAAGAAGCGCTTGGTATTGCCGAAGAGCTGGTGAGAAGCACCGCCATTGGTGTCATAGTGATTGACAGCGTAGCGGCGCTGGTGCCCAAAGCCGAAATAGAAGGCGACATGGGTGACTCACATGTAGGTCTGCAGGCCAGGCTTATGTCCCAGGCACTGCGTAAACTGACTGCTTCCATCGGGCAAACCAGAACGGCCGTAATCTTTATTAACCAGTTGAGAGAAAAAGTGGGTGTTATGTTCGGCAATCCCGAAGTCACCCCCGGCGGCCGGGCGCTTAAGTTCTACAGTTCGGTGCGTATAGATCTAAGGCGCATAGAAACCATCAAGCAAGGTACCGTAGCAATTGGTACACGGGTACGGGCCAAAGTGGTAAAAAACAAGGTTGCTCCCCCTTTCAGGACAGCCGAATTTGATATCATGTTTGACTCAGGTATCAGCCGCGAGGGCAACCTTATTGATTTAGGCGTAACCAGTGAAGTTATAAGGAAAGCAGGGGCTTTCTTTTCCTATGGGGACATTCGCCTGGGGCAAGGCAGAGAGAGCGCCAAAAACTATCTGGCGGCAAATCCAGATCTGGCGCAGGAAATTGAAGAAAAAATACGTGCCTCAGCGGTCACCCTTTGCAGTATTGGTGATGGCGATTAATCCCTGGCTTTAAGTAAAAAGACATCTTTTTATATTGGGGCTGAGGCAGACTGTGTCTCGGCTTTGTCTTTTTTTTGGGGGATTAAATGCCAAGTATAACGGCAATAAGAAAAACCCGAGGTGCTAACCAGAGGTGCAAGATATCTCTGGACAACAAGGATTTCTTCAACCTGTCTTATAGCGTATGTGAAAGGGAAGGCCTGAAAATAGGCCAGGAATTGAGCCCCAGCCAGATTGAAACCTTAAAGCTCATTGATGACTGCCAAAGCTGTTACGAAGCCGCTTTGGGGTATCTGTCCTATCGCCCCCGCAGCCAGTCTGAGCTGGCCCAGAAACTGGTTAAGCGGGGATTTTGCAGCCGGGATATTGATTCCATACTGGCCAAGCTGAAGGAGCAGGGGCTGGTAGATGACCAGGCTTTTGCCCAGTTCTGGCATGAAAACCGCCAGTCATTCCGTCCCCGCAGCCGCAGCCTGACTTCACAGGAACTCAAGAAAAAGGGTATATCTAATGAGATAATTGAAAACGTGGTAAACACTGTTGATGACGTGGACAGTGCTTACCGGGCAGCCCTGACCAAGGCAAAAAACCTGCCCAAAGATAATTACCACCTGTTCCGCCAGCGCCTCAGCCAGTATTTGCTGCGCCGCGGATTCGGCTATGAGGTAATTAACCGTACCGTTTCCCGCCTGTGGGATGAATGCGGAAACGGTAACACAGACGAATTGTAAGTCTTACATAGTTACGGCTCTCTGATACCCCCGTTGAAGAGAGCTTCTAAAAGAAAGGGGTTTATATATATATGTTGGAATTCTTTATGGAGACAGCGCCGACAACAACTACCGGCCTGCCTTTATCTGCCATTCTGGCCATCTTTTTCAGTTTTATTATAGGTATTGTCTTCGGCGGTATGGCCCTGTTTGTATTCAGGGGCTTTATTATGAACCGCCAGCTCCGCATCGCCCAGCGCAAAGCAACCAAAATGCTGGCGGACTCCAAAGTGGAAGCTAAAGATGTGCTGGTGGAAGCCAAGCGCGAAGCTGACAAGGCCCGCAATTCCGCCGAAGCTGAACTTAAAGAACGCCGTTCTGAACTGGCCAAGCAGGAAAACAGGGTTATGCAGAAGACCGAAGCCCTGGACCGCAAGCTTGAAAACCTGGAACAGCGGGAACAGTCCTTAACCAACCGGGAAAAAAGTATTGATGAGACACAGTCCCAGATTGAAGAAATACGGACAGCCGAACTGAAGCGTCTGGAAGAAGTGGCCAGCATGACCACTGAACAGGCCAAGTCAAGTTTGCTTGAGATGCTGGAAGGCGAAATGCAGCAGGAAACCTCCCGCCGATTGCGTGAGTGGGAGATAAAAATCAAGGCTGAAGCGGATGAAAAAGCCCGGGAGATTGTTTCCCAGGCTATCCAGCGCTGTGCCTCTGACGTAGTTACCGAAACCACTACCAATGTCGTACCCCTGCCAAGCGATGAAATGAAGGGCAGGCTGATTGGCCGCGAAGGCCGCAATATACGGGCGCTGGAACAGGCAACCGGTGTAGACCTTATTATAGATGACACCCCGGAGGCAGTTACTATCTCCAGTTTTGACCCGGTACGGCGGGAAATTGCCAGACAGGCACTTTCCAAACTTATTATTGACGGGCGTATCCACCCGGCCCGCATTGAAGAAGTGGTAGCCAAAGCCAAAGAGGAAGTGGAAGCCGCCATGATAGCTTCCGGCGAACAGGCCGCCTATCAGGCAGGCGTTCACGGACTGCGGCCTGAAATCATAAAGGTAATGGGGCGGCTGAAATACCGCACCAGTTACGGCCAGAACGTGCTTCAGCACAGTATAGAAGTGGCCCAGATGTCCGGCATGATAGGCAGCGAGCTGGGGGTAAATGTTACCCTTGCCAGACGGGCCGGCTTCCTGCATGACATAGGCAAAGCGGTTGACCGTGACGTGGAAGGCACCCATACCCAGATAGGCGCAGACATGGTCAAGCAGTGGGAAAAATCACCCGAAGTTATCAAGGGTGTGGCTGAACACCACTTTGACACTCCCACCGTTTCCATCTGGGGTTTTATCGTATCTGCCGCAGATGCCATTTCTTCGGCCAGACCCGGTGCCCGCCGCGAATCACTGGAAAACTACATCAAACGCCTCAAGGCTCTTGAAGAGATTGCCGACAGTTTCAAAGGGGTTGAAAAATCCTTTGCCATACAGGCAGGGCGCGAAGTGCGCATCATGGTCAAACCTGAGGAGATTGATGACCTGGGTGCTATGCGGCTGGCCAGGGATATTGTCAAGAAGATTGAAGACGGGCTGGAGTACCCCGGACAGATTAAGGTTACTGTTATCCGGGAAACCCGGTCTGTAGACTTTGCCAAGTAGGGCTGGTAGTAATGAAGATACTGGTAATCGGTGATGTCATCGGCAAGCCGGGGCGGGATGCCCTGCGGGATATCTTGCCGGGGCTGAAACAGGAATACAAGATAGATTTTACCATTGTAAACGGAGAAAATACGGCCGGGGGGATTGGCATAACCCCGGCCACTGCCCAGGACCTGATTTCGGCCGGGGCAGACGTAATCACCACCGGCAACCACGTCTGGAAGCACCGGGACATAGCCACGGTAATGGACGAGGAGAGCCTGCCGGTTATCCGCCCCTTAAACTACCCTCCGGGCGTACCCGGACAGGGTTATGTCCTTAAAGACAAGGTTTTAGTGGTAAACCTGATGGGGCGTACCTTTATGTACGATATAGACTGCCCCTTCCGCAGTATTGATGCCCTGCTGTGCAAACTGAATTTCAAACCATCTGCCATTATTGTGGATTTCCATGCTGAAGCCACCTCTGAAAAAATGGCGCTGGGTTTCTATCTGGACGGGAGGGTAAGTGCCGTTCTTGGCACCCATACCCATGTGGCCACCTGTGATACCCGTTTGCTGCCCAAAAACACCGCCTATGTCAGCGATATAGGCATGGTAGGGCCTATTGATTCCATAATAGGGGACGAACCGGATGCGGTTATCCAGCGTTTCCTGACCGGCATACCCGGCCGCCTGAGTGTAGCCCAGGGCAGGGTCATGCTGAATGCCGTGGTAGTCACCGTAAATACCAAAACCGGACTGGCCACAGGTATAGAACGCATTTACAGGGAGATAAGCTAAAAATGTCTTCCAAAGTAGATTTGCATATCCACACCACCGTTTCAGACGGTGTCCACTCACCAGAGAATATTGTTGCCAAATCCGCCAAAGTCAATATGGAGTATATTGCCATATGTGACCATGACAATCTGGGCGGAGTTGGCATTGCCATAGAAGCCACCCGTAAGTACCCCAAACTAAGGGTCATACCCGGCGTAGAGATAAGCACCGACTACAGCGGCGGGGATGTCCATATTCTGGGGTATTTTGTAGATTACCAAGACCCGGTTCTGAATGATACCCTGACCGAAATGCGCCGCTCCAGAGTGGAACGCGCCCGTGATATGGTCATAAAGCTTAACGGGCTGGGTATGGAAATAAGCTGGCAGCGGGTTTCGGAAATTGCCGGTGAAGGTACAGTGGGACGGCCGCATATTGCCACCGCCATGCTTGAAAAAGGCTATATCCAGAACATGGGCGAGGCTTTTGACAAGTACATAGGGCGGGGAGGGCCTGCTTATGTGGAGCGGATAAAAATGAACCCCGAAGAAGCGGTCCGGCTGGTACTTTCCTGCGGGGGCATACCGGTCATGGCTCACCCCCTGACCATAATGGACCATGAGCCTATGGTGGAACGGCTGGTTCAGGCCGGGCTGATGGGCCTTGAATGCCACTACGGGGGGTTTAACCCCCAGCAGATAGACGGGCTGGTAAAGCTGGCAGCCAAACACCACCTGCTCACTACCGGCGGCAGCGATTACCACGGTCTGGACGAACTTACCGAAACACCCATCGGCGGGGCGGAAGTACCCTTGCAGGATGCCAAAAAGCTGATTGCCAAAGCCCGTCAAATAAAGGCCAAAGGGCTGGCGGAGGATATGGAATGAGCCTGGTATTTATAATCATGGCCGTAGCCGGTTATCTGGTAGGGGCTATCCCCATGGCCTACCTGCTTTCCCGCTGGCGCAGGGGCATAGATATACGCCGTTACGGCAGCGGCAATGTGGGGGCTTCCAATGTTGTTAAAACCGCCGGCAAGAGGCTGGGGCTGGCTGTTTTTATTTTTGATGTTTCAAAAGGGGCTGTGATGATACTCCTGTCCGGCGCTCTGGGACTGGCGCTCTGGCAGCAGATAGCAGTCGGTTTGTTTACTATTGCCGGGCATAACTGGCCGGTCTTTCTCCGCTTTAACGGGGGGAGGGGTATTGCCACCTCACTGGGAGTGGCTCTGGTAATGGCACCCGTTCCGGCTTTGATAGCTTTGGGAATAGCCATCGCCTTTGGTCTCTTCAAAAAAATGGCTCCGGGGGTGTTTCTGGGGGTGGTAGCACTGCCGTTTATGTCAGGCTATTTTCACGGGTTTTTTGGCATCCGGGAATACCAGACCATTAGCTGGGGCTTTATAGGAATTTTTCTAATCATGGTTACCCGCCGCCTGATGGCACCTGACAATGAATATGCCCATACCGTTTCCAAAGCCGAGCTGATATTTAACCGCATGTTTCTTGACCGGGATATAAGAAGCCGCTCCGTCTGGATAAACCGGAATTCTGCCCCCGCTGAGGAAAGCCCGGATATTTTATAATCCTGTTTTTGCCTAAGCAAAGAATATTTCCGCAGGCAACTGCCCGGTCTATCAGTTAAAGCCGCAGATATTTTTCAGCACGCACCCCTGACACACAGGCTTAACCCTGCAATGCTCTTTGGCATGCCTGACTATGAGGGCATGGTATTCGTTAAAAACCGCGGCTTCAGCCGCCAGATTTGCCGTAAAAAGCCTTTGAAGACGGTCATAACCCGCATCCCTCTCCGCCAGACCCAAACGGCTGAAAATTCTGCGGGTATAAGCATCTATAACAAAAACGGGTTTTCCGCAGGCATATAAAAGTATGGAATCTGCCGTTTCCTCACCTATGCCCCATACCCCCAGAAGTTCCTGGCGGAGTGCGTCAGTCTCCGCCGGCAGCAGTTTATCAGCCTGTCCGTTATAACCAGCCACAAGCCAGGCGGCTAAAGCCTTTAGTTTACGGGTTTTGACATTGAAGTAGCCTGAGGGGCGGATAGCTTCGGCCAGAGTATACTCATCAGCCTTCATTATAGCTTCCGGTGAGAGCAGACCAGCCTCTTTTAATCTTGAAATGGCCTTTTCTACATTTGTCCAGGCGGCACTCTGGGTAAGCACCGCACCTGTCATCATCTCAAAGCGGCTTTCAGCCGGCCACCAGTGCTGAGGGCCGTATTTATCTAAAAGACACTGGTATATGTCACTGAGTTTTTGGCTTAAATTTTGCTGAGCCAAGGTGCTGTTATCGCCTCTTTATCAGAGTCATAATCTATTATAAAAGGCTTGATATCCAGTACCGGCGTACCGTTTATGGCATCCAGCCCTTTTACTTTAAGCACATTGCCTTTATGCTCAAGCAGCCTGACCAGCGTCTTGGCGATGGGATTAGGGCGGAAGGGAGAGCGGCTGGCAAAAACCCCTATTTTACCGAACTCTTTTTGACCTCTGGGATAGACCAGGAGCGCCAGGCCTTCGGACTGGGACTGATGGAAAGACCAGATAATATTCAGGTGGGAAAACTCTTCTATACGCTCAAGTCCCTCAGCCAGTTCCGGATTTATATGTATTTCGGAGACCACATCTGCCCATTTAAAATTATGGTCAGGTTTGGCGGCAATATCATTTACCACAGTGCCGATGGATTTCATTTGTATATTCATCTTACCCTCCAAATAAAAAAGGGGATTTAAATCCCCTTTTTAAAGTCCGTCTTTTTAGTCATTCATAAGCGGTGTCAGAGTAAGCAGGCGGCGGCTTATCTCCGGATATTTGGCAATAAAGATAAGCTCGTCTTCCACCAGAGGCTTATGGGCCTCTACGTTGGCATAACGTACCAGTTCCAGTATCTTGTTGGCTTCATCTTTATCTTCAGGCAGTTCCACCGACATATTGCCCATAACGTGGCGGAAGCCTGAAATGCCGCTGTACTGGCCGGCACAGATTTCACGCCCGGTTTCAACCATCAGGGCTTCACCCCGTCCCAGTTCCTCATAGCCGTAAAGCTCGTAGTTCTGGGAGTCTTTGATAACGCCGTCTGCGTGTATGCCGGAGGCATGGGCAAAACAGTTGCGTCCCACCCCCGGCTGGTTAATGGGTATTTCCACATCAAACGCATATGAGGCAAAGCGGGCTATCTTCCAGGCCTTGGAAAGGTCTATCTCATGGCCCAGCTGATATTTTTCACCAAAACCCTTGGATTTAAGGACAGCCAGCAGGAAAGCTACCAGGTCGGCATTGCCCGCCCGTTCGCCAATGCCGTTTATGGTGGTATTTACATACACGTCCTGACCGCCGTCAACCACGCCCTTAGCACCGGCCAGAGAGTTGCCGATAGCCATACCTAAATCACCGTGGCAGTGAATCTCTATAGGCATTCCCACTTTTTCTGAAAGAGTGCGGGCAGTTTCATATATAGTAAAAGGGTTGTCATAACCCAGAGTGTCACAATAACGCAGGCGGGTAGCACCTGCTTCTTTGGCAGCCTTGCCGAACTCAAGCAAGTTTACAATGGAGGTGCGGGAGGCATCTTCGGCATTTACCCCCACTGTCTCAGCCCCTTTGGCATAAGCGGCATTGACAGCCACAGTCATATCATCAATTATGTCGGTAAAGACCTTGCGTCCCTGAAACTTGCCGTTTATCATCTGTTCCGAAGTGGATATGGACAAATTGAGGTGTTTAAGGCCGGGTGCCCGGCGGAAAGCCAGGTCTACATCAGCCACAAGAGCCCGTATCCAGCCTTCCAGACGCAGATTCTTGATAACGCCCATTTTGGCCAGCTCAAGGTTAGCTTCAATATAACCGCGCTCATGTTTAGTGGTGGGAAAGCCGAACTCAGACTGAAAAACACCCATTTCGTCCAGATACATATTTATCAGGGTCTTTTCCAGCTTAGAAAGGCCGAGACGCGCTGTTTGGACACCGTCTCTGTTGGTTACATCAACTATGAAAATTTTTCCCACGTGATTATACCCCCTGTAATAGATGCGCTAAATATAATATTTTATCATAGCCTGCTTTAGCCCACAAACCCTTGCGGTTTCTTTCTCTGTTTTAACATCCAAAAACCCTTTGACTTGGGGGCTTTTTACGTTTAAAATCATAAACAGACAAGGAGCTGGCATGGATAATTTATGGGCACCCTGGCGGGCAAAATACATAGAAAAGGCAGTCAAAAACGAAGATAGCGGCTGTATATTCTGCACTTTTCCGGCCGCAAGCGAAGACCAGAAAAACCTGATACTTTTCCGCGGCCAATACAACTTTGTTATCTTAAATGCTTTTCCTTACAACGCCGGGCACCTTATGGTTGTACCCTTCCGCCATACTTCCGCTTTGGAGGAGCTTCCCGAAGAAGAACGCAACGAGCATTACCGTCTGGTCTGCCGGGCGGTTGCCGTACTTAAAAATGAATACAAACCTGAAGGCTTTAATATAGGTATGAATCTGGGACGGGTGGGCGGTGCCGGTATAGACAAACACATCCACACCCATATTGTGCCCCGCTGGAACGGGGATACCAACTTCATGCCGGTTATAGGCCAGACCAAGGTTCAGAACGAAGCCCCGGCAGATACCTACCGCCGCCTTAAGCCCTGCTTCCAGTCCGTTTAAATAAGCCCGTTTTTGTCTTTGCCAGCCTTTCAGAAACTTTATTTGCAAAACCCGCCTGCAGGGTCTTGCCTTTTAGTAATACTTGTTATACTATTCATACTAGTAGGATATGTATTATTATCCCCAGATATTTAAACGGGAGGCAGTGGAATGAACCCACAACAGATGGAGATTTTTTACGGTTCGGGTTCGGTGGGAGCTAAGGGGCAGATAGTCATACCGGTAAAATTCCGCAAAATATTCAATATTCACCCCGGAGACCAGGTGATTTTCATGGGAAACCCCCAGCAGAATGCTTTTGCGGTCATGAGGGCTGACCAGCTGTCTGCCATGCAGAGCCAGCTGGACCAGGCAAGAGCCCAGATACAAAGAGCTAACGCCGAACTGGCAAACGAAACAAAGAAGGAGACTAAAACCAAATGATACTTACCAATACCGAAGATGTAGCCGGACACAAGATTATAAAAAACCTGGGGCTGGTAAAAGGAAATACTATCCGGGCTAAACACATAGGCAAGGATATTCTGGCCGGATTAAGGAGCATTGTGGGTGGTGAAATTGAGGAATATACCCAGATGCTGGACGAAGCCCGGAATGAGGCCATACGGCGCATGGAGGCTGAGGCCAAGGAAAAGGGGGCTAACGCTATTATTTGTGTCCGCTTTTCAACCTCAGCGGTTATGCAAAATGCTTCCGAAGTAATGGCCTACGGCACAGCCGTAGTAGTGGAATAAAAGGCGGGAAAATAAAATGGATATTAACTGGGCACTTATTGCCCCTCTGATTGTCCTCCAGCTGATACTGCTTATTATAGCGGTGGTGGATTTAGTCAAACGCCCCAAAGTCCGCTGGGACAACAAGTGGGTCTGGGCGGTAATAATCGTATTTGTAAACATTATAGGCCCGATAATCTACCTGACTCTGGGCCGGGAGGAAGACTAAACCTTGGATGCCATACTCTGCCAAAAGCTGACCAAGAAATTCGGTGATTTCACCGCCCTGGACGGGCTGGACCTGGCGGTTGAAAAAAACCGGGTTTTCGGGTTTTTAGGCCCGAACGGGGCAGGCAAGACTACTGCCGTACGGATGCTGACCGGCCTTTCCCAGCCCACCTCAGGCAAGGCTTACGTATCCGGCGAGGAGGTAACACCCCGAAACCTGTCACTCCGCTCCAAGATTGGCTTTCTGCCGGACGTACCTGCCTTTTACGGCTGGATGACAGGACGTGAATTTATGCTTTTTTCAGGTGAACTTCACAAATTAGCTCCCAAAGATAATAATCTGCGGGCAGACGAACTGCTGGAGCTGGTAGACCTGAAAGAGGCCGGTAAACGCCGGGTGGGCGGGTACTCGCGGGGCATGAAACAGCGGCTGGGTATTGCCCAGGCCCTGGTAAACAAACCCGAAGTGCTCTTCATGGACGAACCCACTTCTGCCCTTGACCCTATGGGGCGGAGAGATGTGCTGAACCTTATTGAGCGCCTAAGCGGGGATACCACTGTTTTCATGTCCACCCATATACTTTCAGACGTGGAAAGGGTATGTGACCGGGTAGCTATTATAAGCGAAGGCAAACTGATAACATCGGCCAGCGTGGAGGAGCTTAAACGCAAATACTCCACTTCGGCCTTTGAGATACAGTTTGAGGAAGAACCCACCCCCATTCTGACCCAGCTGCTGAAAATGCCTTATGTCAAAACAGCCGAGGTCCGAACCGAAGGTGACCTGAAGGTGGTGTATGTTCAAGCCAGTGACCTTGCCAAAGCTAAAACTGAAATACCCGGCATAATTGCCCAAAGCGGGCTGACCCTGACTCATTATGAACTTACCACCCCCAGTATTGAAGATGTATTTATCCAGCTTGTAGGGAATGGTGCGAAGGCATGAGCGGACTGATACCTTTATTTAAAAAAGAACTGAAGGAGCAGTGGAAAACCTATAAGACACTTATAGTAGCCATTGCCTTTGCCTTCTTCGGCATATCCACCCCGCTCATTCTGGCCTACCTGCCCCAGATTATTGAGATGAGCGGGCAGGGGGGCGACATACCGGTGGTAATGCCTGACCCCACCCCCCTTATGTCCATGCAGGAATTCGGTCAGACCATGCTGCAGGTAGGGGTGCTTATCTGCGTTCTGATTGCCATGGGTGCAATTTCCGGGGAACGGGATAAGGGTACGGCCATGCTGACTCTGTCCAAACCGGTCAGCCGGGGGGCATTTGTAATGTCCAAGTATCTGGCTCTGGGACTGCTGGTGCTGGTTTCCATGCTGCTGGGCGCCGGGCTGTGTTACTGGTACACCGTTATGCTGATAGGCGACTTTTCATTTATGCCTTTTCTGGGCAGCACCCTGCTGATGAGCCTGTTTTTGCTCTTGTGTCTGGCAGTTACCCTGTTTTTCTCCAGTTTCTTTAAAAGCTCTCTGGCGGCCGGAGGCACTGCTCTGGTAATTCTGATAGCCCAGGGTCTGGCAACCCAGCTGCCCTGGATAGGCCAATATCTGCCCGGCAACCTTTCCAGCTGGTCTACCCGGCTGCTCTCAGCAAGCAGCGACCCGGCCTGGGGGGCATTGGCGGTAAGCATAGCCATTATTGGTCTTTGTCTGTATTTTGCCCGTATCAGGCTGGAGAGAAAAGAGTTATAATAGGGGAGAAAATGTGAAGGAAGGTTGAAGGAGATGCCTGAGAAAGAGCTGAACCCTGAACCCGATAATTCCAGAGAACCCCATGATGAAGACTTTGAACCTCTAGACAAAAATAACGAGTTTTCCAAAGAAAACTCTGAACCCGCAGATGAATATGAAGAACCTCCGCTGGAACCTGAAACTCCGGCGGAGGTTTCCCAATCAGAGAAAATACCGGGCTACTACTTTTACCGCCGTAAACAAGCTAAGACCAAACTAAAAGGCAGGCACTCCAAAATGCCTGCCTGGTTTAACATAAGCCTGGCAGTACTGATTGTACTGGGCGTAATCTTCGGCAGCTGGGGGCTGACAGCCGGGCATTTCCCGCCCTGGGGTATAGCGGTTGATGTCTCCATTTCCCCGTCCGGTGGGGGAACAGTAAACCTAAGCCCGGATAAATCTTCTTACAGCCGCGGCTCAAGTATTAACCTGAATGCGGTGGCGGCTGCCGGTTACCGTTTTGACCACTGGAGCGGAGACCTAAGCGGTACTAACCCAGCCGTAAGCCTCAGCCTGAACTCATCTAAAAATATAGTAGCCAATTTTGTAAGGCAGTTTCAGCTTAACATAAGCACCTCCCCCCAGGCAGGGGGCAGTCTAAGCACAGTCAGCGGCAGCTTTGATGCCGGGTCTGTCATAGAGCTAAGCGCTAATCCTATGCAGGGTTACCGTTTTGACCACTGGAGCGGAGACCTAAGCGGTACTGACCCCTCCATCAGCTTTATAATGGATGCCAACAAGACTATTGTGGCTAATTTCGTACCCCTGCTGCTGCTTGCGGTTAATATCTCCCCGAATGCTGCCGGTATTGTCACCCCCGAAGGGGACTATTTTGACTACGGGGCCAGCATCACCCTGACAGCCCAGGCCGCCCCCGGCTACCAGTTTATAGGCTGGACAGGAGACCTGACTACTAATCTGACTACTATAAATATTACGATGGATAAAAATTACACCTTAACCGCCAACTTTGCACCGGTTATCCAGACCGCTTCTTTAGTGCTGCCCAACCGTATCGGCGAATCTACCTGGATAAGCTGGAGCAAGGAGCTTCTGAAAGACCAGTACATAGTCATCAATTCCAGCCTGACCGGTGCCTTTAACCTGTCGGATTCAAGCCACCTCTGGCGGGTAGAAGTATTCGGCCCGGACGGAGAACATATTGAAAACTGGTTCGGCGACTACTGGCTGACCCCGGAACATATTTTTGCTTTTACCGCCCAGGTAAGCGGTACCTATATGCTGAAAATATCCCACTACAGTTCATTTATAAAAGACCTAAATATGTCATTCAGTCCCGGGGGCTGGGTGATAAGCGGTTATTCCTGGAGCTAACGCAAAGACCTGTAACTGCTAAACTCAGACCGGTATAGAGGCAAGACCTATGCCGGTCTTTGCGTTAACAGATATAGCCTAAGGAGAGAAAGATGAAAGCCAGTCAGGGAAGTATAGGCAGAGTATTTATAATACGGCTGGAAGACGGCGATAAAGTACCATCCTGCCTGGAAGATTTTGCCCGCACCCAGCATATAAGCCATGCCCAGGTGGTGCTTATCGGGGGGATTGAGGGAGGACAGGTGGTGGTAGGGCCGCGCCAAAGCCGTGAGTACCCGCCTGAGCCGGTGCTGATACCCCTTGACGGAGCTCATGAAGTGGCCGGGGTAGGTATAATAACGCCTGATGAAAGCGGTAACCCCAAGCTGCATATCCACGCTGCTCTTGGGCGAATGGGTAAAACAACCACCGGCTGCCTGAGGCCGGGGGTAAACACCTGGATTGTGGGTGAGGCGGTTATGTATGAAATACTGGGGGCAAAGGCCATCCGCCGCTTTGATGAAAAAACCCAGTTCAGCCTGCTCCAACCCGAATAACCGTTTTTCAGGTTTAAGGCTGATAACACCACGGGAAAGAAAGTAAGTTTGCTTTGAAGGATACTGCATCAAAACTGCCGTTTGGGAATGCCAAACAGCAGTCTAATAATAATCTGACGCCCTCTTTTAAAACCTAAACAGAGGAAGTGCCAAATCAGGACTATTCACCGCTGGAATCAGGCAGGTTTACCGGGGCTTTATACGAGTCTTCTATCCGTTTCATATCCTGCCCGCAGCAGACCAGCGTTCCGCCGCCTACTTTAATAACACGTACAATATTGCCGCATATGTCGCACTTGTAGGTTTCACCCAGCTGTTTTACACCCATTCCCGGAAGCCTCCGTTTCGTTAAGAATACAGCTAGTCTTTTTTGACAGGTTTAATAATTATTTCTTCTTCGTATTCTTCGGGTTCGCGGATGAGTTTGAAACCCAGCAGAAACAGCCCCATAAAAAGCAGCCCGCCCACAATAAAGAGCGGCCAGTAAATTATACCCGCCAGCATAATGAAGAAACACACCAGAAGAACAATAGTATAAGCTATAACATGGGTACGAAAGTATTCCAGCATATCTGTAACCTCCCGCCAAAGGACTGTAGATATATATTATACCAGTCCGCTTAAGAAACATAGCCGGAAAACAGACAATATTTAACTGCCAGAGTGAAAATAAACAGCCGGAGAAAAAATTGGTACCCCCAAGGGGATTCGAACCCCTGTTGACGGCGTGAAAGGCCGCTGTCCTGGGCCTCTAGACGATGGGGGCACACAGGGTAATCAGTATAGCAAAACTAAGGGTAGCTGGCAAACTGAAGCTATGGCAGGGCGGCTATAGCTTTGAGGCCGGTATCTTCAGATAGTCCCAGCATAATATTCATATTCTGTACAGCCTGTCCTGCCGCACCTTTTACCAGATTATCTATACAGCTTATGACTATCAGCCGTTCATTCAGGGCATCTACCACCGGGTAAATAAAGCACATATTGGTACCGCGGGTATAACGGGTGTGGGGCGGCTCGGCGGTTATCTTTACAAAAGGCTCATCTTTGTAAAAACGGCGGTAAATCTCTTTGACTTCTTCGTCTGTAACCGGCTGTTTCAAGCGGGCATAGGCACTGGAAAGTATACCCCGGCTCATGGGTACCAGATGGGGGCAGAAAGTAACCCGCGGGATTACTCCCCCGCCAACCAGAGAAAGCTCCTGCACTATTTCCGGCTGGTGGCGGTGAGTGCCAATGGAATAAGCGCAAACATCTTCGCTGGCTTCACAAAATATATTCTTGGCAGTAGGTGTCCGCCCCGAACCGGAAAGCCCGGACTTGGCATCTACAATGGCATTTGGCTCTATCAGGTCCATTTTAAAAGCCGGGGCCAGCCCGAGTATGGCAGAGGTGGGATAACAGCCTGGGTTTGCCACCAGACGGGCACTGGCAATATCCTTGCGCTTAAGTTCAGGCAAACCATACACCGCTTCGGCAAGAAGCTCCGGACAGGGATGCTCAAACCCGTACCATGCCTGATACAGTGAAGGGTCTTTCAGGCGGAAATCAGCGCTGATATCTATAACCCGCATACCTTTTGAGAGCAAATCAGGTACCAGGGCCGCCCCTTCCTTGTGGGGCAAGGCCATAAAGGCAATATCCACTTCCCCTTCCAGACTTTCAGTAATAGGTAAATCAAGGCTGTGCAGGTAAGGAAATGCATCCGAAAGCTTTTTCCCGGCCAGACTCCGCCCGGTTACCGAACAAAGCTCTACCGAGGGGTGGTTTGCCAAAATACGGGCAAGCTCCAGCCCGGCATAACCGGTTACGTTTATAATACCTGCTTTATATTTTTTCATCTGCTTTTCCCATTAAAAGATGCTAAAAGTATAGCACATCCGGCCGCAGCCGAAGCTACTCCGGTTTGCCCATATTCCGCAGGCTGTTTAAAATGTACTGGATTTCAATGGTGGTCATGCCGAAGCGGTGCATGGCGTGGCGTGAAAGTTCCAGACCTACCTCAAACTCAGGCTGGACTACCTCGCTGACACCCATTTTTTTCAGCTTTTCGGCCTGGATGTCACTGGAAACTCTGGCTACTATATCCAGCCGGTCGTTTATCTTGCGGGCATTTTTAACCACCTGTTCGGTATCCGCAAAACCGGGCATGGCGCATATGAGCAGGCGGGCTTTATCCAGGCGGGCAAACCTGAGTATTTCGGGATTAGCGGCATCACCGTAGATAGCGGGGGCTTTCTGGCGGCGGAGTTCGGCTATGGTCTGGGGGTCTAAATCTATAACCAGAAAGGGGAAATTACGGCGGTTCATCACCCGGGTCAGAGTCTTGGCAACACCCCCCTGCGAACAGATAACCGCATGGTTGGAAATATCCAAATCCATAAACTCCGCCTGGCCGGAGGTGCGCAAACTGACCAGCTTGCTGGCCAGCGGCCACTGGCTGACCTTTCGGTAAGCCGCACCGCTGAAACTTAAGGCAAAAGGGGTGATTATCATGGTAATAACGGCACTGCTGATGGTAATGGCATAAATACTGTCTGAAATAACTGATGATGCCAGACCCACCCCGGCCAGTACAAAGCTGAATTCACCTATCTGCATCAGGCCGATACCGGTAGTAAAAGAGGTCTGGAAGGTATAGCCGAACAGCCAGGGGACTGCCCCGGCCACCAGACTTTTGATAACCAGCAAAAATACCACTACCAGCAGAACCAGACCTATATTTTCCACTGCAAAGTTAAGGTTTGCCAGCATACCCAGAGAAACAAAGAACAAAGCCCCGAAAATATCCCTAAGGGGGATTATATCTGCCAGTGCCTGCTTGGCATACATAGACTGCCCTATAAGAAGCCCGGCTATAAAAGCCCCAACCGCCGGTGAAAGCCCCAGCGCAGTTGCCCCCAGGGCCGCCCCCAGGGACAGGGTGATAACAGACAGCAGAAAAAGCTCGTGCGAATGGGAAGCCACTCTCCCCAGCAGACGGGGGAAAACCCAGAATCCCAAACCAAACATGGCCAGAATAAAGGCCGCCGCTTTAGCAAAGGCAACACCTATGGTCAGGCCGATGTCCCCGCCTTCACCCCCCAAAGCCGGCAAGATAATCATCAGGGGAATAAGGCAGATATCCTGCACCAGCAGGATACCCAGCATCACCCGCCCGTGAGGGGCTTCGGCTTCACCCTTGTCCATAAGTATTTTAAGGACTATCAGAGTAGAGGAAAGGGAGACCATAAACCCGAAGAAGATAGAGGCGTTTATATCCCAGCCAAGGCCTCTGCCCAGCAAAAACCCGAACCCGGCGGTAACCACTATCTGGATAAGGCCGCCCAGCACCGCCACCTTTCCCACCCGTTTAAGCTCATCCAGCGAAAAGTCCAGGCCAAGGGTAAAAAGGAGCAGGATAACGCCGACTGTAGCCATGGACTCAATAACACCCGGAGACTGCACCAGACCAAAACCGTTTGGCCCTATGGCTATTCCCGCCCCCAGATAACCCAAAAGGAGCGGCAGTCTGAAGCGGCGTGCCAGTAAACCGGCCAGAACGGCCGATACAAGCACAATGATTAAGTCCAGCCCGAAGCTGGAGCCTAATTCTTCCAATGCCCTCTCCTTATGCGGGGGAAAATCGGGGATGTCATATTCTAACATATAGACCCGTACTTTCTACACAGGCTTTTGTAACTAACACCCCAAGATAGCCAAAATATTTTCTGAATTGGCATTTGGCTAAATAATGTCTATACTAAGTGTCTGATATGAGCTACACCGAAGAAACCAACAGCATCACTTTTCTGGGTACAGGCGGGGCCAGATTTATGGTCAGCCGCCAGATACTGGCTTCGGGCGGAATCTGGCTGAACCTTGACGGCAAACGGTTCCTGATTGACCCCGGCCCGGGCAGTATTGTGCAGGTATGCCGTCTGGGCTTAAACCCGGAAAACCTGAGCGCTATCCTTTTGTCCCACCGCCATCTGGACCACTCCGGTGATGTAAACGTAATGATAGAGGCCATGACCCAGGGCGGCTTTAACAAAAACGGCCATTTTCTGGCCCCTGAAGATGCCCTGGATAACGAACCGGTTATATACTCGTATCTAAGGCCGTTTCTGAATGACCTGACTGTGCTTGAGGAAGAACACGAATACAATCTGGACGGGATAAAGGTTTTCACTACCCGGCGTCATCAGCACCCGGTGGAAACCTACGGGTTTATATTTGAATCTTGCGGAAAGCGCATAGGCTACGTAAGTGATACCCGCTATTTTGAAGATATGCCCCAGATTTATGCCGGCTGTGACGTACTGATAATAAATGTTGTTCTTAGGGAATCTATAGAGCGCATTTACCATTTGAGCATAGCGGATGCGGCCAAACTTATCAGCGGGGCTAAACCCAAAACAGCCATACTTACCCATTTCGGACTGCAGCTTTTCCGGGCAGACCCGGCCAGGATGGCAGCCAAAGTTGAAACCGAAACCGGCATACCTGTCATAGCCGCCGCAGATGATTTGCTGTTTAAGCTGGAATAAAAGCAAACCATATTTTAACGGACTTGTCCCAGAGAGGAACTTTTGTTGAACTACCCCGAACATATTCTCCATCAGGTTGAAAAACCCGGCCGCTATACCGGCGGGGAGTGGAATTCCGTTTGCAAGGAATGGTCTAAAACCCCGCTTAAAGTTGCCCTGAGCTTTCCGGATACATATGAAATAGGCATGTCCAACCTGGCCATACCCCTGCTTTATGATATTTTAAACCGCAACCCGGATATTCTGGCCGAAAGGGTTTTCAGCCCCTGGCTGGATATGGAAAACCTTATCCGTGAGAGAAAACTTGCCTTTGTCAGCCTGGAAAGCGGCCACCCCGTAAAAGAGTTTGATATCTTGGGTTTTTCACTGGGGTATGAGCTTACCTATACCAATATACTGAATATGCTTTCTCTGGCAGGCATACCCATACTTGCTGCCGAAAGGGGAGGGGATTTTCCGCTGGTGATTGCCGGCGGCAGCTGCAGCCTTAACCCCGAACCCCTGGCAGATTTTATAGATGCTTTTGTAATAGGTGATGCCGAAGAGGCTATACAAGACCTGTGCCAAGCTGTCCTTGATGCCAAGAAACAGACCCTTAGTAAAGACCAAGTCTTGCGGGAACTGGCTAAAATCCCCGGCATTTACATACCCAGCCTGTATCAGGCCGAATATAATCCTGACGGTACTTTAAAATCCATCACCCCCACCGCACCTGAAGCACCTCCCGTAATAAACCGCCGCATTTTACCTGAGTTACCGCCGCCAACCGTAAAACCGGTAGTACCGTATATAGAGGTGGTACAGGACAGGGGAGCGGTGGAGATAAGCCGCGGCTGCAGCCGGGGCTGCCGTTTCTGCTCTGCCGGCATTATTTACCGCCCGGTCAGGGTACGCCCGGCGGCAGAGGTTCTAAGTGCCGTTGAAGGCATAATGGATAACTGCGGTTATGATGAAATTTCGCTGCTTTCGCTGAGCTGTTCTGACTACCCGGGTATTGAAAATCTGGTAAAAACCCTGGCGGAAAAATACGCAGACAAACACCTGGCCCTATCACTGCCCAGTTTACGCCTGACCCCGGATTCGGTCGGGCTGGTAAACGTGCTGGCGGGCGGGCGTAAAAGCGGGCTTACCTTTGCACCCGAAGCAGCCAGCGAGCGTCTCCAGAAAGTTATAAATAAACTTACCTCTGAAGAAGAGCTGTGTGATACCGCCCGTACTGCCTTTGAAAGCGGCTGGACCAGCTTCAAGATGTATTTCATGATAGGATTGCCGACCGAAACTGACGAAGATGCCGCCGCTATCTGCCAGATGGCAGGCAGGGTAAATTCACTGTCCCGCGGCGCTCCCGGACGCCGCCCCCAGATACGCCTGAGCCTGGCTTCATACGTACCCAAAGCCCATACCCCATTTCAGTGGGAAGCCCAGCTGGACGAGGAATCCCTCTACCGCAGGGCGGATATAGTAAGGCAGGGGCTGAAACGCTGGGGAATAAAGGTTTCCTGGTCTGATACTAAAATGAGCCTGCTGGAAGCCGTGTTTTCCAGAGGAGACCGCCGCCTGGGCAAAGTGATATACACCGCCTGGCAAAAGGGTGCCAAGTTTGATGCCTGGAGTGAGTGTTTCAATTTTACCCTCTGGCAGGAGGCTTTTGACGAATGTGGTTTAAACCCTTCGTTCTATGCCCACCGCAAACGCCCGCTTGACGAAACGCTGCCCTGGGGGCATATAAATGCCGGGGTAAGTGCCGAATTCCTGAAAAGGGAATATGCCCGCTCAGTGGAAGGGCAGGATACGCCTGACTGCCGCGAAGGCAAATGCCATGCCTGCGGGCTGGAAAAAGCGGTAACTGAATGTAACAACCGCCTGCACGGCAAATAAACAGCCGGGTAAAACGCCAATAAAAAAGGGGGCTTTAAAAGCCCCCTTTATGTTTTAACCGGAATATTTCAGCTAAAAAGTAGCCACCGCAACCACCCGGTCGCCTTCCTCAAGGCGCATTACCCTCACACCCTGAGTGGCTCTGCCCATGATGGGTATGCCGTGTGAGGGGTCTTCTTCCTTGACCTGGGTACGGGTAACCATGCCGTCAGCGGAGATAAGCATCATCTGGTCAGTCTCGCTGACTACCTTTGAGGCCACCACCTCACCGGTTTTGTCTACTACCTTGAAGTTTATAACCCCGCTGCCAGCCCGGTGCTGCTGGGGGTATTCCTCTATGGCGGTCAGCTTGCCGGCACCGTTTTCAGTTACGGTTATTACCAGCGTACCCTCCTGGGCAACGTCCATACTTACCACTTCGTCCCCCTTGGAGAGGACTATAGCTTTGACACCGCCGGAAGCCCGGAGGCTGGTGCGGAGTTCGCTTACCGGGAAGCGGATAGACTGCCCCATGCGAGTAGCCAGCAGAATATCTTTTTCTTCAGTGGTTTCAACCGCCGCCACCAGTTCATCAGAGGTAGCCAAATCCATAGCTATCAGGCCGGAGGAACGGACTGCGGTAAACTCCTGAAGTGAGGTTTTTTTGATTTCACCTTTATTGGTAGCCATCAGCAGGAAATGGTCTGCCGGGAAGCTCTTTAAGTCCAGTATGGCGGTTATCCGTTCGTCCTGAGTCACAGGTATCAGGTTTACGATAGCCGTACCCTTGGCAATACGGGAGGCATCATCAGGTATATCAAAACAGCGCAGGCTGAATACCTTACCCCGGTTGGTAAAGAAGAGCAGGGTGTCATGGGTATCTGAAACCGAAAGGAAACGGACTGCGTCTGCCTCACGGGTGGGCATGCCCATTATGCCGGTACCGCCGCGGTGCTGCAGGCGGAATACGTTAGCCGGCACCCGTTTGATAAAGCCCCTTTCGCTCAAGGTTACGATAACATCCATATGGGGTACCAGGTCTTCCACCCGGAATTCTATAACCCCCTGACTGGAAATCTCGGTAGCACGGGGCTGGCCGTAGCTCCCCTTAAGGTCTTTGGCGTCTTCCTTTACCAGGGCATAAATCTTTTCAGGGTGAGACAGTAAATCTTCCAGATAACCTATCCGTTTCATAAGCTCGGCGTATTCGTCCAGTATCTTCTGGCGTTCCAGATTGGCCAGACGGCGAAGCTGCAAGTCCAAAATGGCCTGGGCCTGAATAACTGAAAAATCAAACTCAGCCACCAGATTTTTGCGGGCGGTATCACCGTTTTCAGAGTTTCGGATAATGGCAATAATACGGTCAATAAAATCCAACGCCTTTTTAAGACCTTCCAGTATATGGGCGCGGTCTTTGGCGGCTTTAAGTTCAAACTGACTCCGGCGGGTAATGATAAGGTGGCGGAAGTCTATAAAGTTTTTAAGCACTTCTTTCAGGCTGAGTACCTGCGGCTGGCCGTCTACCAGTGCCAGCATATTAACGAAGAATGAAGTACGCATATTGGTATGTTTGTAGAGGCTGTTTAAAACCTGCTGGGGTTCGGCATCCCGCTTCAGCTCAATAACTACCCGCATACCCTGCCGGTCAGATTCGTCCCTGAGGTCGGAAATACCTACTATCTTGCGGTCTTTGACCAGTTCGGCAATCTTGACCACCAGTTCGGCCTTGTTTACCTGGTAGGGAATCTCGGTAACAAATATGGCCTTGCGGTTGTCCACTTCGCCTATATGGGCTTTGGCCTGTATAACAATCTTGCCCTTGCCGGTTGCGTAAGCACTCTTTATGCCGTCGGTACCCAGTATAGTGCCGCCGGTGGGGAAGTCAGGTCCGGAAACAAATTGCATCAGCTCATCTACGCCGCAATCCGGGTTGTCTATCAGGTAGCAGATGGCCTGGCAGAGCTCAGCCAGATTATGGGGGGGTATATTGGTTGCCATACCCACTGCAATACCCGAACTGCCGTTCATAAGCAAGTTAGGTATGCGGGCCGGAAGAACGGTAGGCTCCTCCAGTGAGGCATCAAAGTTAGGCATAAAGTCTACCGTATTTTTATCTATGTCAGTCAGCAATTGCTCCGCTATCTGGGCCAGGCGGGCTTCGGTGTAACGCATGGCAGCCGGAGGGTCGTTGTCCACGCTGCCGAAGTTACCCTGACCGTCTACCAGCGGATAGCGGTAGGAAAAGGGCTGGGCCATACGCACCATAGCATCATAAACGGAAGAGTCACCGTGGGGATGATATTTACCTAAAACCTCACCCACGATACGGGCACTCTTTTTATACGGGGTATTATGCTTCATGCCCAGGTCATTCATGGCATAGAGGATACGCCTCTGTACCGGCTTAAGGCCGTCACGCACATCCGGCAGGGCGCGTGAAACGATTACACTCATAGCGTAATCAAGGTACGAACCCTTCATTTCCTCTTCTATATTTATAGGCCTGGTATTACCTGTTACCATCTTCTAAACCTCCAGATCACCCTCGTTTTCATCATCTGTATATGTCTGGCTTTCAGCCTCGGCTTCTTCCACCATCAGTTCGGTTTCGTCTACTTCCATCTCGTATCCGCCTTCTTCTTTGTCACCCTCTTCAGATTCGGCGCTGACCGCACCCTTGGAAAGCCCTCTGGACGAGAATGAGGGGATGCCCATCTGCGAGGGGTGCTGGAAGGTTTCGCGGATAATAACCACCAGTTTTTCTTCATTGGAACTGATAACGGTGGCTGAATATTTGTTGCCGCCCTTCATCAGCTTTATAAGCCGCTTGGAAGTGGGTATATCTACCATACCCAGCACTTCCCCGCCGCAGTTTTCCACCCACAAATTGGCACCGTCTATCCGCAGACAAAGCTGGTCACCGGCCACAATTCTGGCCAGTACCCCTTTGGGAGCTAAACGGGTCAGGTTTATCACCCCGGCCTTGCCTATTTCTTCAAGGAAATCCTGGGGCTGAACCCGGTGAATAACCGTCCCGGCAGATGCATTTTCCTTGCTGAGTACTTCCAGCCGGTGCAGATTTTTTTCAGCTATTATATTATAAGGATCTATTTCTTTGGCACGGGTATAGGCGGCAATAGCCTCCGGGTAGATAGCCAGTTCCAGATAAGCCCGCCCCAGACGGTTAAAGGCCTCCACATCATTGGGGAACTGCTCAATAATCTTTTTATTAACCTCCACCGCCTCTTGCCAGCGCCCTTCCATGGCTAAACTTACAGCCTGTTTACTGCTCTGCCGCTTGAGTCTTAGCTGTTCCTCTTCTTGGTATGCCATAGATTCCTCATTTTCAGTTATTTGCTAAACGAGTAGTTATTTTACTGTATGCTAAACCCGTCTACAAGTATGAGAAACCCTTTATCCGGTTATTATACTCCATATAGCTTAAAAATTCGCTTATTTCAGGGGCAAATTGACACCATTTCCGGGCTATGGTACTGTAAATTATAGGTGTTTTAATAATTTTTATACTGCTGGAAGGAGCTACTAATGCTGGAAAAAGTGGAAGCCGTTCTGGATAAAATCAGACCGGCCCTGGAAGCCGATGGCGGCAATGTTGAACTGGTAGAAGTTGTGGACGGAGTAGTAAAAGTGAAGCTGGTGGGCGCCTGCGCCGGCTGCCCCATGTCTACAATGACCCTGAAAAACGGCATTGAAAAAATCTTGAAGCGCGAAATACCCGAAGTCAAAGAAGTAGTGGCTGCTTAAGGCAGCCACTCTCTTTTTATATACAGTTTAAACCCCGGTTTATACCCTCTTACAAACCCCTAGTCTTTTTCCATCTCAAAGGCCTTGTGTATAGCCTTAACCGCATCTTTTACCTTGTCTTCTTCTATAATGCAGGTTATGCGTATTTCCGAGGTGGAAATAAGCAAAATATTTATTCCGGCATCTGACAAAGCTTTGAACATGCGGGCGGCGTAACCGGGTGCATTTAACATGCCGGTGCCGATAATGCTGACTTTGCCTATCTTGGAATCACTCAGCACTTCCCGGGCCTGAATATCCTTGGCAATAGGGCCGATAACCTCCAGCGCCTTGCCCAAATCTGACTTGGTAACCGTAAAGGTCAGGTCTGTTATATGGTCCTGGCTGGAGTTCTGGACGATGGTGTCCACGCTGACTCCGGCTTTGGCCAGCGGGGCAAAAAGACCGGCCGCTATGCCCGGCTTGTCAGGCACCCCGAGTATAGTTATCTTGGCAACCTCAAAATCATGGGCTATTCCGCTGACCCTGTTTCGTATTTCCATATTTTCCCCTCCATGTATCAGTGTGCCGGGATTTTCATTAAAGCTGGACGCTACCAGAATGGGTATATTGTACACCTGACCTATTTCCACCGCCCGGGGGTGCATTATCTTAGCCCCGTAAGATGAAAGTTCCAGCATTTCTTCATAACTTATTTCCGCAAGCCGCCGGGCATCCGGTATCAGGCGGGGGTCAGCGGTATACACGCCGTCCACGTCTGTATAACGCTCACATATACTGGCACCCAAACTGGCCGCCAGAGCAACCGCTGTAGTATCAGAACCGCCCCGCCCCAGGGTGGTAACGTCCTGACAGTCTGAAACGCCCTGAAAACCGGCCACAATTACCACCCGCCCTTTAGCCAGTTCATCATGAATACGCTTGGGGTCAATGCCGGTAATGCGGGCTTTGGAATGAGCCGAATCCGTACGGATACCTGCCTGCTGGCCTGAAAGGCTGATAGCATCCTGCCCCATGTTTTTAAGCGCCATGGCCAAAAGGGTGCTGGAGACTATTTCACCGGTAGAAAGCAAAACGTCCATTTCCCGCGGTTCGGGACAGTCATTCAGCTTGTGGGCAAGGGCAATCAGGTCATCGGTGGTATCTCCCATAGCCGAAACCACCGCCACCACATCGCTGCCCTTCTGGCGGGCGGCAATAATCCGCTTGGCTACATGTTTAATCCTTTCGGCATCACCAACCGAAGTGCCGCCGTATTTATGAACTACAACTGCCATACTAAACCCCAAACAATCTGTTTATATTTTGCCTGTACGTTTTAAGAATTGCACAGGCTTAAAAGACGGTTTTGCCCTATATTATAAACCTTTAGCCTGAAAATAAAAGGCTCAGGCGCGGCTGCCCCACCAGAGCACAAACATAATTATCACCAAAACCACCGCCCCGATGATAATCCAGCTGAACAGGCTGCGTTCCACGCTCTTGCGGCGGGCATTTCCCGCCAGCCGCCGGCGGGTGCAGTCCACACAGGTACAGGCCGGGGGATGCCCGTTGTACATAGCGTTCCGGTATCTGTCATCTTCTCTGGGCATATTTATCTACCTCTAACTAAATCTACTTGAGAAAAGCCTGCATCAGATTGCAGCCCTTTTCAAATATTATACCTGTTTTAGCCGCTTCTTTCTCTGTAAAGCGGGAGACACCGTTAGAGGCAACCCCTTTGCCCCACATCAGGAAGGGTACCGGCTCTGCCACATGGGTTTTAAGTTCAAGCGGGGTAGGGTGGTCAGGCGTAACCAGCACCCGTATATCTCCGGGATAAGCCAGAAGCTGGCCAACCATAAGCTCGTCTATAAGCTCTATCGCCTTTACTTTATCTGCCAGGCTGCCGGCATGACCGGCTTCATCCGGCGCTTCCACATGGATTACCGCCAGGTCATTATCCCCAAGTGCCAAAAGGCCGCCCCGCATCTGGCCGGAAAAATCATTATTAAGCCCGTCTGTTATGCCGTTTAGTTCCAGTATTTTCATATTCATCATAATACCCAGCCCCCGCAGCAAATCCACCCCTGAATTTAAAACTGCATCCAGCCCGTAAGCCTTTTTGAAAGAGGGCATGGGCGGGATAGGGCCGCTGCCCCAGAACAGCCAGATGGAATTAGCCGGCAGTTTACCCTGACTCTGGCGGCGGAGGTTTAGCGGGTGGTCTTTGAGTATCTGCTGGGAGGAGCTGATAAGCTGGTTTAAAATAAGGCTGCCCTCACCCTGCGGCAAATACGGGGATACCTCACGGTCGGAGATATCGTGGGGAGGGGTGCAGAGCGCTTTGGCCGTATCCCCCATGCCCTTTAGTTTAAGCAGGTGGCGGTAATTTACCCCGGGGTAAAACTTTACCCGCTCACTGCCAAGCTCTTTGGCTACTGCCTCAATCAGTTCGGCCGCCTCTTCGCTGGAAATATGCCCGGCCGAGTAACTGGCCATTTTGCCGTCTATTAAAGACACCAGATTACAGCGGAAAACAACCTCGTCAGGGGCAACATCTACCCCCATGCTGACCGCCTCAATAGCCGCCCGCCCTTTGTAATATATTTCGGGGTCATACCCCAGCAGGGACATGCAGGCACAGGCAGACGAAGGCTCCATTCCCGGCGGCACATTGGCACTTTGGCCCATAAAGCCGTTTTTGGCCATTTTATCCAGATTGGGGGTGCGAGCCAGTTCCAGTGCGGTTTTACCGCCCTGTTCCTTAAGCCCCCAGCCGGAAGCACCGTCAGTAATAAGTACGCAATATTTCATTTTATTTAACCCCTGCCTGCTTTAGCTTCAAGTTGCCCTTATAAGCAATTGTCTCTATAATATTAAATCTGGCGGGGCGTAGCGCAGCCTGGTTAGCGCGCAGCGTTCGGGACGCTGAGGCCGGAAGTTCGAATCTTCTCGCCCCGACCATTCTAATCTGCTTTTTCCCCGTTTTCTTTCTTTTTAGCCGCCTGCCAGAGTTCATTCTGCTCGCCAAAGCTCAGTTTAGATATATCTCTGCCCGTGTTCCGGCAAAGTTCTTCCATGTGTTCAAAGCGGCTGTAAAACCGTTTGTTCGCCCCCCTGAGGGCAGACTCCAAATCTATACCCTGTCTGCGGGCATAATTGGCCAGGGTAAAGAGTATATCCCCGAATTCCTTTTCTTTTTCAGAAAGGGTAGGGGCAGAGCCGTATTCGGCTATTTCTTCTCCCAGCTTTTCCAGTACCCCTTCGTCTTCTTTCCAGTCAAAACCCACTCTGGCCACCCGTCCCTGCACTTCCTGGCTGTAACTGAGAGCCGGCAGCTGTTTGGGTACGCCGGAAAGCATGGACTTGTCATGGCCGCGCTCAGTCTTTTTAATCTCCTCCCAGTTATGCAGAACCTCAGCCGGAGACGTAAATTTAGACTGACTGAATACATGGGGATGGCGGCGGATAAGCTTGGTATTTATAGCCTCTATCACGTCACCCATGTTAAACTCTTTGGCTTCAGCGCCGATTTCAGCATGGAAAACTATCTGGAGGAGCAAATCACCCAGCTCACCGCAAAAACGCCCTGTGTCTTCTGCGTCCAAGGCTTCCAGCACTTCATAGGTTTCTTCAAGCAGGCTGTCCCGCATGGATTTATGGGTCTGCGCCCTGTCCCAGGGACACCCCTCCGGACTGCGAAGCATATGCAGAATCTGCTGCAAACTTTCAAAACTGCGCAGGTCTTGCGGCTGTTTCATAACCTACCCCCCTAAGACTACTGGTGTGATTATACGTTTATAACCCTTGGCTTGACAAGAAAAAGCCCCGCTTTTGGGGCGGGGCTTTAAGACTCAAAAAAACAGATACGCGGCAGGTAAAAGCTTTAGTCGTTCCGCCCGAACCCCACCAGCATAAGCACAAAGTAAAGCAGCTGGCCTACCGCCTGCAGCAAAGCCGCCACGTAAGTAAGGGCGGCCGCACCCAGCACGGCTTTGACCCCGGCTGACTCTCTGACCGAAACCAGTGAGCCGCCGCTAAGCATAGCCATGGCCCGGCTGGAAGCGTTAAACTCCACCGGCAGGGTAATGAGCGAAAATATTACCGCCACCGCAAATAAAGCAACCCCCGCCCAGGCAACCGGAAGCCCGAATGACAAAGAGAAGCCATACAGGAACAAACCCACCAGTACCAGAATGAAACCGAACTGGCTGCCGAAACTGGCCACCGGGAAAAGGGAATTACGGACTTTCAGGGGGGCGTAAAACTCCCTGTCCTGAACCGCATGGCCTACTTCATGGGCCACAATACCTATAGAAGCCACCGAAGCGGTATTGGCTACTTCGGGAGACAGCCTGAGTACCTTGGCTCTGGGGTCATAGTGGTCTGAAAGCTTGCCCTTGGTAAGCTCCACCTGAACATTTGCCAGCCCGTGTTCGTCCAGCAGCCGTCTGGCCGCCTGAAGACCGCTGAGACCGGCCAGATTGCCCACTTTGGAATATTTTTTAAAAGAACTGCTTACCCGCCACTGGGCATACAGCATCAGCGCCAGGGGAGGCAGCATAAACAGCAGATACAAAAACATGATATGCTCCTTAGGTTACATAAATATATTATATTTTAACAGAAATATCCCCGCCGATAAAGGCGGTGTGCCTGCGGTTGCATTTGGATTGCATATTTGCTATATTCCATAGGTACATTTTATTGGAGGTAGACTCACTTGCCTAACACAAAATCTGCGGAAAAAGCTTTGCGCGTAGCAGATGCCAACCGTCAGGAGAACCGCCGGGCCAAGAGCCAGGTAAAGACCAGCCTGACCAAGGTCAAGAAACTGGTTGACGCCGGTTCGCTAACCGAAGCTGAAGCCGCTGCTGTGTCCGCTCAGAGCACTTTAGATAAGGCTGCCGAAAAGGGCATTCTTCACCCCAAAAACGCCGCCCGCCGCAAAAGCCGCCTGATGAAAAAGCTCAACCAAGCCGCTAAATAACTCCGCTTTTTATTTGCGTTTTTCACCTTCCTTTGTGTATTGACAGGGAAGGTGTTTTTGATTTATTATGTAGAACAAGTGTTCTTATGCGGGGACAGAGTTGACTTTGAAACTGACCACCAGACAGCGGGCTATGATAGATTTTATTGCCCGTTTCCGCCGCCGTTACGGATATCCCCCCAGCATACGGGATATTGTAAACGGCTGTAATATCAGCTCTACCTCTGTGGTTGATTACAACTTGAAAATCCTGCAAAAAATGGGGCTTATCCGCCGTCAGGCTGAGATATCCCGCGGGATAGAGCTGGTGGGAACGGAAGAAACCGAGGAAGGGCGTATAAGCATACCGGTTATCGGCCAGATTGCCGCCGGTATCCCCATACCCGTTCCCGAATCAGACAGCTTTGCGGTAGTCACTTCTGACGAAAATATAGAGGTGACCGAAGACCTTACCCGCGGCCGGGAGAATATCTACGCTTTGCGGGTTAAGGGCGTCTCCATGATAGAAGATTTGATAAATGACGGAGACCTGGTAATTATGCAGCACACCCAAACGGTAGACAACGGCGAAACGGCTGCTGTCTGGCTGAAAGACCAGAAAGAAGTCACCCTGAAGAAGGTTTATATGGAACCAGGCAGGGTGCGCCTGCAGCCGGCCAACCGCACTATGCCGCCCATATATACCCAGCCGGATAATGTTGAAATACAGGGGCGGGTTATAGCTGTAATCCGCCAGATGGATTAGGGGATAAGCCGGCGTTGAATAAACAGATACCCCCTGAAACCCTGAGCTGGTTTATACAGGCCGGAAAACTGCTGTTCAGCAGGGGGCTGGTTTCTTCGCACTCCGGCAACCTTAGCCAGAGACAGCAGGACAAGCTTTACATAACCAGAACAGGCAGTTCACTGCCCCTGCTGGCTGAAACAGACCTGATACTGACAGGTATAGATTATGATGACCAGTTTACCCCGCTTGCCTCAAGCGAACTGCCGGTACACCGGGCTATTTACCGCCGCACTTCCGCCAAAGCCATTGTCCATGCCCACCCGCCGTATGCGGCCGCCCTTTCCCTGCTTGAGGCGGAAATAATACCGGACTGCGGTGAAGGACTTTACTGTATGGGGGCCATACCGGTTATCGGTTTCGGGGAGAGGGTTCACCCCGGCGGTATGGCGGAAGAAGCGGCCCGGGCACTTGAAAACCGCAAGGTTATCGTAGTAGCCGGGCATGGCAGCTTTGCCACAGGGGAGACTATTGAAGAAGCCCTGAAATACACCTTTGCTTTGGAAGAAATGTGCCAGGTGACCTATTTAGCCCGCCAGCTGAAGCGGGCTTGCTAAACCCCCAGATTAACCCCGTCAAAGTGGCGCTGACCGCGCAGGAAATCTGCCGCAGAGCAGGCGGCCTTGCCCTCCAGCTGAAGCCGTATTATCTCAAGCTCTCCCGAAGCTGAGCCGACCATTATTCTGTCACCCTCATAAACCCTGACCTGAGACGGCTGTAAGCCCAAACCCAGCTTTTGGGGTCTTGCTTCCAGTATTTTCAGGGTCTTTTGGTTATACGAAGTAAAAACACCCGGCCAGGGGAAAAACGCCCTCACCCGCCGCTCAATCTCCGCTGCCGGAGTCTGCCAGTTTACCTGCCCCATGTCCTTGGTGACCATACCGAAATAAGTGGCCTTTGCATTATCCTGAAGCTCCGGCTGGGGCAAAGAGGGAATCCGGCTTAATAACTCTAAAAGCAGACAGCCGCCGATAAAGGCCAGTTTGTCAGCCAAAAGAGGTGTGGTATCTTCCGGGCGGACAGCGACCATGGAACGGGAATAAACCGGCCCGGTATCCAGCCCGGCTTCCAGTTTCATCAGGGAAACGCCAGCCCATTCGTCACCCCCCAGCAGGGTAGCGGCCACCGGGGTTGCCCCGCGGTAACGGGGGAGCAGGGAGGGGTGGATATTTAAGACCCCGTATGCCGGTATATCCAGCACCGCCTGGGGCAAGATAAGGCCGTAAGCCGCCACTACTATTACATCCGGCTTAAGCTCATTTAAGACTGCCTGCTCTTCGGGTTTCTTAAGGCTTTGGGGCTGGTAAACCGCCAGTCCGCGTTCCAGGGCCAGCGCCTTTACCGGGGGAGGACAAAGCTCACGCCCCCGCCCGGCCGGACGGTCAGGCTGGGTGTAAACCCCGCAGATATCGTATCCTTCGGCAAGGAGCATCTTAAGAGGAGTAAGGGCAAATTCGGGGCTGCCCATAAAAACAATCCTGAGTTCATTCATCACCGCCATTGTAACACCGCCTAATTACCATAACAACTTTATTTTAATTTATGCATCTATGATGGCCGAAAGAGGCTAAAAACAGACATACCAGTGAGATTTGGAGAGTAAGGGGGTGTCAAGTGACCTTCTATCCCTGCCACAGGCACCTTGCTTGTTGTCAACCGCCATTGTTACTATTTATCTAGTCTTTAACAGATTGGTACTTATTCTTTAAGGGGTGGATCATTTTCATGGCAGAGTGCTTGCCCCCTTGATTTCAGATACGGTTTAATTACTGGGAGGGATATTTTTGTCTGTTCGGCCTGCACAAGAACTTTGGGAAACAGCCCTGGGGGAGATTGAACTTCAGGTAAACAAGCCCAATTTCCGCACCTGGTTTGCCAAAACTGTCGGACTTAAGTACGACGGCATTGAGTTTATTATAGGTGTTCCCAACACTTTCGTGGCCGAATATCTGGAGGTCAATCAGCGTTCGCTGATTGAAAAAACCCTGATAAATATTACCCACAGCCCGGTTGAGCTGGGTTTCCAGCTTGTCCAGTCCGCTCAGGTACAGGCTGCCGCTCCCCAAACAGCCAGAGAAAAAACCGTTTCACCCTTTAACCCCCGTTACACCTTTGAATCCTTTATAGTGGGTTCCTGCAACCGCCTGGCTCATGCCGCTTCGCTGGCCGCCGCCCAGAATCCCGGCAAGAGCTACAACCCGCTTTATATCTACGCGGCAGCCGGTTTAGGCAAGACCCATCTGTTACAGGCTATCGGCCATCTAGCAAACTTAAACCGCCGCAAGGCCCTGTATGTCAGCGGGGAACAGTTTACCACTGACTTTATATCATCTATCCGGAACGGCCAGACCGAAGAGTTCCGTGCCCGCTACCGGGATGTAGATTTATTGCTGCTGGATGATGTCCAGTTTATCGGCGGCAAGGAGCAGACCGAAGAATGCCTGTTCCATACCTTTAATGACCTGCATAACTCCAACCGCCAGATAGTCATTTCGGCAGATTCACCCCCCAAGTCACTGCCCCAGCTGGCTGAAAGACTGCGTTCCCGTTTTGAGTGGGGACTGACGATTGAGATTGAACCGCCGGATGAAAAAACCCGCCTGGAGCTTTTGCAGCTTAAAGCTGAGCAGTCCGGTACCGAACTTAATATGGACACCCTGGAGTATCTGGCCCAGGAAGTAAAGCATAATATCCGCGAACTGGAAGGCAGCCTTAACCGGGTGCTGGCCTATGCCCGCCTGCTAAGGGCTACCATTACCCCGGACCTGGCCGCCAGAGCCCTGTCGGATATCGGCTCACGCCCGGTCAGGGAAAACAGCCCTCTCCGCCCCGGTAATATAATTTCAGCGGTATCCCAGGTATTTCAAATACCCGCAACCGAACTTTTGGGTGCCGCCCGTGACAAAGATACCGCTCTGGCCCGTCAGTTTGCCATGTTTATGCTAAAGCAGCAAAACTCCGCCTCACTGGTAGAAATAGGCCAGTCTTTGGGGGGAAGAAGCGCTTCCACCGTCAGCCACGCCTGTGACAAAATCCAGCTGGAGCTGGAAAACAGCGCCTTTCTGCGCCTGAAAATGAACGAAGTTCAAAACCAGCTTTCCCAGCAACGCCTTTCCCGCTGATATTATCCCTTTTCGCCGTACCGCTTTTCCTTATCCTTATATTTTTCTTTATTTTCATTCTGCCAGCAGGGTGCTTTTGCCGGTTTTTTCTATTCTTTTTAGACAGGCTTTCTATAACTTTGTTATATTTTTCGATAACCGGGCTGAATTTTCGATAACTTTACAGATACTTTGCTTTGAAAATAAGGCCGGAGGACAGGAATAGAGTTTTTACTCGTAAAGCCTTATTATTAGTATTTCTGATATACTTAAAAAATAAACCAGTTAAAGTTAATGGGATTTCGACAACTCAAGAATTAGATAACTTTTTAGATAAGGTGTTTTTATATGTTTGACAGAGTGGAAATACGGATTAAGTCCGGGGACGGCGGCAGCGGCAAGGTCAGTTTCCGCCGCGAAAAATTTGTGCCTTACGGCGGGCCGGACGGGGGTGACGGCGGGGACGGGGGCAATGTATATCTGGAAGCTGATTCCGGGCTTTACAGCCTTTTAAATTTTAAACATAAACGGGTGCATAAGGCGGCCAATGGCGAGAACGGTATGGGCAGCCGCTGCACCGGCCACAACGGGGCTGACCTGGTGATAAAAGTGCCGGTGGGTACGGTTGCTACTATTGTGGAGGAAAACGGCCAGAAACGGGTTCTGGCTGATTTGGCCGCTGACGGAGACCGTACCCTGGTAGCCCGCGGCGGGCAGGGCGGACTGGGCAATACCCACTTTGTTTCGTCCACCAACCAAGCCCCCATGCTGGCTCAGAAAGGCCAGCCGGGCGGCGAATATGAGCTGATACTGGAACTGAAACTTATTGCCGATGTGGCTATTATCGGCTATCCGAATGTGGGCAAATCTTCGCTGCTTTCACTGCTTACCGCGGCCAAACCTAGGGTGGCTAATTACCCGTTTACTACTCTTTCGCCGGTAATGGGGGTGGTGGAAAGACTGGAGGGTACATTTGTTATGGCGGAAGTACCCGGTCTTATTGAAGACGCCCATCTGGGAAGGGGGCTGGGGCATGACTTTTTACGCCATATTTCCCGGACCCGTATGGTTATCCATTTGCTGGACGGGACTTCGGATAACCCCATAGATGATATGATAAAGGTCAACAGTGAGCTGTACCTTTATGACGCCTCTTTGTCGGAACGCCCCCAGGTGGTGGCGGTAAATAAAATAGATGACGAACTGGTGCAGCTAAGAAGGGAAGAGCTGACCGAGACTTTTAAAGAAGCCGGGCTGGAGGTGTTTTTTATTTCGGCCCTGACAGGCGAAGGGGTGGAGGTGCTTTTGGATAAAGTAGCTGAAAGGCTGGCTATTCTTAAAGCGGCAGATGCACCTGAAACAGAAACTGACCAGGAAATCAAGGTATTCAGGCCTGCCCCCAAGGGCAAAATGGGTTTCCATATAACCCGCCTGGAAGACGGCTGGCAGGTGGAAGCGCCTGAAATTGAGCGGATTATTGAGCACTCTGATATTGAAGATTTGGAGGTCAGGCGGCAGATAATGGTGCTTCTAAAACACCGGAATGTCCAGCAGGCTTTAATAAAGGCCGGGGCAGTTATCGGCCAGAAGATTATAACCGGCAGGCTGGAATGGTATCTTTAAAAACAGGCATACTGGGGGGAACTTTTGACCCTATTCATACCGGCCACCTGATACTGGCAGAAGAGGTAAAAAAGAGGCTGGGGCTGGACGAGATTATTTTTATACCCACCGGCCAGCCATATTATAAAGCGGACAAGTCTATCAGCCCGGCAGCCGACCGCCTGAACATGGTTAAACTGGCTATATCCGGCCAGCCCTATTTCAGGGTTATGGATATTGAAATAAAAAGAAGCGGCCCTACCTATACTGCAGATACCTTAAACGACCTGAAGCTTATTCTGCCCGAAAAGACCGAACTTTACTTCATATTGGGCTGGGATAATCTGGAGGCTTTGCCGCGCTGGCATAAGGCTTCGGAAATAATACGGCTCTGCCAGCTGGTGGCGGTGCCCCGGATAGGGCAGGCAAAGCCTGATGTGGACGAACTGGATGATAAACTGCCCGGTTTGCAGCAGAGCCTTATTATGCTGTCCAAGCCGGAGGTAGATGTCTCTTCGTCTCTGGTAAGGGAAAGGCTGGAAAACGGACAGGGCGTGGAACATCTGGTGCCTGAGGCAGTGGCTGCCTACATCAAAGAGCACAGTCTGTACCACAGGCAATAAAGCCGCTATTTTAACGTCAGACAAAAAATAAGGGGCGTCTTAAGACGCCCCTTAGCTGTTTTCAAAGGCTTTATTTCAGCCTTAGATATCCAGATTCTTAACTGTTTTGGAATGGGACTGGATAAAGGCCTTGCGGGGAGCCACTTCACCGCCCATCAGCAGATTAAAAATCTGGTCTGCCTTGGCGGCATCTTCCACTTTTACTTCAAGCAATGTGCGGCTGGCCGGGTCCATGGTTGTCTTCCAGAGTTGCTCGGCACTCATTTCACCCAGACCTTTGTAGCGCTGGATATCCACTTTGTTGCTCTTGGTTTGGGAAAGCAGGGTCTCTTTTTCGGCATCGTTGTATACCCAGTGTTCGTTGCTGCCTATTTTTATCTTGTAAAGAGGCGGCTGGGCAATAAACAAGTGGCTTTCGGTAATAAGCCGGGGCATATGGCGGAAGAAAAAGGTCAAAAGGAGTGTCCGTATATGTGAGCCGTCCACGTCAGCATCTGTCATGAGTACCAGACGGTTATAGCGCAGTTTGGCGGGGTCAAAGTCATTATCTATGCCGGCTGCCAGAGCGGTAATGATAGCCCTGATTTCCTCGTGGGCCAGCATCTTATCCGGTGAAGCCTTTTCTACGTTTAAAATTTTACCCCGCAACGGGAGTATGGCCTGAAAGCGGCGGTTACGCCCCTGTTTGGCTGAACCACCGGCCGAATCACCCTCTACCAGAAAGAGTTCGCACAGCGAAGCATCCCTTTCCGAACAGTCAGCCAGCTTGCCCGGCAGGGTGCCTGTATCCAGAGCGCTCTTGCGGATAATCAGGTCACGGGCCTTGCGGGCGGCTTCACGGGCCTTGGCGGCGGTGATACATTTTTCCAAAATACGTTTGGTATCATCCGGGTGTTCTTCCAGATACAGGGAAAGCTGTTCGGTAACGGCACTTTCCACAAAGCTCTTTATTTCAATATTGCCCAGCTTGCCTTTGGTCTGTCCCTCAAACTGGGGTTCGGGCAGTTTGACGCTGACAATGGCTACTATGCCTTCGCGTACGTCATCACCCATCAGGTTGGGGTCTGTGTCTTTAAGGAATTTTGACTTGTGGGCATAGTCATTGAAAGCCCGGGTCAGGGCGGAACGGAAACCGGTCAGGTGAGTGCCGCCGTCAATAGTATTTACACAGTTGGCAAAGGTCAGGGTGGAATCCGAGTAGCCGTCATTGTACTGGATAGCTACTTCCAGTATAGTGCTGTCTGATTTTTTGGTTATATAAATGGGCTGGCGGTGGCGTACCTCGCGGTTGCGGTTTAAGTGGCGGACAAAGCCGGTGATGCCGCCCTCAAAATAATACGTCCGCTCCTGGTCAGATTGTTCGTCATAAATATATACCTCAAGCCCTTTGTTGAGGTAGGCTATTTCCCGCAGGCGGTCAGTCAGGGTCTCAAAGTCATATTCCGTAGTGGAAAATATCTGCGAGTCTGCCTTGAATATAGTGGTGGTGCCGGAACCGTCTGATACCCCCACTTCTTCCAGCGGGGTGCTGGGCTTGCCGCGCTGGTAGCTTTGCTGGTAGATTTTGCCGTTACGCCTGACCTTGACCGTAGTCCATTCGGCCAGAGCGTTTACTACTGAAGCGCCCACCCCGTGCAGACCGCCGGATACCTGATAGGTCTTGCCGCCGAATTTGGCACCGGCATGCAGGACGGTCATAACCGTTTCCAGGGCGGAAATCTTGGTCACAGGGTGAATATCTATCGGGATACCGCGGCCGTTGTCTTCAACGCTGACGCTGCCGTCTTTATAAATAATGACCTTTATGCGGTCACATACCCCGGCCATAGCTTCATCTACGCTGTTATAAACAATTTCATAAACCAGGTGGTGCAAACCGCGCTGGTCAGTAGAGCCGATATACATGCCCGGTCTTTTGCGGACAGCGGCCAGACCTTCCAGTACCTGAATATCACTGGCGTTATAGTTTTCGGCGTTTGCACCCGGTTTGGCTTTATTTTCATCTAACATAATTTCATTTCATCCTGCGGCTTAAAATATACAAATGAGCGGAGTTTAATACCAAGGCTCTTTAAAAAGAGACAAAAAAAGAGAGGTTTCAGAGGAGGGTTTTGACATACTCTAAAAGCTTTCATTAGATATCCAATTATAGCACACAGGCTTAAACGGGTAAAGAAATCAGCTACACCCCAGCTTTGGAAGGCAGGGCAAAATCAGCCGGACCTTGAGCCGTCCGCACCCACCCGGCTGATACTTATGATGCCGCGTATACCCTCCAGTTTGGCCATCAGCCTGGTCAGCTGGGAAAGGCTTTTTATCTGGGCGGTCATGGCAAGGGTGGTAGTTTTATCGTCATTTTCAGTTACGGTCATGGAGAGGATACTTATTTTTTCTTCGGCTACCATGGTGGAAATATCCCGTACCAGACCCACCCTGTCCCAGGCCTGCATACGGATAGAGGCCGGGTAAAGTTCTTCTTTGGGTATACCCCAGTCTACGCTCACCAGTCTCTCCTTCTCTTCCTCGTGGAGAATATTGTGGCAGTCCTGACGGTGTACTGTAACACCCCGGTTACGGGTGACATAACCTATTATATCGTCACCGGGTACCGGGTTGCAGCATTTGGCAATATTGGTTAAAAGAGAACCGGTGCCCATCACCGAAACACTGCTCTGGGAGGAGGGCTTGGCGGTCTGAACCGCCGGGGTAATAACCCTGGGCTGTTCCTGCTGGCTGAGGAGTTTCATGGATACCTGATGGACTGAAACCGCCCCGTAGCCTATGGCCGCCAGAAATTCATCTGCATTTTCGTATTTAAAGGCTTTGGCCAAAGCCTCACGGTCAACTGTTTTTATGCCGATATGCTTAAGCTCTTTTTCCAGCAGCTCCCGGCCGCGTTCCAGGTTTTCCGTCCGTTCCTGTTTCTTGAACCAGGCCAGTATCTTCTCGCGGGCGTGATGGGTTTTTATATAACCCATATTGGCATTCAGCCAGTCACGGCTGGGGCCGCGGTCCTTTTTGGTGGTGACTATTTCCACTACCTCACCGTTTTTCAGCTGGTAATCCAGGGGTACCAGCCGCCCGTTTGCTTTGGCACCTATACAGCGGTTGCCCAGTTCGGTATGAATGCGGTAAGCAAAATCTATGGGGGTAGCCCCTTTGGCCAAATCTTTTATTTCGCCTTTGGGGGTAAAGACAAAGACCTGGTCGTTGAAAATATCGGTCTTGACGGATTCCAGAAATTCTTCGGCGCCGCGCATATCACGGTGCCACTCAATAAGCTGTCTCAGCCAGCCGATACGGTCTTCAAAGTTTACGTCTTCTTTACCGGCGGTTTTGTAACGCCAGTGGGCGGCCACACCGTATTCGGCAATATGGTGCATCTGGTAAGTGCGTACCTGAACCTCAAGCGGGGTAGTGCCTAAACTCATAACGGCGGTATGCAGGGACTGATATCCGTTCGGTTTGGGGTTGGCTATATAATCATCAAACGCACCCGGTATGGGGTGCCACAAACTGTGGACAATGCCTATGGCATGGTAACAGTCCGGTATGTCATTTACCAGTACCCTCAGGGCGAGTACGTCATAAATATCTTCAAACTGTTTGCCCTGGGAGGCATATTTTTCCATTTTCTGATAAATGCTGTAAAGGTGTTTGGGGCGGCCGGAGAGTTCCACCTTCAGCCCGTTTTTTTCAAATTCGCTCTGGAGAATGGCACTGACGTGTTCAATATAATTTTTGCGCTGGGCAAGTTTTGAATCTACCAGGTTGGCTACCTGGCGGTAATGGCGGGGGTCAAGGTAACGGAAGGCCAGGTCTTCAAGCTGCCATTTCAGCTCCCATATGCCCAGGCGGTGAGCAAGGGGGGCGTAGATTTCCATAGTTTCCTTGGCTATGCTGCGGCGTTTTTCAGCCGAAAGTGCCTGAAGGGTGCGCATATTGTGAAAGCGGTCTGCCAGTTTTATAAAGACCACCCGCAAATCTTCGGACATGGCCACCAGCATTTTACGCAGGTTTTCAGCCTGACGCAGGCTGGCATTGCCGCCGGGGCGGCGGGCGTCTTCTATGCCGGGGCCAAGTGCCAGCTTGCTCAGCTTGGTGACCCCGTCTACCAGCTTGGCTACGTCTGCCCCGAATTTTTTTTCTATCTGCTCCAGGCTGATATGGGCATCTTCGGGGACGTCATGGAGCAGAGCGGCCGCCAGGGTGGCCGAGTCCAGCTGGAGGTCAGCCAGAGTTATGGCCACGTTTAAGGGGTGTTCAATAAAGGGTTCGCCGGATTTCCGCATCTGGCCGGTGTGGGCTGCGGCGGCATAGTTATAGGCTTCCTCCAGAAAAACCAGTTTTTCCGGGGGAAGATACTTGGAGGCCTTTTCTTTAAGATCGGCGAATTCCATCTTGAAATACCGCCCTTGGTTTAATAACTAAAAGTATAGCGCACTGGCAGCGGTGTGTACAAAATCTGGCGTCATGCCTAACTAAAGGCTATAATAGAGACCACTTACAGTTGAAGGAGACAGATAGCTTGTACCAGTCACCCAGAGGTACAGAAGATATACTGCCTGAAGACCAGCCTTACTGGCATTTTGTCAGGCAGCAGGCCGCCCGGATAGCCGCCCTGTACGGTTACCAGCGGACAGATACACCCGTTTTTGAAGATGCCGGGCTGTTTGTGCGGAGTGTTGGCGAGGGTACAGATATTGTCTCCAAGGAAATGTATACCTTTGAAGACCGGGGCGGAGACAAACTGACTTTGCGGCCTGAAGGGACTGCCCCCATTTGCCGGGCTTACCTTGAGCATGGCATGCAGACCCGCACCAAGCCGGTCAAGCTTTATTATCTTAGCTCTATTTTCCGTTATGACCGCCCCCAGGCCGGGCGTTACCGCCAGCACCACCAGTTTGGTTTTGAGGCTATTGGCGAGGCTGATGCTTCGCTGGATGCCGAAGTTATAGAAATGGCCTGGCGTTTTTACAATCTGCTGGGTATCAATGACCTTTCGCTGGAGTTAAACAGCATAGGCTGCCGTGAGTGCCGCCCTGCCTATATTTCGGCCCTTAAAGCTTATTACGGGCAGCATGAGGGCAAACTTTGTTCAGACTGTAAAACCCGTCTGGATAAAAACACCCTGCGTTTGCTGGACTGCAAGCGGGAGGAATGCCAGTGCGTGGCTGAAAATGCTCCCCGCAGCGCAGATTACCTTTGCCCGGACTGCCTTGCCCACTATAACCGCCTGAAGGAGTGCCTGACGGTAGTGGATTTGCCCTTCCATGAAAATTTCCGTCTGGTAAGGGGTCTTGATTACTACAGCCGCACTGTTTTTGAAATCCAGCCCAGGATAGAGGGCGCCCAGAGTACCATTGGCGGCGGCGGGCGTTATGACGGGCTGATAGAACAGCTTGGCGGAGAGCCTACCCCGGCCATAGGTTTTGCTACCGGTATTGAGCGGATTATTTTAAACCTGAAGCGGCAGGGTATTACCCCGCCGTCATTGCCTTCCCCTTCGGTTTTTCTGGCCTATATGGGAGAGGCCGCCTCTTTAGCTTCAATTGCTTTGGCATCAGACCTGCGTAAAGCGGGTATAGGTATATACCAGACATATGCCCAAAAGAGTATCAAGGCTCAGCTCAGGCAGGCCAACAGCCTGGGTGCAGACTGGGCAGTGATACTGGGTGAAGAAGAACTGAAACAGGGCTGTGCTGTCCTCCGGAATATGAAAGAGGCCGGTCAGGCAACCATACCCCTTGACCAGCTGATTTGTGAGATAAAAAAACAGATATGACAAAGAATATACTAATTATCGGCGGTTACGGCAATGCCGGCAGCTGTATAGCTATGTTGCTGCTTCAGGAGACAGATGCCCGCATATTTCTGGGCGGCAGGAATCTGGAGAAAGCCAGGTATGTAGCCGAAGGGCTGAACCAGCTGGAAAACATTCAGCGGGTAGAGGGGGTAAAACTAAATGTGGAAGACCCCCAGAGCCTGAAAGAGGCTTTCTGCGGTATGGACATAGTGGTGGTGGCCTCCAATACGCCCGAATATGCCCGCCAGATTGCTTTTGCCGCTTTGGAAGCTAAAGTGGATTATATTGATATCCAGTATTCAGACCGCAAGCTTCACCAGCTGAAGCTGCTTTCCCAGAAGATAAATAATGCTAATCTGTGCTTTATTACCGAGGCCGGCTCGCTGCCGGGACTGCCTTCGGCCCTGGTGCATTTTTGCCATCAAGGGTTTACCACTCTGGAAAGGGTTTCGGTGGGGGCTATTATCTGCCAGAACTGGAAATCAGCCATATCCGAAGAGCGCACCAACGAAGTAATGCGCCAGCTTTCGGATTACCAGCCCTATATTTACCGGGATTATCACTGGAAGCGTTTGGGCTGGTTTCGCCCCGGCACTTCACGCACCTTTAATTTCGGGCCTTTCGGCCGTTTTTCCTGCGGCCCTATGACCCTTGAAGAAATGCGCCCGCTGCCCGGCATGTACCCCACCCTCAAAGAGCTGGGTTTTTATCTGGGCGGGTTTAACTGGTTTACCAACTGGATAAGCATACCCCTTTTGAACCTTGGGCTTCGCTTTTTGGGCAAAGAGGCTAAACGCTCTTTGGGCAGACTGCTGGTCTGGGGTCTGCGCAATTTTGACAGCCAGCCTTACGGTATGGCTATTAAAGTTTCCGCCAGAGGTGAGAGGGGCGGGATAAGGGAGCGGCAGGAGATGCTGCTTTCCCATAAAGATTCATATATGTTTACGGCTATACCCCTGGTAGCCTGCTTGAAACAGTATATAGACGGTTCAGCCCGGCGTTCCGGCCTGCATTATATGGGGCATCTGGTAGATTCCAGGCGGCTGGTGGCGGATATGGAAAAAATGGGTATGACTATCCGTTTTCAAACTCATCTGATAGACAAGCCCCCGGCAGAACGCCCCCGGATAGAAAACTAACTGTTCCTATCCGGCCGTTTCCAGTGGTCAACTATCAGATTGCGGCGGTTAGCCGGGTCACGCAGGTTTTTCCTGTTGTCCAGTGCGAACTTTATGCCTATCATCAAAAAGAGCAGGACGGATATCAGGGTGGCAAATTCGGAATGGCTGCCATACCAGACTAAAAAAGGCAGGCTGAACAGGGCAATTCCGGTGGCTAAAGCTATGTTTCGGGTAATGGCTAAGGGTATAAAAACTAAAAGTGCCAGTATGAGCAGATGCTGGGGAAGACCGTAAACAGGCAGTAAGAAGAGCATTGCCCCGAAGGCCGGCCCCAAACCTTTGCCGCCCTTGAAATCCAGCCAGATAGGCCAGTTATGGCCGATTACCGCTGCAAAGCCGGTCAGGATAACCCACTGGGCATTTTGGATAAGCAGGTAATAGGCAACCGAAACTGCCAGAGCGCCTTTGGCCAGGTCCATCAGTACTACTGCCGCACCTGCCCCCACGCCTACTTCGCGGAAGGTATTTAGCCCCCCCATATTTCCCCCGCCCATCTGGCGTATATCCCGCCCGGTTAGGCGGCGGGTGACCAGATAAGCAGAGGGGATAGAACCCAGAAAATATCCTATCAGGAGTGACATAAGGGTATACACAGTGCCCTCCTAATGGTTATTTACAGATTATAAACCGGGGTACACCAGCTTGAATATTTGGTTATATGGCCCTTTATAGCTTCGAAATACAAATCTTTAAGTTTAGCGGTTAAAGGCCCGATTTCGCCGTTGCCCACTTTGCGGTGGTCAACTTCGGAAACGGGGGTCAGATGGGCGGCTGTGCCGGTAAGGAAACATTCTTCCGCCATGTAAAGTTCCACCCGGTCAATGCTTCTTTCAAGCACCTCCAGCCCCAGCTCTTTTTCGGCCAGCTCCATAACAGAGTTACGGGTAATTCCGTCCAGTATGCTGTCACAGATGGGCGGGGTAATAAGTTTGCCCTTGCGGACTATAAACAGGTTTTCACCGCTGCCTTCGGAGACATGCCCGTCAGGGGTCAGCATAATACCTTCGTCAAAGCCGTTTTCCACGGCTTCGGTCTTGGTAAAGGCATTATTCAGGTAAATGCCGGTTGATTTCAGCTGGGGAGGCATGACGTTATCGTCAGGGCGGCGCCAGGTGGAGACACAGCAGTGGCAGGTGTCTTTGTCTATATATCTGCCCCAGGGTATGGCCACAATCAGCAAATCACAATCCAGATTGTGCAGCCTGACCCCGAAGGTTTCGGAACTTTTATAAGCTAAAGGGCGGATATAAATATCTTCTTTAAAGCCGCACTTTTTTATAAGGTCTATAGTTATCTTGCAAAGCTCGTCCACAGTGTAGGGCAGGTTCATCTTGAGCACTTTGGCACCGGTCAGCAACCGGGTATAGTGCTCCTTCAGGCGGAAAATGTACATCTGCTTCTTTTCATTATTCCAGTTGCCGCGGATACCTTCAAATACCCCGGTGCCGTAGTGCAGGGCGTGGGTCATTACCCCTATCTTGGCATCCTCCAGCGGTATTATCTGTTTTTTAAAGTAAGCATATGACGTTCCCATATTGCGGACTCCTTTCTTTGAAAATAGATTATAGTCCGCCCGGTATTAAAGGACAAGCCGGGTTTGGCTATGGGATTAATCTGGAAAAGATTATTCCATGTAAGATGGTAAGGTCAGGCGGAAAATACCCGCTATCTGAATAAAAACTTTCTAAAACAAATCTTTCAGCTTGTAAGTCCGCCCGGTTTGGACTGAACCAAAACCGTATTTCTGGCGGATTTTATCCAGAGAGGCGTCCAGTTTTTCCAGCCGGGCTCTGGCCGGGTCTATTTCCATCTGTTTTTCCGGGCCGCAGAAATCACTTATGCCCACCCCCAGCAGCCTGACTGAGCGGCGGTCTGAATCCAGTATGCCGTTCATCAGTTTGAGGGCGGTTTGGAATATTTCCTGATTGCCGGAGCAGGGGTGGTTTATGTGCTTCTGGCGGGTCAGGGTGGTAAAGTCCGCAAAGCGTATTTTTATCTGAACTACCCGGGCCTGTTTGCCACGTTTGCGCAGGGTGGCGGCAATCTTTTCAGACAGATAACCCAGCTTTGCTTCCAGAAAAGTATGGTTTCGGGTATCGGTCTCAAAGGTGGTTTCGCGGCTGATAGATTTGGCCTCGGCCGGCATTTCTACCGGGCGGTTATCTATTCCGGCAGCCGCATTCAGAAGGTACGGGGCATATGTTCCCAGATGGATTTTCAGAAAGGTGGCGGGTATGCCAGCCAGCTTGCCCAGAGTATTTACGCCCAGTGATTTCAGGTGATATTCGGTCTTTTTGCCTATGCCCGGCATTATGGATATATCCAAAGGGGCTAAAAAGGTGGCTTCCTCACCGGCTGGCACTTCACACTGGCCATTGGGTTTGGCGCGCTCGGTGGCTATCTTGGCTACTACTTTGGAATTGGCAATGCCGATACTGGCGTTTATGCCCAGTTCGGCGGTGATGCGGCGGCGGATTTTTAAGGCCATTTCGCCTATACTGCCGTGCAGGGATTCAAAACCGGTTACTTCCAGATAGGCTTCATCCAGCCCCATGGGCTCAAGAAAGGGTGAGAAGTCTGAGAGTATCTGCATAAATTTTTCGGAATATTCACGGTAAAGGCGGTGGTTGCCTTCAATAAATACAGCCTGAGGGCAGAGGTGTTTGGCGCTAAGAAGCGGCATACCGGAGTGAATACCAAATTTGCGGGCTTCGTATGAGGCGGCAGCCACCACGCCCCTCCGTTCCGGTTTGCCCCCTACGATAACCGGCTTACTTTTCAGTTCGGGGCGGAGTGATTGTTCCACTGAGACAAAAAAGGCGTCCAGGTCTACGTGCATTACCCGCCGGATGGCCATTATTCACCGCGCTTTATCAGGCATTTTACCTTTTTTTCAAACAAAGGGCGGGGCAGCAGCAGGTGGTGGCCGCAGCGCAGGCAGGTAATGCCGATATCCGACCCCGCGAAATCTACCTTCCAGTCTGCACCGCCGCAGGGGTGGGGTTTACGCAGTTTGTATACATCTCCGGGGAATATTTCCAGCATTTTACTTCCGTATGGCGGGTGAGTTTATTTTGGGTGCAGACCTGTATAAAAGCAGCCGCCGTTTCCGTATATTAGAAACGTTTCCGGTAATGGTTTATGGCATCACGCATCTGCTTGGCGGCTTCGGCTGCCCCCTGGGCAAATTCACTGCCGCTTCGGGCGTAAAGTATGCCGCGGGAAGCGCAGATAAGCGCCAGTTGGCCGCTTTGGTTAGTTCCGTTTTCTACGGTAGCTTTCAGGTCTCCGCCCTGAGCGCCTATACCCGGAATAAGAAACGGCATTTTGGGGTAGCTGAGGCGGAGTTTTTTAAGCTCCTCCTGCTGGGTTGCACCTACCACCAGCCCAATATTTTCATAGCGGTTCCACTGCAAGGCCTTGTCTGCCACTACTTCGTACAGAAAGCGTTTTTGCCCCAGATACTCGGTTTTGAGCATCTGGAAATCTGCTGAGCCCTGATTGGAAGTGCGGCAGAGGATAAATATGCCCTTGTCCTGATACTCAATAAAAGGCTCCAGTGAGTCATAACCCAGATAGGGGCTGGCAGTTACGCCGTCACAGCCCAGTTCGTCAAATACGGCTCTGGCATAGGCTTTTGAGGTGTTGCCTATGTCTCCCCTTTTGGCATCGGCTATGCTCAGAAGTTCCGGCGGAATAAGCTTGCAGGTTTCGGACAGGATTTCCCAGCCCTGTTTGCCCAAAGCTTCATAAAAAGCCAGATTTATCTTGTAGCCGCAGACAAAAGGTGCGGTGGCGGCGATAATTTCACGGTTAAATTCCAGTGCCGTCATGCCCACCGGCATAAGTTTGGGGTCAGGGTCCAGCCCCACGCAAAGCAGGCTGTTATGACTGTTTCCGGCTTGTTTCAGCTTTTCCAAAAACTTCATATGTATAGTCCTCTGGAGAGGATATTAGCAACACTAATGCCTTACAGTCAAGAGAATAAAGTCAGGAAATAGGCTGTCTGCTATATTTAAAAGCCCTGTTTGGGGTGCTAACATAAAGCAGGAGAATAAACAGGGAGGAATTCGGCCATGAAAAAGGAATTTCCGAACAAAAATTTTCAGCGGATAGAGGCCGGGCATGGCTTTGAGCTGAAGCTGATACAGTCAGACAGCTTTGGGGTAACGGTAGATGCATCTGAAGACGGGTTTAAAAATATTGAAATGAAGCAGGAAGGAGATAAGTTGTGGCTTATGTACAGCCCCAGTATCTTCAGCCTGAAAAACCTGCTGCCCGGCTGGTATCTGCCTAAGGCTACCGTTAAAATGCCGCTCTTGACCGGACTGTATATAAACGGTGCGACCAGGGCTAATCTGGAGGGTTTTGATTCCGATGGTAAACTGGAAATATGTCTCAGCGGTGCCAGCCAGCTTGAGGGTGAAGTCAAAGCGGGCGAAGCCCGGATAAAGGCGGAGGCGGCTTCCGAAGTAAGGCTGAAGGGTGTTTTCAAGCAGTTGAAACTGGAGCTGGAAAGCGGCAGTAAAGTTCAGATGGAAGGCTGGACCGAGGAACTGGAAGCCGAGGCTGCTGGTGTCAGCCAGATTGTGCTGGACAAAATGGTTTGCAAGCAAGCCAGAGTAAGGCTGGAAAATGCCAGCCAGGCGGAAGTATGGGTTGAGGAAGTACTGAATGTGAGATTGAATGGTGCTTCCGAACTGAAATATGCCGGATGCCCCTGTTTCAGCGAAGTGGAAATAAAAGGTTCTTCCAGCCTGAGCAAAAGCTGAAAACATGGTATAATCAATCCCCTTCAAGGAGGCTTCAAGTGAAGAAAGCTGGTCTTTCGGGGTTATCTGTATGTATTGTCTTTATAATGGCCTTGCTTGGAGGCGGGTGCATTCCGGGTGTCGGCGGGTTTGTTACAGGCAGCGGGGAGGTAGAAAACCGCTCCTTTGACTACGCTGGTTTTAACCGGGTGGAGGTATCAAATGCTATTACGGCTGATATCTTGTATGCCGGTTCTTTTGAAGTATCCGTTTCCACACATGAAAATATTTTTGAATATCTGGAACTGGAAAAAAGCGGCCAGACCCTTAAAATCGGCTTAAAAGATAGTTATACCTTTATGAACGTAACAATAGAGGCTGTTATCCGTCTGCCGGAATTGGTGGGGCTGAGTGTTTCAGGGGCTTCCCGGGTAAATGCCAGCGGCTTTGATTCGGCAAATGACTTTACGGCTCTGGTGGATGGTGCCAGCCGCCTGACACTGCATAATATGCAGGTGGGGCAAAGCAGTTTTTATATAAGCGGTGCCAGTACGGCCAGCGGAGAGCTTATTTGCGGTAAGGCCGCTATGAAAGTGTCCGCTGCTTCCCGCCTGGAACTTTCGGGGCAGGGCGGTGACATAGAGGTACTGGCTGAGGGTGCCAGTACTGCCAGTCTGGAAAGCTTTTTGGTGGCAAGTGCCAGAGTGGAAGCCACCGGTGTAAGCAATATCCGGATATATACTGACGGAGAGCTGTATATTACAGCCAGCGGCGTTTCTTCGGTAAAATATTTTGGTAATCCGGTTATCAAAGACCTGAACGTATCAGACGTTTCCTCAGCGGGCAAGGGTTAGGGGGATTTTCTGGAAGAGAGTTACCGGGCGGCTTTAAACTACATAATGGGGCTGACAGATTATGAATCTGCCACCAGCCGGGCAGCGGCTAATTATGACCTAAGGCGGGTGGTAGAGCTTCTCTTGAGGCTTCATAGTCCCCATATAGGTATTCCGTCTGTTCATCTGGCCGGTACCAAGGGTAAAGGCAGCACGGCCGCTCTGATTGCTTCGGTTATGTCGGCGGCCGGTTACCGTACCGGTCTTTATACTTCACCCCATCTGCTGGATTTCCGCGAACGTATTCGTCTGGATGGCAAGATGATTTCCAAAGCCCATCTGGTGCGGATTATGGATTACATCAGCCCTATGGTGGAGGAAATGAATGCCCGGACCTGTTTGGGAAAAATAACTTCGTTTGAGGTTATGACGGTGCTGGCGTTTGAGTTTTTTCACCGCCAGCAGGCTTCTTTTCAGGTGATTGAAACCGGGCTGGGCGGCAGACTGGATGCCACCAATGTTATTACCCCCAACCTTTCGGTGCTTACCCCTATAAGTCTGGACCATACTGAGGTCTTGGGAGACAGCCTGGCCAAAATATCTGCCGAGAAAGCGGGTATTATTAAACATTTTGTGCCGGTGGTTTCTGCTGCCCAAAGACCGGAAGCTATGGCAGTTATCCGTGAGCGTTGCCTTAAAACCGGCTCAAAACTGATTGAGGTGACTGACGGCTACAAGGCCGAACTCTTAGGTTACACTGCCCAAGGTCAGTCACTCAAACTTAGCGGCCGTCAGGCTGAATACCGGCTGTGTCTGCCGCTTTTAGGGCATTACCAGCGTCAAAACGCCCTTACCGCCCTGGCATCTCTGGAGGCGCTGGTAGAAGAGGGCTTTAAAATAAGCCCTGAAGATATAGCTGAAGGCTTTGGGCAGGTCAGATGGCCGGGGCGGTTTGAGGTTATCAAGGGCAAGCCCCTGATGGTTATTGACGGCGCCCACAATCAGGAAGCCGCTGCCGAACTCCTGCTTTCGCTGCAAGAATATCCCCCGGCCGCCAAAATAGAAAAAGAAAAAAGGCTGCTGGTCTTCGGCACTTCACTGGATAAAGATGCCGGCGCTATGGCGGATGTGCTTTCCGGGTATTTCGGAACAGTGATACTGACCCATTCCCTCCACCCGCGGGCTATGAAACCGGATTTGCTCAGGAAAGCCTTTGACGGGCGTGGGCTTAAGGTACTTGAGGCAGACGGCGTGCCTAAAGCCTTGGAACTGGCAGGCAGGATGGCTCCGGCAGATGGTCTGGTATGTGTTGCCGGCTCTCTCTTTGTTGCCGCCGAGGCTTTAAAAGGGCAGAGCCAGCCTCGCTCAGGAACTGGCTCTAAGTAACTCTATCAGTTGGCTTTTCTTGTCCGGGTAGGGGATAACCTCTTCCTTCAGTTTTTTCCAGGTCTCCGGGCAGCTTTTGTATTCTATCCCCAGAAACTGGTGGATTATTCTATCCAGTTCCTTGCGTTTTTCCCCCTGCGGGTCTACCCCGGCTGCCTGAAAAATATCCCCTATATGCCTGAAATAGCAGGACATAGTTTGCTCCTTGTTAAGGCAGTTCGGCAAATACGTTGCTTAATGCCTCATCCGGCAGCATGTTATCCAGTATTTTTTCCATTGCCATAGTATGGCTGCACATACCCCAGGCGGCAAAGAAATTACAGGTGCAGTGCCATTGACCGTTAATATATTCGGTGGTGTGGATATCGTTTTCTCCCCGGAACTGGACGGATAGCTGATTAAACCTTATGCGGTCTTTCTCTTGGGCATAGCGTTTGGCTTTTTCTATTTTGCCTATCAGGCTAGACTGCATTTCGCCACCTCCTAAAATATTAAAGGCACTGGTCAAAGCTGACCGGTGCCTTATACCCGAAGTTTATTTAAATGATAAAAAATGAGAATTTTCAGCATCTGCTCCCACTCTCGCTTTTATTATTTACATTGTAATCCCTGCTTGTGCCGGAAGTCTAGAGGCAACAACACCAAATGCCGTCTTATAGCGAGTTTGTTTGTGCCTGATATCTCTCTGTAAGTGGTTATTTCTCCATTATACCTATTATTTCGTTTTGCCAGCTGGATAGTTTAAAATAAGGCGGCATGGAGGCAGGCAAATATGAAAGCGGTAATCCAGAGGGTTAGCCGGGCATCTGTAATGGTAGGCGGAGAGACTGTGGGCGAAATAGGGCCGGGTCTGGCGGTGCTGCTGGGCGTGGCCGAAGAGGATACGGAGGCAGATGCCAAATACCTGGTATCCAAGATAATAAACCTGCGGATATTTGCTGATGGCGAAGGCAAGTTTAATCTGTCTTTAAAAGACCTTTGCCGTGAGCTGCTGGTGGTCAGCCAGTTTACCCTTATTGCCGATACCCGGAAGGGCCGCCGCCCCAGTTTTGTTGAGGCCGCCCAGCCAGAGGAAGCCGACCGTTTATATAACTTGTTTATCCGCCTTTGCCGTGAAGAAGGTGTGCAGGCGGCAACCGGAAAGTTCGGGGCTATGATGATGCTGGAAATCCATAATGACGGCCCGGTGACTATTATTCTGGACAGCCGTGACCGTTTGAACCCCCGCTAGTAGAGGCAGTTGCAAACAGTTGCAATAATAAGCTCTAACTGCTAGACTAGCTGTATGCATAAACAAAATTCTATAGCCGGTGAACTGGCAAATGACGGTTTTCGCCTGACCCCCCAGCGGGTGCTTATTCTGGAGGCTCTGGATATGGCTGAAGGGCATATGAGTGCCGAAGATATCTACGCTGAGGTGGGGCAGGAATATCCCAATATAAATATTTCCACTGTTTACCGTACCCTGGAGCTTTTAAAGGGGCAAGGCCTGGTGCTGGAAACAGACATGGGTGACGGGCGTTTACGCTACCATAGTGTCAATAAGGGTTCACGCCATTATCTGGTTTGCCGTAAATGCGGAAAGATAACCGACCTGAGCGAAGATATGGTCAGAGAGCAGGAGCAGAGTATCTTAAAAAAGTACGGCTTTGCGGCTGATTTTAAAAATCTGGTTATTTACGGACAGTGCCAGAAGTGCGGTGATTCGGCCTGAGAGCTGGGTTTTTGGTATCGGATATATTTACCGCCCCCTAAAGGGCGGTTTTTTTATTCGTGTATAACCGGGTTCGGGCTGGGCTGGAAGGGGTGGGTGCGCAGCACCAGTGAGTACAGATGGGGATACTGGGATTTTAAGTGGATAAGGTATTTTATCCACTGGTTAAGCAGCAGGGCATACATACGCTTTACATCATTGGCAATATGGGCTTTGTCAGTTTCCGGCAGATTTTCAAGGCTCTGGCGGGCATCCAGTTCCTCTCCCAGGTGGAAGCTTGCCCAGAGCAGGTCTGTAAAGTCATCTTTTTCCAGCAGGTTAGGGTTTTCAAGCAATGTCAGCATAAAAGAGCGTTTGGCGTCCAGCAGGTTTTTAAGGTGCTGAAGGTCCAGCTTGCCGGGGTTCGGCATATGGCTGAAATGGGCAGAGTAAGTAAGCGCTTTTTTAAACTCGGCATTTGACCAGTTTTTATCTACTGCCATCTGGGAAGAAATCTGTTCGGGGTTATCAAAGCTGTCCAGCAGCTTTCCCAGCAGGGCATTGCCCAGTTCGCTGTAAAAAGCCCCCACCACCATGTTCATTTTTTGGGATAGGGCGTGCTTTTCCCGGCTGGTAAGTATCCGTTCAATCACCACTACCACCAGAAAGACCTCCAGAGGTATAAAAGCCAAATCCCCCAGCATATAAATAAATATGTGGTGGCTGTCCTGAAAAATATAATAATGAAGCAGATACAGCAGGGTTGAGGCTGTAAGGCTTATTATGGCTACGGTAACAATAAAACGGCCCAGTTTGCGGTTTTCCATAAGGTTATTTAACTTTATAGCCGCCTGCTTGTCAATATATACAGGATTGACCGCCCTTATCCCCTCAATTACAATGTTGCCAGACCAAAAAAAGGAGGCTGATATGGCAAAGCATGCACCTGATATGGTGGTGGACAAAAAAGACCAGCTGGAGCAGATTGAGGGTATCTGCCTGCCGGAGGAGCTTATCCATGCCGTTTTTGACCTGAAAGGGCAGGGTACCGGATTTATCGGCCTGACTAACAAGCGGATAATCTTCTATGACAGGGAGTTTGCCAAAAAGGCCAAGGCTATTGTCAGCCTGCCTTACAGCCGGGTGGTAACGGTGGGCAGTGAAGACAAGGGCGGGTTTATATTCCGCAAGGGTTTTATGGTGAGTGACAAGCTCTACGTGGGTGTATCCGGGCAGGAGGTCAAAGAGTTTGAATTTCGGGGCGGGGACAAGGCCCATCAGGCTCACGATATTATCATGACCTATGTGCTTGATTAAAAAAATAGGCAGGGCGAACGTTCACCCTGCCATATAATAAACTTGCCCGCATGCAGGACAAGCAGACCAGGCTAAAGCGGTTATCTTAAGCCGTAATAGTCGGCCTGCAGGCTTGCACGGCTTCTGTTCCAGAGGTAGGCATATTTGGCCTTTGGGGGCATAAAAAGCCACTTGAACTGGAAAATAGTGCGTTCAATTTGCTCAGCAATTCTGTTAGCCATTTCAGTTCTCCTTTCCGGTGTTCGTTACTTAATATAACGCAACGGGCGGGGAAAGGTTACGGCTGAAAAATATAAAGGCTTTGGCCGTCAGTGGCAAAATCCAGACTGCCCCATATATCAGTGCGGTAGATATGGTTTTCGGCCATAACCAGGCTAAGGCGGGACAGGGTTTCGGGGTGGGGGTGTCCGTAGCGGTTGTCCGCACCGGCTGAAATCAGCCCGAAAACGGGTGAAGTTACATTTAAAAACTCTGTGCCGGAAGAATATCTTGAGCCGTGGTGGGCTACCTTTAGTACGGTGGTATTCTCAAGCAGGCGGCGGGTGATAAGCTGGTATTCTGTGGCAGTTTCAATATCGGCACAAAAAAGGTAGTTTATCTGCCCGCAGTTTAGGGTCAGCACGGTGCTTTGGTTGTTGTCCTTATCCGCTTCCTTGCTTGTTAAACCCTCAAACGGGCTTATTACCTCCAGAACCGCCCCGTTTGCCAGAGTTATCTGCATACCTGTTTGGGCAGTTCTGGCCGGGATAGCCTTTTCCTGTATTAAATCTTGATAGTTCTGGTAAAGGGCGTCCTGACTCTGGGTTTGGGGCAGAAGCACTTCAGTTACGCTATACCGTTCCAGCACTTCCAAAAGCCCGCTTAGGTGGTCTGAATCCGGGTGGGTCAGGATAACCATTTCTATATTGCGGTCAAAAAAGGGCAGGTGTTTGTCCAGTTCATTGCAGAGGGCTTGGGGGCTGGGGCCGCCGTCTATGAGTATATCCTGATTCTGGTACTGGATAAGTATGGCATCACCCTGCCCCACATTCAGAAAGTAAACGTGCATTTTCTGGTCAGCTGATGGGTTCAGGCTGAAAGAAAATACCAGCACCGGTACGGCTATGCCTGCCAGCACCCAGCGCAGTTTAATTGCCGAAGAGGGGTTGGCATGGCTTCGGGCGGGGATTTTCAAAAAGTGTTTGTAGGCCTGGTAAAGTACCCCCAGTAGGAAATAGTAAATACCCATAAGTATTGCACCTGGGCGGATACCGGCTAAGAGCACGCCCGGAAGTGAGGCGGTTAGGGATACTACTGTAAGCATATAGCGGCAGGGCAGCCAGGTCAGGTAGCCCATAAACACCGCCCCGGCCGGAAAGACCAGCCCCAGCAGGGCAGTTAAAAAAGACAGCACTATAATAAACGGCATGGCCGGCATGGCCAGCAAGGTAGCCACCGGCCCAATAAGGGATATATTTTCAAAATAATAAAGCAGCACCGGCCAGATACCGGCAATAGCGGCTAGGGAAACCCCCAGACCATCCAGCACTATACCCAGAGCTGTTCTGAGTGTTCCTTCGGAAAGGCCGAAACGCTCCAGCAGCCTTAGGTTGAGTTCCTTCAGCATGGGGTAAACCAGTATCAGCCCCAGCATGGACATGAAACTTAGCTGGAACGAAACAGACCACAGGATGGAGGGTGAAAAGGCCACCATAACCGCTGCCGCCAGGCATAAGGCTGGCATGGCATTTTTCTGCCGCCCCAACAGTTCGGCGGAAAGAAATATACTGGCCATAATCACCGCCCTGACTACCGGCGGGTCAAAACCGCTGAGCAGGGAGTACCCCCAGATAAGTATCAGGGTCAGGTATATATAAATATAGCCCCTCTTGCCCAGTACCCAGCCCAGGGCCGTAAGGAGTATGCCGGAGAGTATGCTTAAGTTAGCCCCTGATATAGCCAGCAGGTGGGTAGTGCCGGATATGCTGAACTCTGTCTGGATATCTTCGGGTATGTTGCTTCTTTCGCCCAGCAGTATTCCCTTGGCAAGTGAGGATTCGGGTTCGGGTATGGCCCTGCTAAGACTTTCGGAGAGATTCTGGCGGAAGCTGAATATAGCTGCCATTAGCGGGTTTCCGTTACCCTCTGACAGGAGGGTTATTTCCGGGTAGACCATGACCGAGTATATCTGCTGGTTTGCCAGATAGGCTTTGTAATCAAACCCTTCAAAGTTTTCCGGGGTTTTTAAATATCCGTTTATCTGAATTTCTTCGCCGTAGTTGTATTCGGGGTAGCTTGGCAGGGTCAGAAGGATATTTCCGGATACACCCTGCCAGCCGTCCGGGGTTGCAATGCTGCTTACGTTCAGTACTATTAGGCTGGTTTGGTCACGTTTGTCAGGGTTTTGGGTTATTATGCCCTTAAGCTCCAGTTTGCCGCTGTCATTATAGTAACTCAGCTGGGAAGGGTCTGAATTGGTTTTAAGCTGGCTGCCCGCAAGTAAAATCCCGCCGGAGATTGCCAGAACACCCAGACTAAGTCCCAGCAGCAGGCGGTATCTTTTTCTGAAAATGAACCAAAACCCGCCCAGCACTGCTGCCAGCACAATAAACGGCAAGACAGGTAAACCCAAGCGGCTTAAAGCCACCCCGCCAATCAGCCCCAGACTGATAAGGCTGATAATCACGGCATATCTGCCGTTTCAGAAACGCATATCAGGTCTTTTATCTGGTCATACAGGCTCTGGCTGAAGCCGGGAATCAGCATCAGCTCCAGAGTATTTTTAAAGCCCCCGTTTTGGTTGCGGTAGGTGACAATATCGTTTGCCCGCGCTTCGCCTATGCCTGGCAGGGCAACCAGCAGCCAGATTTCCGCCCGGTTCAGGTCTATTTTCTGGGCTGAAGACCCTGACACAGGCGGATTGAAACTGAGGTAGATAGTTGTAAGCTCTGAGTTATCCATTAGTCCGCCTGCGGCTTCAAGCAGGCTCTGAAGGGTATCCCGGGTGTTTCCGGGGTAAATACCCGGCAGCTTTATATTGCCTGAAATATTTATCTCAAGCTGGTTCGGGCTAATCTGGGAGGGGGTATATACCTCAAGCGGTTCAGTTTCCGAACATCCCTGAGCGCTTAGCACTGCCAAGGCAAGTCCCAGCAGCAGGGCAAATCTTTTAGTAACCTTCATATGTCCTCCCGAAGCCGTAAAGGTATATAAATGTTTCTAGGCTATACTAAAAGGATTTACCCGTCAATATATCCGGGCATAAAGCTAGAAGACCGGCGGACAAGCTTCGGTCAGGGGTAAGTATGCAAAGGCATCAATACATATGTGAATAGGGGTTTGGCAAAGGGGGCTTAAGCGGCGGCGGTCAGAATATCCCGTATCTCGGTTTCTTTGGAAGCGTCAGCCACTATCATAAACTGGTCACCTGCCTGGACGGTGGTTTCGGGGCGGGGCAGGACGGGTTTGCTGTCTTTGCGGATTATCAGGGAGATAATAGTCTGGGAAGGCAGCACCAGTTCATGTATCTGTTTACCCACTGTCAGGGCATTATCAGGTATGCGTATATCTATAATCTCCAGGTCTTTGCCGTGCAGGGTTAAAAGGTGGGTCATGGCGTGACTGGGTACTTCGTGTTCAATATGTTCCAGTATAATATTGGTGGAGTTTACGGTGGAATCCACCCCCAGTTTTTTAAATACAGATTCATTCTTGGGGTTTCTGACCCGGGCTATAGTGCGGGGTACGTTAAATTTGTACTTGGCAACCTGACAGGCTACCAGATTGTCTTCGTCATCTCCGGTTACGGCAATAAGCAAGTCAGCTCTGGAAGTGCCGGCTTCAGTCAGAACGGCGGTTTCGCAGCCGTCACCGTGCAAACAGACACTGCCCATTTCTTTATTTATGCCGTCACACAGGGCGGAATTTTTTTCAATCAGAAGCACCTCATGCCCGTCATTCAGAAGGGCTTTTAAGAGATAATAACCCAGACGTCCGCCGCCGATTACTACAACATACATAGGTTTATTCCTTGCCTTCTATCTTGTCTTTGAGCATTTGGGCAAAGATAGTAGTGGGACTTATGGCATCCAGCCCAAGCAGGGTATAAAGGTCACGGCGGAGGGGGTCATATATGCGGCAGACCACTTTGGGTACGTTGAAAATCTTTTTGGCTATCTGGGCGGCCATAATATTGCGGTTGTCACCCTGGGTAACGGCTACGAAGGCATCCGCGGTTTCAATCCCGGCTTTTTTTAGTGAATCTTCATCCATTCCATTGCATAAAAGGGCGGTGCCTTTGAAGTCTGCCGGCAGGCGGCGGAAACTATATGCATCTACATCCAGAGAAATAACTTCATTGCCTTCTTTATCCAGCATGGTGGCCAGCTGGGCGCCAACCCGCCCGCAACCCATAATGACTACTTTCATCTTTTACACCTTGCGCTGATGATAAACTATTACCCGGCAGGGAGCATTCTGAAGTATGTAGGGCAGAACGCCGCCCATGCAAAACTCCCCGAAGCGGGTTTTATAGCTAAGACCTATCAGTATAAGGTCTATTTCTTTCTCTATAGCCTCGTCAATAATAGCGTTGGCTACTTCGCGTGCCTGAAGGAGGTCTGTTTCCAGCTTTACGCCCTGCTTTTCAGCTATTTCTTCGGCTTTGGCCAGAATACCCTCAGCTTTGGTTATGGCAGATGAAAGTTCGGCATCAAGAGGCAAAGCCCGTTCAACCGGAATGATATGAACAGCAAATACCCTGGTTTTGCCGGAAACTTTAGATATAGTGCAGGCTAAACTTATAGCCTCTTCATCTGTTTCCGTACCGTCTACGGGTACCAGTATACGTTCAAATTCCATAGTCTATCGGATAGCCCCTTATTTCCACAAAGTCCATTATAAACTGCGGTTTAATACTTTACAACTAAGCGGCTCTTAACGCCAGCGCCAGAAGGCCGGTATGAACAAAACCAGCAGGGTGAATAGCTCTATTCTGCCTACCAACATGGCTGTAAGGAGTACCAGTTTGCCGATACCGGGTATGTCCGCATAACTGGCCATGGGGCCGACAGTACCCAGCGCCGGGCCTACGTTTCCCAAACAGGAGGTAATGCTGGATAGGGCGGTAACAAAGTCCAGCCCTATGGCACTCATTACTAAAAAGCCTGCCCACAGGGTGGCAAAGTAGAGTATAGTCAGGCCTACCGAACGGGAGATAAGCTTGTCTGAAATAACGTAGCCGCCTATTTTGATGGGTATAACCGCGTTGGGGTTGAAAGTAAGCTGGATACGGCGGTAAGTATATTTAAATAAAACCAGCAGGCGGATTACCTTTAGGCCGCCCCCGGTAGAACCGGCAGATGCGCCTACTACCATAAGCACCAGTAAAATAGCCTGTGAAAAGTGGGGCCACTGGGCGAAATCAGCGGTGGCAAAACCGGTGGTAGTCATAACCGAAGCTGTCTGGAAGCTGGCCTGGCGCAGACCTTCAAAGATACCCATTCCGGCATTGGCTACCAAGTCCCAGTTTATCAGCAGGATACAGCCTATCAGGATACCTATGTATAACTTGAACTCCGCATTGCCGAAAAATTTGGCCGGGCGGCCTTTCCAGAGCAGATAATAATATAGCCCGAAGTTTACCCCGCTGGCTACCATGAAGAAAATAAGAATAAGCTCAACCGCCAGATTGTTATACACCCCGATACTGCTTACCGGGGCAAAGCCTCCGGTGGGGGTAGTGGTCAGGATAATATTAAAGGCATCAAACCCGGGCAGACCGGCCAGCATAAGGGCTATAAAACCGGCTACTGTAAAGCCCAGATAAAGAAGCCACAATGTTCTTGCGGTATCCCGGATACGCGAGGTCAGCCGTTCCTGCTGACCGGGGGTTTCGGCTTCCATGAGCTGGGAAGCGCCTATGCCCAGCATGGGCAGAATGGTCACAAACAGCATGATAATGCCCAAGCCGCCTATCCACTGGGTAAGGGAACGCCAGACAAGTATGCCGTGAGGCAGGTTTTCTACGCTGCTGAATACACTGGCACCGGTGGTAGTCAGGCCGCTCATAGCCTCAAAGATACAGTCTATAACACTGGGAAGCACCCCTGAAATGATAAAGGGAAGCGAACCGAAAAGGGCGGCCATAATCCAGCTGCCGGCCACAATAGCCAGGGATTCGCGCAGGCTGATACGCCTTTCGGTAATGGGGGTGAAACGCCACAGCAGAAAGCCTGCGCTTAAGGTGATGACAATGGAAACGCCGAAAGCTAATTGGTCCGGCTCTGCGTTTATCAGGCTGAAAACAAAGGGGATAAACATGAAGCCGCCCAAGATGGCAATAACCAGCCCCAGGTAATGGAGAACGTTATTTATTTTCATGTCTTATTTAAACAGCTTCTCCACGTCATGCAGAACGTTTAGCTGGGAGACTACAATAACATGGTCTCCGCCATGGATAACGGCTTCGTCAGGGGGAATAATAACCTGGTTATTCTGGACAACCGCCCCGATAACGGCTTCTTTGGGAATATCCAGCTGGTTTACCTTCTGGTTTATAATGCTGGCCTGCGGGCTTACTACAAATTCCACTGCCTCCAGCTGGCCGCTTTCCAGCAGTGCGGCCGCAATAGCTCCGCCGGAAAGCACAAAGTGAGCTATCTTGCGGGCGGTAATAATGGCCGGAGAACCGGCCACATCTATATCCACCGCTTCAGCCAGGGGTATATAAGAAGGCTTGTTGATAACACTAAGGCTGCGGTCTACCCCCAGATTTTTGGCTACCAGGCAGCTTAGAATATTGAACTCGTCATTTTCGGTAGTGGCTACAAAAGCATCAGCCGAAGGCACGCCCTGTTCGGTCAGGAAATCCCGGTCAGTGGGGTCTCCCCTCAGGACCACCGCTTTTTCCAGCCGGATAGCGGCTTTCTGGCTTTTTTCCTCGTCAGGTTCTATCAGTTTTACATCAACGTCATGGTCTGCCAGCCCTTCGGCTACCAGTAAACCTATCTGGCTGCCGCCCAAGATGAAAACGCTGTGGGCCGGGCGCTGAATGGCGCTGAACATCCGCCCCAGGTGGTCCATATTGTCACGTTCGGCCACCAGGTAAAGGACATCTTCTTCTTCCAAAACCAGCTCAGGCTGGGGTATCAGCAGTTCTTCTTTCCGGGCGATGGAAGCTACCACGCAGGGCTTGGTAAAATTAAGCTCGCTCAGGGTCTTGCCGGCCATGGGTGAGCCTTCAATAGTAAAGTTGCGTATCTGAACCAGACCGTTAGCCAGCTGTTCCACCGGGGTAGAGTAAAAACTGGACAAAATACCCAGTATTTCGCGGGCCATTTCAACTTCGGGGTTTATAAAGACGTCTATACCCAGTGACTTGGGGCGGATAATCCGTCTGGCAGACAGGGTGGATTTGGCCGGGGGTATAAAATAGCCGGTGTATTCGGAGTTGCGGATACGGGCGGCAGTAGTGGAAGCCCCCATTTCTTTGGCTATGAAGCAGATTACCATGTTGGTTTCGTCCCGGTCTGTTACCGCTAAAACCAGGTCTGCCCGTTGAACTTCGGCATCACGCAGTATCCGGGGAATGGCGGCATTGCCGAAGATAGTTTTGATGTCCAGCTGCCGGTTAAGGTATTCAACAGCTGTTTCAGACTGTTCAATAACTACCACTTCGTGGTCTTCTACGACCAGCATGGAGGCTATATTAAAACCTACCGTGCCGCCGCCGGCAATCACAATAAACATTTTCTAGTCTCGCTGTTTGCTTATAGAGCTTCTGAACTGCTTCAACTGGCTCATAAGCGAACTAATCCGGCTTTTCTGTTTTCTCTCTATCCGGAATACCTGGTGATGGCAGTGTTCACGGTGAGAGATGGGTTTAAGTATTTCTTCTTTTGGCATTTTCTCAAAAATATATTTCTATAATGGCACTCAGGCTGCCTGATGGTCAAGTGCATTTTTTCAGGCTTAGGCATTTTAGGCAGTTGGCGGGCTGCTGTCAAATAACAGGGTTTTTCAGCTTTGGAAAATATTTTAATGGTGTTTATGTAAGTGAGGTTTCTGTTCTATTTCCAGCTGGCAGAGGATATCGTTTGTCCGGCAAACCCGGCACTCCATCTGGAGGGTGACATGGCTTAGGGCAAAGCTTTCTTTCAAAATGGTTTCTATATGCTGGCGGATATCATCTGCCTGGCTTACGGGGCAGTCGTCTATCAGCACATGGGCGGAAAGGGCGTGGATTTCGGGGCTGATACTCCAGATGTGGATATGATGAAAGTCTTTTACCCCAGGTATGGTTTTTACTGAATCAGCCAGCTGGTTTAGGTTTATATCTTTGGGGCTGGCTTCCAGTATCACCCTCAGACCCTGGCGGAAAATATTTATACCTCCCAGGCTGATAATCAGGCCGATAATTATACTGACAACTATGTCAGCCAGATAATTGCCGCTGATTATTATTACCACCGCACTTATAATAACCCCCACCGAAGCCAGAGCGTCACCGGCGGCGTGCCAGAATGCGCTTTTGATATTCAGGTTTTCTTTTTGCTCATGGTGCAGTATCAAAGCAACTGTGAGATTAGTTGCCAGACCCAGCAGGGCAACCGGCAAAACCAGCCCGGCATTTATTTCCGGAGGGTTCTGAAAACGCTGGAAAGATTCGTAAAAAATAAAAACGGCAATGCCGATAAGGCTTATGGAGTTTAAAATAGCCACCAGAACACCTATCCGGTGGTATCCGAAGGTCATTTTAAAGTTGGAAGGGCGTTTGGCCTGCATTAAGGCAAAATAGCTTAGGGAAAGGGCTAAAACATCTGTCAGGACATGCCCGGCATCGCTTAACAGGGCCAGACTGTTAGATACCAGAGCGCCGATAAATTCGGCCAGGAGGATAATGCCGGAAAACAGGATTCCCAGCTTCAGTTTTTTGCTGACCGGCATTTGCTTATCAGAAGTAGTTTTTTTACTTGAGACGGGGGACATAAATTAATGATAGCACAATTATTATAAGTTTATTACGTTAGCTTTGGCTTTGAGCTTTTTCTTGATTTTGACCCCCCGAGACCCTATCATATATACCGTAATAAAAGAGAAAAAATAAATGAGATGCCGTGTTGGCATAGGAGGACAGTTGCCTAAAATCAGTATCATCCCCAGGGAGGAAAAATTCTTTGACCTGATTGAGCTGAGTGCAAAGAACATGGTAAGCACCGCTCAGGAACTGGATGAATTAGTTAATAACTGGGCAGATGTAGACAATAAAGTTGCCCGGATAGCCGATTTGGAACACGAGGGTGACAGTATTGCCCACCAGATTATAAACCTTCTCCACCGTACCTTTGTTACCCCCTTTGACCGCGAAGATATCGCTTTGCTTGCCCACACTATGGATGACGTGACCGACTTTATTCATTCGGCGGCGGATTTTATGTTTATTTACAAGACCGGGCGCCCCGGTGAACGTGCCAAGGAACTGGCCGGTATTATTGTGCTGGCGGCCAAGGAAGTTGCACTGGCTGTGCCCCATCTGCGGCACAAGTCCGAGATGAAACAGGTTATTGTCCACTGCGTAGAAATAAACCGCCTGGAAAATATGGCGGATGTGGCTTTCAGGGCCGCTTTGGGAGAGCTTTTTACTGATTCAAAGGACATGGCAAACATTATCAAGTGGCGTGAAATATATGAACATATGGAAACGGCCACAGACCGGTGCGAAGACGTGGCCAATGTTCTTGAGGGGGTTGCCCTGAAGAATGCCTGATGCCTCGTTTATCCCTTATCTGATTATTATTCTTTTAGCTATAGGTTTTGCCTTTGTAAACGGTACCAATGACACGGCCAATGCCATTGCCACGGTGGTGGGTACGCGGGTTTTGTCTCCCCGCAAGGCTATAATCATGGCGGCAGCGGCCAACCTGGTGGGTGTTTTTACCGGCACGGCTGTTGCCCGGACTATCGGCAAAGGCATACTGGGGGCTGAATCACTTACCTATGAAACAGTTATTGCCGGGCTGATAGCCGCGGTTATCTGGTCTATGGTGGCTACCCGTAAGGGTCTGCCGGTCAGCCTGACGCACTGTCTGGTGGCGGGCTTAGCTATGGCCGGGGTAGCTATGGCCGGGGTTGGGGCGGTAGACTGGGGAGTTCTTTTAAAGATTGTGGCGGCGGTAGGTATTGCCCCCATTATGGGAATGGCAGGCGGTTATCTGCTTATGGTTGCCCTGCTCTGGATATTTCGGCGGAGTGTTCCTTCCAAGACTCACGGCCTTTTTTCCCACCTGCAGATATTTTCAGCCGCTTTTATGGCTTTCAGCCACGGGCGGAGTGACGGGCAGATGCCTATGGGTATTATTGCTCTGGGCACAGTCCTTTATACCGGCAATGCCGGTCTCTGGGATGCTATACCCATCTGGATTATTATACTTTCGGCTTTGTCCATCAGCGCCGGGACGGCTATTGGCGGCTGGAGGGTTATCCAGACAGTGGGTGTGCGGATGACCAATTTGCGGCCTATAAACGGTTTTGCGGCTGAAACAGCGGCTGCCACGGTTATCCAGATAGCCGCTTCCATCGGTATACCTGTTTCCAGCACCCATGCCATTTCTTCGGCCATTATGGGGGTGGGGGCTACCCGCAGGCTCTCGGCGGTGCGCTGGGGCGTGGCAGGCAATATTGTGAGTGCCTGGCTGCTTACTTTTCCCATTTGCGGTGCTTTAGGCTTTCTGGTAGCCGGTTTGTTTAAGCTTATATTCTAAAGTTCAATAGCACGCGGGTTTATGCGGCAGTGTTCAGCCGAGATTATAGACATAATCTCACTGACTGCATTATCAATCTCCCCTTCAGGGTTGACTACCACGTAGTCAAAGTCGGGGAGTTTTTCTATCTCAAGCGGGGCAGTAGCCAGCCGCCGCTTGAGGGATTCGGGTGATTCGGTCAGGCGGTGTTCCAGCCGGCGGGTCAGTTCGTCCATATCCGGGGGCATCAGGAAAATAAATACCGCATTCGGGACTATTTTCTTAATGCTGGCCGCACCCTGCACGTCCACTTTTACAATAACGTCAAAACCGTGCGCCAAAGCCTGCCTGATAGGCGCCTTGGGGACTCCGTAAAAATTTCCGTAGACATTGGCCCATTCCAGCAGTTCATTCTGTCCGATAAGCTGCTGAAACTCAGCCGGCCTGATAAAATTATAATCAACCCCCTCGGTTTCCTTTTCCCGTTTGGTGCGGGTGGTGGTGGTGACAATATAAGCCAGGGGCAGTTTACGCTCTTTCATCCGGGCCAGGACTGCATCTTTGCCTACGCCGGAAGGACCGGAAACAACTAACAGCAGGGGTTTATTGGCTTTATTAAAGTTCCAGTTTGTCATCAACCAGCTCAGGCTTTACCGCACCGCCGCGGCTAATAGAAAGGCGACCGGTAATGGTTTCAGGGGCAAGCGCCGCCAGTACGATATGCCCGCTGTCAGTAAATATAACCGCCTTGGTCTTGCGGCCGTTGGTCATGTCTATCAAAAAGCCTTTGGTCCGGCTTTCCTGTATAATACGTTTAATAGGGGCGGAACTGGGCGGGGAAATGGCAATAACCCGGTTCATGGCCAGAATATTGCCGAAGCCAATATGGACAAGTTCAATAAACATGCTATTTCCTTAATGCTTAATAAGGCGACCAGAGGTAAAACGCTTAATATATTATAACTTTGACAAGCTAAATTCAACTGGTTGCAGTTTGAAGTAAGGCGTCATTTAATGCTAAATTATCATAGGTTTTTATATTTACCTGTAAATCGGCACTAATACTCATAGATGCTTCTGGATTATGTCCAGCGGTATACTGGCAAGGAGGGGTATGTATACGATTGTTGAGCGGCAGGATTTATTGCCCAGGGTACACTTGCTGAAGATACAGGCCCCCAAAGTAGCGGCCGCCGCCGCCGCCGGCCAGTTTGTTATCCTCAGGATTGACGCTGAGGGTGAGCGTTTCCCTCTGACTATTGCGGACTGGGACGCTCAGGCAGGTACAGTTACGGTTATTTACATGGAAATAGGGGCTTCAACCCGCAAGCTGGCCAAGCTGGGTGCGGGTGATGCCATTCTGGATTTTGCCGGTCCTCTGGGCAAACCTACCGAGATTGAAAACTTCGGGACAGTGGTCTGCGTAAGCGGCGGCTTTGCCATGGCTACTATTGTACCCATTGCCAGGGCTATGAAAGAAGCGGGTAACCGGGTGATAAGCGTGGTGGGTGCCAGAAGTAAAGATTTGTTTTTCTGGCATGACCGCCTTACTAAATATTCGGACGAAATGATAGTCTGCACTGATGACGGGTCTGCCGGTATCAAGGGGGTTGTTACCGAACCCCTGCGTGACCTCCTTGCCTCCAGTACCAAAGTGGACCGGATAATAGTAATAGGCCCCAGCGTTATGATGAAATTCTGCTCAAAAACCACCCAGCCTTTCGGGGTGAAGACTATTGTCAGCTTAAACCCCATAATGATAGACGGAACGGGTATGTGCGGCTGTTGCCGGGTAAGTCTGGACGGGCAGACCCGTTTTGCCTGTGTGGACGGGCCGGAGTTTGACGGGCACAAGGTAGACTGGGACGGGCTGCTGGTACGCCAGAAATCTTACGTGGCCGAAGAGGCTGTGGCCGCCGAGAGATGCCGCTGTAAGGAAGAGGGGTGCGGAAACCATGGCTAAAGCGGGGCTGAACAGAATGGATATGCCCAAGCAGGCAGTTAATGACCGTATTCAAAATTTTTCCGAAGTGGCCACCGGTTATACCCCGGCTGATGCCCATACCGAAGCTGCCCGCTGTTTGCAGTGCAAAAAGCGTTACTGCGTAGAGGGTTGTCCGGTAAATATAGATATTCCGGAATTTATTTTGGCTTTGCGGGACGGAAATATGCCCGAAGCCGCCAGAGTACTTAAAAAGACTAACAGTCTGCCGGGGGTCTGCGGCAGGGTATGTCCCCAGGAAACCCAGTGTGAACAGGCCTGTATATTAAATAAAAAAGAAGCCCCTATAGCTATAGGCCGTTTGGAACGTTTTGTAGCTGACTGGGAACGCGGACATTCGGCTGAAGTTAATCTGCCCAAAAGCCTTAAGCCCAAGAGCGGGAAAAAGGCGGCGGTAGTGGGAGCCGGCCCGGCCGGACTTACGGCAGCGGCCGAGCTTGCCCGTTTGGGGCATGATGTTACCCTGTTTGAGTCTTTGCATACGGCAGGCGGGGTGCTTATGTACGGCATACCCGAATTCCGCCTTCCCAAAGATATAGTTCAGGGTGAGATAGAGTATGTAAAATCTCTGGGAGTAACGCTGGAGTTAAATTCGGTAGCGGGGAGGCTCTTTTCGCTGGAAGACCTTTTCAAGCAGGGATTTCAGGCGGTTTTTTTAGCAACCGGAGCCGGTTTGCCTTTATTTTTAAATGTACAGGGTGAAAACCTAAGCGGGGTATATTCGGCTAACGAATTTCTGACCAGAGTCAACCTGATGAAGGCTCATAATTTTCCTTCCTCGGATACCCCGGTTAAAAAAGGCAGAAAAGTGGCGGTGATTGGGGGCGGAAACGTGGCCATGGATGCCGCCCGCTGTGCCTTGCGTCTGGGGGCGGAAGAGGTGAGTATCGTCTACCGCCGTTCGGAGCTGGAACTGCCGGCCCGCAAAGAGGAAGTGGACAATGCCCGCGAAGAGGGAATAAAGTTTCATTTCCTGACCAGCCCGGTCCGCTTTCTGGCTAACGAACAGGGGCAGGTGCGGGCTATGGAATGCCAGAAGATGGCACTTGGCGAACCTGATGCCAGCGGCCGCCGCCGTCCCATACCGGTGGGCGGCAGCGAATTTGAAATGGATATAGATTTGGCCGTTATTGCCCTGGGTACACGCCCCAATCCACTGGTCATGCAGTCCGCCCCGGATTTGCAGGTAAACTCAAACGGCACTGTTCTGGCTGATATAAACGGACAGACTTCGCACCGGGCGGTTTGGGCTGGTGGGGATATAGTAACCGGCTCCGATACTGTCATAAGTGCTATGGGTGCGGCCAAACGTTCAGCGGTGGTTATAGACGAATACCTGAGAAGCCTTTAATTCCGGCGGCTCAGCAGTAACATAATAAATATTACCAGCACCCACTTCCAGACATACTCCAAAGGGTCGGCTGTCAGTTTGATTACCAGACTCAGGTTCTGGTCAAGCGGGGCTGTAATCTGGCTGATGAAACTGTGCCAGGCCGGTATAAAACACAGCACCAGCATGGCAAATACATAAAAGAGCAGGGCAGAGCGAAATACGTTCATACCCCAACCGCCTTTCTTTCGGGCAGAGGCTGTCTGCCTGTCTGCCGCACCGTTTTAAAGAAAAACCCCCGCCTTTGTGACGGGGGCTTGGTTTGTTTGCAAAGGATAGTTTACATATAATTCCATTCGGGAGGGGCATCTTCGCCCGGTTCGGAGTTCGGGGTTTCATTTTGAGATGCACCGGTTGTTTCCGGAGTGGCTTGCCCAGCTTCAGGCGGGGGAGTCGGCCCTTCGGGGAACTCCAGTTCCGCCGGAGCGGATAAATGCATCTGGCTCCAGCGCCATTCATCTTTAATATTTTCCATTACCCCGCTGAGGTAGAAATCAAATTCCTTCTGGTTATCCCCGTTTTTACAGGTATAGGTTACATGGGTATCCAGCCAGACAACCGGGCCGTTGCCTTTTATGGTGGTAAACCCTAGCTTGAATTTTACCGGGGTGGCTTTGTCCAGCAGGGCTTGCATCCAGCGTCTGAAACCATTCTGCCCCAGGCCGACATTATCCGGGCAGGGACCCACGGTGAGTATATTCGGTTCGCTGTCTACCTGTGCCACCAGTGCCTCTATGTTTTTAGCCTCAACCGCTTCTTTCATAGCATCCAGCACCTGGTTTATCTCTTTGCGGACTTCAGGGTCTATCTTCATGATAAGTCTCCTTGGATATTATCCGGCTTTAATATTCAGTCATTAGTTTTATAGCATTTGGTTGTTTCTGTCAACTGACTTTAGCTTTGGTTACGGTTATCAGCCCGTAGCTGATGGATTGGGTATTTTCAGCTTTGAGGCCCAGTTCCTCAAGCAGGGCCGGCACGCCACCGTTTTTCAGGAAGTGGCGGAAATTACGGTAGTGTTCGCCGCCGGCTATGCGCTCTATGAATCTTATAACCTGTCCGGGAAAACTGGCAGGCAGGGGATAGCTGTAGTCTGCTATCAGGATATAACTTTGGGGTTTGACTACCCGTTTCATTTCAGCCAGTATCTCCAGACGGGTTTGGGCGGGTTTGTCATGGAGGGCTAAGGTGATAGACGTATAATCAAAACTGGCATCTGCAAAGGGCAGGTGGCGGGCATCTGCCCCGGTAAAATAACCGGCTTGGTCCGGGTCATAAAGGCGGCGGGAGAGCCTGAGCATATCCGGGCTGAGGTCCAGCCCGAACCCCAGAATACCCCGGCGGCGGTATTCGCCTACCTGAGCCCCCGAACCGGAACACACGTCCAGCACCCGTTCACCCGGCTTTATACCCCCGAATTCGGGTATAAAACGTCTTACACCCCGCAAAAACGGGTCTATGACAGTTGAGTAGTCTATTCCCAGCATAAAGGCAGGGCTACTTTTTTACTGACCAGACCAGGGCTACTACCCAGCCGATAAAAGTCCAGCCGAGTAAAAGGTTCAGCAGGAAGATAGCCAGAGTATTGCGGCGGTGATTGGCCAGGGCGATTATGCTAGGCAGGAAGTATAAGGCCAGACTGATTGCAAAAGAGATGAGACCAAAGATTCCGCTGAAGAAAAAATCAAACACTTTAACGCTCCTTGATAATATAAAATAGTGGCTATGAAAAGATTAGCCTAAAGACGGCTTATTTACAAGGAATCTGGTTTATAAGCAGGCAGGGCGAGGGTTCGGGCTGTTATTTCAGCCGGGTTCGGGATATTATAAAAATATGGATACAGAGCAGTTTAAACAGATAGTGGCCGAGGCAGTGGATAGCCTGCCGGAGGAATTTTTAGCCCTGCTGGACAATGTTGAAATAATGGTGGCTGACCGCCCAAGCCAAATCCAGCGCCGTAATCTGGATATGCACCGGGGTGAAGAGCTGCTGGGGCTTTATGAGGGCGTTCCCCTGACCGAACGCCATGCCTCTTATGGTATGGTTACCCCTGACCGCATTACCATATTCCGGCTGGCCATACTGGATATGGTTAAGACTGAAGAAGATATAAAAAACGAAGTCCGGCGGGTGGTCAAGCACGAAGTTGCCCACCACTTCGGCATAAGTGACGAACGGCTGGAGGAAATGGGCGGCCCGGTTTAGGTCTCAGCCGTTTTTTAATTTGTCAGCGGCATAAACCCGCCCGAAGCACGCATATTTTTCATTTTACCCTGAAAATAGGGTATATTTATATTTTATGCTCTTTACAGATATATATTTCAGGAGAATAAAACCCATGAGTGATACAGCCGCTTCAGCCCAGAGCCTGCATGAGCAGGGTTTTAACTGCGCCCAGTCTATCTTAGGTGCTTTTGCCCCGTCTCTGGGTATTGAAACCAAGGCAGCTTTTAAACTGGCTTCTGCTTTCGGCGGGGGCATGGCGGGGCGGGGAGACAGCTGCGGGGTAATCAGCGGCGGGCTGATGGTAATAGGGCTGAAATTCGGGCAGACTTCGGCTGAAGATAAAACGGCCAGAGAAAAGTGCAACCGCCTGGGACGTGAATATATAAAGCAGTTTGAAACCCGCTTCGGGGCAACGGCCTGCCGTGAACTTATCAAGTGCAATATAGGCACTCCGGAGGGGGCAAAACTGGTAAAAGAAAAAGGCCTCCGTGAAGGCCTTTGTTCAAATCTGGTTTACAGCGGGGCGCAAATGCTTTCCGCCCTTATAGAGCAGGCTTAGACATTAAACAGGAAGTTGGCGGTATCCCCGTCCTGCACTAGATAGGTTTTGCCTTCCAGCCTCAGCTGGCCGCGTTTCCTGACCTCTGCCAGTGAACCGGCCGCAAGCAGGTCATTTACGTGGACGATTTCCGCCCGTATAAACCCCCGCTCTATATCGGAGTGGATTTTACCGGCGGCTTTCTGGGCTATAGTCCCGCGGGTAATAGTCCAGGCGCGCACTTCATCAGGGCCTACGGTAAAAAAGGATATAAGGTCTAAAAGCTCATACGAAGCCCTTATGGTGCGGTCCAGCCCGGTTTCTTTAAGCCCGTAGCTGGAGCGGAACTCGGCGGCTTCGGCCTCGTCCATGTTTATCAGCTCGGCTTCCAGTTTGCCGCACATTACAATCACCCGGTAGTTTTTGCCTCCGTAGCGGCCGTTGAGTTCGGCCTCCATTTCGGCGGCTTTGGGCAGGTCATCTTCGCCTATATTTATCACCATAAGCACCGGTTTGCTGCTTAAAAACTGGTATCCGGAGAGTATTTTGGCTTCTTCTTCGTCCAGTTCAATATCACGGGCGGGGATATCTTTCTCCATGGCTTCTTTGATTCTGGCCATGAGCTCTTTTTCCCGCTCCAGAGCGGCTCTTTCCGGGGGTTTGGCACCCTTCATCTGGCTGCCAATGCGGTTAAGCCTTTTTTCAATAATGGTCAGGTCTGAAAAAATAAGCTCGGCATTCATGGTGGTCAGGTCACGCTCTGCGTTCAGGCCGCCGGTGGGCAGGGGAATGGCGGTATCTTCAAATGCCCTAATAACATTCAGCAGGGCATCCACGTTTTGCAGCTGGGTCAAAAGTTCACCTGAAAAAGAGCTATCTTTGGTGCCGCCCTTAAGGGAAGCGCCCACGTCAAAATACTTTATTTCGGCCGGGGTGAGTTTCTTGGGGTGAAACATCTCCTCCAGCGGGGCCAAACGGGCATCAGGCACTTTCACTATGCCTACGTTAGCCGAACTGCTCTGTGAATAAGAGCCGGTGGCGGCGTTACTGCGGGTGGCGGCGTTGAAAATGGTAGTGCGGCCGCTTTTAGCCAGACCTATTATACCTATTGTTACTGCCATATATTACTTTCGCTTTTGCTCCTAGATATCGTTCTTGCGGCTGTTTTTAAGTACGTCCCGGGATACCTTCAAGGCCAGGTCACGTTCACCGTAGCTTGCCTTGGTATTGCAGGCAATGTCCAGCAGGGCGCAGAGAGCCTCGTAGGAACCAAAGCGGGCAATATGTTTAATGGTCTGTTCCCTTATTTCAGGGGCTATTTCCATATCATTGGCAATGGCAATATGTTTGCGGAGTTCGTAGGGCATTACAACTTCTTCGGGCATTGTTTCAAATCCTCCAAGTGCAGCTTACGGGCAGATTGTAACATACTGCCAGGCAGTTTTGCACTAAACTTCAAAGGTTACGCGCCCGCTTCGTTATGCTACAATATCAGCCGAAGGTGGCTGTTAAATTTGCTGTATATTTTTACCGGCAGTGATGATTTTTCCCTGAAAGAACGCCTGAAGCAGATAAAACTGGCTTTGGGTGATGAGTCTTTGTCCTCTGCCAATACCACCATACTGGAGGGCAAAAACCTGACGGCTGCCGAACTTCAAAACTATGTCCAGACTATTCCCTTTTTAGCCCCTGCCCGGCTGGTTATAGTAAACGGCCTGCTGGAGAGGTTTGAAGGCTCAAAAGGTAAAGCCTCCGCCAAAGATACGGCAGACAAAAACAGCCCGGATGAGTTTGCCCGGGAGCTGTCTAATCTGCCCCCCACAACCCTGGCGGTGCTTCTGGACTATACCACCGCTAAAGACGGTGACTACCGTGAAAAAGAAAAAGTATCCTCTTTGGCCTCAAACCCCCTTTTTAAGCTGGTAAGCCCCGGTGCTGAGGTAAAGCACTTTGCACCCCTTTCCGCCCAGAACCTGCCCGGCTGGGTAATGCAGCGTGCCAAACAGTCTTCCATCCAGATGTCTGTTCCGGCAGCCCGTCTGCTGGCCCGTTTTGTGGGGGCTGATTTGTGGGCGCTTTCTTCCGAGATTGAGAAACTGGGCTTGTATGCCCAGGGGCGGGCGGTGGAGGAAGCCGATGTTGAAAATATGGTGGGTTATTCCCAGGAAGTAAATATATTCGGTTTGGTGGATGCCGTACTGGACCGCAAGGTTAAAGACGCCCAGCAGTCTCTGGCGGCTTTTACTGCCGGCGGCGGGTCACCCGGTTTTTTGCTGTTTATGCTGGTACGCCAGCTGCGGCTGATGGTGCGTTATACCGCCCTTAAAAAACGGGGGCTGAAAGAGGCCGAGATTTTTAAAGCTATGGGCGGCTCTGAGTACGCCCTTAGGAAAACAGCCTCTCAGGCGGCCTGCCAGAACATGGACAGCCTTAAAGCTATTTATTCCAAACTGCTGGAAACAGATTTTAATATAAAAACCGGCCGTTTTGAGCCGGAACTGGCCATGGGTTTGCTGGTTGCCGAACTTTGCGGGAGAAAATAGCTTGGAAGAAAAACGAAAACAGTCACTGAAAGAACAGTTGAAAGCCGTAAACTGGGGCAGTCTGCTGCTGACCTTCGGGGCTCTTATCGCACTCAGCTTTCTGCTGGCCTGGGGGCTGAATTCGCTGGTGGACAATCTGGAAGTACCCCTTGATGAATATGCCTGGCTGACCTACCTTTTGGTTTTTGTTATGTCTATACTGGCCAACGCTACCGTAATAGCCCCGGTGCCCTTTGCCATTTCCATAATGGTTGCGGCCGCTACCAATTTTAACCCGGTGATGGTAGCTCTGTTTGGTGCTTTGGGCGGCAGTCTGGGTGAAATGAGCGGTTATTTTGCCGGCCGTCTGGGCAAGAAACTGGCTATTCCCGAAGGGCTGGTGGGTTACAGCCGGGTGGAAAGCTGGATACAAAAATACGGGGCTTGGGCGATTGCCTTTCTGGCTGCCCAGCCGGTAGTGCCCTTTGATGTGGGCGGGCTTATTGCCGGGTTGGCACGCATGCCCGTTCACAAGTTTTTGCCAGCCCTTTTTCTGGGTAAATTCCCCAAGTATATTGTGATGGTGTATGCCGGAATAGGCCTGATAGACTGGCTGCCTTTCCTGAAGAGCTAGGTGCTTGTTTAGCTTTAAAAGTAAGGGGGCTTTGTGAACCGGAGTAATTTAGAGGTCATACTTAAGCCCTGTTTGTGCCTGGATATAGGCGGCAGTAAAATCCGCTCGGCGGTAGTGACCCATGACGGACGGGTGGTGGCCTGGGAACAGGAGCCTACCTGCGCCCGGAACGGGGCGGAGGGTGTATTTGAGTCTGTCTGCCGGGTGCTTGAGCGCCTGCTTGAGCGTAACAACCTTTGTCTTTCCCAGTTTGAGGCCCTGTCTGCGGCGGTAGCCGGGGGCATAGATATGCCAAACGGACTGGTTACCCAGTCTCCCCATCTGCCCGCCTGGCGGGATGTACCCCTTCGGGATATGCTGGCAGAGCGTTATCTTAAAACATTCCTTATAAATGATGCCTCCGCTGCTGCTTTGGCCGAACACAAACTGGGAGCGGGGCGGGGGGTTAAAAACCTGGTTTACCTGACGGTCTCTACCGGTATCGGGGGCGGTATTATTATAAATGATGAGCTTTATCTGGGGCAGAGCGGCTGTGCCGGTGAAATAGGGCATATGTGCCTGGATATAAACGGTACTGAAGATGTCTGCGGCAATGCAGGCTGTCTGGAAACGCTGGCTTCGGGTACGGCTATTGTCCGCAGGGTTCAGGCTGAACTTGCCGGGGGTGAGTTTTCCCTGCTTTCAGAGCGGTTTAAGGCGGATTACTCCGCTTTGACGGCTGAGGATATCGGCCGGGCGGCTTCCGAAGGTGACCGGCTGTGCCAGGGGGTTATCCGCCGGGCAGGCGAATATTTGGGAATAGGACTGGCCGGTATTGCCAATATATTTAACCCTGAGCTTATTATACTGGGGGGTGGGGTTTCCAAACTGGGGGAGATTTTTATTGAGCCTGCCCGCAAAATGCTTTTCAAACGGGCTTTCCGTCTGGCGGGGGATGATGTCCGGCTGGTTGCTTCGTTTCTGGGGGATAATGCCGGGGTGACCGGGGCGGCACTTTATGCCTACGGCTGTCTGGGGGGCGGGGGTAAACCTTCTCAGGGCTGAACGGGTGTTGTATATAATATAGAAGACCCCCTGTCTATTTATTAAAATTGACAGTATAACGGGCTTAAACTAAAATCGTATTTATCTTATCTATCTTGAAATGGCAGGTGCGGCTTTGTTTAGCAGTGATGAATTACGCGAAAATTATCTGAAATTTTTTGAGGAGAAGGGGCATAAAAGGATTGCCAGCTCTTCCCTGATACCCCACAATGACCCCACCCTTCTTTTAACTACCGCCGGCATGGTGCAGTTTAAACCCTATTATCTGGGGGTGGCCAAGCCGGAAAACCCGCGTATGACTTCCTGCCAGAAATGTTTCCGCACCACCGATATTGAATCCGTGGGGGATGCCAGCCACCTGACCATGTTTGAAATGCTGGGCAATTTCAGTATCGGCAATTACTTTAAAAAAGAGGCTATTGCCTGGGCCTGGGAATATGTGACCCAGAGGCTTAATATACCTGCCGAAAAACTCTGGGTGACAGTTTATCTGGATGATGACGAGGCTATTGCCCTCTGGAAGGAACAGGGAGTACCCGAAGGGCGGATAGTCCGGCTGGGTGCGGCTGACAACTTCTGGGGTCCGGCCGGGGATTCAGGCCCTTGCGGCCCGTGCAGTGAAATCCACTATGATTTCGGGCAGGAAATGGGCTGCGGCCAGGCTGATTGTAATCCCTCCTGCAAGTGCGGCCGTTTTTGTGAAATATGGAATCTGGTATTTGTCCAGTTTAATCAGGATAAAAGCGGCAAACGCCAGAATCTGCCTGCCCCCAGCATTGACACCGGGATGGGGCTGGAACGCTTAACTATCCTGATGCAGTCCAGGAAAAACGTATATGAAACCGATATATTTGCCCCCGTTATAGAAAAAGCCTGCCAGCTTTCGGGCAGGAAGTACGGGATTGATGCCGAAACTGATAAGGCTTTGCGGATAGTATCCGAACACAGCCGGGGCATCACTTTTCTGATTGCAGACGGGGTTATCCCGGATAAGGCGGGGCGGGGGTATGTGCTTCGCCGCCTACTTCGGCGGGCAGTCCTTTTCGGGCGCAGGCTGGGCCTGGAGAAACCCTTTTTGGTGGACATGGCCGGGGCTGTTATTGCCCGCATGAGCGGCATTTACCCCGAACTTAACAAACGCCAGGCATATGTGCTGGAGATGATAGCCAGTGAGGAAGCCCGTTTTTCGGAGACACTGGCTACCGGGCTTGAGCTTCTGGAAGAAATAGTCCGCCAGACCAAGGGCGGGCAGATTTCCGGGCAGGATGCCTTTAAACTATATGACACTTACGGTTTCCCGGTGGAGATGACCACCGAAATAGCCGCCGAAAGGGGCTTAAGTGTAGACCTTGGCGGGTTTGAAGCCGAAATGGAAGTCCAGCGTACCAAAGCCCGTTCCAGCCGCAAGTTCAGTTTTGATGCGGCGGCTACCGCCGAGGCTGTCAAGAATATGCGCCACGGGGAAAAGACCTGTTTTGTGGGTTACGAACTTACCCGCCAGAAATCAACTATTATGGATATCCTGACCGAAGGCGGCAGTGTGGACAGTATAGAAGAGGGTGATGAGGCCAGTATAGTGCTGGATGAAAGCCCTTTTTACGCCGAGATGGGCGGGCAGGTGGGTGATACCGGTGAGATTATAACCGGCGGCGGGCGTTTTGAAGTTAAAAATACCCTTCACCTGCCTAACGGGGTTTTCCTGCATCAGGGGCGGGTAATAAGCGGCTGCCTGAAAATATCTGAAACCGCCGCTGCCCATATTGACGAAGAACGCAGGCGGGATATTGCCCGTAATCATACCGCCACCCATATACTCCAGACAGCCCTCAGGCAGGTGCTGGGTGAGCAGGTTCAGCAAAGGGGTTCGGTGGTTACGCCGGAGCGCCTCCGCTTTGATTTTTCCCATTTGAAACCCATGACCAAAGACGAAATCCGCCGGGCGGAGGAATTTGTAAATGATAAAATCCGCCGCAACCTGCCGGTTTATGCCGAAGAAATGCCCTACCGCCATGCCCTGGAAGAGGGGGTGACCGCCCTTTTCGGGGAAAAATACGGTGACAGGGTGCGGGTGCTTAGGGTGGGGCGTCCGGCTGTTTCAGCCGAACTTTGCGGCGGTACCCATGTGAGTGCCAGCGGCGAAATAAGCCTGTTTAAAATAGTCAGTGAAAGCAGTGTGGGGGCAGGCCTTCGGCGGATTGAAGCTGTAACCGGGCGTGAGGCCGAGGCTTATATTAACCTTCAGCAGGACAGCTTATCCGAGCTTTCGGGTATGCTGGAAGCTGCGCCTGAGGAATCTCCCCGCAAACTGGCAGAACTTAAAGAAGAAATAGATACGCTTAAGAAAACAGTCCAGAATCTGGAACGCCAGATGTCCCGCGGAGAGGCGGAAGAGCTGCTTTCCAAAGCTGAAGATTATAAAGGGATTAAACTGCTGGTCAGCCGCATGACTTCGGTCAATACGGACACCCTGCGTGAAACGGCTGATTTCCTGCGGGACAAGCTGGGCAGCGGGGTAATAGTGCTGGGTACGGTTAGCGAGGACAAGCCCTTTTTCCTGTGCATGGTAACGCCGGACCTTATTGAGAAAGGTTATCATGCCGGCAATATAGTCAAAAAACTTTCCCAGATAGCCGGCGGCGGCGGCGGCGGTAAGCCGAATATGGCTCAGGGCGGCGGGCGTGACAAAGCCAAACTGGACGAAGCCCTGCAGGCTGTAAAGGGAATGCTATAACGAACTGCTGCGGAGGGCTAAAATAGGCCGTATACTGGCTCTGGACGTGGGTGACAAGTGGATAGGGGTGGCTTTGAGCGACCCCTTGCGGATACTGGCTTCGCCTTTGGTTATCCTCCGGCGTGACGATGATATAAAGACAGTGGAAAACATTGAAGCTTTAGTCAAAACCCACCAGCCGGATTTGCTTGTTGTCGGCTTGCCGGTATCTCTGAACGGGACTATCGGGCCTCAGGCGGAAAAGGTAAAGGCCTTTAGCGGGTTGCTTTCGCAGCGTTTAAATACCGAAATTGTTTTCCGGGATGAACGCTTTTCCACAGACGAAGCCCGCCGCAAAATGAATGACAGCGGCAAAAACAATAAAACTGTCCGGGATGATGCGGCCGCGGCCGCAGTTATTTTGCAGGATTATCTGGACGAGACTAATCCGCCCTGCTTCCAGCCTTAAATATTCAAGGAGCATACACTTTTGGATAAATCCTTTGTATTAAATAAAACCAGTCCCCGCAGTTCTGCCCGCCGCGGCCAGCTGCTTACGGCCCACGGCAAAGTGGAGACGCCTGTTTTCTGTCCGGTAGGCAGCCAGGCCACTGTAAAAACCCTTACCCCCGAAGATTTGAAATCTGTAAACGTGAACATGATACTCTCTAATACCTATCACCTCTATCTCCGCCCCGGCATACCCGTGGTCAAAGAGATGGGGGGACTGCATAAATTTATGAACTGGGACGGGGTTATCCTGACTGACAGCGGTGGCTACCAGATATTTTCACTGGCCAATCTGCGAAAGCTGGATGAGGGCGGGGTCAGTTTCCGTTCCCATATAGACGGCAGCACCCGTTACATTACCCCCGAAGATGCGGTCAGCTTCCAGCAGGACTTGGGTTCGGATATTGCCATGGTGCTGGACGAATGTCCCCATTCCGAAGCCTCCGAGAATGAGGTTTTGGCGGCTATGGAACGCACCCACCAGTGGGCAAAACGCTGTCTTGCCGCCCATACCCTGAAAAGCCAGCACCTTTTTGCCATTGTTCAGGGGGGGCTTTCCCCCGTACTCAGGCAACAGTCTGCCGAATATCTGGCTTCGCTGGATTTCCCCGGTTATGCCCTGGGCGGGCTTTCGTTAGGTGAGCCTAAGGATATTACCTTTGAAACAGTCCGCCATACCCTGCGGTTTCTGCCCGAAAACAAGCCCCGCTACCTGATGGGGGTGGGTGCGCCGGAAGATTTGCTGGAAGGGGTGAGCTGCGGGGTAGATATATTTGACTGTGTACTGCCTACCAGAGTGGCCCGCAACGGGGCTTTTTTCAGCCGCCTGGGCAGGCTTAATATTCGCAATGCCTCTTTTGCCACCCAAAAAGGGCCGGTTGACCCGGAGTGTAACTGCTATACCTGCCGCAATTATTCGGCGGCCTACCTGCATCACCTGTTCCGCTGTGAAGAAATTCTGGCCTACCGGCTGGCAACTATACATAACATTGCCTTCCTGAGCAACCTTATGCAGGAGGTGCGTACTTCTATTGAAAAAGACTGTTTTGAAGAGTTTAAAGGGGATTTCCTGGCCCGCTATCAGCCTACCAACGAATCTGTCCGTATTGAGCAGAAACAGAAATGGCTCTCCGCCCGCAGCGGTGAAACCCCTTCCTAGATATTATCTGGCGGCTGTCTTGCGGCAGGGATAAAAAACGGGAGGTCAGGGGGCTGTTTTAACAGTGCTGTTTTCTGTTATTATATTTTTATGATAACAACATTTGAGCTATCCACCCGCATTATCTTCGGGGTGGGCAGCATAAGCAGCCTTAATCACGAAGCTTCACTGCTGGGCAGGCATGCTTTGCTGGTCACCGGTAAAGAAGCGGTACGCCGTTTAGGCATACTGGAACGGGCTTTATTTTTGCTGAAAGAGGCCTGTATTCAAACTACCCTGTTTGACAGGGTAGAGCCTAACCCCCGTTCGTCTACGGTAGATGAGGCTATTGCCTTAGCCAGAGAGAAAGGGATAGACCTGATTATTGCTCTGGGCGGCGGAAGCGCTATGGATGCCGCCAAGGCCATTGCTTTCGGGCTGGCCTGTGAAGGACCTGTTTGGGATTACATAAAACAGGGAGAGTACCCTGAGGGTGATTTTCTGCCTCTTATTATGATACCCACCGTTGCCGCCAGCGGCTCGGAGGCAAACGGGAATGCGGTTATTTCCAACTGGGAAAAGCATGAAAAAAGGGTTATTTCCGATAGCCGTCTTCAGCCCAAAGTATCTCTGGTAGACCCCCTGCTGACTCTCAGTCTGCCTTCCCGCCAGACAGCCCAGGGCGGAGTAGATATATTCTGTCATCTGGCAGAGCCTTATCTGACCGCCGCAGATGATGCCCCCCTGCGGGACGGAATGGCTGAACTGGCCATGCGGCTGGTAACGGAATATTTACCCAAAGCGGTTAAGACTCCGCATGACCTTCAGGCCCGCACCCAGCTTAGCTGGCTTTCAACTATTGCCTGTTCCCAGTTTATGTCACTGGGCGGCAGAAGCGGCGGCATGACCATGCACGGCTTGGAGCATGCCCTAAGCGGTTACTATGATATTGCTCACGCTGACGGTTTGGCTGCCCTTTTGCCGGCTTATATGAGAAACCTTTACCCGGTGCGGCGGCACCGTATAGAAATGCTGGGGGAAAAAGTATTCGGGCAGACAGACGGGATAGCAGCAGTTGAAAACTGGCTCAAAAAAAATAATATGGGTTTCAGCCTGAAAGAGCTGGGGGTTTCCGAAGCTAAAATTGATGAAATGGCGGCAGCGGCAATCGTGATGTCACCCTGGGTGAAAAACCATCCCGGTCTCCTTGACAAGAGGGTGGCTGCAAGTCTATACTCTGATGCTTTTAATTAAGCGCCTTTTACACAGCTTAAAAATCTGAAAAAATCTCCAAGGTTTTTCCCGCTGAACGTGGGGCCGCCCTTGACAGCGGCTAAAGCAATGGGATATAATACCCTTCGCCTCTGAATGAGGCAGAGAGATAAATGATAAAAATAGCTACATAAAAATTAGTTTAAGGTGAATCCAAGCTCGCGGCTTGGTAATGTTACCAAGCCGCTTTATATTTGTTACGCACTTTAAAAACTGAATACTACGGGTTAATATCAATTCCGAAGCAGGTCAAGCAGGTAAGGGCACATGGTGGATGCCTTGGTATCAAGAGCCGATGAAGGACGTGGTAAGACTGCGATAAGCCTCGGTCAGCTGTCTAACAAGCTTAGCCGGGGATTTCCGAATGGGGCAACCCGCTCAGGCAAAACCTGGGTACTCCCAGCTCAACACATAGGCTGGGTAGAGGTAAGTGGGGGAAGTGAAACATCTCAGTACCCCGAGGAAAAGAAATTATTCTCCTAGTAGCGGCGAGCGAACGGGGATGAGCCCAAACTTTGTAATCTTAGTGGTTCTGTAACCTATGTTTACAAGGGGTTGAAAGAAGAATCTGGTTTGTGCAGAGCAAACCGAGAAGTTACAAACCTAACCCTATTAGAAGGTCCCTGGAACGGGCAACCACAGAGGGTGAGAGTCCCGTAAATTAAAGGGTGTAGGCTTCTGATTCTTTCTTGAGTACCACGAGACTCGTGGAATCTCGTGGGAATCCGCCGTGACCACATGGCAAGGCTAAATACTCTTGATGACCGATAGTGAACTAGTACCGTGAGGGAAAGGTGAAAAGAACCCCGAGAGGGGAGTGAAATAGAACTGAAACCGTGTGCCTACAAGCAGTCAGAGGAGCGTAAGCTCTGATGGCGTGACTATTGAAGAATTATCCGACGAGTTACTCAGTGCAGCTGGTTAAGCAATTAAGTTGCGCAGCCGAAGCGAAAGCGAGTCTGAATAGGGCGTTTTAGTTGTACTGAGTAGACCCGAAGCCGGGTGATCTATCCATGGCCAGGGTGAAGTGAAGGTAATACTTCGCGGAGGCCCGAACCAGTCAACGTGGCAAAGTTGTTGGATGAGCTGTGGATAGCGGTTATATGCCAAACGAACCCGGGGATAGCTGGTTCTCCTCGAAATGCATTTAGGTGCAGCCTCAGGCGTTCATTAATGGAGGTAGTGCACTGGATAGACTAGGTGGGAGAGATCCTGTCAACTCTAACCAAACATCGAATGCCATTAATCAAAGCCTGGGAGTGAGACTATGGGGGCTAAGCTCCGTAGTCAAAAGGGAAACAGCCCAGACCATCAGCTAAGGTCCCTAAGCGCAGGCTAAGTGGGAAAGGAAGTAGCATTGCCTAGACATCCAGTAGGTTGGCTTAGAAGCAGCCACCCTTTAAAGAGTGCGTAATAGCTCACTGGTTGAGTGGTGTTGCGCCGACAATCCAACGGGGCTTAAGCCTGTCACCGAAGCTATGGATCTACCTATATGGTAGATGGTAGAGGAGCGTTCCCTCGGCAGTGAAGCAGGAGTGTAAACAACTGTGGAGCTTAGGGAAGTGAGAATGTCGGAATGAGTAGCGCAAGGCGTGTGAGAAACACGCCCACCGTAAACCTAAGGTTTCCTACGCAAGGTTAATCCGCGTAGGGTTAGTCGGACCTAAGCCGAGGCCGAAAGGCGTAGAGCGATGGACAGCAGGTTATTATTCCTGCACCACCGTTGTGGAGGTAAAGGGGGGACACAGGAGGATAGATCAGGCATGCCCATTGGACATGGCGTGTCGCTGAACCCTAGACGTTTCAGAATAGGCAAATCCGTTCTGGAGTTAAGTTGAAGTTCAGTGGAAGGTGCGGAGAGATCCAAGCCAATCTGGTTGAGTCCAAGCTGTCGAGAAAAGCCTCGTTACTGTTGAAGCAATGGTGACCGTACCGCAAACCGACACTGGTAGGTGGGGGTAAATGTCCCAAGGTGATCGAGATAACCCTCGTTAAGGAACTCGGCAATCTAGCCCCGTAACTTCGGGAGAAGGGGTGCCCTCGCGAGAGGGTTACAATAAAGTGGCTCGAGTGACTGTTTAACAAAGACACAGGTCTCTGCAAAAGCGAAAGCTGAAGTATAGGGGCTGACACCTGCCCAGTGCTGGAAGGTTAAGGGGAGGAGTTAGGGCAACCAAAGCTCTGAACCGAAGCCCCAGTGAACGGCGGCCGTAACTATAACGGTCCTAAGGTAGCGAAATCCCTTGTCGGGTAAGTTCCGACCCGCACGAAAGGTATAACAACTTGAGCGCTGTCTTAACGAGGGACTCGGTGAAATTGAATTACCCGTGAAGATGCGGGTTTCCCGCGACTGGACAAAAAGACCCCGTGGAGCTTTACTATAACTTGCCATTGAGTCTGGGTTCATCATGTGTAGGATAGGTGGGAGGCTGAGAAGCCAGGGCGCTAGCCTTGGTGGAGCCAACGTTGAAATACCACTCTTGATGGATCTAGCCTCTAACTCTAGAACAAGCTAGAGGACAGTGGCTGGTGGATAGTTTGACTGGGGCGGTCGCCTCCTAAATTGTAACGGAGGCGCCCAAAGGTTCCCTCAGGGTGGATGGAAATCACCCTAAGAGTGCATTGGCATAAGGGAGCTTGACTGCGAGACATACAAGTCGAGCAGGGACGAAAGTCGGGCAAAGTGATCCTACGGCACTGAGTGGAAGGGCCGTGGCTTATCGGATAAAAGCTACCCCGGGGATAACAGGCTTATCTTGCCCAAGAGTTCACATCGACGGCAAGGTTTGGCACCTCTATGTCGGCTCGTCGCATCCTGGGGCTGGAGTAGGTCCCAAGGGTCCGGCTGTTCGCCGGTTAAAGCGGCACGCGAGCTGGGTTCAGACCGTCGTGAGACAGGTCGGTCTCTATCCGTCGTGGGCGTCTGGAGATTTGAGAGGGTCTTTCCATAGTACGAGAGGACCTGGAAGGACAGACCAATGGTGTGTCAGTTGTTCTGCCAAGGGCATTGCTGAGTAGCCAAGTCTGGTTTGGATAAGCGCTGAAAGCATCTAAGTGCGAAGCCGGCCTCAAGATTAGATCTCCCATCCCGGGCAACCGGGGGTAAGACCGCAGGTAGACTACCTGCTTGATAGGCTGCATGTGTAAGTACGGTAACGTATTAAGCTGAGCAGTACTAATGGTCGAGGGCTTGACCTGTTTCTGAATTGATATAAACCCATGTATTCAGTTAATATAGTGTAAACAAATATCGCTTGGATCAAAGTTAACAAGTGAATTAATAGCGTGCATCCGCTCCCCTGGTGGTTAGAGCGGGGTGGTACCACCCGTTCCCGTCCCGAACACGGTCGTGAAACGCCCCAGCGCAGACGATACTTAGGAGGCAACTCCTTGTGGAAAATATGCCACTGCCCGGGGAGCTTTGCTTTTTTTATTCACTTGAAAGCAGGCTCCATTTTCCCCCTCGCTGCGCCCATTAAAAACAAGGCCTGTCGAGGGCCTTTTTTTTATTTCAAAGCTGATACCCCATGTTTGCTTTACACTTTCTTTTTAGCTGAGCTATAATAAGATTACTAACCTAGTGAAAGTAAAAAAATTATGTCTAGCAGATTTGATAAATTTTCTGAAAGAGCGCGCCGGGTTCTTACCTATGCACAGGAGGAAGCCCAAAGCCTTAACCATAACTATATCGGCACTGAGCATATTCTGCTGGGGCTGGTTAGGGAAGAAGAAGGCGTGGCCGCCCGCGTACTGGTGAATATGGACGTAAACCTGGCCAAGGTACGTTCGGCTGTTGAGTTTATACTGGGGCGGGGCGAACACCCGGCCACCTCTGAAACCGGTCTTACCTCCAGAGCCAAAAAGGTAATAGAACTGGGCATTGATGAGGCCAGGAATCTGGGTCACAACTATATCGGCACTGAACATTTGCTTTTAGGTTTACTGCGTGAAGGCGAAGGGGCGGCTGCCGGTGTCCTTGAGAGCTTCGGGGTTACTGTTGAAAAGGTACGCACCGAAGTAGGGCGTATTTTGAATCAGGGCTTAAATAAACCTAAAGCCGGCCGGGCAACTCCCAGCCGCACTCCCCAGCTTGACCAGCTGGGCTTTGACCTGACGGCTGCTGCCAGAACCGGCAAACTTGACCCGGTTATCGGACGTGCCAAAGAAATAGAGCGGGTTGTCCAGATTCTTTCCCGCCGTACCAAAAATAACCCTGCCCTTATCGGCGAACCCGGTGTCGGCAAAACCTCCATTGTGGAGGGGCTGGCCCAGCGGATTGTTTCGGGTGACGTTCCGGAAACTCTGGAACAGAAACATATAATTTCTCTGGACGTGGCCTCACTGGTAGCCGGTACTAAATACCGGGGTGAATTTGAGGAACGGCTTAAGAAAGTTATTGAAGAGATTAAAACCGCAGGTAATATAATCCTGTTTATAGACGAATTCCATACCATGGTGGGTGCCGGTGCCGCCGAGGGTGCGGTAGATGCCGCCAATATCCTCAAGCCTTCGCTGGCCAGAGGTGAGGTACAGGTAATAGGGGCAACTACCCTGGATGACTTCCGCAAATATGTTGAGCGGGATGCCGCACTTGAGCGGCGTTTCCAGCCGGTGCTGGTGGAAGAACCGGCCATTGAAGATACCCTGAGTATACTTCGGGGCATAAAAGAGCGCTACGAAGAGCATCATAAGCTTATCATCAGCGAAGAAGCTATTGTCGCTGCCGCCAATATGGCTGCCAGATATATACCTGACCGCTTTTTGCCGGATAAGGCTATAGATTTAGTTGACGAAGCCGCTTCACGGGTGCGGATAAAGAAACGCACCAAGCCGGTCTCTTTGAAAGAGATGAAAGCCATAGAAGACAGCTACCGCCGGGATAAAGAAGCCGCTTTGGCTACCCAGCAGTACGATTATGCCTCCGAATTGCGTGAGCGTGAGCTTCAGATAGCTGAAAAGATACGCCGCATGGAAGACGAATGGCAGAACGAACAGGCCATGGATAAGCCGGTAGTGGGTGAAGAAGATATTGCCCAGGTAGTCAGCATGTGGACGGGTGTGCCGCTGGTACAGCTTACCGGTGACGAAACCGAACGTCTTTTACATATGGAAGAAGCCCTGCATGAGCGGATTATCGGCCAGGAAGAGGCCATTGTTACCATATCCAAGGCTGTCAGACGGGCACGGGCCGGTCTTAAAGACCCCCGCCATCCCATCGGCAACTTTGTCTTCCTGGGGCCCACCGGCGTAGGTAAAACCGAGCTGGCACGGGCGCTTGCCCAGTTTATGTTCGGTTCGGAAGACGCTTTAGTGCGGCTGGATATGTCCGAATTTATGGAGAAGTTTGCCGTATCCCGTCTGGTGGGTGCGCCCCCCGGATATGTGGGCTATGACGAGGGCGGCCAGCTGACTGAAGCTGTTCGCCGCAAGTCTTATTGCCTGATACTGCTGGACGAAATAGAAAAAGCTCATCCTGACGTTTTCAATATTCTTCTACAGATATTTGATGACGGCCACCTGACAGATGCCAAGGGCAGACGGGTGGACTTTCGGAATACCATTATTATTATGACCTCAAACATCGGGGCTGAGCTTATCCGCAAGGGCAGCGGAACTATCGGTTTTGCTACCCAGACAGATGAATCAAAGGCTCAGCAGACCAACTTTGAGCATATGAAAGACAAACTGCTGGGTGAGCTTAAGAAGAGTTTCCGCCCGGAGTTCCTGAACCGTATTGACAGTGTGGTGGTCTTCCACTCACTTAATAAAGAGCAGATTCGCAGCATTGTTGACCTGATGCTTAAGAGTGTTATCAAGCAGATGTCTGAAAAGGGTATCGGGCTTGAAGTGACTGACTCTGCCAAAGACTTGCTGGGCAAGAAGGGTTATGACGAGGTTTATGGTGCAAGGCCGCTGCGCCGCACTATTCAGACCATGCTGGAGGACAGGCTGTCCGAGGACCTGCTGCGGGCTAAATTTAAAGCCGGGGATAAAGTGATAGTGGATACTGCCGAAGACGAAATAATTGTCCGTCTGGCAGAGCCGGCCGAACTTAGCCAGGCCACTTCATAAAGGCGGGGTAGGGTGTAACTGGTTGTTTTAAGGGGAGTTTTTAAAACTCCCCTTTTTATTTGGTCAGAACACGAGGTCAGGGCGGAAACGCCTTTATGATGCAGGGGAAAACGCAAGGCGGCGTGTACTTTGAATCATATCTTAGCCGCAACATCTGACGCCGTTTTGGGCATCAGTATATCCTTGCGTCAGCGGATTAAATTGTGTAGTCTTTGGTATATGGAAAAAAGCCGTAGAGTTTATGTTTGTTCTAACTGCGGGCGTGAGAGCCTGAAATGGCTGGGCCGCTGCCCCGCCTGTCAGGAGTGGAATACTTTTGAAGAAAAAACGGTTATTTCACCCATAGGGCGTAAAAGTGAACCTGCCCGGGTTATCAGCCCGGCGGCAGAGCTTTCCAGTTTGCAGGCAGCCGAAACCACCCGGCGGAGTTTATCCATTTCGGAGTTTAACCGGGTTTTAGGCGGCGGCATAGTGCCGGGTTCGCTTATGCTTTTAGGGGGGGAACCGGGCATCGGCAAATCCACTCTGCTTCTTCAGGTGGCGGCTTCGGTAGCCCAAAGCGGCGGCAAGGTAGTATATGTCTCCGGGGAAGAAAACCCCGCCCAGATAAAAATGCGCGCCCAACGCCTGGGCATCAGCGGCGAAGGGCTTTTCCTTATGGCTGAGACTGACCTTAATGCCATTTTAGCCCAGCTTTCAGTCCTCTGCCCGTCACTGGTCGTTATTGACTCTATCCAGACTGTATTTCTGCCGGAGCTTGAGGCCGCACCCGGTGCTATAAATCAGGTGCGTGAATCAGCCCTCCGCCTGATGCAGTGGGCTAAAAGCAGCGGAGCCAGCGTATTTATAACCGCCCATGTTACCAAAGAGGGAAACATAGCCGGGCCGCGTATACTGGAGCATATAGTAGATGTGGTTATGTACTTTGAGGGAGAGTCCCAGAGTGCTTACCGTTTGGTGCGTTCGGTAAAAAACCGTTTCGGTTCTACCAACGAAGTGGGTATATTTGAAATGAAAAGTGAGGGTCTGGTAGAAGTGGCCAACCCTTCCCAGATATTTTTATCAAACCGCCAGGCAAATACGGTCGGGTCGGCTGTAACCGCTGTGCTGGAGGGCAGCCGCCCGCTGCTGGTTGAGGTGCAGGCACTTACCAATACCACCAGTTTCGGCCAGCCCCGCCGCACCGCCAACGGGGTGGATTTTAACCGCACCCTTATGATAGCCGCTGTCCTCTCCAAACGCCTGTCTATGCGTTTAGGTACCCAGGACATAATAGTCAACGCTACCGGCGGTATCCGCCTGGATGAGCCGGCCGCAGATTTAGCTATAGCTCTGGCCATTGCTTCCAGTTACCGGGATACCGGCGTCTGCCCAGAAACCATTGCCTTGGGGGAGATTGGCCTTTCTGGTGAACTGCGGACTATTCCCCATCTGGAAAGGCGTCTTTCCGAGGCCAGCCGTCTGGGTTTTAAGAGGGCTTTAGTACCGGCCGGTGCTAACTGCCACAATGTACATAATATCCAGATAATTCCGGTTTCAACTGTCAAAGAGGCGGTGAAGCTGGCACTTACCGGGGTAAAAACGGAGACCGAAGATGTTTTTGAATGAAAAAGTCGGGGCAGTTATTGTAGCTGCCGGCCAGAGCCGCCGGATGGGTGGGCAGGACAAGATATTTGCCCGGCTTTCGGGTAAACCTGTTTTGGCTCACACCCTTTCGGTTTTTCAGCAGTCCCCGGAGATAGATGATATTGCCCTGGTGGTATCCGAACACAATCTTAAAAAAGCTAAAGAACTGGTCAAAGAATATAATTTCAGCAAGGTAATTGCTATATGCCCCGGCGGCGAACTCCGTCAGGATTCCGTTTCTTCAGGACTGACCGCCTTGTGTGATTGCGGCTGGGTGCTTATCCATGACGGGGCGCGCCCCCTGCTTGACCCTGTCTCCATACCCGAAGGGCTGGAAGCGGCCAAACTCTGCGGTTCGGCCGTTGCGGCCGTGCCGCTCAAAGACACTGTCAAGGAAATATCCCCGGAAGGGCTGGTGGAAAAGACCCTGCCCAGAGAAAAACTGATATCTGTCCAGACGCCTCAGGTATTTAGGGCAGACATTATTCAGAAAGCCTACCGCAGGGTGGGCATAACCGCCACTGATGATGCCCAGCTGGTAGAAAAGCTGAAGCTCCCGGTCAAGATATTCTCCGGCGCATATGCTAATATAAAGATAACCACACCCGAAGACCTGCTTATGGCAGAAATACTGCTGAAGAAAGGACGGTGAGCATAATGCGTATTGGAAACGGTTATGATGTACATCGTCTGGCACCGGGGCAGAAGCTGGTGCTGGGCGGGGTGGAAATCCCCTTTGAGTGCGGGCTTATAGGCTGGAGTGATGCGGACGTGCTTACCCACGCCATTATGGATTCGCTTCTGGGGGCGGCGGCACTGGGGGATATAGGGCTTTACTTCCCGCCGGGTGACCCCAAGTTCAAGGGCATATCTTCACTTAAACTCCTGGAGCAGGTAACAGCCTTGCTGGCTGAAAAAGGTTTCGGGATAATAAACGTAGATTCAGTTATAGTAGCGGAGGAACCAAAGCTACGCGGCCATGTAGATACCATGCGTAAACACCTTGCCAAGGCCATGGGGATAGACCCGGGGCGGGTAGGGATAAAAGCCAGCACCTCGGAGCAACTCGGCTTTGTAGGCCGCGAGGAGGGCATGGCAGCCTGGGCAGTGGCCCTCGTAGACGAAAAATAGACTATGAAAATATATAACACTTTATCCGGCAAGCTGGAAGAATTTGTCCCTCTGGAAGACGGCAAGGTAAAAATGTATGTCTGCGGCATAACCCCGCAGTCAGAGCCGCATATCGGCCATGCCATGAGCTATATAAATTTTGATGTAATCCGCCGTTACCTCAGCTACAAAGGTTACCGGGTAAAATATATCCAGAATTTTACGGATATAGATGACAAAATAATAGCCAAAGCCAACGCTCAGGGCATAGAGCCGTCTACCCTGGCCGAAAGAAATATCGGGGTATTTCTAGATGCCATGGCCGCACTCAACATAACTCCGGCGGACTACTACCCGCGGGCCACCCAGGAAGTGCCCAAGATAATAGAAATGGTCTCCGGCCTTATAGAAAAGGGCTATGCATACGAGGCAGGCGGCAGTGTCTACCTGCGGGTGCAACAGGTGGAAGGCTACGGCAAACTGTCCCACCGCACTCTGGAGCAGATGATGGCTGGTGCCCGCATAGAGCCGGGCGAAGAAAAAGAATACCCCATGGACTTTGCCCTTTGGAAGGCTACCAAGCCGGGAGAGCCCTCCTGGGAAAGCCCCTGGGGATTGGGACGTCCCGGCTGGCATATTGAGTGTTCGGCCATGTCTCTGCGTTATCTGGGAGAGCAGATAGATATACACGGCGGCGGGCAGGACCTTATTTTCCCCCATCATGAAAACGAAATAGCTCAGTCCGAATGTTTCAGCGGGGTCAAACCCTTTGTCAAATACTGGCTGCATAACGGTCTTCTCAAGCTTGGCGAAGAGAAAATGAGCAAGTCGCTGGGTAATCTGGTCACCATAAAAGAAGCCCTCAGCCGCTATTCGGCTGATGCCCTGCGTATCTTTGTGCTCAGCTCCAGCTACCGTAACCCGCTTACTTACTCTGAAGAAGCTCTGGAAGCGGCCGAAAAAGGGGCGGAACGCCTTCGCCAGACAGCCGCCAGACAGGATAATCCCCAGTTACAAGAAATAAATGTAGATGTTAAAACATACCGTGAGCGGTTTACCCAGTATATGGACAATGACTTTAACACCTCAGCCGCTCTGGCTACTATATTTGACCTTGGCCGTGAGCTAAACCGCATTGAAGCAGAAGGCGGCAAAAGCACACAAGGGCAAGAACTGTTTAAAGAGCTGGCGGGCATACTTGGACTTAGCCTGATAATAGCGGAGCCTACGACCAGTGCAGATGCCGCGCCTTTTATAGATATGCTGATAGAACTCAGAAAAGACCTGCGTCTGGCAAAGCAGTACCAGCTGGCAGACAAAATCCGTACCAGTCTGGATGCCGCCGGGATACTTCTGGAAGACTCTGCCGGCGGCACTATATGGAAAATAAAAACCAAGTAACCGCCGAAGATTTCAGGATAACTATTGACTCTGCGGTTTCGCTGTAAAGCTAAAAAAAGTTGCACTTGGTGTCCATTTGTGATAGATTATCTATCTGTTGCTGGGGCCGTAGTTCACTTGGGAGAACGTTTGACTGGCAGTCAAAAGGTAGAGGGTTCGAATCCCTCCGGCTCCACCATAAAGCTAAAAGCGCTGTCGGTAGCTCGAAATGGCGCATGAATGACCGTTTAACTCACAAAAATTCTTACGATTACCCAATCGTAGCTAGTGACCTTTTGACTACACCTGATGACCTCAGATTGTGTCTTTCCACCTATCTTCTTATGGCCAAAGTAGGGCAGCTGAGCCCCGCAACAATTTCAAATTACAGATATATGTGCGGCAAGTTTGTTGATTTTTGCCAGGAACATGGCGTTACTAAGCCGGCGCAGATTACCTCAATACACCTCGGTTTATTTCTACAACAGTTACAGCTGACCAACGGCCCACAATCCGTTACTGATTACTTCAAGCAAATTCGCCCATTTATTAACTGGCTCAAGGACAATGGGCAAATTACAGTAGATCCGTTAAAACAGGTACGTCTGCCTAAAGTACCCCGCAAAGTTATTCAGCCGTTCACTCAAGAGCATTGTCAGCGGTTGCTGGCTTTAGTGTCCGGCGAAACATTCGAAGATAAAAGGAATAAAGCACTTATTCTGTTGTTGCTGGATACAGGCCTCAGACTGAGGGAATGCACAGAGCTGAAGTGGAGTGATATCAATTATGATAGTGAATTGGTTAAGGTTATGGGCAAAGGAGCTAAGGAGAGGATTGTACGCATAGGCCCTAAAGTTCAGAGGGCATTACTGGAATATCAGTATCTTAAAATCCAGTCATTCCCCGGAGATAAAACCCCTGATGTTTGGGTTAGCCGTCACAAGACTCGCTATAGTGATAAAGAGTGCCACCCTTTAACTAAAAATGGCATCATGCAGACAATCGTCGTATTAGGAAAGCGGGCAGGGATTACAAATATCCGGTGCAGCCCTCATACATTCAGGCACACCTTCGCTACTATGTGCTTACGGAATGGGGCAGGGGAGTTTGAAGTTCAATCTCTTATGGGGCATAGCACTCTGACGCAAACTAGAAAATACGCTGCCAGTTTGAATTCTGAGGTAGCTGTTCAAGGGCATAAGAAGTTTAGTCCGGTTGATAACCTGAAGCTATAAAAATATTTTGCCTTGGGTATGTATAATTATCCTTCCTCTAATTTTGGCTGATCGGGATGTTTGGGCAAGAAATTGTTTTTAGAGACGACCGATTCCCCTAATTGCTTTTCGAAATTCCTTCTTGTGTCTCCTGCAATTCTCCCACCTGCATGAGCTGCCTGCTCATTTTCTTGAAAACCCTTAGCATCCCTCGATCTCGCAAGTTCGGCTGTTGATGTTTCCCCAAGCATCGTTAAGATAAGTTCCATATCAGTCATATGATCTCTGAGGTTATGTCTTTTTGCAAGCCCCTTGATTTCCTTGTGTTCTGTTGTATCTATATCAAAAGTCTCTTTTGATATTACATTAGTGAGAATGCCGTACTCCGCACCTGCTATGCCTCGTTTTTGCCATTCGTCAGTTAATTCAGTACGGCTAGTCAGAGTTCGAATGCGCGCCTTTATCCATTCATCTGTTCTGCCTTGTATTTGGTAATCAAGTATAGCTCGTTTGATGGCTATCTCAGGATTTTGGAATTCTTCAATACGATCATACGCTGTTTTAGCTAGCCATCTCTTAAAGGGCTCTGCTTTTGGTGAAGGGATAGATTGTATAATTCGGAAGACTGTTTCTGCATCTGCTGCGTCCGTATCTCGCTCTTTACCATCTGAAGCAGGCATTTTTAACTGTACGATATTTTCGTACAGTTCATTTGCGCCTTCTTTGATTATCTTAGATTTAAGGTCAGTCCAATATTGTCGTGGCCTGATAGAATCTGTTATAGCTTCTATTATATCCACCACGGAGAAAAACCATTCGCCGTCATGCAATACTCTTCGGATCTCTTTGTTTTTAAATAGAGATATTTGGATTTCGCCTTCTGGTATCGGTTCTAATTGATTACTTTCATTCATTGTAACTATCTCTCCCTAAAGCACTCTTAATTGAACTACATGTACGTGAAATTATATCATTTTGTTATAAGAATATTCCTCCTACCTAGGCATTCTGTCTTTATATTCTGGGTCTTTACGCAAAACTTTCTCAGCGTCTCTGACCCACTTGCGGATGATTATGGTAGCTTTGAGAGGGTCCTTAGCCGGTATCCAAAAGATTTGCCACCCGCCAGGCAGATAATGCGGGGGTTGGAAAAGTTTCATTTCAATATCGTTGTTGAAGGGACCGAAGAATTCGTCTGTCTCCATACACCACAGCCAGTAGTAATCCCGGAGCTGACCCCATTTGATGAGGTTATATATAATAAATGCGGATCCGCTGATCAAATAAAGTAATATTGGCGTCCAACTATTAGCTACTCCGGTGATCATGCAAATGATAGCAGCAATAATTAAAACTAGTCCTAATAATGATCTTCCTCTGGTGTCTAGTGATAATATGCCGGCAATTCCAGATAAAGCCAGAATTCCAACAAATACCCAAACAATCCAATCCCACATTAGAATTCAATTTCCTCTGGTTTTACCTCAAGGGCAGTGGCCAGTTTGCGGATGGTGACGAAGTTAGGTTTGTGTTTACCTGTCTCCAGTCTGCCAATAGTTTCCTTTGTCATTCCGGCTGATTTAGCTAAATCAGCTTGGGAAAGGAATTTGCTTAACCTTAGTTCTTTTAATTTCATCTCGACTAGATGTTAGCATAATGTCTCTGTAACCGCAATAATATGTCCTTGACATATGACAAATATGAGATATATAATAGACAAACATAAGATAAATAGGAGTAAAGAATATGGCACTGGACATAGGAAGAGGATTTACTGTTTATTACCAGCCAGAAGATAAAGTAAGAAAAGACCTGCTAGAGTCTATGCTTTGGACGATTGGTGTAGGAGAGATATTAGAGAAGGGGTTTGCTAAAAACCCTAGGGCATGGCTAGAAGCTAATGCAACCAAGGAATATATAGAGGGCTTATATATTTGTATCAGAGACGGAGAAATGCCAGAAATGACAATGAAAGAAATGGAAACATGTGCCAATGTCTTTAGAGAAGGTTATTTAATGGCCCAATCAGATATAAGCATGCTATTTTCAGTCGTTCCAAGAGAAACCGGGCAAGGTTTAAAATGCTAAGAGGTAAGAATAATAGAACCTAAGAGGCCGAGTAAAACACTCGGTCTCTTCTTATATCTGGGAATATTTGTGACACTTTGTCACATGCCAATTGAACGCCTCACATGTTTGGGTATATTCTGTTTAATCTTTGGAGCTTTCGACTGAATAAACCTTATCTCCGGATTATCCTTCAAATTTATCTTAGCTGTAGTAACTCCCATTTTTTGAGTCAGATTGGTAGGTGGTTTTTTGCCCCGCGTAAAGAATGTTTCCTCAGGTGTGCCTTCCAATCGGGTTGCCCCTTCCGGTGGCTGGAAAACATATTCATGAGTGCCATTGGCACGTTTTATTATCCAAACAGGGCGTTTATCATCACCAGTACCCAGTTCGCCTTGTTTCCAGGCTACATCCCCATTTTTTAATCTGGGGCGGTCAGAGGACACTTCTTCGTTACTCTCGTCTCGTCTATTCTCTCGTTTGTAGTTAAAATCTGGCGGGGTAATGCGCGGAGGATCGACCCTAGGAGGCGGATTATCCGGCGGATTAAGGGTAGGAACTCTCGGCGGTGGGACTCTTTCCCCTCTGGATGGCGGTATCCGGCTGCGCAGGCTGGCATAATCGCCCCCACCGGTGCGCAGTTTCCGTTCCAGTGTTGTAGTGGTAATTCTGGTTTTGCTCATATTACCAAAACCAGGCATACGTGCCGGTAATTTACGTAGTTCTTTTTCTATCAGCTTGGCACGGCGGTTTATCTCATCTTCAAGGCGGGCTTTCTCCATTGCCGCCACTTTTGCCAGTCTGCCGGCTATTACTATGGCACTGGCGCGTCCATCCCTTCCGGCCGTCATGGCGGCCATACGGGCGGCAGACATAGATCGTTGTTCAGCACGCAGCAACTCCTTGACTTCAGGCATTAAATCCGGTGCTATTTGCCGGGCAGCTTCCAAGCGGGCTGCATTTGACATATTCCGTTCAGCAAGCAAATCCTCCAATTTATCTGCCAGATTTGGGGATTTCTCCCGTATCTCAACCAGTAAAACTTTTTGAGTATCCGCTTCGGAGACAAAGACCTTTTCAATCTTACCGGCCAGCTCCGGGTTAGACTTGGCCAAAGCTTCATAATTGATTTTCTTTCGCAGATTTGGCACAAAGATATCCCGTACAGTATTGTAGACGCCCCTGGCCTTTAGTTTATACAAATCTGCCAGAGAGGGGGCTTTGGCTCCAATGCCCAAATCAAGTTCGCCTCCCAGTTTGCTTACCATAGCCGTAAAACGGTCCTGTTTTTCAAAGTTGGATACAGTTCGGTTTAGTAGGCTATAAAGCTGAGTACTAGGCGCTTCCATCGTAATGCCTTCTACCTTTACTGTATTGATAGGTGCATTCAGCCTTTTAAACCCAGCATCGACTTTCTTCCATCCTAATTCAGATATGTCAGCGATATTTTTCCACAACCCATTTTTAAGCTGAGATACTGTATAGTGGGTGGCCACTTTAGTTACTTTTACCTCATTTGCAGTATAGCGGCGGGCTATATCAGCAATATCATTGGCTGTCTTTTCCGGGGTAGGAGACTGAATATCTAAGTCTCCGGGCTTTCTGCCCCCGGTGAATGTATATTCGGCAGTACTGCCATAGAGTACATTATCAGGATTCTTGCGCATATAAGATATGAAATCCTCATCCATTCCTCTGGGGAGTGATTCTACTTTGCCTATTACCTGGGAGAGTGGACGGGGTTTAAGAGTGTCCGCTTTGCCGGCCAGTGCTTTGGTAATTCCTAAACTTTTTTCAAACCAGTCCGGAGTAACCATTTGCAGCAGAGGAACGTTGATTTTTTTACCATCCGGGCCGACAGTATTTAAAACTACAGGTTTACCCTTATCATCCAGCACAGGTATAGCCCGGCTGCCTGGGGTCATAAGCGCTTCGTCTTCTATGTACTTGGCGTATTGCTTGAATACAGGGAATATTTCTCCTGTGGATTTGTCACTCTTAATATAACTCCACGCCTTAGATGCCATTTCATCCATAGTCCTAGCATCTGAAATAACATCCGGTAAACGGGATAATCCCGAATTGTAGAAGATGGCAAACGTTGGTGTTTCTTTAATCTGCCCAACTACGACCTTGCCCTCTCCATAGACTTTAGTACCTGGTGGTAAGAAGCCTACAACATTGGGGCTGGCTTTACCTATTATATTTCCATCCAGGTCTCTTATTTTCCCGCTGCCGTCTATGGTGCCTATTTTCTTGCCGTTTTTATATACCGCCTGCCCTGAGTAAAACTCACCCAGTAACTTATCTTCAGCTACTATAGCACCTCCAGCCTGAAGTTTGACTTCATACCGGGTGCCATCAGGCCGTACCAGATAGGCTTTGTTGTTTTCAATCGATACCGTACCTAATTTGGTATTATTTATAGAAACGGCTTTTGAATTATCTGCAATCTGTCCAATGATATTATTATGGCTATCAACCAGCCTGCCATTTTCCCCAACCTGCCCAACCAGGGTTTTATTGTTAAAGACATACCCGGGCGTTGCTCCTGTAGCTGTTCTGGAAGTCAGCCCAAGGTTCATATTGGGGGAAAGGAATAAACCTTCATCTTTAGCCATGACACCTTTGGTAAACGGTTCTCCAAACGGTGTGGAATGCCCCACAGAATTTTTAAATACTGTCTGGAAGCCTGCATCTGACCATTTGATAGCACCTATTTCAGTACCATCAACCAGAATAGGTACGGAACCGGAAGCTTTGCCCCCATTCCGCAGCATAATAGCTTCATCCATAGCTTTGGTTGTATCTATAGCCGCAGGATTGGCCAGTACCTTGGCTATATCCATAGTCTGGCTGCCTGAGCCACGCCAGAATGTGGCAGCAGGTAGTTTAACTTTACTCAAAAGTACTCCTAAGGGAGAAAACAAGGCTTTAGTAGTAGCTACTGGATGCAGGACAGTTGTGATAGGCGCCACTACCAAACCACGGGTAGTCATAAGTGTTTCCTTGGCAATAGCTTTGCCAACACCGATGCCAGTTTTGGCTAAGGCCGAAACCCCATTTACAAAGGGAACGAATATTAATATATCAAGCGCAATGCTGCCTAAATTTGATAAAGATGTAAAGTCATCTACAAGGGTTCCTTTTTCTTTGTCCTCCCAGAATGCTGCCGTACCAACACCTGGTATCATGGAAAGGCCCACGTTTTTTAAGAATTCACCTGGGTCTTTTTTGTATGCCATGCCGATTTTCTCTAAGAAGTTTGCATCTTCGTAATCAGAGGCAAACTCAGCGTTTTTAAAGTCAGCATCAGACAGCCCGAACCACTTCTGCAAGATACCTTTCCCCCAGCCGTCAGATACAGCCTGCTGGATATCCACATTGCCTGAATCATCAACGTATTTCAGCATGTACTTAATGTCGATAGAATCAGCCTTTGATATGCCAACGGCCTTTTCCATAACACTATCCGGGATACCTGCTTTATAGGCGGCGAAGATATCAATAGTCTGATTATCTCCTTCTCCACGCATAAAAGGTTTCAAGGCAATAGCTACAGAGCTGGCCTGTAGATTTTGCCTGGTAGTTATTTTCTGAGCCTCACGCATAGCCTGTTTGAGGTTAGCCGAGGTAACATCGTAGCCTACAATCTCTTTCAGCTCAGCAAAATATTTGTCAGCTTCATTCTTAGGCATATACGCCCAGTTAAAATTGGGGATATTATATTCAATCTGTTCACCAGACGGCAGCAGCCCTAAGCTAACGGCTACATCATCAGGCATTCCAGGCGGTGCGTTTTGACCTACGTTATAACCGGCATCAGGCGGTACATAGACAGAATCAGTCGGTATCAAACCGTACTCAATCGCCTTATTGAATTGCTCTTCAGGAGACAGGTTGGAAAAGCCTTTGGCATCTAAGAATGCCTTTAAGGCAGTTATAGAAGCTAGAGATTGGTCACTGCCGGCGATAATATCCTTAATCTCTTGAGTATTGTCTATTAGGTTCCCAAACTCATCAGTCCGGGGTTCTCTTAAACCAGTATCCCCCATTACATCGGGCATACGGCTAACGGCTTCCATAATGACATTTGCGGGCGCGCCGATACTGTTCAGGTAGTTTGTTATATATTCATGCATCTTGGCGGGGTCAGACCAGGCTAAGCCCGCCATGGGCACGGTGTAGACTGTGCCGTTAGGAGTGGTAAACGTCCAAGCACTCGAATTATCTACTGTGACCGAAACATCGGTGTTAGTTTGAGTATCACCTTCACCGGTAGAATCATTTGCTGGTTCATTTACAGGTTCAGCAGTGTATTTCTTGGTGGTATCATTAGGATCTGTGATAGTTGCACTGGTTTTTTTCTTAACGACGTTTCCAGATTCCCGTGTCGTGATAATGGGAATCTGCTCTGTAACTGATTTGATAATATCCGCAGATGCCCCGCGGCTAGTCAGATAATTGGTTATATACTGCACGGTATCTGCTGTTTGGCCGTTTGTATCGATGTTATAAACAGCACCGTCAGTGGTAATCGTCCATTTGCCATCCTTCATCTCAACTGTGGTAATTTTCTTGGAATCTGAGCTATCAACGGATTGCAGGGCAGCATTAATGGCCACCTGGTTATTTGGTTGTCTGGGCGGGCCGTTCGAAAGGATTTTACCGGAGCTACCCTGAGAAGGAAATCCTAATATACCCATAATTCGGCCTCCTATCGCATCCCGATACGCCTTCGGATGTCTTTCGGAATAAACTCTTTAAATTTAGGCATTCTTTCGTGCCAGCTTACCTTAACTGCCGGGATACTATCGGCTTCTTTTGCTTCATATTTTTACTTGTACGCATGTCATCCTCCTTCGTTATCGGCCTATCCGGCCGGTGTCTTCAATAATCCGATAAAACATAAATATCCCAAGAGCCAAACAGGTTGCGAATGGCATTACCGCTATTAGTGAAGCGCTGCTGAAGAGGGTAAAACTGATACCAAACCACCCGAGCCCTGCCAGAATATCCAGTACAATATGGCGTTTCCATAGCGCCAATACAGTAATCATCGAGAGTAAGAATAATTCCAATCCGGTTGATAAAGCCGTACTCATCAGCGTGGTAACTGATGTGTCAAGGGCAGCTGATAGGGTATTGCCCAGAGATTCTAACGCGTTTGCAATCGCTTGAGCAGCCGCTAATAACCCTTCGTCAGTTGTCATTTTGCATTAACCTTTCTAAGCGCTTTGCTCACCTGAATAAGAGTAGCCGGGTCGACCTGCTCTTCAAGTTTGGATAATATCCGGGCATTGTTTTCCTGGCTTATTTCACGGACGTCATCCGGTACATTCTCAAGAGGGGAATCATCCAGCGGATTAAATCGTGGCATTCCCTCTCTCATATCCAAAATATCTTCAGGCTTTTTAATAACCAGTTTTCTAAAACTTTCCAGCGGATCCACTGTCGAATAACTGTCATACCAATCGCGAACTGGCAAAATATTCAGATTAAAGTGTTTCAAGGGAGTCCATTCCTCGCCGGTAATAAACCCTTTGCAATCATAGGTCACCAGGTCTATCAGTTGGCCGCGCTTCAAACCGGCTTCTTTGCCCCAAGGTGTTCGTGACAAATCCTTACAGACAGTCAGGAAGTGGGTTAATTGACGTAATCGTGGATCAATCCAGTTCCAACTCTGGACGGTGTAATTGATGCCGAAGTTAAGCTTTCTGCGCTGCATGCTGTATTTGGTAATGAGACTATTATACATAGTCATGTATTTATCAGACCCGAAAAAGTTCTGGATCTCATCCATAGAGACAAACACGTTGCGAAGCTTTTGCTCATCACTGAAGGAGAAAATAAATTCCTTCATATCTATAGATTTGCCCAGACGGGGATGATTACCATCATCGAGAGTGATATTGGGGTTAAACACTTCGAAGCCCGGGAAGGTGAACAGCCCGCCCCCTTTGGCAATATGCAGCAGATCAAAATAGCACATGGCAGCTGATTTGCCGGCACCTTCATGACCTATATATCCCCAGATCATTCGGGTCTCCGTTCTTTCTGCTGCCTGCTGGAAGCTTCCATTACGCCATGGGTAAGAACTTTGGCCAAGAGGTTTATCCGGCGGGCCTGAATTGCTGGCAGAGCGGCAATAAAATCCAGTAATCTGTCTTCACCGCGCTTGTAATGAATTTCTTTACAGCGATGGAGGTACTCAATCATCGCGAGTACCTGTTTGGCATCCTTGAAGTCGGCCCTCATCAGCAGACCGCGGACATTGTCACCGGGTGAAGTAAATTCTTTTGCCAGACTTACGGTCTGAGGATTTCCCAGTAGTTTTTCCAGGGCATCAAAATCAAGTAATCCTGACTTAAACCCGTTGCCACCGGCCGCACCGATTGTATCTTGGATACCTAAAGTATCCGTAGTGCCTCCGGTTGCAGGCCCGCCATTTTTACGTTTAAATCCCGCCATGATAGCTACTCCTTATGATTGGGTGAACAGGTACAGGGCAAAAATCCCTATACCTACCAATACAACCAGCAGTCCGACCTTAAGCTTCTGCCAGATATCTCCCAACCCTCCAAATGCAGACTTAACTAAAGGTTCCCAATGCAGCATTCTGTAAAGACTTTGAGGGGATGCTTCCATATCTTCAGGTTCAGGGACCGGTTCAATTTTGCTTTCCCATTCGCCAGTAGGTAACTGTTTCCAGCGCCTGATAATCGGGCATAATCGCTTGTTTCGGAATGATTTACGATGGCCGATAGGATTATCTATATATTCCGGAGCCCAACCTAGGCGCATATCATAAACCAGGGCATTGGGTTCCCTTTTAGCCTTTTGGTCTGATTGCATACGCGACGAAATTATTTCTTCAGGAGTTTTGAATCCGGCAATTAACTCCTGGTTCTTTTCAATTGTTGATGCTTTTGTCATTTCTTCTAACCCACCCATGGCAATTTTGCATTCCCTGAGGCATATACCCCTATGAGAGCAATTACACAGACCGTGCCGAACAGACCGATAATAAGTACCTGGAGTACATTGGCCATGGTTTCTTTCTTTATTTCGCGGTCACGATTAAAATGCACACTTTCACAGGCTTCTGCTCCGATATCATCCTTGAGTTTCAGCGCCTCTTCGTGCGTGCGTGCAGGGCGTCCGTCAAACGCAATGGGTGCTAAGCTCCGCTCATTAACAAGCAGTATGTCTCCCTTGCCATCACGGGAGGGACACAGGTCTGCACCCCTTAGCACCCATGCTTGACCCCATTCGTCGACAGATACGCAGCCATAAAGCACATCCGGAGAAACTTCGACAATACGACCATCCTCGGTCAGGACGTGTACGTCCTGTGTCCGGGTTTTGTCTCTTCCAAATTGCATCCAGAGTATCTTCATGGCTACGATCTCCTTTAGGCCATCCGTGACCTAGATTTTTTGCCCCCGCGGCTTCCTTTGACCCCAAAAAACAGGGTTAAGCCGGAACCGAGGAAGATACCCACCCACACGATCATGGGGGTTATCTTTACGATGGTTTCCAACCCGGTATAGTCGGCCAAATTGGCGTTGTTCAGTACGGCATCAATACCGCTCAGGGCGATGGGGAAGAACAGCAGAGAAATAGCTATACCGAGAATGCCTCCTACGACCTTCATCGTGTTTGAGTTAAACATTTTCTTTTGTCACCTCCTTTCTATGAATGAATTTGCGGATTAGCTCTTTACGTTGGAATAAAGTCCGATACCCAAGGCACCCAGAATTACCAGCCAGATAATGAGCGGGCTTAGGCTGACAATAGTGCCCAGACCGGTGTAGTCCGACAGATTGTCGGAGTCATAGATGACGGTCAGTGTCCGTGATTCGGAAGCCGTTAAACCGGTTACAGTCAGGGTTTTAGTAGCAGCAACATACGTGCCGGCCACAGGAACGTCTGTCCCAACCGTAGACGTGATGCTGGTAACATGACCGTTATCATCGTTGTATAAGGCGGTGGAAAGAACAACGTCCGCGGTAGTTTCGCCGACACCGGTCGTTACGGCGGCATAGGTACCGGTATTGGATGCGAATTGAATACTATCCATTGAGGAGAGAACCATCGGGAAAAATAAAACCGAAACTGCGATACCTACAATTAACATGACGGTTGACATTGCCTTGCCCAATTTTTTATCACCTCCTCTCGTTTTCTATGATGATAGACAAGATTTTTCCTTGAACTGTCACCTTTAAGTGACAGTTGAGGTATATCTTTAATAAATAATTAGGGAGATTTAAGGACCTTGTATTAAACAGGCAGTCAGGTAGACTAAAAGTATGGAAGAACAGAAGATAATAGTTCCGGCCAAGATACCCGGGCTGCTTGAGGCCCTTAAGAATGAGGATGCCTTCCCTGATAACCTGCGATATATCATGCAGACGCATGGTATTGGAGCTACGGCTATCTCACGAATATACGGCATCAGTAGGATGCAGGTCTATCGCTATCTGAAGGGAGAAGACCTCCCCAGAGAACCGGCAATATATATGAGTGTGAATGAATGGGCAGATTATTTACGAAAATCTATAAAGGCGTCATAGTTGCCTGCTTATGTCTGGCATCCTTACCGCCGGCAGCGGTACTGGCTGTTGACCCGGCTGCGCCCACCACGTTTACTATTGATGATGTGCAGGTTGCGCACAATATTGTAGAGACAGGGGATAGCTTGGTCTCCTTTAAATACACCATCGCCTATTCATCCGGCCAGCCCACCACTCCGGCTAATAAACTCTTTCATTTCAGACTGATGGATACAGATGGAATTATTCAGCTGGGAGCAATTGAGCCATACGCTTACTACAACGCCGGTTATGATATGGGGTATTCCGCCTTTTACTTTGCAGCTGATGATGCTCCGGAGTGGGAAACTGCTCTGATACTCAAGATGGTTGGTAACCCCCAATATTGGGAGATTCCGCCAGAGGTCAATTACACTCTGACCACATCTGACTACAGCCAACTGGAAACAAAAAAGGAAAATCAGACCTTAATGGGGAGTTGGATAATCGAAGTTTGCCGGACTTTGGAGATTAACTGGGTGCAAAAGCTGTTGACGGAGACTGACCAGGGCACGGTGTTTAATGAATACGGTTCTGCTTATGGCAAGGGCACAATTCCGGGTCTCCAAACCATGTGCCCCAAGATCTTTTCGACTCAAACTCAGGGTTTGGATATGACCAGAAGAGTGTGGGTGATGACAAAGCTGGATGAGTGGGCTCATCAATGGGATGGAACAATAATCGGGGATATATTGGAAGGCTTGGCATCCATTTTCAATAATGTAACCAGCTGGCAAATGATTACCAGCCTAATTTGTATCGTGATGGTAATAGGATTATTTATATGGGGCAGAGTGAAATATGCGAATAACCACGGAGCAATGATTGCCAGTTCTTATATATTGGCCGGTGGGACCGATATGGGATTGTTTAACGGTGTCCTGCTAGCAATGATAGTTACCATATATGCAGCGTATGCCAGTTATGTTTTGATGGGTAGGCACGCATGAAGAAATTAATAATATCCGTGGGTATGTTGATTCTGGCTACCATTATTGGGCCGGGCACGATTTTAGCCTCAACTATAACAGATGCTATATACCAGGCGAATATCCGGGCTACCAATGCCAGTTACACAGCTACACATGTTGCCGCGCCCTTTACCTGGGCAACGGATAGTCTGCTGGATGGGTATTATATAGATTCTGAGTTTAATAATCTGGCCATGCGTGATTCCGCTGGCAATGACATCCCCTTTATGCCCGGGCAAGGGTCCGATCCGTGGATTATGTGGATTGAGCAGATCAGCCAGAACTCCGCTATTAACTACAACCTCTATACCGGCGGCGACACTGCCATGGGGGGCAAACTGGCCTATTTCCCTGACACAGCCGGTATGAGCGTTGTTGATTCTGCGTCTTTGGAGCTGGGGAGTGATTTTGAGATTGAGTTGAGTGGGTATATAAATACATCCAGCGGGACCAGCAAATTAATAATCGACAAAGGCGGTGCTTATATTTGCTACCCGAATAATGCAGGCGAAATTGTTGCGCTAATCGGATCAGCAGCAAATATTAGCCAAGCCACATATTATTCAGCCACCACATCCAGTGTCTACGGAGCAAATTGGTATGGACAAACTTTTATCCCTATTAGCGATATATATGTCAACAGTATTACATTATGGTGTCAGAAAATATTAGCGCCAAGCGGAAATTTTAATGTATATATCTACGCCGTATCTGGAGGAGTGCCAACTGGTACTGCGCTTGCAACTGGATCAATTAGCGCATCTACTATCAGTGGGACAGCTGGCGCCCAAACATTTTACTTAAGTCAGTCAGCAAAATTAAGTTCCGGAACTTCTTATGCCTTGGCTTTCTCTTGCCCGACTGGAGACGCTTCTAATTATATTAAGGTGTGGTCAAAAAATTCGGATGCTTATGCCAGTGGAACTAAGTGTTCGTCATCGGACAGCGGCGTAGCTTGGTCAGCGGACAGTTGGGATTATTATTTTGTTGTAGGTGGCTATACTCCTGCTGTAACACTAACGGCTACCGGAATAATATCTAGCGACCATATAATAAAAACTGTTTTATCCGGGGGAACAATTTCTTTATACGTCGACAATATATTGGCTGATTCTGCCGCTTATGCTGGCTCTGTAATTGATAATGTCAATGACTGGTACTTTACCCAGAATGGATCCATGCCGTATCTCTACTACGCTAAAATAACGATTGGTGGGGTATTAAAAGGCTCGTGGGAATGGCAATACGCCGCCACTTTCACGGACCTGTCCGGGAACAGCAATGATGCTACTCCTTCCTTCCGGACTACAACCACCGATGCGGATGTATCCGTATCAGTTATCAGCTATACAGCCTGTAATCAGTCTGCATTTGTCACAGGTGAAGACGATGAAGCTGTGGAAATCGTCACGGATGATGACATTGGAGAAATGCCGGATGGATGGTATGGGGATTTGCACCCTGAAAATCTACCTGGCGGGCAAGCGATTAGTGATTTCCTAGAAAACATGGATTTTCCTCCTGCATTTTTCTGGTATTCGTTAGTATATTTGGGGGCAGCCATAATCACTATGGTTAGTTTGGGGTTGACCAGTGAGTTATTGCCTTGCGCCGCTGCCGGTCTCATATGGCAGATTTTTTTCTGTGCCATTATCGGCACGGCATGGTGGGTGTTGCTGCCGGAGGGAATCATAATCATCGGTGAAATGGTTAATCGAAAGCTGGCAAGTTACTGATGAGACAGCAGTGGTTAGTTTGGCTGGCATTTACGTATATTGTAGGCCAGTTCATGTGCTTAATTCTGGAAGGCACTTGGCTTGGTGACCCGGAGCAATCATTTTTCAATGCCCTGCTGGGTTTCTCTGTTATGCAGTACTCAGATAGTGTGTTAGGTAATCTATTTGTGACTGTAGTGAATATTGTTGGTGGGGTTTATGGATTGCTGACTTATGCTATACCACGATTGCTATTCTGGGATTATTCATTCCTCACAGGGACTGCCAGTCTGGCTAAGTGGTTGTTTTTCTATCCCGTTTCTGCGGGTACTGTGTGGGGTCTATATACCTCTCTTAGGAGATAATCACATCCATCATGATTTGCCGGCGGGATTTCAATTTGCGGAATTCACGTTTATAAAAATGAAATTTCTGCATAGTTAACCGGTCCTGATTTATCGAGTCTATTAATCTCTGGCATGATCTGCAGCATAAACACCGCGAACAGCCATCTCCTGCTGGCCCAAATTCATCACAACACTCATCCATCAAAGCAGATAAGATTTGGAACAGATTATCCGTGTTCAGAATCCCTTTCGTCTCAGTAACCATTTCGCCCTCTCTTGATTACTCTTTGTTTGTGTTTATTCCCAACAGATTTAGAAGCTCTTTTTTAACTCCCGATTCAAGATCAGATTTGAGTATTTCCTCTCGTGTAATTTTAAAAATACACACGATTGCAAGAGGAACGAGAATTTCTCTAATATCTACTTCTTCCACGCCCTTTATCTCCTCACTTTTTAAAACCTTACCCTGCCATACCGTGCCTAACCGTACCTGACCATACCACGCCCAACCAAGCCGAGCCATACCTCACCTGACTAACCCGCAGGGCTACGGACTATATTATTGCTCTTCAAATCTGACAACCATGAATTTGCCGAATTTTCCTCCACGTCCTGGGCGAAAATCGCCTATACCTACATATAGCCCTGCATGATCGAGAGCCTGTTTGATAACCTCTATAGGGATTTGTTCATCTCCAATATTGATTTCAAATTCCAATTCCCACTCCTTAAATATTGGCCTGTAGCGTACTATCCGTGCTTTCTGTATCACAACAGGACGGCTATCTGTTTCGTAATTCTGTATTAAATGAGTGATAGCATCAGGGGAAACAGAGACAGCGGAACCAATGAGTTTTGAATAGGTCGCCCCTCGTTTACCTGGTATTTTTAGTGTTTTACTGGCCTCTTTAAGCGCAGCTTCAATATGGCTCGCTGGCTGATAGATTTGACCATGATCATCTTTGTATAACGCTAGTTCTGCCTCTGCCTTCCAATCCGGTACACCAGTACGTCGTTTTGATGTATCGTCTGCGCCCGCCATCGGGAATCTGTGCATTAATAATGGGGTGATGCCCTTGATTTTAGTTAATACGGTTTTCATTTCCCTTCCTTTCCCCTAGCACATTTACCTTTTGAAATAAACCACCAACGAGAGTGTTATTCCGGACTCTTTTTTGTGTTTATTCCATAACTACCCAGTACTGAGGTCCGCAAAATTGATGCCTAAGTCTAAGGGATACCCATAGACCCACTTACCATTGATAACCCGTTTACCTCTGAATTTAATGTCTCTCATTTATTTACTCCTCTATCTCCATGCTTTAGCTCTGTTTTTTACATCAGCGAACATATCCCAGAATACGAGCTGTGTCTTAGCCTCATACTCAGCCCGTGCAGTCTGTATCTTAACCTTGTACTCAGCCCGTGCAGTCTGTGTCTTAGCCTCATACTCAGCCCATGCAGTCTGTGTCTTAGCCTCATACTCAGCCCGTGCAGTCTGTTCCTTAGCCTCATACTCAGCCCGT